>Ga0207686_10000003_pt1 | contig 376934 bp, 317 predicted proteins | sample KBSM24metaG_FD_184396 | JGI IMG/M metagenome (GOLD analysis project Ga0207686, IMG submission 184396) | Miscanthus rhizosphere microbial communities from Kellogg Biological Station, Michigan, USA - KBS M2-4 metaG (SPAdes) (version 2) | ecosystem: Host-associated > Plants > Roots > Rhizosphere... | reverse complement strand
CATCTCTGCAAGAAATATTTCGCGCCGAGTTTTCTTCTTCTTGTTCGCATAGGCCAGCGCGGCAAATGTTGGTTGACTCATTCGGCAGTTCTCCTTTGGCTGAGCTGCCGACATTTTAACTTGGTTATCGACTAACTTGAGGAAACTTATTCAGAGCTTCCTAAAGTTTGTCGCCAAGTTTCGACAAGCTAAAGCTTATCGGACATCAGACTGATCAACTATCCGGAAGCGACCACAATGACAGCAATAGTCAGACAATTGCGCATGTTATTGCTCGGGCTTTGGCTCGGGGCCGCTATTTTCTTTGGCGCGGCGGTCGCGCCGGCACTCTTCAGCGTCCTGCGCGGAGCCGGGCTGGCAAACGCAAACGAACTGGCGGGTTCGATCGTGACGCGACTGCTGGCGATCATTAACCAGGGCGGATTTGAGATTGCTTTATTTCTCTTCGTGACGGCGTTCTTCGTCAATCGCCATAAAAGCCGGCTGGCCCGTTGGGCTGAGGTGATTTCGCTGGCGATAATGGCTATTATGACTGCCGTAAGTCATTTCGTAATCTCAGCCCGCATGCTTGAATTGCGACGAGCCATGGGTGCTCAGATCGATCAGGTTTCACCAATCGATCCGCGACGCATGGCTTTTGATTCGCTGCACAGGTATTCGGTTCGGGTAATGATGGTCGCGATGATTGCCGGGCTGTTGGCTTTTGTCATAACGACGCGTCCCGGCAGGCGCGACTCCAGATTTTAGGGAAAACTCTCAACGTGGAAATAATTGAACAAATCGATCGCTGGCGCAATCAATATCAGTCCTGGTCGTCAAAGGCCGGCGGCGATAATCTCAACGGCTATCCGTTTATCGAAAACAGCAGAGCGCCGTTTACTCCGGCTCGTCGCTCGTTACCGATGATGAATCTTGCGTTGATTAGTTCGGCCGGCGCTTATATTGACGGCACTGAACCCTTTGATCGAACGGCAAAGGATGGCGATTCTTCTTTTCGCGAGATTCCAACTGAAATCAATGCGCGCGATTTGCAATTTGCCGGTCGCGGCTACGACGAAAGCTTCATTCAGCAGGACATAAACGTCGAGGTCCCGCTCGCCCGCTTGCTCGAGTACCAGGCCAATCGTGTGATCGGCCAACTGAACTCAGTTTTTTGGAGCTTCTGTGGATACATTCCTGATGCGGCCACCTTTGTTGAAACTACTTTGCCAAAGCTTGTCGTGAGGTTGAAGCATTACGACGTGCAGGGAGTCCTGCTCGTGCCGGCCTCTAATCTTTGTCATCAATCGATCGGGCTTGCGGCTCGCGCCATTGAAATGGCGGGCATACCTACTGTCTGCCTCGCCGTTGATCGACAGACCATTGAGAAAGTACGCCCATCGCGCGCCGGTTTCTATGAAGGGAAACTCGGCAGCGTTGCCGGTAATCCGAACTGGCCCGAACATCAGCGGCGCGTCCTTGACGAAGCATTGCGCTGGCTTGAACCAATGGGACAGCCTGGCATTCGAAAGCTCGCGGTAGAACTGCAAACTGAGGTGCAGGCTGCGCGCGGCGAGCGGTAATTTTCGGTACGCACGCCTCCGGCGTGCTGATTAGCTTCAGGGTACGCCGGAAGCGCAATTCATGAAACGATTCATTCTCCGAGTGGGCATTTTGCTCGTGGTCGTGCTCCTCGCCTATTTGCTAACCTGGCCGGTTCCCATCAATCCCGCTGCCTGGACACCGCCTCCGGCGCCGGAGTTCACCGGTCAATACGCGCAGAATTCCGAACTGACTAAGATTGAAAAACTTCCCGTTAACGCGTTCGGCCCGGAGGACGTCGCCATCGATGGGCAGGATCGTTTGTATTGCGGCACTGCCGATGGCCAGATATTTCGGCTCCAGCCGGACGGCACGCGCCCCGAGGTTTTTGCTAACACGCACGGGCGCCCGCTGGGCCTCATCTTCGATCACGATCGAAACCTAATCGTCGCCGATGCCATCAAAGGCTTGCTCTCGATAGCCGCTGATGGGACGGTGACTACGCTCAGCACAGAAGCAGACAGAGTTCCTTTCCGTTGCACTAACGATCTGGATGCTGCTGCCGATGGAACCATCTATTTCACCGATGCGTCGTACAAGTTTCCGGTGACGCAACTCAAAGCAGATGTGCTTGAGCATCAACCCAACGGCCGTTTTCTCGCCTACGATCCGCGCACAAAGCAGACACGCGTTTTACTAAACGATTTGTATTTCGCCAATGGCGTGGCTGTGAGTCCGGATCAATCTTTCGTGCTGGTGAACGACACCAGCTCATATCGGGTGCTCCGGTATTGGCTGACTGGGCCGAAACAGGGACAGTCCGACGTCTTCATCGACAATTTACCCGGGTTTCCCGACGGTATTTCCTCAAACGGGAAGGATACTTTTTGGCTGGCTTTGGTTAACGGGCGTGACCGGGGTCTGGACTTCCTAATGCCGCACCCGTTTCTGCGCAAAGTCGTCTGGCGGCTGCCTTCATTCCTGCAACCGAATATCAAGCGCTTCGCGTTTGCGCTCGCGCTCGACCTGAACGGCAAAGTCGTTCGCAATCTTCAGGACCCTTCAGCCCAATCCTTCACCCAGATCGCCAACGTCGTCGAGCACAAGGGCCAACTTTATTTTGGCAGCATCGGGGAGAGCGCTATTGGCAGAATGGCTCTGCCCCCTCCGCCCTTCGAGCGAAAGCCATAACGCGTCACTCACCTTCCGAAGTAACCGGGATCCATCAGATACCAATTCACCAATCCGGCGGCCAGTCCGAGAATCAAAACGGCGAGTACGGTGAGTTTGTCCACCAGCGTTTGCGGCTTCCCCACTTTGGAAGGCAAGACGAGGAGAAACAATCCTCCGACTATGCCTACCGGACCAAAGGCGGCCATTTTCAGTGAATACTTACCTTCGCTATGCAGCTGATGCCAGTTGTAATAAGTCATCCCGGCGAACAGCAGAATGAGTACGAGTGCGAATAATCTGACTTTGAGATTTAGCATTTTTGAAGAGCCGAGTCGCGGGATACTACTACGATCACCGGCGAACCGCGATTGAAAGATTCGCTGTGGCACGGAAGTCCCGCCCGTGACTCCGCGGTTGTGATTCCTCAACCCTGCGGTTTTTCCCACAGCCTGAACGAATTTCCCCAGCCGCTTCGGGAATCATGGGGCGTTTCCCGCGCAATTTCCTCTTCCACAGATTGGCATATTCGTTGCAGCAACCGCGACGGCAATTCTTGCTTTTGATATCAAGGGAGATTCTTAATGGCTTATACAATTACTGAAGACTGCATAAACTGTGATGCCTGCCGACCCGAATGCCCCACCGAATCCGTGCGCGTCGGTGAGGACACCTACGAGATTGACGCGAACACCTGCGTCGAGTGCGTAGATTTTTACGACGAGCCGAAGTGCGTCGAGCTGTGCCCGATCGACTGCATCGAGCACCTGACGAATTAAGGCGAGCGATTCCAGCTCACACCACAAAGTTTCTTTAACTCCTCAGCCAGGCCGCGCCAGCTGATCGGCCAAACCGGCGAAGCGGCGACCTTTGTTCGCGCGCCCGTGCGCACGCCTTGAGCATCTCTCAGCAACCCTTTTCAAGGCGTCACGAACTGCATTGGAGTAGAACAGCAAGCTGGATCTCACGCCGTCAAAATTGCCCAACTGCGGGAGAATTGGACAGGTCAGTCAAGTGGCATGTCTGTTGCTCGATCTCCAAAACGCTTAGGGACCGTCTGGAATTAATTCACGGGTTTCGCGCGGAAGAATGAAAGAAAAGGGCGCAGACGGTGGGACACGCCGACCCGGGCCCTTAAACTCTGTCGCTTCTTCTCTCCTCAGGCGGACGTTTTAAATCCACAGGAGTTACGCAATGGAAAACGTCGAAAATATCGAAAAGCTCATCGGCCGCGCTGTTGTTTCACTGGAGACGGCTAACACTTTGGGCCGCGTTGCGGATCTGCTCGCAGATCCTTTATCGGGACAGCTGGCCGGGTTTTCTGTGCAGAGAGTGGATCAGAGTTATGCACTCGCAAGCGTACTTGACGTTCAGGAAATCGGGCCGGCTGCAGTTATGCTGGAAGGAGACCACTCGCTGGTGTTAGTTGACGCTTCGCCGCTCAAGACTCTGCCCCAGGCAAAGCAAAACCTGATCGGAGTTAAGGTCATTACCAACCATGGGTTGCTACTCGGAGAAGTCTCGAATCTGTATCTTTGCATCGACCACCGGCCGTCTTTTATTTACGAGGTTCGTTCATCGTTGTTTGATAAGCTGTTGGGCCGTGCCTTTTACTTCGCAGCCTCACTCGCGCGCGCGTTTTCTGACGATGGGACATCGCTGATTGTGACCGCCAATCCGGAAGAGTTGGACCATAGCCTGGCGGCCGCAATCGATAGGCTGCTGCCGAGAAATCGGTCTCTCCACCAAACGCCGGCGGTGCGGGTCGAGGTTCGAACCCACGCCGAATAGGATCTTCAGCCTGGGGAAGGCTGATCCTGGCAGGTTGCTGAAAGAAGGAAATTCGGCCACAGAGACACAGAGTCACTGAGAAAAGGGGGACAGAAATAATCAGAAATGCTATTGCATATCCAGGTTTCTATTTTCATCGTCCTCTGTGTCTCTGTGCCTCTGTGGCTAGGAATTAGTTTTTCATCAGCCTGCTAGGGAAACAAAGGGAACCCCGTGGTCTTTAGCAAAGACTCGTGAATCCAGAAAAAGATCGGAAGTGAACCGGCTGCGAAACCGTCAACCGCCGAACTAACGTTATCAGCAACTGCTTCACGGTCGTTGAGATTCAGATTCTCGTCCACGGAACTGTAAATCGCGAGATACATCTGCGTTTCCGCGGGGATGAGGGTCCGCCACTCAGCCCCGCCCTCTTTCAGATAGCTGGGCAGGCGTGCCGGATTTGAGTTGTAGCCTGCTGCGAGGAGTTCGGCTTTGTGGGCAATGCCACTGTCAAGCGCCGCTTGTACCTCTGACCGTTTCGCCAGGTCATTCCAGGTATCATTCATGTAAAGGAGCATCGCCTCGAGAGCATTAGAGTGGTCGCGCATTCCGCTCACGAAATCCGGATTCAGGGCAACGCTCGAATGCTGTTGGCGAATCGCTTCGTAGGTTCTGGGGATCATTTGGATCATGCCGCCCGCGCCCGCGGTGCTAACGGAATATCTGTAAGTGCCTGCCTGGTTCAGCGCGTAAAGCGAAAGTATCTCGGGAAAGAGTTCGCTTTGCTTCTCATTCATGAACCTCTTGTGATCCGTATGCTCAACTATGCACAGATGTTCGGCCACGTTCACAATGTCATTCGGGATGGATATACCCTTAACGGCGAGTCTCGCAGCGGCCAAGCCCAACTTTGTGCGAACGTAATTTTGGCCAGCGTCAGTCAACTCCGCCGATAGCAACGCGGGATGAGCTGAAGTGTAATAGGCAACTTCACTGATTCCACCATTTTTTACAATTGGAAATTGCACTAACAGCGGCACCAGTGGTTGACCCCGGTTGATGTCGGTCACGACCAAAGCGGTATTGACGCCGTTCGCTCTGATTATTTCCACCTGAACCTTTCGGCCCAGACTTGTATTAGTGGAAAGAACGGTGTCTTTGGTCAGGAAATCAGTCTTGGGTAACGAAACAACGTCCAATTTCCCAAGCTCCGAATCAAGTACGGCCAATCCGACAGAATCGGATGAGACCGATAAAGATGACTGCAATAATTGACGGGCCTCAGTTATGTGAAGCGTTATCTCAGCAGGCGAAAGGCGTCGTGGCAGGATGCCTCCTTGAGGCTGCAGTCTTGTGGTGTTTGGTTGCGAGACATTGCCCAACGTGTTGAGCGCGCACACAAGTATTCCTGAGAGGATAATAAGACTTTTTCTCATCGCATCCGCCTTTGTTTTATTGATATTTCGGAATGCCGGGCGTGCTATCGAGGTCGGGGTAGCTTATCCGGAAGTGCCGGGAATTCTTCGATGCGACCAAACGCAGCATCGTTGCAGCTAAATTGCGACTTGAATCTAAGTAATCCCAACGCGCGAGAACCAAACCCGGGTTGGCTACTTTGAGTCCTCCTCATAAATCGCACCGCATCGCATTTACGAAGCCAAGCCCCAACCCCACTCGGCCGTCCCGCCGTCCCGACGTCCCGCCGCAACGCCGCAACGCCAACACCGCCGCGCACCGGCGCACCCGCCGCACCGCCGCACCCGGCGCACCGCCGCCCCGCCGCCCCGCCGGGCTTTGCTGCAAAAGTCTTTTCCAGCTCCGGAAGCGGGACTGAATGGAAATGGCAGGCCGTGTCAAAACTCGGAGTTCCAGCGCCAAAGGCGCGAAAATGTAACAGCCTGGGCCATCGGCCCAGGTTGAGGTAGTTGCAGGATCCAAGCGCTGAAAGCGCGAAATAACGCCAGCGCCAATAATGCTGTCTTCCGTTTAACCGGTTCTATTTCGCGCCTTCAGCGCTTTCTAAATCTGACTTGACGCTCACCTGGGGCGTTGCCCCAGGCTATTACATTTCGCGCCGTTGGCGCTTGTTCGCCGACTTTTGCAGCCAAGCTGCCCCGCCGGACCGCCGCCCCGCCGCCCCGCCGCCCCGCCGGGCTTTGCCCAGAAAGTCGCGTTTGCCCAAAAAGTCTTTAGCTTGCCCAAAAAGTATCGTAGCCGGACTTGCGGTAGATAACGCAATATTAGGACGGTTGGTGTTAAGCCAGTTAGGCCGTTAGTTGTCCGAACTCGCAGGAGATGTGTAAGGAATTCTGGAAAAGGTTCTTCATCAGTTTCCGTTAGAGATCGAATGACTCAGTTCCTGCCTCAGCAATGAAAATAGAGTCAGGGATGCGAATAGTCTCACCGGGAACTGCGAAGCTACATTCACTATTTCGAATGGTCAGAGACTGCTCCGTGGAGCGATCACTTCTAATTAGGTGACTGAAGGTGTGTTGGCCAATATTCGGAGAAGCACTTTCGGAGGCGGACATGAAGCTGCGCTTCACAAATGATGAAGCGCCGAGAACGCGATTGAGGCTACCGGAAAATGCCGAGCCTCTTCAGCCAGCCGCCCTTCCGTTTGCTCTTAAGAATCTTGAGATTTCCCTGCGACTGCTCGTCTTTAGGGTCGAGTGCAACAGCCTTTTCTAGCAACGGAAGCGCTTCGTCGACAGCCCCTCGCCTGCCGAGGGTCGCGCCCAGTTGCGCCAAACACCTCTGATGGTCAGGGTCCAGCTGGTGCCCTTCCCGGAAGGCGTTCTCAGCTTCCTCGAAGCGATTGAGTCCTACGAACGATCCGCCAAGCAGAACGAAGGTCTCTGAATCCTTCTTCAGTTCGAGCGCCCTCTGGAATGCGGCCACGGCGCCTTGCTGATTGCCCGCTCTGGCCTCCGAGAGACCATGATGCACGAAAGTATTAGCATCTGCGCCCGAAGCCTTTGTTGACCGCTCAAACATAACGTAGGCGTCATCTCGCCGACCGACCCTTTCCAGAAGCGTCGCGAGCGCGGTCATAGCCGCGCTATCATTAGGAGTCGCTGCAACGTGCTGCTCAAGCAATGCGACGGCCTCCTCCGCCTCTACGCCTGCTCGCGCCAAGGAGTACGCGAGATTCCGCTGGTATTGAGGGTTCCTCGGTTCCAACTCAAAAGCAGTTCGGAACTCTGGAATGGCTTCGAGTTCTCGGCCCGCGTCGGAGAGAGCCAGAGCCAGTCTGATTCGGCTCTCAGCGCACGTGACGTCTATTGAGACGGCACGTTCAAGATGTTCCACAGCCTCTGCGTGCCGAGCCATCCGACTGAGAATCTGGCCCCAGACTCTATGGATATCACGTCCACCTAGACCGACGTTCGCGGCACGCTGAAGTAATTCGATTCCTTCGGGTAATCTCCCCTGTGCACCATATAGAGAAGCTAACTCCACGAACGAGGCCTCATCGGCCTCGCTGCTCCGCGTCTTCTCCTCCAGGCCCGCGACCCTTGACTTGAACTCGGCCTCCCTGTCACCAGGAATGGTGAAAATGTAGTCTTTCTCTTCCTCGCTGCCGCGAAATGACTTTGGCTCGTTTGGAAAAAAGTGAATGCTTTGCCCGGATTGTCCCGAGCGACCAATGCGACCCCTGAATGGCGATCTCGGCTCTTGCACATCCTGCCAGCGGCGCATCCACTGCTTGAAGAATTTGTCGAGCAGTTGGCCACCGGCGAAGCTCGTTCCGAGATGCGCGAAGACGTCATCGTTACCCCGGCCCTTTTGCGCTTTGAGCAACTGTTGTGTCCACGAAAACTCATGGAGTGCTGCCAAAGTGGCCTCTTCGGAAAGCTTAATATCGAAGGAAAGTGTGTCGCCGGAGAAGGTCAACTGATACTCGACGACGCCCGCCTGGTATGCATAGCTCGGTAGTGAAATACCGACTTCAACGAACTTGGACAGATCACGGAGTGACTCTACGCCTTGGATGCTGAGAGCGGACCACGGAACCGCACCCGAAACTCCCGAGACCAAGTCGTTTTTTCCCAGCTCGGCGGCACCGCGCCTAGACACCCAGTAGCCAGCCTCGGGTTGATAGGTCTGCCAGAAGCGGAAGCCGTAGTCCCGGTGCCTCTCGTTGTCGGGCTCATCTGGCGTTGGCTTCGAGACCAGACTTCCGAGACGAATAGTCGTGCTGCGATCAAACGTTAAAGTGGTCTCGTGAATGATCCGGTCGAACAGCGAACGCCCAATGTCCGCCTTGAGGAGCAGAAACCACTCCAGCGTCTTGAACGGATGGGAAAGCACGTACTCCCATTGCCGCTCCCCATCGCGACGCTTCTCTTCGGCTTCGCGCGCGGCCTCGCCACCTCGCGTGACCGCCTGACTCGGTGAAGGACCGCTCTTAATGACGTCCACCGCGAACGCCGCCGCGGTGTGGCAAGCGTACTCCCGCCATGGAGTGACTTCTGGGTCGTGCTTGTCCTTCCCGAAGTCCGACACGCTCTTGATCATCAGAAACTCGGGCCGTTCTGGAGTCTGGTGAACGCCAGCGGCGACTCCGCCCGATTCCATTTCGATACCAATCAGCTTCGGCCACGACTTGGAGTAGGTCGCGATGATTTCATCGTCTTGAATGACATCTCCGCCGGAGGCGACAACGCCCTTCTCACGAACTGGCTCACCCTTTCCTGGGCGGTCCACCCCAATCCCGGTTTTCCAGCCATCCTCCACGCTATTTGCGCTGTCTAAGAGCGAGACACCGCATGGATACACGTCCCAGTTGATCTTCCGCGAACCCCCTTCTTGTTTTCCGATGGTGTAGTCGGCGACCTGGGATGCTATGAGCACATCGCCGTGCCCAACTAGGCCTCGGATTCCGCACGCGATGCCTACCAGAAGCACGTAGCGGGGCCGCCATCTGGTGACGACGGAGACCGTCTGGGCGGTAGCGGTTATGGGTCCCAACCTCGCGAGGCATGTGACGATAACGTTGTACTCCGATTGATCCTGCCGGCGGGTCCTTACGCGGGCGGCGTAGTAGGTGTGGAGGTCCCGTTGACCCTTATCGAGTACATGTGTGCCAGGGAGTTTTGAAAGGACGGCGTCTCGTTCCTGTGGGAGCGCGGTAATAATCACAAAGTCCACCGGGGGCTCCGGAGGCCGATACTCGTTCTCCACCATCTTCGCACTCATAAACTATTCTCCGACGAATAGACTGCGATATTTGGCAGCAATGCCTGTGCGCGAAAGCCGGATCCTCAGATGACATCTTCGTCTTCCAACTCAGTATGCTCTTCATAGCTCAAGCCCAGCGCCTCTGTAAGCCTCTTAAACGAGAACTCGTACGACCGCTCGGCTGAGTCCCAGTCCCTATAGATACGAGCACCGATACGATTTATTGGTCCTGGAGGGGCAGTTCCGAAGAGTTGGGTTGCGGCCTCACGTTGCATGTCATAAAAGTGCTGTTTCTCCTGAGAACCGTCTGGTAAGTCACTCGGGCTCACATATCCAAAGAATAGAGCTTTCGCGCGTCGACGAAAGGCGAGCATTAGTTCCTTCGACACGGAAACCTTCTCTGCCTCGTTCTTGGCATTCGACCTGAGATCCAAATGGCCACGCAGACCGTCGAATACGTATCTGACAAAAGATTCCGTCGCTTGTGTATAGAGCTCGTGTGAAATGATCACAAGATCCATGTCCGAATCCGGTCCCAATAGCTTCGCGCCTTTTTGAGTCTGCTTGTGAGGTGACGTGCTAAATCCGAACCGTGCCGAACCCATGACAGCTACATTCTGAGGAAGAACGCTAAAAATGTTTCCGATGGCCTCTCGAAAAGCTAGATACTTGTGAGGTTTGTCTTTGAACACATACGGCAGACCAGAAGCCAAGAATCTCTTTGCCAGAACTCCAGGCGCAACGTGTTCCAACAGGACCTTAAATTCATCCACGGTGGGGTGATCTTTCGCCAGCAATTCGTACACCTTCTTTGATTCGTCCGTCATGAATGTATCTTACTAGACCAAGCCGATTTCGAAGAAGAAAACGCTATTAACTGCCCGAGCTCTCTAGGCAAAACTAACGTTTCCCATTGGTCTTGAGAATCGGAAAATCGAAGCGGTGGGCACTGTAGGCGCGCCACGTGGCCCCGACGGCTTTCAGGATAGTAATGATTTGTGAATTTGCTCTTTCGCATTAGGCCTCCCGGCGCCATACATCGCCCGTAGACCTCTACTTTCGATGGCCCTTTTTTTGGCGAAGGGTTACAGGATTGAGACCAGGGTGACATACGATGCCAAAAAACACTCTCGACCAGTGATGCAAATTCAAATTTAGCCGAGGTTAGTCAGGTGCCGACGCTGATTCCAAAACGGCGCGATACTCTCGTACGACATCGTAGACAATTGTCGCTATGTGTCCGAGCATCGATATCGCCTTCAGGCTGTTTATCTTACTCCCGTAATCAACTGAGATACCGTGTAGCACTTCGTGCCGATTATAAAGGTGCGGGTGTTGTAGTCGTTCAGGGGAGGTGGTATTCGCGGTAATCCCCATAGGCAATCCGAGGGGATCAATCAATAGCGTATCGACTTGAGCAGCTAGTGTGTTTATCTCAGCCGTGGTCGCGAATACTCCGCCGGCTACTGTTTTCCGACTAAAAGGAGATACGCCATTAAGTAGTTCGGCGCCGATGCCGTCGGTCTGCGCAAGAAAAACAGGAATTGAAAGAATGTATTCTCCTTGCTCGTGTGCTCCGAATGCCGCTTCGAGGATAGGCCTGCGTGTTGGAAACCTTTCATAGAGCTTGTTTTCTATATTGTGAATATAACGTTCCACGATCGCCGCCATGTGCTCATCGATCTCACCTTCATCGCCTGAATTTTGCGACGTATTAAGGTTGAAAAACACGGCCAGTTCGTTGGCCGTCATTTCATCTGTAAGAAACCAGCCTCGATATGCCAGGTCACGCAGAAAGCGTTTTGTTTCTTCTGGTATCTGTTTTAGGTTTTCGAAGAATAAGCGAATGCGTTCCCGAACTTCAGGCCTATTCAAGAATGAATTGACTTGCTGGACCGTCTGATAGAGTCGGCTTAAGCCATCCGAGATTATTTTGAGATCGGAGATGTTTATGATGTGTGGATCTGTGTTGGCTTGCATAGCTTTGAATTGGCGATCTTAATCCAGCGGACTTCAACGAGAATCAAACCTCGCGGTCGGATGCCCGTGCTGCGTCGATAATGCCGTCTCTTTGGTAGCAGTAATAGACTCCGTAAACGGTTGGATTTGCGCGCAACCATTCGCGAGATCTCTTTAGAAGCTCACCTCGTCGACGCATTGAAATCACGCGGTTCATTGTTATCGCAACAAGAATCGCCGTATTCTCATCGTATCGACCGGAGTTGGCTTTGCGTAAGAATCGTTCAAACGCCAGTTCCATGCATTGATCTTCCTTTTTTGAGAGATCGACCATCGTTGGCGCCGATATTATTTTTCTCCCGTCAGTTTGATCGCGCGTTACCGTTCCATCAAGCCAAACTGTTCCGTTGCGGGATAGTGCTTGGCGCCGTAAGGTAGATTGGTCGTTCTCCGTCGTCGTGACTTCAACCTTGAAACCGAAGTTATTGAAGCCTATGACTTCGAGTTGACCATCGTAGGCACGACCATCGGTATAGAACTGGAGGAAGACGTCGTCCGCAATGCGAACAAGATGCAAGCCTAAATATGTTAGAGGAATTGCTTCCTCAATGAGTCGTTTTACGAGCCCGGTCCGCACGAAATAGATTTCGTCGAAGTTTGGCTCTTTCTCCATTTGGGCAACGACGGAATTGATCCAACGATATGTCTCGAACACATGTCGTCGCCGCTCGTACTCAGTAGTCGTAATAGTGAACCTGGACTTTGTCATCCCTCAAATCATTATACGATCTCCAAGTCAGGTGACTGGGAAGACCGCCTGTCAATCTTGAAATATAGGCAGCGGCGGTCCGGTCTTGGAAAAGGGAAATACTCACACCTGTAGCGACCCCATATTGAATTAAGAATTTCGTCAGCATTTGCGGAGTTTCGGCGGTTTTTTACAAATTCAAGCGATCTTCCGGGACCCTAAAACTGCGTTGTGGTAGTGTACTCACGATTAGCGGAGGATTACTTAAATGAGTTTGAACCAACAACTGATCTTAACCCAGGAGCAATTGATCGACGATCTACGGTCGCTCGGTTACGACGACGCGTCGGAGACTCGAGTAGCCCTTTGGAGGAAGTCAGAACTGCTGCCGCCATTCGATGGCGGCGGGTCCGGACAGGGCCGAGGCTGTGGCCGCGAAAAATGCTTTTGGACTTCACGGAAGGTGTTGGATCAAGCTGTAGCGTTATCAGATCTGCTCAAGACTTACAGCCGTTTGGAAGACTTGTACCTTCCGCTATGGCAAATGGGGTTTGATATTCCACTGTATCGGGTTCGCCCGGCTTTGATGGCGCCGCTTCTTAAGGCAGCAGAAGACTTCAGCGTTAAGGAAGACGGGACCGAAGCGATCGAGGACCTTATCGACGAGCAAGTGGCCAAGATTCATCCAGTCATTAGACGAAGGATCCGCTTTTTTGATATGCCCGAGGAGAGTCTGGCAGTTGTGGTTAATATCATCGCTAATCCGAAGTACGCATTTTGGGATGAGCCATACGAAGACGGCGTAACGAAACTCAAAGAATGGGAGCTATCGTTTGGACAACGTTGTCGGGAGCATCTAGGAATCAGTACGGAAGTCAATCGAGATCTCGTCACGGAGAACAATAATATATTTAAGGATGCTCTCTTTATTAATAGATACCTTTCATTGCCCGTTCTCTTGGCTGTGACTCAGGACTGCGCAAATGAAGAGCTTCAGACTGTGCAGCGGGATCTGCAAACAGGTCGACAGATCCTATTGGTCTTTAAACGCATCGTCGAACTGCTTTCCCCGTTTCTGCCGGAGTCATGGCGCTTACAGCCGGAAAAGATGAAAGTAGTCTTTAACTTTGGCCGCATTATGGTTTGGGTAGATCTCGCCCTTCGTCGAAATGGCTTTGGTCCAATGATCGATCAGACCCTTTCGCAGATTTTAAATCAGCTTCAGAACGATTTTGACGAAGCTGCGGAGCGCCAACTTCAAGCATCCGGACCTGAAATTGGTAAAACGCTCATGACTGTTCAAACAATGTTCATGAAAATGGCCGGTTGCAAAGAAGAAAGGAACACTAATGCATCAACGATATGACTTCATAAAGCAGCTTCCCAGCGGGGGGTTCGGGAACGTTTCTGTTCTGTTCGACAAGGTATTAAGAAGAGAGGTTGTCGTGAAGTCGCTGATTACCCCTTCGTGGGAGAATCGGCAACGATTCATTAGAGAAGCGGACATGCTTTACTCGCTGCTATTACACGAGCACGTTGTGGATATCATCGACGCCAATCTTGATTTGAGCAATCCGTGCATCATTTTGGAATATTGCAAGCATGGGACTCTTCAGGATTGGATCACAAATCGTGGATTGTTTGGACCGTCGGAAATCAACGTATTCTACGCAATTCAGCACGCGGCCCTTGGATTACAAGCAATTCATCAAGCACGTGGATTTCACCGCGACATAAAGCCGGCAAACATCTTTATTGGTGAGAACCGGAACGGCCAACTGACCATTAAACTTGGCGACTTTGGATTTGGTCGTCTACCCCAACCACATGGCAGCAATCTAACTCGGCATGCGTGTGGCACGATTGGTTATATTGCGCCAGAACTTTATGGTCCGAATCCGGTGTTCACGCAAGCATGTGATATCTATTCCCTTGGTATCACCGGTATCGAACTTCTCACCGGCTCCCGCGAGGTGTCCGCATTGAACAAATCGTGGATATTTAACAGTGAGCTAAAAGCTCTACTGCTTCGGATGACTAGCGCAAATCCAGTGGAACGACCTACAGCACGTGGGGTGGCTCAAGCAATTAAGGTTGTCGAGAAGAAGGCCAATGACAATGCGAAAGCCTTTGTGTTAGGAGGTCTCGCCATCATTGGCCTCGGATTACTGTTTGCTGGAAGCGACTCGTAATATTTTGAACTTGTACTGATGGAGCCGCCGAAGAAACTAACGGTGACGTTCTTTCTGACTGTCCGAAAGTTTTTTTCTCTGATCCTCCCAAAATTTCTTATCGGGATCTTCGATGCAAGTTACTACTCCAATCTGTTGGAACGGGACAGATTCACCTGGATGTGGTTCTTGCTTAGTTATTGTGCCTACGGTGCACGGTGCTTCGGGCAAGTCCCAGTCTTTTCCCATCACATTCATTGAGAATCCGGCATCTCGAGCTTTGACTTCTCCCGATTGAGGATCGAGCCCTACTAGGTTTGGAACAGGCTTTGTCGAGGGTTTTGCGCTTTCATGGCGGTAACGGACGAATGCAAGGACGGCTGCAGCGACTACAGGCACAATAACGATCCACACGACCACTCCGGCTATTATTATTGTCCAGAACCGTTTTCGTTTCTGTTCGTCGGACATCTTGAGTCTCCCTCAGGGCGTGGCCAGACTCGGGAACCACTCTTATGTTTTGAATCCACACGAGATGAATCCGTGCAAGGCCTTCTGAACCTTCTTATCGAACTTGATCTCTACGGCTCCTAACTGCATTTCAACGGTTTCAGCGTTTGCGATCTTTGCGAAGTCTTCGTATGCAACGACGACATTCTTTTTTTCGAACCGCGTACTCATGCCAAATTGGTCAGCTACATCGTCTGTTGCGGTGATGGATCTAATTCTGTTCCCGTCTGTCAGAAAGATCGCCTCCTGTCCTTGGTAGAGCCGAAGACGCGGCGCTTGTGATTTGAAGATTAGTTTCACATCTTTGGGCCTCGTTTCTTTCTCACTGCTGAAGCTCAGTTCAATCTGAAGAGTGAGTTTTTCGCCTGGTTTCTCACTGAGCAGCATTTCATCGAGCCGAATCGTGGTAGCGCCTTTGAAACGATCTTGCTCTTTCTTAATGTGCTTTTGAATGTCCTGGCATTCGTCGGCTTGGCTTTGTGATTGAGCGGATATACCGGGGATTAGCCCGAGAACCACGACGAGGTATAGGAGAGCAGCGAATGTAGTATGTGCGCTGGGATTGCGTCTAAGTGTTTCGAGGATGTTTCGCGCTCCGATCTTGCCAGTTACTGCGAGATTCCAGAAAGATGTTTGCTTTTCTTCCGTAGGCATGAGGCCCTCCCGTTATTTTGTCAGGAGAGAGTTGACGGATTAGGCGACGTGGCTGCTTTTAACGGTCGGTGACAAGGGAGTATTGCTTAGTTCGCAGCACTCTCATATCCTATGAGCCCAGCCGGTATATGCATGCGCGAGGTCACACTAGGTAATGACCTTCGCTCGGACGGTTCGCTTTGTCCGGGCTTCCTCTTCCGCAACCCGCATTCTAAGGGCAATTGCCCATAGGCACAAGCACAAAACTTTCGATCCATCGGGAGGATTCAACTGATGGGATCGAAGGCGCGGCCGCAGCCGAAGTATCTGGGGAAGAAATTGCGAACGATTCGTACGCAGATGCTGGGAATGTCTCAGACTGAAATGAGCAAGGCTTTGGGGTTGAAGGTGGATTACTCGGCAGTTTCTCAATATGAGTTGGGCACCAGAGAACCGCCGTTGCCAGTGCTGCTCAAATATGCTCGTCTAGTCGGAATCTCTACAGATGTGTTAATTGACGACGATCTGAGAATGCCGAAGCGATGATAGAGTGGCGCGACGCTTGTTGTTCCCCCTGAGGATGGGTTTCGTTAGGTGGCTGACCGTTGCGATGGGTTCAGTAAAAAAGACGAAACTGCAATTAAGGTTCGGGGATAATCGCAGGAGTTTGATTTTGCAGCGGTGTTACTAGCCTTCCGAGCGCTTCTCCTTCAATTTCGCGCCAGAGCTTACAGAGGTTGCCCAGATTGTTCAATTCGTTACTATCCAGCTCAGTGAACGATTCGTCCAGTGTGAGAGTATAAAGGCGAATTGGTTTAGCGAGTCCTCCCGCTGACAGCTCGATGGAATCCTCGATTACCCTGTACGCAATAATTTTGCCGAGTGCCAGGTCCCGCTCGCGTGTCAGGTGCGGTCGTATCATAGCTTGGGCGAAGGTCTTTCCACTGCCTATGGCTTGGAAACAACCAAGGTTCTGATCATACTCGGTATCTCGTCCGTCGGCCTCGATTTCGATAATGTGCGGTTTGTTATCGTGAACACAGCCAAACAGCAGAATTGCTGTGGGAGGAGTCTCGTATCCACGCATGAGGTGGCGAACGTGAGTTCGGACTGCTTCACTCATTTCTGGAAGACAGGCTTGTCTGATTCGTCGCCGAGTTGACATGAAATTTGTCGATGGGCGGATTCGCAAGCCATCAAGTCTCTCAACAATCTTCTGAATTAAGCCGGCGTCGCCGGCACCGCCGAAAAGAATAGGTCGATCGCCGATTTGTTGGATCTTGGTGACTATTTGTTTTGTTCCGCTAAGGCTATCAGTGCTGGCGCTGTCAGCCGCCATTACGAGACCATCACTACAGGCGAGTGCGACGATGAGGGTCATACCTTGTCACGATCGTTTGAAGACGCTCTTGGTCGCATACTCAGGGTACTTTTTGTACACAGTGTCCAACAGCGTCGTGAAATCAACTCTCAGCACGAAATCGCGGACTTTTCGCAGGTAAGTTCTGGCGTCAGGCGGAAGCGTCTTTGCGAGTTTCTGCGCCTCTTCTCTGCCTTTGTCAGAAAGATAGTAATAGTCCCAAGACTTCCCAGCCATTTTCGAGATCTTGATGTACCCGTCTTGCACAAGTCGATTCAACGAATCGTCCAAAGCCTTGGAATAGGGACCCCACGAGTATGGGATGAACTGATAACGCTCGTAGGTGGCGAGCCACTTTTCGGGGGCTTCCATGCTGAATATGAACATGCCTTTCATGATCCGAATTGGATCAAGCCGACGTTCACTATCTTGCAGGAATAAGAGAAGAGCGGTTTCTTGTTTACCGATAAAAAGCGGCACGTGCTGAGGCCTTTCTAATCCTTTACGCGGCGCGGCGCGAGGATTGAAGAGCAGGCAAGCATTAATAACCGTGCGCAGGATAGCAACGGGCCGTTGCCCACGCAACCTAATCCAGCACGAGTTCCAGACGTTCATAGTCCTCCTGATACACCTCATTGCGAGAGTATCAGCCGCATATATTTCTCTTGATAGAGCGTATCAGATACTAGTAGGCTGTATCACATGCAAACCAATGCCATTCAGTTTCTCCAAGACTATGGGACGCAGCAGATTGAGGCTGACTTGAAAGTGCTGAGACGGCAGCTCGAAGAGAAAAGAAAATTGAAGGATCGCGCAATTGCGGAATACACGAAGGCGGCAAATGACTTGTTGACATGCGAACAGCTTCTCGCTTTGCAGCAATCCTCCGACCAGCGCGCACTAGCGCCGTTTGAGATGGCTGGGAAAGAGAGTGATCAAACGTCAGCGGTCATGACCTTGATCCGCCGAACGGGCGCCCTTGGGATTCGTCCAAAAGATATTTCCAAGGCGATGGAAGCTCGTGGCCTGAACATCAAGCCAGCTTATCTCCATACCATCTTGATGAGATTAAAGAAACGGGGTGCCGTCAGTTCCGTGCGCGGCTCTTACGTAGCCGTTGAATAGTAGAAACGGTCACCAACCGCTCGTTAGGCTTGGCTAGTGACCGTTCTTGTCCTTAATCGTAACTACGACTGATTGCAGGTCAGTCATTGCTACTTTCTGAACGCTGCGTCGCGTGATTAGCGAAGCAGATATCTCCGGGCTGGTGAGCCAGGAGACAGCGCGTGAACGCGTCTCCATTTTGGCACTCACCTTCCCTTGGGGCAAGGGGTGTTGGCGACGCGCGTCGTCATGTGATCGTGCGTGTACGAAGAAAGGAGACGTTTTATGAGTGAAGCTGTAAGTTTGTTGCCATTAGCTTTAGCAGAGGTCGAACAGGACATAACGTCCGCAGCAGAGGAAGCTGAAAGGCTTACCTCGGAACTAGAAAGGTTAGAAGTCAAAAAAGTTTCATTGCAAAAGACAGCTCGTGGGCTACAAGAGTTGCTCGGGATCGTGCCGGCCGCGTCTCTCACAGCGAACAATGGTCGTGCTGACAATACCGATGACATGGTGAAGGCGAGTCTTCTGCCTAGGAACGCTTTTCGCGGCATGGCACCTGCCGCAGCTGCTCTCAAGTGCCTGCGCGCCATCGGTCACAGAATTACTCATAGCGAGCTGGTCGAAACGTTAATAAGAGGAAACGTAAAATCGCGGGCGCGATATCCGTCTGATTCCTTTCGAGCAGCGATGATGAGGCGACCAGACTGGTTTATCTGGAAGAAAGAACCAGGCCATTTTGGATATTGGGAACTTGTGGAATGGCAGGATAATCAAGGAAACGATGCGGCGGTTGCGAAGGCTGGTTCAACGCCAACACTTTCTCTGGTTCGATGAGAAGTCCTGAATCCGTGCTCATGGATGGCCAACTCGGATTTCGGGAATAACGTCATCTTCGATTCGCTTCTCGATAAACCCATCGGAGCCCCTCGATGTTATTGCGACCGCGGAAGTGGCCAAAATACAACGCGTCACAAGTTCATGAACCGGCCAAGTTTCCAGACCTGCTCCACGAGTTGTGTGCGGGCGTCAATGAGCCGACCCAGCCGTTTGGACGGCCCGCATTTACCATGGCTGACATGCTGTTTGCGATGGTATTGAAAGTCTATTCTAAGCAACCAGCTCGTAAATTTGTGGACCAGTTGGGGCGCTTACATGAGGGCGGTCTTATATCGAAGGTGCCCTGCTATAACTCGATTCTTCATTACTTCGAATTAGAAACAATAACACCGCACTTGCGGGACTTAGTTGTTGAAAGCAGCAAGGTCATGGCCGGTGTAGAAACAGTCTTCGCGGTCGACTCGACCGGGTTTTCAATACGACGTTTAGGACCGTGGATGGGAACCCGTTTTGAAAAGCACAAGCTGGCCGAGAGAAGGTCCTGGATTAAAGTTCACGTGATGTGCGGCGTTGTAACTAAGATAGTAACCGCAGTGGAGGTTAGTAAGGGAAATGCTGGGGATAGTCCTTTTTTCAAGCTCTTATACAAAACGACGGCAGCGAATTTTGAAATAAGAGAAGTCTTGGCAGATAAGGCATATTCGAGCCTGGAGAACATGCGGCTTGTGTCGAAGGGTAAGGGTATTCTTTTTTCTCCGTTCAAAAACAATGCTAATCCCGAGCACCGAACGAGAGATCCCTTATGGAAGTTCTTATATCACTTGTTCTCGATGAATCTCAGTTGGTTCTACGAGCATTACCACCAGCGCAGTAATGTGGAAAGTGTCTTTTCGATGATCAAGCGGAAGTTTGGTGAATATCTCCGGAGCAGAACGTATACAGCTCAAGTCAATGAAGCTCTATGCAAGGTACTGTGCCACAATCTTTGTGTAATCAATGACTGTATGTTTCAAATGGATTTAGAGCCGGAATTTTGGGCTCAGAACGATCAGGCTAAGGCTTCGTAGTCAAAAGCGAAACAACCCGTCACGCTGTTGGTTAGGCAGTTCCATTTCCGTCTGTGGACACAGGAAATTAATTGTTATGGCTTGAAATTTGGATCAAAGCGTGCAATATCCTCTGCGTAAATCGGGGTTTGCTCTTTAAGTCAGTACGCGTAGCCCGCTTAAAAGATAACAAGCGGATTGCGTTATTTTAGAAATGGCCCTCTCACCAATTTCAGATAAGAATGGCATCATCTCCCGCAAAGCGCTTAGGTCACTGCTACATCTCGGAACCTCTCATCTTAGTTTTTTCATCTCGATTGTGGTTCTTTTCTTTGCGGCGCTCGAAGCAGCAAAGGAATTAGGCGTCTCTCTGCCAGAACTGCCACAAATTCCAGTGGGCCCAGCCTCACGCTGGATAATTATCGTACTCGGCAGCCTAGTTGCGTTATTCACTCTTAGCTTACGATTTCCCAGAATAATCTCAGTTTTATTGACGCTTGCAGTAGCACCGCCAGACGTGCCCGGCGATTTGCCGCGGTTGTTTAGAGGTCCGGTGCCTTACAACAGCGAAGATCAATCAGTCTTTCATGGTCGTCGTGCAGATATTGATCAGTGCTGGGAGAGAATAGTCTCGAAGAGACTGTTTGTTCTCGACGGTGAGTCTGGATGCGGGAAGTCTTCTCTTCTTAATGCGGCGTTAGTTCCAAAGGCGCGGAGTCATTTTCGAGTCGTGGAGTGCCGGATTGCCAACGACCCTTATGGCAAACTGTTCGCGGCTGTTCGACAAGAACCTTATAACCCTCATCATTCATTACCTCGATCAGCACTCAATGACGAAACCCAAGCGCGGAACCTGCAGATTTCCCGATCATTTCATTCAGTTGGCACCGCACCGTTCATTATCTTCATTGATCAGTTCGAGGAGCTATTCGTTACAGTGCCGAAATCTGTTCAGATCGAATTTCTTCGCACACTGAAAAGTCTTATTGAAATGGAGGACCTTCGACTAGTAGTTGCCTTGCGAAGTGACTTCTTAGATTTACTCGTGAAGGCATTTGTTGAAGTAGACCCGCAAGGCAAAACGCTAGACTTAGGGAATTACCATACACTCCGATCGTTTCAACCCGCGCAGGCCCAAGGAGTTTTGGAGAATATTTTTGCGCCGGTGGTCCGCGGTAATGCTCTTCTAATCCAGCGCGTCGATAATTTTAATAGGGCGCTCACAAAAGACTTATTACGGCCGCCAATCGACAAACGCGTTTCTCGTGCAGACCGGCCCTCGATCCTTCCCGTCGAGTTACAAACTGTTTGCATGGTCCTGGAAAAAATGGGTGCCGACCACTTTTCAGAAAGTGATTTTCGTCGATTAGGAGGGAAGTTGGGTTTGTACCGGCGCTTCATTGAGGATGCCAAGGAATACGTTTGGAGAAAGACGGGAATTACCGGAGAGAAGTCCTTAATCGTTCTCAGGAAATTGATCTCACCTTCAATGACCAAATGGTCTCGAACACCAGAGTCTATCGCCAGGGAGACCAAATTGTCAGCGCGTTATATAAAAGCAGTATTGGACGCTTTTGCTGAGAAATACTTGGTTAGACTTCTCGTAGAGAACGGCAGTGGTCCGTCCTATGAATTGATGCACGAACATCTAGTGCAGATTTTGGCGGATGCGCCAGATCCGATCTTGCAACGGTTACGAGACGCCGAGGAGCAACTTCGGTTCTTCGCGGAACGCGAGAACTCGAGGGTCTTCTATCGAGCAAATAGTAGGACTTCTTGGGCCGTAAGGAAAACTAGAGACCTTCTATCTCAACCCTTGTCTTTCTTTGACGCGCTCAGATTAAGGAAATTCGCATCAGACAGTGCCTCAAGATGGATTGTGAGAAGAAGCTTGCGTTCGTTTATTATTCGCATTCTGTTTGTTTCAATTCCTATACTAATTTTTACCATCACCTGGTCGGCCTGGATTCGGACTGACGCTTATCAAATCCGCAGAATACTTAGTGAGGCGCCAATTCAACAGGTCGATCCGCCGGTCGCCGGCCAAAACTTACCGCGATTTGGGCAGAAATTTTCCAGTAGTCTAATCGATTGGGCAAGTGCTCTGGTAATCGCCAACCGACCTGCCGCAGCAATCGATGTAGTTAGTCGAATTCAGGATCCACAGGCAAGACTTGAAGCATCTGTAGCATTGTCTGAGGATCTCCTCGCCAGCGGCAAAGAGACTGAAGCATCGCGGCTATTAGACGAAGCGACGGCTGCCAGTCCTGAGATCGTGGATCATGCCAAGCGTGCGGAATCATTAGTGCGACTCTCGAATATGCTACGAAAGTTTGGGCGAGGCGCTGATGCTGATAGAGCACTGGATGCGGCTCAAGCGGCATGTCAAAAAACGGAGCCAAGCTCCTTCGAATTCGTGGAAGTTGCGGACGCGTTATTTTCGGCGGGCAGAAGCGAACTGGCAAATCAGATCGTGAATGAAGCACTTATTAGCGACTCTGTGACTGATACCAGCACATTGGCTGGTAGCGGATTTGGAGAAACACATCTGGCGCGGTTGGTCGGTGTTCTGCTTAAGCTTGGAAGGAGCGACGATGCGAAGGTTTTATTAGCTAAAGCGAATGCCAAGTTTTCTCGATTTAAGAGCAATCCGGAATTTCAGCGCGACGAGTCTACGTATCCAACAGATTTTGTGGCATTGGCAAACCTAATGATGAAAGTCGGAATGAAGTCGGACGCGCACTCGCTACTCGTGACGGCGTTACAGAAAATCAATAAAAGACCTCGAAGATATTGAAATCGCACAATTTTGGATATCGGAAGGGGGTTTGTAGAGCTTGACGACATAGATATGTGCCTCAAGGCTGCGAAGCTCATCGACTTTGAATATCCCGTCGGATTAGGTCATGTCATTAGAGTGCTGACTGAGAAGGGCAACTTCGATGCGGCCTTTGCGGCTGCAAGACTTGCAAAGGGCGAAGAAGACCACGAACAGGCTGTTGAGGACATTGCCGAGGCGATGGTTTTACATAACAGAATTGAGAGCGCAATGGCAATTGTTAATTCTGTTGACAACCAAACTCATCGTTCCCAATTAGCTATAGCTGTTGCCAAGGCTCTAATCAAGAGTGGTAGGACTAATGATGCTGATGAGATCCTCAGACAGGAAGTTCCTGTCGCGCTCGCGATTCAAAATGACATCAGTCGTGCAAATCGTCTCATAGTTCTGGCCAAACTATTTGAGGACGTAGGCCAGAATCAGCAATCGTCGTCGCTGTTAGATCGAGCCGTTGAGGCTGCTGGCAGCCATAGCAATAATCTCACTGATGACGAGGAAAGTATTCGCTCTTCCGCGTACTCAGATTTGCCGCGTAGCGTGACGAAGCCGCGGAGCACGGTATCAGCTAGCCGTGCTCTCCCGCCAGGAATGATTACTGATAGGTTCTATTATTTAATTGAATCACTGGTCGGCGCTGGCAGAGCTACTGAAGTATTGCCGATTATTCGCGCAAGCCGAAACAACGATTTCAAAGCGTCCTCATTCATCGTAGCAGCCAAGAGCTTTAAAGAATCGAACCAATTCGCCGCTGCGAAATCCACGCTGAATGAAGCGTTGCTGTGCGCATATCAGATCCGTGAGCCGAAAGAAAAGGGATTGAATTTGTTAGAAATAGCGGAGGAGCAAATTGAACTAAGAGACACGAGCGGAATTGGAGAGACTTTGAGGGCTGCTCTCATCGAATCAAACAAAGCTCGTGATTATACAGATCGTTATCTAGCGATTGCTTCGATAGCGAAAGGGTTAATACAGATTGGGTTGTTCGACGATGCAGTCGCCGCCTTAGAATCGATTAAGGAAAACGATCAGAGATACTACTCTCTAAATCATTTGCTTCGTGAGTTGGAATTGGTGCCAAACATCGAGAACAAGAGCACAGCTCTCTCGAAACTCCGTGAAGTAGTTGTAAACATAAACAATGACGCTCACCGATCCGAGCTGACAGCGGAAGTGGCCCAACAGCTAGCGCATCAGCACAGATTTCGGGAGGCTCGGCTCATGGTTTCAGATTGCTCATCGAATGACAGGCTAATGGTGTACGCGACAATTCTCTCCGAGTACAGCCGGTCTACCGGGGCCGCCAGCTACGCTTTGGTCGATTCAGCCGGAGAAAATAGGTAAGAGCGTTCCGAACTTACAAGATAATGTCACATTCTCATCTGACATATCGCTGTTCAAGATAAGAATTATGATGAGCGAGCGCAATTTCCGCCTGTTCCAGCGCATCCGCACTTCGGCCATTAGCCTTACTTTGTCTATAGGGTCCGGAGTCATAGTTCTGATTAATGCTATGAAGCAAGCGGGAATGCCTGTTGACAGAATTCCTGGTGTGTTCTCATCTCAACAATGGCGTTGGCTGGCGATAGTTTTCCTGGGGTGCCTATCAATAGTTCTGCTTAGTCTCCGATTTTCTCGCTTCGCGGCCTTTCTTGTTCGAGTTTCGGCGGGAAGGAGTCCTCTCCCATCGGATCTTCCTCGAATGTTTCGCGGGCCCAGACCGTACACCGAGCAAGATTCTGATCGGTTCTTTGGGAGACGCGCTGATATTGAGGAATGTCGTCGACGATTACAACGAGAACCCTTCACGGTCATAGAAGGCGAGTCCGGTTGTGGAAAATCTTCATTGATACAAGCCGGCCTTATGCCGCTTCTTTTCGACGATTTCATCATTCATAAATTAAATCTGCATGAACTTCATTTTCCAATTGATGTCGCCGAACTGCTGCGAAACGGAAGCTATTCAAAGAATAACGGAGACCTTTCCGCGGCTTCCAACTCAGGCGCTCAAGAAGGCCTTGCCGACAATCAAGGAACTTCCGCTGGAGCCAAGCTACCAACACTGGTAATTCTAGATCAGTTCGAACATCTATTTCTCGCGGCAGCGGAAGATCTCCGTTGGGCTTTTCTGTTATCGCTAAAAACAGCGATCGAGAACAACACCATCCGGTTGGTTATTGCAATTCGCAATGACTACTTGGACCTGTTGATGCGATGTTGTCGGGAAATCGATATCGCACAACAGACTTTGGTACTCAAGAACTACTATACCCTGCAGCCTTTTAACGAGTATCAAGCCGAAACTGTTTTGAACGGCCTCCTCCAACCTTTGAAGGGAGACTTAGCTCGGGATCAGCTAATTGATGATTTCAATCGAAGTCTCGTGCGAGATTTACTTCGAGCGCCGCAAGATCAGCGTAGGTATTTTGGTGAGGAGAAGACGATACTTCCTGTCGAGCTTCAGATAGTCGGAACGATCATTGAAGATATCGGGCCTGAGGCATTTTCTGCTTCTGAACTGGCCAAACAGGGAGGGAAGCTAGGCCTGCTGCGCTTATATATCGAAGATGCTAAGAACTACGTTTGGCGTCAGACGGGAGCAACCGGAGACCTCGCGCTGCTGGCGTTGCAAGCGTTACGTCCAACCGAATTGGTCGGAAGCTTCACAGCAAAAAGCGTAGCGGAGTCAATAAGGAGTTCGGTAGCTCTTACAGAAAGTATTCTGCGCTCATTGGCTGAGCGATATCTTGTTAGAGAAGTACCTAGTAAGGATACTAGCAATCTCCCTGCCTATGAACTGATGCATGAGCATTTGGTTCAAGTACTAGACGAGATCCCGGAACCCATACTTCAAAGGGAAAGGGATGCCAGGGAGCGGTTAAAATTTTTTGTCGATCGCGAACGGGGTTCTCAAGTTGTCGATTCAAAGGGCTGGGCATCTTCTGGTCTAAAACGACTATTCTCCCAATCAATAAGAGTCTCAGAGGCTTTCAAATTGTGGCGGTTTGCGAGTAGACCCGAGGAGCGTCAACTCCTGCGGAACAATATACGGGCATTCGCCGCAAAGACTCTTCTCGTTATATTGGGCATGAGCATTCCAACCGTCGCTTGGATTGCATACATACGAAGTGATAACTACCAGATTCGCCGTTTGTTCGCTGACGCACCAGTCGCACAAACTGCGTCGAATACTTCCGGCTCTTCGGACATCATTCTTGATTGGACTGACGCGGTGGTTCGCGCAAATCGTGTCGATTTGGTGCCGACCATAATAGAACGAGTTGATGACGAAGCACTTCGAGTTGAGATCTTTCTAACCGCCGCGGAGACTAGTTTCGGAAATGGTCGAGCTGATAAGGGGCGCGAGTTCTTTGATCTGGCGCTATCGAGTGCGCGTAACGTAAAGAATAACCGGACTGCTGCAGCAATATCTACTGTCGCCGTTGCGATGCAACGCGCGAATCTCACTCACGAAGCCGATAACGCTTTTAAGGAGGCAATTAATGTAGGACAGGATGGTTTCGATGTTGAGAAGGAAGCAAACCTGTCGTTGGTGCTCAGGAGCCTTCTTCAAGCTGACCGGATAGATGAGGCGATGGCGTTGGTGTCTTTCTTCAAGAGTGCCGGTACGAAGGACGAGATATTGGAGGAAATAACACACGCGAACATACGACTAAAGAATACTGAGAGAGCCCTAAATATCGCCTTAAGCATCAACAATTTTAGTTCCCGTTCAGCCGTCCTAGCGGAGTTAGTAAAGGAGTTATGTAAAGAAGGAAAAACAACTGAAGCAGAGCTTCTGATACCCAAGATCATTCAGGACGACTTTAGAGACGAAGCTTTATCTGAGCTTGCTGTTGGAGTCGCACAACAAGGACGAGTTGATGACGCTATAAGAACAGTTCGTCGCATTCGCGTGGACGACTTCATACCTTCAGTACAAGCCGACATTGTGAAAGCCCGGCAACAAATGAAGGCATGGCCAAAGATAAATGCAGAACCTGAAATCAGCGCGGCAGACCAGCAAACACTTGCGCTTGCACAGGTCGCCGAGGTTCTCGTCAATTCAGGGAAAAAAGAGGAAGGCAAACAACTTCTTAACAAGCTTCTGACTACACCTGTTAGCGATCCGGCACTTCGGACGATGTCTAATGGGTTGATTGCATCAGCGTTATTAGAGGCCGGAGACAAAGACGCTGCAGAACGCTGCCTTCACGAACTAGTGGAATTCATTTCCGTTTACAAAATGTCCGGAGATTCTGAAGAGGACGATCAGACCCTGACAGGATTATTCATCTTGTTGCCAACAATGATCGCAGTTGCCGACGGAGACACCGCAGAAAATCAACTTTCAGCAATCTTGAATGGCATAGACAAGAACGCGGACGAACAAGTGAAGTACGCTCTGCTTTCGTCGATGGCAAATTTCCTGACCGTGGCATTGTCATCATTCTCTCCGAACAATAAGTGGTATCCAAGCAATGAGACTGTAGTATTGGCGACCCCAACGCCCGAACACTTGAAAAGCGAAGACGTTGCTGCTCTTAACCGCCTACGATCGATCGCCGACCGCGTTATAGACGCCGCTTTTGTATCGGCATCCAAAATCAGCGATGACAACGCGCGCTTGAAAGCCTTTGTTACCGTCGCGACGTTTTTCGGTCGAGAGAACAAGTCACAGCAAGCCACGAACGCGCTTGAAAAAGCCAGAACGATAGGAATCAGTCTTAGGTCAGACTCGGAAATTTCTGGCGCGGCGGAAATGATTTCGGAAGGGTTCGCGCGGGTGCATTTGTTTCGGACTGCTCGCTTAACAGCGGATATGTGCTCATCGTCAGACCGACTAAAGGCTTATGCGTTTATGCTCAATTCCTATGTAAGTCCAGGAAAGGAAAGTCTAAATCTTAACAGGGGGAACTCCCAATCTCACCTGAGAATTCCTTATTCAGGTCCGTAGGTAATACAGCTTAGCCCTTTTAGCTGCTCAGCTATATCGCCAGAATCGAGCCGGGTTGAAGTAAAACGGAAGACCGATGTCGAAGGTCACCCAAATAGAAGGGGAACTGCATTCGATTGATCCCGCTGGGTTTCAGCGGCTGTGTGACTTGTATTTGAAGAAGCGTAGGGCCGATCCCATTAACCGGATTGGCGTTGTACTTGGAGCTGATAAGGTAGCAACCGGCACTCCTGATACGTTAATTAAGCGAGCGGATGGAAATTACGACTTTGCGGAATATTCAACTCAGCAAGAAGGTCTCGCCGCGAAGTTTGCAGGGGACATCGCCAAGTGTCTAAACGAGAATAAGACCGGCATTCCGGTGAGTCGTATCCATGAAATTATACTCTGTCACAATTCACGCCTTACGCCGAAAGAGGAGCATGAGTTAGTAGAGCAATGCCGTCTTCAGGGCGTTCTGCTATCAATCTATGGCCCAGGCGAAATGGCATATGACCTTTATCAAAAGTACCCAGGTTTAGCGCGAGATCTTTTACACGTCGTAGTTGACACTGGACAGATAGTTCCTATCGACGAATTCATCACTGCTTACAACAAACGCGGGTTTGCGACGCCACTAGACACAATTTTCAAATTCCGCGAGGAGCAGTTGGAAGAGGTTAGGAAAGCTCTTTCACAGAATGATTTGGTATTAGTTTCTGGACGCCCCGGGGTTGGGAAGACTCGGGTTGCTCTTGAATGTTGTGCCCGCTATGAAAAAGACAATCATGATGTTCGCGTACTTTGTATCTTTAATAAGAGAGCCGACCTTTTCGAAGACATCAGGGTCCACTTTAGTGAACCGGGTCACTTTTTGATCTTCGTCGATGATACGAATCGTATAAGTCGCTTCGAATATGCAGTTCAAATCCTCACAGAACAGCGATCGGATCAGAAAATTCGGCTCATCGCGACGGTCCGCGATTATGCACTCACTTCTGCTCTTCAGGCCGCAGAGCTCGCCGGGGCGCCAACACGGGTTGAGCTTCAATCATTCACAGAAGATCAGATCAAAGACCTAGTCAGGGACAACTCATCCATAAAAAATGAATATTACTTGGATCGAATCGCGAGAGTAGCGCAAGGCAACGCACGATTGGCAATGATGGCTGCACGAATAGCAGAGGAAGCCAACACTCTGCAGAGCATCGCGGATGTTTCAAGTCTGTACGATAAGTACTTTGAGTCGGTGCGCAAGGATTTAAAGGAACTCGGAGATCCCAAAATCATTCTTGTGGCTGGGATAATCGCATTCTTCAGGACCATTATTCGCTCGAATGCTCAGATGATGGAGGCGATTACCGACAACTTCCAGATTGATGCCGACGAGTTTTGGGAGGCCGCGACGCGACTTCATGAAATGGAAATCGTCGACATGTATGACAGTGACATCGTGCGCATTTCTGACCAAGTATTGTCCACCTATCTCTTTTACGTTGCCGCTTTTCGAGATTGTGTTTTAGACCTTGAAATCATACTGGAACGCTTTTTCCCCGGTTATAGGCACCGCCTGATCGACGCCCTGAACCCGGTTCTTAGTGCGTTCGATTCGAAGGCAGTAATTGAAACGCTGCGGCCTCACGTTGATCGGGCGTGTCAGGCGCGACGTGAACGAGGAGACGAAGAAGGGCTGATGGCTCTGCTCGATGTATTTTGGTATGTGAAGCAAACTGACACCCTGATCTACTTGAAAGAGAAAATCGATGCATTAGCAGCGGAACCAATCCCAATCAAGGACTTGTCATTCGCGCAAAGCAACTCCCTACCGCCGTCTCCCAGCATCCTTGGAATACTGGATAATTTTGGCTCTAGTGGGGAGCTTTCACTGAAAACCGCTCTTTCGCTAATACTCGACTACTTGGAGAAGAAGCCGGCAGAAGTTTCACTGGTAATAAGAACGCTCGAAGAGCATTACGGAGTTGATCCCTATTCGCACATGAATGGATTCGTCGTCGAGCGTGAAACTGTGGATTCAGTTTGGAGCAGAACAGGCGAGGCTGCGAATGAGTTGTTCTCGCGATTGTTTCTTACTATCGCTGGGCCGCTATTACAGACCCACTTCCAGACATCTGAGAGCAGAAGTGGTAGATCACTTGCCATAATCAACTTTGACGTTCCGGCATCGACTCACTTTCTGGAGCTTCGAAGAACGCTGTGGCAGCGCATCTTTGTTTTGTACTCATCCCCAGTGTTGAGCGAAGCAGCTCTAGAGCTAATAAGTCGGCACAGCAAATCCGGTTACTTGGTCGCCGATGTTGAAATTATCAGGGTCGATTCAGAGCAAATATTTGGATTCTTCGAATCGTCGTTGAATCCTTCGACGTACAGTCACTGCCTGGTAGTTCAAGATTATTTGGACATGATGGAGCGAGTGGGCTTAGACATACCCTCGAGTCTTCGGGAGAAATTCACTAATGAGCTTTTCACGCTGTCAGAATTGGTTCTTGTTGACCGGAGAGAACGAAGCGATTTGGGTTGGAAAGAGTATGAGACGTTGCAGCGTCAGCGACTGGCCGCGTATACGCAAGGTTTTAATCAAGCAGACTTTGCCCAATTTTTCGATCGCTGCGTTGAGATCAGCAAGACTTCAGACGGCAGTCAATTCGAGTACCAGGTCAGAATGAGCGTTACGCACGTTCTGCTTGATCTAGCTGAACGTGATGGAACGCTGTTTCTCAGAGTATTTCAGGACTACATCAACAACGGCAATTCTCTGGGACTGCCTCCTTGGGGTTTCGTAGCAAAACTTGTTGAGTTGACCGGAGCGGATCGAGCGTATGGCATTATTGATTCAGCACGTTTTCCTCAACGTGTCTCATGGCTCTTCGCGTACTTTATGGTTCTTCCAGAAGATAGCCTGACAGAAGCAAGACTCCAACAACTATATAATCTATACGAGTCCGCGCTCTCCGAAGATATTCCGTACGGCTTGGATCATCTTCTTAAATTTTTACCATTAGATAAGGACGTCATCATACGAATTACTCGCATCCTCGTCTCAAGAGCCAAGGCCGAGCCAAAGATTGGCCACACTTTGAGCGGGATCTTTACTGAACGCGCAGAGACGGGGCGTAGGATGGTTGAGTTGTTTGGTGAGGAAATTGATTTAATAAAACAAGCATATTTTGATGCTAGCGAGGCCGATGATCATGAGGACTTCAAGGGCGAGTTTTTCAATCAGCTGTTGGACCTTGATCCGAATTTTGCACGCGAGTGGGTGTTGCAACTCCATGAAAGAGTCGATCGACCCAGCCGGCGCGATGATTCACGAGATTACGCTTTCATATGGCGACGAGGCGACTTTATGAGGGCCATGGAACAGATCGTTGACGCAGTTACGGAGTGTGAAAAGAAGCGATTCATATATGACCCTTACCTTCTAAATTTCTTTGTTCTCCAAAAGGAAACACCGGACATAGACGACTTGCATAAACGTCAGGATGATTTTCTGGATGATGTGATTCGCCGGCGCAGCGATGACAGGCGTTTAATGGGAGTGCTATTCGAAGTAATCAGCGCGTTAAGGCCTGAGCGGCGCACGCGAATGTTTGAAACATTCGTACTGAATAACAAGGACTACGAAACTTTCTCGCGCCTGCCGACAAGCTCTGACGTAGGAGTTTACTGGGGTAGCGCAGTGCCGAGACTGCAAAAGCGCATGGAGTTCTTAGAGTCGTTACTACCGATTCTCAGTACAGTTGAATTGCTTCGTCATCGGCAGCACATTGAGCAACTAATCCAGAGGACGCGCGATGGGATCGAGCGCGAGAAACGAAGTGACTTCATGGGAGACGACTACTAATCGTAGCGCTACTCTTGCCAAAAGTCGGGCTTAATTTCAAATTCGAACATGCTCTGGATCAGATAGAGATCACAAATAATCTCAGTCCACATTTCATGTGACAATGACCTCGCTGTTCGATTCCACATTCGAAACCGACGACGCTGAACTCCAGAACCTGCTGGTTGCTGCCACGGTTAAGGATTTTCTCGACGATCTCTGGGCACGGTACTCGCCCTTCGTGACGGAACCACGCAAGTTCATTGCTGGGATGAGGGCACAACCTTTTACGCGCATCTGGGAAATGTATTTGGGTTGTGCTTTAGCTGAGAGCGGTCTAGTTCTAGAAGCAAAAGGTGAGAAAGGCCCTGATTTCAGGCTTACGAATCCACGCGTATGGGTTGAAGCTGTCGTATCTACTGATGGCCAGAAGCCCCGCACGACAGGTCAGCCTACTTCTAAGGTCCCAGAAGTCTTGTTAAATGAATGGGGTGCTCCACCCGAAGACAATATCATCTGGCGCTGGGCAAACAGCATTGATGCGAAGAGAAAAAAGTTCAATGACTATTTGGCGAATGGTACTGTTAAGCAAGACGAGGCATGCGTTGTCGGCTTGAATGTTCACAAAACTTCGTTTGCTCAGTACGACCATCAACACACCGAAAACCACATACCTCTCATTGTTAAGGTGCTGTTCGGTTACGGGCGCTGCGTAGCCCTACAACTTCATGACAGAAAAGGGTTGTCAGCACCGATTTCAATAAATGGATTCCATTATGAATTTCGGCGCCAAGTGTCCACATCAGTTCCTACTGACATGTTTTTCAGGGAGGAGTTCTCGACTATCTCCGCCTTGATTGTCTCCAAGGAAGGATTTTGGAGTTGGCGTCATCGAATTCCCAAACCACTTAGTGAGGGTTTTATGGTTATTCATAATCCATTAGCTAGAAATCCTCTTCCAAGGAAATGGCTCAAGAGTGGACATGAGATTTGGATCGAGCAGGGACAGTTGCACAAACAGATTTGGCAGAACGGCGTTGAGCACGCATTAGAGACCTTTCCGCTTCCATATGATTTACCACCCGAACTAAGGGCGAAGTTTTGATTTCCTTCCAGGGCTGGCCGTTGTGTCTCACTTGTTCGAGCGGGGCTTTCAAGGACTAACTAAGATTGTGGTGGCTTCAAAAACTTCAGCGAAATGGATGTCTTAATGAACCGCGCAGCCTGAACACATGTCTCGCCTACAGATTTATGAATTGAATCGTGCGAGGTCAGATCGCAACGTAGTCTTGGACAAGTACTTTTTGTTGACCCTACCAGACTGTTCAACTATTATTTCCGCCAGTCGGATCTTTGGTATGTATCCCTGACTAGGGCCACGCTGCGATCAAACTGATCCTCCGTCTCGTATGCAACCAGTCACTCCCAAAAGAAAGTACGACGTCGCTATTTCATTTGCCCATGAGGACAGTCTCCAAGCTGAGGCCTTGGCTTCGGCGCTTAAACGACTCGAAGTTTCGGTCTATTACTACCGATTTGAAAGAGGCGAGGGACTGGGCACTGACCTCCACTTGAAGTTAACTGATATTTTTCAAAATCAGAGTAGGTACTGCGTAGTCTTGATCTCGAAAGATTATCTTAATCAATGGACGGAGATTGAACTTGAGGCAGCTAGGGCACGAAAGATTAAGAATCGAGAAAAGGATTACATTCTGCCAGTCAGACTGGATAAGACAGATATCCCCGGTCTGTTGCCGACTACGGAATATTTGGAATGGCCTCCGGAAAATGAAGAATCCATTGCGCGTGCAATTGCGAACAAGTTGAACAAACAGCCTGCGGTCATCAAAGACGCTAGGGGTTTCGCTTATTATGTTCATTACATTCCGTTCATCGTAATTCTGGCGCTCACCGCGGTTCTCCTATCGCCAGTGCCGCCGCTGTCTCAGCCAACTCGAATCATATTTGGTGGTCTCTTCTTTGGCTGTCTTGTTTGGATTCTCTGTCTTGCAGTAAAAGCCTCAAGAGCTTTCGGGACTACCGACCCACTGCCGGCGCCAAGCGACTTATGGCAAAGTGTATTTAAGCAGCTTCTCCCCCAGAAAGGACAGGAACATCAGGGCGCGGGCCCGGAGATCTTGGTTATTTGTGACCGTTCGACTCTGGAAACTTTTGAGCAAATAAGAACCCAATACACGCCCGATATTGTTGAAATAAGACAGTTCATCTACTCCTCTTCTAACTTTGATAAACCTGGTCTGAAGAACGCGCTCAGGACGGCCGAGGGTGTCTATTTTTTCTGCACGGACGAAATTCATCGAGGTCGCGAGCCTAACGACACGGTAAACAACTGGGGTATCGATAACTCGCACAAACCGATTGTGGCAGTAAATTTTAGGCCACCGGAATCACTCTACCGATGGACCTTCAATCTCATTCCTCAGACAGAAGCAGTACAGGGTGTTTGGAGACTTCTCGCACGATCGACGGAAAGAGCAAGTCAATTAAGAGAGCTAACGAACACGATTCAGCGAGTTTGGATTGTCACAATCATTATTGCGCTATTCTTTCTTGGGCTACTTGGATGGTCAACGTGGCGGTCGTCTGACCAACTAGGAGATGCTGAAAAACTGCTCCAAATGGCATCACACGATCACCAGAACTTGGCAAATTTCCAGAATGATTCCGCGATGAGTTCTTTGCGCAACACAATTGAGTTATTACAAACAAAAGTCTCGACTGATGAAGAAAGGAGATCATCTGGTGTTATGGCCCGGCAAGCGCTAACCGTCTTCGCCACTTATTTGATAACGGACATGAGTAATCGAGGTCTGGTGAAGAGCGGCGGTTCGATATCGTTTTGGAGACAATACCCAGATCCAAACACCGGTGACCTTTACGTCGTTAAGGTGGCAAAGTCTGGAAGCGAGGAGGATTGTTTTCCGGGCGTGCTTGATTCAAACCAACGGAACTCCATAGCTGCTTGCGCGGTTACGTCGAACAATGTCGTGCTATGGCGCAGAGATCTCAAGGATAAAGAGCCCGCGAGTTGGTCGGCGAGGCAGGGGCTTCAAAATGGCCATGCGATTACGCAGGAAGGAACACCGCCGATCATTCACCTCGACAGTAATTATGAATGTGAGTTCGCAAAAGGGCAAAACCCGCGGAATGCCGTGATGTGCGTTGGAATTGGGGAAAAAGGCCCAAAAAGTGGAATATGTCTTTCAGCCGACGAGGACTTCCCTAACGAGGAATGGACCAAACACTATCTTTTCCAGGCAGTATCAATCATGGAAATCATTCCTGATAGCCTCTTAATTTTCGAGGAGCATCTTAATAAATGTAGAGAGAAATACCACCCAAATTTGTCCAAGCCCACCCCACAACCCAATACTAAACATTAAGCGCCGTCTTTTGGTTCCGGGCGGCAGCAGATCACTTCTCCTCCAGTTTTCCTTCCTGCGTTCAAATTGTCGAAATCTAGAATTGCCTCGAAGCAAGAAAGTAATGGCTTGTTTGAAATCAGTTGTCAGCCTTCCTCTACGTTCTGAAGAATATTGGTTTAAGAGCAGTTTAGAGTCGTTCCAACCCCTGTGTTGGTGTCAACTCCTCCTCTTGCCAGAAGTCCGGTTGGACTTGGAATTCAAACATGCTCTGGATCAAGCAACACAAGTTGTGGCAGAGAATCTTGCATAGCGCTTCATTCACCTGAGCCGTTTTTGTTTTGCTTCGCAGAGAGTCCCCGAACTTTCGCTTAATCATGCTGAACGTTGACTCAACGTTGCTCCGTTCGTGATATCGCTGCAGAAAATATCTTTGGTTATAAGAGAAGTAGTGATACATCCGCTGCCATACGGGATTTGTAGTCCATTTCGCGCTACTGTTCGCTTTGAAGGGTATGAACGGCATGGCATTGTGGTCCAAAACTGTTTGAAGGTTGGCAGACGATAAATAAGCCTTGTCGGCCGACACTGCAGCCATCGTGAAGTTCTCGCCGGTTTCATCCACTAAGGGTTTGAATTGAGGTGAGTCGGCGCCGTACCGATCCGTAATCCGAATGGCGGTAACGACATTGGTCTTTACGCCACACATGAGGTGAACCTTCAACCACTCACGTTTCTCCATTAGTTTTGGATTGTAATGCTTTGCCTGAACCCACTGAACGAATTTGGAAGTCGAGAAACCGGACGAGTCAACCGCGAAGGAAGATTCGAGCGCGCGCAAGGGCAATGAACTCTCTTGGATTAGCAGGCCTAAGTGGGGTGTTAGGATTTCGCTTTCGAAGTAATTGAAGATCGTGTTGTAGCAAGGAAGTTTCGAAATATAGCCCTTGGCAAACGCTTCTCGCAGGTCAGTCATGAAGCGGCGGGCTGACACTGTCGAATAGACCTTAAACGCTGAGCTGAAGATCATATCCTGCAACGGCACACGCGGTCGCCCCATGGCTTGTGACGGCTGATCTATTCCCAGACATAGCTGGTGCAGCAATCGCTGAAATAGAGCTTTCTCATCAGTCTGTGCTTTGTTATAAGCTGGCCAATCTTGGGAGTAGGTTTTACGACTGACTTTCAGTGTCTCGGTAACTACGGTTTCGCCGTCGGCGGTCTCTTCTCGTTGAATCGTGTATTCGACCGCGAAGATGTGTTTGCACCGCATCTGCCGGGATTCAAAGTCTGGACAAGTACAATGCGGTCTGGCCGGATCGGGTTTTACAACATAGTAGCTTCCGCCTTGGCTCATGCCACTTTTCCCGGATTGTGACGGGACAAACCAGCGTCCATCATTAGCGCGGACGAGTTTCGATTTCGCCGCAATCTCCAATGCTCGAAGTTCTCTTGCTGAAAGCTGTTCCGTTTCCATTTGAGTCTTGCCTTTCTCCTGGCGATTGACTCACAATGGCGTTTACCGGAGACCTAACGTGAGCAATCGCGTTTGGTTTTCAAAGGCTCTGTCGGTTCGCGCCGGCAGGGCCTTAATTTTTCAGACGAGTAGCACTATTATCGTGTCAACTTGCTCACCGCCTTTTTTTGCTCTCTTGCTGGGCTTGTGACCAAACCATCTATGGTCGAACCAAGGATCGGAATCATTACGGCACTGGAAAAGGAATGCGCGGCTGTCATTGCGCTGCTCGAATCTCCCACAGAGGTTGATGTTCCTGGGTCAGGCGGGGGAGGGCACTATTACATTGGCGAAGTTCCTGCTCGAGATGGAAGAAAACACACAATAGTTCTGTGTCGAGCCGGCATGGGAACCAACATCGCCGCCGTGCGGACTACATTACTCTTTCAACATTTTCAGACAATCCGATTCGTAATAATGGTGGGGATTGCCGGAGGTGTGCCAAATCCTGCCAAAGTCGAAGAGCATGTGCGTTTAGGGGATATAGTGGTATCCGATGAAGGCGGAGTGAGACAGTACGACTTTGGTAAGGACATCGCTCAGGTTGTTGATGGCGAGACCCATTTTGAATTTAAGGAGCGCGACATTACGCGATCACCTGGAGCAACTTTAGTAGGTGCAGTCCAGGACCTAACAGTGGCCGCATGGGGTGGCGACAAGCCTTGGATTAAATACATAAGCGATGCGTGCAAGCGATTGAGTGTTCTACGTCCGCCCGATGAAACTGACGTCCTGCTGGATACGCTTGATCCAACAAAAGTAGTAAAGCACCCAGACGACCCTGCAAGAGTTCCAGGACAACCCCGTTTATTCAGCGGAAAGATCGCTTCAGCGAACGTGCTTCTAAAGAATCCGTTGAGGCGGGATTATCTTCGCGAAAAATTTCGCGTAAGAGCCGTTGAAATGGAGAGCGCCGGAATAGCGGACGCAGCTTGGCTAGCTGAAAAGGGTTATTTAGTGGTGCGCGGAATCTCCGATTACTGTGATTCTGGAAAGAATGATATTTGGCAAGAATATGCCGCCATCGTCGCAGCGGGCTATGCGCGTGCCTTAATCGAATCGTTACCCACACCCGACGGCCGGGATGGAACAGTTGTTCCGAGCACCTCCTTGAGTCTGGAGCAATATCTCGCTGCTGTGAAGGTGCTGGCCGAAACGGACCCTTACATCTCTTTTCAAGGCTTGGCAGAAGTTCCGCACATTCCTTTGTGGTTACGCCGCAAGTATCCAAAAAACGATAAGGAAAGAAGCCCAGGGGTTTTAGCTTCCGTAATTAACGAGAAGGATGAGCTAAATGTCATGTTCATCGCACCCGCTGGTGCCGGCAAGTCGACGTTACTACGGGAACTTGCAAGACATGCGTGGCACTCACCCGAGTTATTAGGATCAAAAAAACGTTACTTGCCGATGCTCATTCGACTGTCTGCCTTTGCAACCAAACAGCAGGCGGTTCTTGAAAATGGCTTAACACACGCCATCTATAAAGCTGGTGAACTGTTATTACCGGGTGAACTGCCAGACGGTTTCTTTTCTTCCTGGTCGAATGAAGCTCAAGCGCCTTGGTTCTTACTGTTTGATGGACTTGATGAGGTCGCCAGTGCTCAACGTTTAGCCGTGATATCGAAACTGTCAACAATGTTAGAGACATTCAAAGATCAAGGACATCGCATCGCTATAACGTCACGGCCCGGCGATCTTCAACAGCTTGAGTCGAAACTCACGGCCTACGAAGCGCTAGGCTTTACGCCAAAGCAGCAAAAAGAATTCGCGCACAGTTGTTTTGGTTCGGCTGGTGATGATTTTTTGAATGAGATCAAACGCTTAGAGGCGGAAGAGTTCGCAGGAAATCCGCTGCTGTTTCGGACAGCCGCGATCGTTTTTGAGCGTGACCGCCTATTGGTCAAGAACAAGGCCTCTTTATACGAGAGGTTTGTCCAGGTGTGGTTGGATCAGGCAGGGACGCTTGGACTTAAAGAGGACTTGGGCGACTTGGAGGAACTTATTCCGGTCATTCTAGATCAATTGGCGTTGCAGATGACCGAACAACCCGACGATCGATCTTCAGTTGTGCTAAGTAACAAATTAGCGGGTTATTTGAAAGACACGTTCGGAACACCCGTACCACAAGCCGTTGCGCAAGCCAAAAAGTTAGTCACAGTTCTGGGAAGGCGGAGTGGTGTATTTACCGAACTCGGAAATGTCTGTGACTGGGCACATTCGAACTTTCGTGAGTATCTTGCCGGTCGTGCGCTGAGTGTTCAGTTAATTGAGCGTAAGGACGACTATGCAACCGTGCTAGGGGATAGGCCCTTCGATATTCATTGGTCAGAGGTTATTAGGACACTTGTACAAATTCATCCTAAGCCAACCGAACTTGTAAATTGGATCGCTTCTGAGGCTCTGAGAAAGGAGGATGTTCAGAGTGCACTTCTGGTTCATTACTATTGGACGCATGCGCATGATCAAAATGATGCGGAAGATTGGCACGGTGTCGTTGATGTGTTGATAGCGGCATTAGCTGACAGGCAAGGCGCTCTTCGCGGACCGCAAATGCTAAAGGATGCGCTCGTAGAAATGGGTGACCGAGCTGTTCCCGCTCTTCTAGCTTCTCTGAAGCGGCTTAACGGTCTGCAAGCTGAACTACTTCCCAACTGGGAAGGAAAGCGACCGCCCGATTTTCACGAACCTTTTGGTGAGCACCTTTGGCAGGGACGACGGCAAAGAAGTGCCATCATTGAAGTACTTGGACGAATTAAGAACCCGAGCACCTTTGATGAAATCATTTCTCTACTACAACGGGATCCTAACGATTCGTATCGATCCGAGCTGAGAGAGCGAATACTCGAAGCCCTAATGTGTATTGGGGAAGGAGCGGTTGAACCATTACTGCTCGTTGCTGGAGATCCGAAGAACTCTACAGAAAAGCGGCGACAAGCCCTCTTTGCCTTAAAGCGAGTAGGCAGGCGCAGCGGGAGCGTATCGGACACATTAAACGAGTGTCTGACAGAAGGCTTATCCGGAAATTTTGAGTTGCTGAAGGCGGCGCTTTCTGCCGCTGCCGGGTTGCGGGATCACAAACAAGTGATACACGCAGCCGAAGCCCTAAAGCTAAACAATCAGGAAGTGGTCGCAATGGCAGCTGAGTTCTTTTCATCACTACCTGACTCGGCCGTCGTGAATGAGCTATTCGGAGCTTTGCAGAGATGGGATGGCATGGAACCCCATCCGTTTAATAGCGGATTTGGAATGAAGAGGCTGCTATCCGCATTGTCCTTGAGCGGAACTCTCTTGGCAAATCGAATCGTCAGTGACGTTATCTCATCGAGCGTCAGAGGACGCGGGAAGCTGGAACCACGTGACGCCTTGAGGGAGATTGGCAGTCTTTCAATAAACGGACTTCCTAATTTACTTCTCACTCAGTTGCTCCGTGAACTGCCGAAGTCCGAACCCACACTGAGGCCTTCTGATTTGCTTGATGTTCTGAATACTCTTTGGCGGCCAGAAGACCTGCGGGAATTGGTTAGATTGACACAACGAATAGAAAACGTTGTAGGAAAAGCTGGCGTCGACGCACTCGTATCAAGATATCTTACACCCGGCGAAGCGGAGGCCGAGGTAGAGAGGAGTTATGCAGACGAGAGCGCAGTATTGCAGACGCTGGCTAAATGCCAAGTTCAGCAGTTTGCGAAAAACGCGGCGAGATTGCTGGAACATGCCGAATGGGATTTCCTGCGTGAGCTAAGTGATGTTCTTTGGATCTCCGGCGATGTGGCGGCCGAAGAAGCGCTGTTAAATAAGCTACGAAGTATCCGAACGGCTGAGGCGAACAGCGAGTCGCCGACTCCTGAGTTGTATCATGTGATTCGAGCACTGGGGACTTGCGGGACTGCGCGAGGAGCCGACGAAGTCGTGGATACGATCGTATGGAATCCGAGAATTGACCCAGACTTTTCTTCCGATGTCCTTCGAGTTCTGCTGCAACGGGGATTAGTAAACACGAACCGGCTAATGGCGCTCGCGAAAGATCCCAAAACCAACGAATACGCCAGAAACTTTTTTGTTGAAGGACTTGGATTTTTTGATGCACCGTCGTTTGGGAGTTTGTTTGAGAAGACGGTGTTGGATGACAACGAAGAAGTCAGGATTAACTCTGCAAATTTTCTTGGTTGGTCAAGAGAGCCGAATGTCGCAGCTTTACTAGTTCATTTGTTGGAAACAACCGATTCTGTTTCCGTCGCCGAAGCATCTGCTTCTTCGTTAGTGAGACTCAAGTTTTCGGCGGCTTCAGGCCAGATCATAAAGGCGATTGAACGGTTCGGTCCGAAAAGAGGCGCAGGGCTAATTCGTGCAGCAGCTCGCCTAAAAGATCCTTCGATTGTGAAATACCTCAAGGGCACAACCAGACATAACGAGTGGACGCCTTGGGAGCGAGGCGATCTTCTGGAGGCGGTGGGCGAGTTTTATGACGAGTCGTGGGCTAGGACCATTCTAGATGACTGGCTGGAGAATACTCGTGTTGGATATGACACTGCACAGCAGCGTTGGGCCTTTGGAGTTCTTGCTAACTGCGATCCCAACAAGCTGCTCATCGAGGCCACGCGTTTGTATGATCAAGATGGGCTTGAGAGTAGTGCCCGCACGCGCTTGGCTACACTCTTACGAAAACTAATCCGGAGTCATAGATGCAATCCATCGCTTTTGCTTCCGTTCTTGAAGCGCCTCACGTGTGATGAAGATCTATGGATGCGGGAATCGGTCGGTGAAGATCTAATCTACTTAGATCGCAAGGATCGACTAACGCTTTACGAGGAGCTAAAGGGAATGTCTAATGAGTGGGGACAGGCCTGTGGTGTGCATTCGCTGGGTTTTTGGGATAGCGATGAGAAGGAGATTCGGCGAATGACATATTCGGCGGTTGGCATGATTCGTTACTTTGCCGATCGGGCCCTGGCGATGCGTCTGAAGCGACCTGCCTTACACGAATTGTCTAATTCCTTTCTCGGCAGCGATGGTGCGGCGAGAGTCTCATCTTATCTCGCCCTTGTAGAACACGGTAACGAACAGTTCCTTTACTACATTGATGAGCGGCGTGAACCTGAGGATCCAATCTCGCTATTCTTACCACATATGCAGGCAGCGGTGCAGGCAAGAGCAAAGACACGGCAAGAAAAGCTAATGAAGAAAGAAGCAGAACTGTTTTGTAAGTCATCCCGCGAAATCAAATTCTCCCGTAATTAGACACGCTAGTTTGGTCAAGGCTCGCACTTTCGATCAGGCGGGCAAGAACGAATTGATTTTCCGCCGGCTTGAAAATAAGATTCGTCTGCGCCCGCCTCCCCGGTGGGCGAAGTGGTCGCGTGGGGTGAGGACACGTGGCCTTAGGGTGGGCCTTGTGGGAGGGGCTCACCCGCTTTTCTTTGGATGCCATATCAGTTGAAGGTCACGTGACTCAAATGGCCAAACGTAAGACTGAACACTGGGCGTATCAGGAGCTGAGGAAGCGGCTAGACGAGAGAACTGAATCGTGGGTTCCGCATCTTCAGGATGCGAGTGACGTTCGGATCTTGCGAATAACGAAGACTCCAGATCATGAGTCAGGGACCGTCTTCTTAATAGATCCTCGTGCGGTCGAAGCGATCGACGAGATACTGCTCGAACAGATTTACCCTCATATTTTGCAGACCATGGAAGGCGAATCGTTGATCGTTCCAACAATCAAGAAGATCACAAAGCAAGTAAGGACTGGTGATGATTCAGAACCTACGCGTTTCGTGACATTTGCAATGACTGATCCCGCCAGACCCCCGCTGACAAAAGAACGACCACTATGGCGCATCAGCTTCGATCTCAAGGTGCACGTTTCTTCATATATGTTTTCGTGTAATTGTTCGATCTCCATTCCGTTCCCGGTCGCAGGCCCATGGTTATTAGATGCGCTAACGGATCCACTTATTCAAGAAGCAAGTCCTCAGCTCTACGTAGAGCTTCATCAGTTCGTAATTAATGTTTCCTGTAGTCGGGGCCAGGGTTTCTTCGGGGACGAATGGAAGACGCGTATTGCCGAATCTCTCAAAAGGCATCTTGTTATTGCAAACGCCGTAGATCGGTTTGAGCGTAGTCCTTATGACTATATTGTCCGCAACCAAATGCTTCAGACTATCAGTGAGAGTTATCAAACACTGTTGAGAGTGTCAGACTGAGTGCAAATGTGAATCACTGGAAATTGGGTCAGAGCGGCCCAAGGTTTCAATAGTCGTCTTGAAGACCCTCTTTGACATAGCCGACAACTCAGGAACCAGCAGCCGTTACCTATGACTTCAACCCAGAAGTTACTCGTTGTTCTGGCTTCCCCGCTCATCGTTAGTATCGTTCTTGTCGGTGCGGGACTGGCGAGTCACCATACAGAGCCTATTGGAGCTGCCGGATTCCTTCTACTCTTCATTTGTTTTAACGCCTTTGCATTCGCAGATCGATTTCTTAAAAGAATGCGCGCCTTTAGAGCGGGCAAGAGCTTTGATCGGCTGGCGGCCTTTTTTGATTCGCGCACACGCCATCTTATCGAGATGCTCGCCACTCTACCGATTGAAAGCGCGGTTCTGATTCGTGGCGCTTTCCTCTCGCTAAGTTTCTGGATAGTTGATTTGTTTGTGGCGCTTTGCGATGGGGGCATTTCGTCGTTCTTTGAACAGATTAATAAGAATATTCTGCTGAGCGTGTTGAGCCTCGTTGTGGCGAGTTTTGAAACCGTCAGAGGGAAGTCGATATCACGACCAGGGTTCCTCACTAGGGCAATGTCAACTTTGGGAGCTTTCCAGTTTTTTAGGGGTTTGTATCTCCTAGGAGGAGCTACTCTAGGCCGCGAAGTTTTTACGGGCTTAAAACAATACCTTTCCAATCCTCTCTGGTTTATTTTCGCCGAAGAGCGCTACGTAACATTCAATAGCATGCGGACGATTGGGTTGGGGTGGACACTAATGTTCTTCGGCATCATGCAGCTCTTTATGCTTTTTCCCTCCTTAAAATTCCTATTAGAGCCACGTACTGAGGACAATATTGACGGAAAGAACTTTGCACTGGCAATAGTTCTAATGTCTTGCTGGTTGTTAACGCTGCCGATTTTCGAAGTGGGTCTACTTATATATCTTCTTGTCACCCATACAACCTGAAAGCTGGATCACTGGCAGCCCAGCCGCGTGCGGGGATTGGAAAATCTTCGGCATCCCCTGAAGGATTGAAAAGTAGTTGCTATGGATTGGGTTTGTAGTGCCTCGAATGACGCCTGATTAGCCCAGGAAAAGCATTGTGGCCCAAAAAGTCTTTCGCCTGCCTAAAAAGTACCCCTAAAACCCGACTTCTTAGGCAAAGCCGCCCCGCCGGATACTCGGTGAACAGTGGATACTTGGTTACCAGTTCCTGCGAAATCGTTAGTGAGTATCCACTCCTCCTCAACCTGTCTACTTTCCGGCCATTTATTCACGAAACCAACGTTACGCCCTGACATTACGGGGCTGGATCCCATTTCGTCCCAGGACATGGATATCCGGTACTCACTTTTCTGATCACAACTTACGTGTCATTCTTTGGACTACATAAGCCCACGTAAGTATATAAATAGTTGGAGTTAGGTGTGTTCGTCGAGGGTTTGGCCATCCGTGGCACGACTGTTGTAAAGGAACTGGTCATTCAAAGTCGCTAGAAGGAAAGCAGGAGTTAACAAAATGATTAGCCTGGTACAAGCAAGCACCGCAACCCCAGAAAACAAAGTCAGCACCACCGAGTTGGTAGCTGCGATGATGCACAAGCTCTCGCCCGAACTGATTAATTCGATTTGTTCGCTCGGCGTAGAGAACCGCTACTCGGCAATGGAAAATTACGGCGACTTTTTGGGCGGTGCCCCCGCGCACATGACCAGCTCGACCACCGACCTCGGCGTCGACGCGACCCGCAAGTGCATCGAGGAATGGGGCGGCGACCCGTCGCAGATTGGCTTGCTGGTTGCAGCCACCAATACCCCGGATCAGATGCTGCCCTGCCTGGCTTCCGAGGTGATGGGACGGACGCACGGTTTGCTGCCCCGCTCGATGAGCACGGTCAGCATGCAGTCGCAGGGTTGCTCAGTGATGCTGAAGTCAGTCGAAGTTGCGCAATGGTACCTGGCTGCGAACCCCGGAAAAATGGCCATCGTCCTGATGTCTGAAGCGCACACGCCTTTCGTAGCTCCTCTGGTTCGTGACGAATACTGGGGCTTCCGCGAAATCGCTCGCATGCGCAAGAGCAACAAGTTCACCGATGCCGAATTTGAACAACAACGCACTGAAACCACCCTGGCGATTCAATCAATGTTGTTCGGTGACGGCGCCGTGGCGCTGCTCCTCGGCCAGGATGTCTCCGGCAAGCCAGCGTTCGGCCCGATCTCGCACCTGACCAATGACGCGCCGGAAGACATGAACCTGCTGACGATGGTGAGCCACAGCAATCACCCGGCACTGAATGGCAAGCCGCAGTACTTCATGCGTCCCGCAGTTCCGGCCCGTGGCGCCCACTATGCCGTCACGACCGTAAACAACGTGCTGGACAATCCCAGCTCGCCCGTCTCTGACATGAGCCAGGTTGACGATTGCCTGATTCACACCGGCAGCAAAAAGATTCTTGATGGCGTTTGCTCACAGCTTCATATCGATACCGACTCGACCCGCGTTTCCAAGTCGTACGACGTGCTCGAGAATTACGGAAACCTTTCCAGCGCTTCGACCGGTTTCATGCTGGCCAACAAAAAGGAATGGGCGGGCCCCGCAATGGTCGTGGGCTTTGGCGTAGGATTTACCGCCAGCGCAGGTTTGATGAGCGTCAACTAAATAAACTCACTTAAAAACAGGTACCCACAGAAAGGACAAGATCATGACTAACTCAACGACAACTACAATGCACAAATCAACTCAAGGTTTTGCTCGCGTCGAAAGCAAGTCTTCGGATGCCGCCCCGATGGTCATCAATCACTTGTCCGGTTGGATTGACGTAGGCGAAGGCAAGGCCGAATCGCAAGCGTGGATCATCCCCACCCGTATCAATGCAAAGGCGCGATGATTAACTGGAATGGAATGGAGCGTGGTTTCTCTTACCGAGGCGGAGCTTTCAATGGAAGGTGCATCAGCCAAATGGCAACGCGCGATGAGTGTCCGGATCATCGGAGAAATAATCGCCACGCGTCACTTGTATTATTTTGATGAGACGCACCAAAAGATAGCTATCAGCGTAGTCGTCGGAAAACCTCAACCCTCACCAGATTCGCCGGACTTTCAATGCCCGTTTCAGTTGATTGGGATCGGCAGCCAGGATACTCAAACAGCTCGCGGGCACGATTCGATCCAGGCTTTACAGTCAGCCCTGATCCTGGTGGCCGCAAATCTGAATCATCTGAATGAACAATTGGGCCAGCGATTGATTTGGGATGGTGGGGCGAAAGGGGATTTGGGATTTCCGTGAGGCCGGAAAGTTACTAAGCCACCAGGACCGGTTCCGGTTCGGCCTTCACCTCTTCGGACCGGCCACAAACCCTGACCAGCGTGGCGGTCACCTGATCAAAATCAAAAGGTTTACCAATAATTCCATCAACTAAATCAAGCTCGCCCGAAGGAGGCTGGGCGGTCGCACCATAGCCGGTGACCAGAACCACGGGTAATGCCGGAAACTGCTTGCGGATTTCGCGCGCTGTTTCCCATCCGTCCATTTCCGGCATAGCGAGATCCGTGAACACCGCGTCGAATTTCTGGGCGCCGAGTCTTTCGATGCCGGCGCGACCACTATCGACGGTGACCACCCGGTGTTTGAGGTCCGCGAGCATTTCGCCGAGGGTTTCTCTGACAAATTCTTCATCGTCGATTACCAGAATTGAAAGAGACTCAGTCTGTTCAATCGTTCGCGCGTCGCTCTGGGTGGCCACGCAAATCTCGGCCACGGGAAGGTCGATGTGGAAGGTTGTGCCTTTACCAAGTTCAGATTCAACCGTGATCAGTCCGTTATGACGTTCGATAATTCCGTAACTCACCGCCAGGCCGAGACCCGTGCCAAGCACGCCCTTGGTCGTATAGAAGGGCTCAAAGATCTTCTCGCGCACATCATCCTTCATGCCCGTGCCGGTGTCCGCAAATCGAAGTCGCAACCGGTCGCCATTTCGCACGCAGCAAATCTTCAGGCTGCCGCCCTCCGGCATGGCATCGACCGCGTTGACGATTAGATTCACAAATACTTCACGCAACTCAGACGCATTGCCGAGAGTGAACGACTCGTCCTCAGCACTCAGGGTGACGTCAATGTTCAGTCCGCCCGCACGGGCCTCGTTCTCCCAACGCGTACGGGTTATTTCGATCGCGTCACGCAAGAGACCGCTGACGTCCAGCAGCTCCTGTTCTGCGCCCAAAGACTTGCGCGCAAACGTCTGAATACGACGAACGGTCGAGGCGGCGTCTTCAGCAGCCGTGACAATGATACCGAGACTGCGAATCAGCTCTTCATCCTGCACTCGGCGCAGGATTAATTGCGCCCGGCCCAGGATGGCAGCCAGCGAATTATTGAAATCGTGGGCCACACCTGACGCGAGTTGGCCTAAAGCACGGAGTTTATCCGCGCGCGCGGCGCGATCCCGTTCCTGTTTTTGCTCGGTGATGTCATGCGCGATACCCAGCACTCCGGTGGTCTGACCATCGACGATGATCGGGGCAGAGTTGACCAGGGCAAACTTGACGTCGCCGTCATGCGCAACGTATCGCGATTCAAAACTAAGTGGTTCACCACGAAGCGCGGCGGCAAATTTCTCGCGACGCATGTCGCGGTCGTCTTCGTGGGTGCGCTCCAGGTAGCTATGGCCAATAATCTCTTCGAGTTTGTAGCCGGTCATCTCCAGCAGTGCCTGGTTGCACCACTTGTACCGGCCTTCGCGGTCCAGCGCGTAGATGGCCTCGCGCGCGCTCTCCATGATGTTTTTCAGCAACGATTGCCGTTCACGCGCGACGGCTTCCACTTTGCGCAATTCGGAAAGATCTCGCGCCGTGCAGACCGCGCCGACTGTTTGGCTACGCTCGTCCAAAACCGGCTCAACCGTTACCAGCACGGGCCGATTCATGTGCTGCGGAACTATCTCGAGGTTAATACTCTTTGACTGCCGTAACGATTCTTCCCGATGCAGGCAGCGTCATCCGAGCTTGTGCGCAGGATGTTGCAGCACTGATTTCCCAGTAGCGATTCCGGCGGTGCGTTATCCATTGCCGCTCCGGCGCGATTCACCCGAACCAACCTGCCATCTTTATCGAAAATAAAAATACCGTCCGACATCGCGTCAAAAGTCGATTCCCACTCCTTCTTGGCCCGCGCCACCATTTCAAAAAGCTCGGCTTGCGCAATTCCGGTTGCGAGTTGTGAAGCCACCGCTTCGACCAGCAACATTTCGTCTTCTGACCAACGACGAATGGTGTCAGTCTGGTGAATTGAGATGACCGCGCGAAATTCGCCATTTACGGTCAAGGGGTAATCGATTTGTGATCGAATTCCAGCGGCCTTGGCGCGTTCGCGAACACATCTGGCAAATTCTACCGAGCCTTCGGCGTATGCCTGAGCATCGCGAATCACAACGGCCGATTGAGATTTTAAGAACTGCTCACGCAGTAAATTGTCATAGAGCGCGTCGAACTGACTGACATCCCGCGCGCCATCCGCAACGTATTTTCCACGCGCAGCGGACTGGTCGCCGTCCGCATTGTAAAGACGAACCTCGACGCCCGAAGCAGAAAGCGCAGAGCCCAATTCCCTGGTGGCCGTATTCAAGACCGAGGTTAGACTGAGCGATGCGCGAATAGCGTTACCGAGTTTATTGACCAGCGCTTCGCGCATTGAGGTGCTCTCGGCCTTTTGATAGAGGCGAGCCTGACGCAGGGCGATGCCCGTTTGATCGGCCGCGGCTTTGGCGACTTCGATGTCTGCTTCACTCCAATGGCGGATCTGCTTCGTCGTTGACAGCGCAAAGGCGCCTAACAATTCAGTTCCTACCGTCACGCCGACGTACATGATTGATTTCACGTCTCGCTTGACGACCCCGTCGTAAAGACGACTACTCTGTTCATTTCCCGCGATATCGTCAAACGCCATCACATCGTGTTTTTGCATCCACTCGTTCAGGAGCTTGACCCGCGGCAAGTCAAAATCTGTCCCGGCAGGTTCAACGTCGGACACATGAAACTCCGCGGCGTTGGTGACGCGTCCTGCTTTTTCATCCTTCATGTACAACGAACAGCGATCGACCCCGAGGTGCTCACCCAATTCGTGAACGGCAGTCTGAAAGACTTCAGAAACGTCCAGAGTGCGACGAACCGCCTGTGAGATGCGATTGATTAATGCCGCCCGCTCGGCCTGCTGGGTCATGGACACTTCCGCTGCCTTGCGTTCGGTGATGTCGCGCGCAATGCCCTGAACTCCTACGGGCTTGCCCTCGACGTAAATCAAACGGGTACTAACTTCCAATTGAACCGGGCGGCCATCTTTGGCGACAATTTCCAGCTCATAAACCGTGGAAATTCTGGCCTCCGATTTCAGCGTGAGCATCTGGCGCGCGGTCTCCATCGATTCGGGGGAGAGCACATCGGCGATGTTCATCTTCAACGCTTCTTCTCGCCGGTAGCCGGTAACACGTTCGCCAGTCTTGTTAAGTGATGTGAAGTTACCTTTCAGGTCATGCGTGTAGATAATGTCATTGGCGTTTTCGAACAGTTCGCGGTAGCGCTCCTCGCTCTCAAACACAGCCACCTCGGCGCGCTTCTTCTCGGTCACGTCATTCGCCATCACCAGGTAAGCTGGCCGGCCAACAAAATCCAGTCTGTGCCAGTTAACGTCAACATCGATGATTGAGCCGTCTTTCTTTTTGTGCTTCCACGATCCCGAACCATGGGTAAGCGACGGATTGTTTGTCAGGTGGCCGAGCAGCGCCGGAACATCGTCAGTCGTACGCATCTCCAGCGTGGTCATTTCCAGAAACTCTTCACGCGAGTAACCGTAGTGATCGATCGCGGCCTGGTTAACGGCAACAAAGGCGAGCGTCTTCGCTTCACAGACGTACATCGGACACGGATTGGAATCGAACAGGAGGCGATATTCTTCGTTCTGTCTTTCCAGGGCCATCTCCGCCTGACGTCGCTCAGAGACATCGCGGACAACACCGCGGACGCCCACGTATTCGCCGTGCGAGTCACGCTCCAGTGTGACGATTCCTTCGAGGTGCCGCAGCTCACCAACGGCGTTCTGCTGACAATCTGTAAAACGAATGGGCTCGAAGGATTTGATCTCCTTCATAGCAGCGATGTCCCGCTCGGCAGCTTCTTCGCCGATCAAAAGGCTTAGCGGTTGGCCACTCAATTCAAAAGCCGGGCGACCAAAGAATCTTGCTCCGGCCTCATTAATGCTCCTGATACATCCGTCCATGTCTCGCGTGTAGATGATGTCGGCCGCTTGTTCGACAATGTCGCGATAACGGCGTTCGACGCGATGACGCTCCGCCAGGCGGGCCACCTTGATCAGCAACTCTTCATGACGGAAGGGAATTTCCAGGTACTCGTCCGCGCCGGCTTCAAAGCCCTCCAACATCGCCGCGTCTTCCTTGCGGACCGCGCTCACCAACAGAATGGGAATGCCGGAAGTGTGCGAATCCCTCTTCAACCGGCGGCACAACTCCATCCCGCTCATCTCGGGCATCACTACATCGCTGATGATGATGTCCATGCGCACAGCGGCGGTGATCTCAAGCGCACGGCGCGCACTAAGCGCGCAGAAAGTGCGGTAGCCCTCAGGTTCCAAAAGATCCCGCAACAGGTCCAGTTGTATCTGGTCGTCATTGACGATCAGTACTGTCGCAGGGTTCTCCGTAAATCTAGTCATGGAAAGGTTCACAGCCGAAGGATGGAATCGAGATCGCGGATTGGAGGAGCAACGATCTCGGAGAGACGAGAGCACTCAAGACCTCTCAGGCCCTGAGTTCAACAGAGTATATCAGAGACAAAACCCGATTGTCACCACTTAAATATGGGCAGAATCAGGGCTTTTTCGTGGTTGGCGAAGCTTCTGGCACGGATGTTTTGGCAAAGTACCCAGGCCGGTAGTTCAGTTTGAGGTTGTCTCTGCGAACCGCTGGATTGACGATTTCGATGCTGACCTTACGGTAAGATCCGTCCCGCATCTTGTTTGACGAGGAGTACGCAATCAGATAGCGCTCTCGCATGTCTCGTTCAATTTGCGCGAAGGCGTTGGTCAAATCTCGTTCGTTGTTCGGGAAAAAAGCGCGTCCGCCGGTCTGTTCGCTGATCTTCTTGAGCGCTGCTTCGTTTATTCCAAACTCGTAACGATCGCCGATGCCAATAGAGTAGATGAGCGCGTCGGCCTTGAGGGCCCGATTGATAGCTTCCTGCATGCGCACCTGACTAATGGTGTCTTGTCCATCAGTCAGCAGGATCATGGCGCGGCGTGTGTGTTCGGCACTAGCTGAAAGCAATTCGTTGGACGTAGCCCAAATGGCGTCCCAAATGGCCGTCGAGCCCGCTAAAATCTGTTGAGTCCCGGAAATCGGCGGAGTTCCTCCGACTACGACTCCACCACCAAGGTAGCCTGCGGGCGGCACAAATCGGACTTCATCGATAGCCCGTCGCAGTCGTCCCATATTGCCGGTCAATCCCTGTTCCAAAGTAACTTCTCCGGTAAAAGTTACTACGGCCGCTTCGTCTTTTTCCGGACGCAGAACCGATTCAAGAAACGAGCGGGCTGCATCTTTCTCCATCGGCAAAGTCCGCTCTTCGGATCCGCTACAGTCGATCAGAATTGCGATCGAGAGCGGCAAATCACTGTTGGGCTGAAAAGCAAAAATCTCCTGGGGCACTCCATCTTCAAGGATGCGTATGTCCTCTTTCTTCAGGGTGCTGACAAATCGCTTTTGTTTGTCCGCCGCAGTGAAAAATACATTCGTGAGATTTGTCTCAACGCGAACCACATCGTCGGAATTAAGGGTAACGTCGTCTTCCTTCTTCGGAGGCGTCGGACTGGGCAGAGCCAGGCTGCTTGGCGCTTGTGCGTGCGAAACGTCATTCTGCACGAATGACCTGCTGGAAAAACCAACGCCCAGCGCAATCGCCAGCACAGCGTTGAAAACAACCATTTTTCGGACGTTTCGCGTTTTCATGCTCACTTTGGTGTAACGCTATCGGTTACGGCTGTGTAACCTCGTTTGGTGCGCAACCTGAATTTTTCGTTGCCATTGATCAGTTTGACTTCAACCTTGCGATAACTGCCGTCGTACTGATCATTCGTCGGTTTGTATGTAATCAGGTATTGCGTACGCAGTTCGTTCGCAATCCGGCCGAACGATCGCTCGAGCGCCAGCATATCGCCGGTAAAAAAAGCCACGCCGCCCGTCTCTTCGCAGAGACGCTCGAGGCTCCTGTCTCCATGGTCCTGCACCTGGCCGGCTTCCACGCCTGGCACAGTGCCGGATAAACCTGCCTTGGTTGAGATTGCAAAAATAGTCGTCTCGGTTCGCTGCGCAATATCGATCGCGTCCTTAAGCTCGGCGCGACTATAAGTATCGTCGCCGTCCGTGATCACTACAATCACTCGCCGTCCCTGGGCCGAGCGCATTTTCTCATCACAGAATTGCCAGACGGCGTCGTAGAGCGCGGTCTTGTTTCCGGTCTTCTTGACCCCGAAAACCGCTCGATCCAAAAGCTCCAAACGGTCAGTGAAGTCCTGTCGCAAAGTAACCTCATGATCGAAGGTGGCAAAAAGCACGCGATCCCGGCGCGGACGGATTACCGTCTGGATAAAATTCATCGCCGATTCCTGTTCGAACTTTAATTTGCCCGCCGTCGACGGAGACGTATCCATCAGCACGCCCACATAAAGCGGCAGCACGTTGTTCTGCTCGCTGGTAAATGATTCGATCTGTTGTGGGACTTTGTCCTCCATTATTACAAAGTCGTTCTGTGTTAAGCCGGTAACAAACTGCTTCTTGTTATCGGTAACCGTGATGGGCAGACGGACCCGCCGGATATTGACTTTCAGTGTCTCCTGGCCCGGATCGGGGGTCGGGGTCGGACTTGGCTTTGGCTGCTGGCCAAAAGCCGCATAAAACGACATTAGCGTGGTGATGGCCAGGATTAGGCATTTGGTCTTGGTCATTTGCATTGAATTGCTGACTGAGGCTTGCTCGACGCTCAGTACGATGCCGGGGCGTATTCTGTCAGTTGCCCTTTTTCTTGCCTTTGGGCATTAGAGGGCCTCAAGCAGCCTTACTCCTCGATTCTTAGAGCCTATCGATTTTTGCGGCCAGAACGAAATCACTTTCCGTCAGCCCGTCGATTTTGTGCGTCCAGATTGTAATCTCGGCTTTACCCCAGCCGAAACAAATATCGGGATGATGGCCCTGCTCTTCCGCCAGTTCGCCGACGCGATTAACCAAGTCGAGCGATTCACGAAAATTCTTAAATGTGTAAGCCTTTTGCAGATGATGTTCATTGATAATCTGCCATCCATCAAGTTGGGCTGAAAGCTCTTTGATTTCTTCACCCTTCAGTGGCGGGACGCCCCCGCGACAGGGAACACACTCACGCTCGGCCAGATCTGACATGGCTTCCTCCGCAAGAAAATTGCAGTAAATCAGCTGTAGTTCAGATTAGCACAGCAGGCGCGATGGCTTAAGGCGAGCAGCTACTGACTTCTGATAACTCGTCTGCGATAATGCTAATCTACACCAGTCAAAGCATTCGAAGCGATGAGCGAAGCCATGGACAAAGTGCACGGCGTGAAGGAATTGCCAATTTTCCCTTTGCCGGTCGTGTTGTTTCCCGGAATGCCGATGCCGCTCCACATCTTCGAGGAACGCTATCGAAAAATGCTTTCCGATATTCGCGCGACTGACAATCTTTTCGGGTTGTCCTTCCTCGACGCGAGTTCCGGTAAAGAGACTCCGCCGGCCGGACACATTGGCTGTGTTGCTGAGGTGACTGAGACCCAGGCCTTGCCGGATGGCCGATCCAACATTCTCGCCGTGGGTGTAATTCGTTACCAGGTCGAGTCGTACATTGAACGCGGCGATTCTTATCTGGTTGTGCGCGCGAATTATTTTGAGGATGAAGATGAAAACGAGTCGGCCCTTACTTCCAACTCGCATGACGTGGCCAGGATGTTCATGCGCGTGGCAAATTCGATCCGTGTGATGAACGATGAGCGCGGCAACCTTCCTGATATCAGCGACACCGATCCACAGAAATTATCATTTTTGGTGGCGGCGGCATTGGAAATTGAAGTTGAAACGAAACAGGAACTGCTTGAGCTGCGTTCGACTTCCGAGCGTCTCAATCGTCTGCGCGACTTGCTGGCCCGCGTAGTGAGTAATTATGAAGAACGAGCGCGCCTGCATTCCATTGCCAAGGGCAACGGTCACGGTGGGAAAAAGATCGAGCTTGAGTAGTTCTGTGATCCGCCTAACCACGGCGAATCACAGACTGAAGTCTGTGCCACTAAACAAATCAACAATTACAGTACGGGTTCTCTTTTTCGGCGGCGCGCGTGACGCCGCCGGACATGAAGAGATCGACGTCTCACTGAATTCACCCGCCAATGCTGAGTCGGCTCGGCCGCAGATTCTGGCCCGGTATCCTGAGTTGCAACGCTTTGGAAACTCGCTCTTGCTCGCCGTGAATCAGGAATACGCGCAACCTGAAACAGAGATTCATGACGGCGACGAGCTCGCCTTGTTTCCCCCAGTCAGCGGTGGGACTGAAGTGGCACAGACTTCAGTCTGTGAGGCTCAATCTCATGACTTCTTCGAACTAACCACGGACGTGATCGACGTTGGCACGACGGCTCGCCGGGTCGTGCTGCCACAATGCGGCGCGACCGTCACACTCGACGGTTACGCCCGTGAATGGACCAAAGGAAGGCGGACGCTCTACCTGGTTTACGAAGCTTACGCACCGATGGCTTTGAGCGAGTTGAAGCGTTTAGGCGATCAGGTGCATGAGAAATTTGAAATCGCTCACATCGGTATCGTCCATCGCACCGGCCGTCTGGAGATTGGCGAAACCAGTGTCGTAATCGCCGTCAGCGCGCCGCATCGACGCGCTGCGTTTGCAGCTTGCGAATGGGCCATTCGCGAACTCAAACGCACCGTGCCGATTTGGAAGAAGGAAGTTTTTGCAGACGGTGAGATTTGGGTCGAAGGCGAAGGCGCCCCGTAGTCATCCGCAGATTACCCAGATTTCATAGGATATATTCAGCGTAGTCTGCGGATTCTGTTACACCTCTTCCGTCTCATCCTCAGCCGCCGCCTCAACCAACGACGCGCTCGTCACCATGTCGCCTTCATCAGTCTTAATCAGGCGCACGCCCTGGGCGCTGCGGCCGGTTTTGCGAATCTTGTCGGCTTCGAGACGAATCAACTTCGCTTGCTGCGTGATGATCATAATCTCGGATTCGTCATCAACCGGGAAGACGGCGACGACCTTGCCGGTCTTGTCAGTAGTCTTCATGTTGATGACGCCCTTGCCGCCGCGCGACTGCAGCCGGTACGTCGAAATGGGAGTCTGCTTACCATAACCTTGCTCGGAAACCGAGAGCATCTTTTCATTATCATCTGATGAAACCGCGCAGAGGGAGACTACGAAATCATCTTTGCGCAGATCGATGCCGCGAGTGCCGCGAGTGGCGCGTCCCATCGACCGCGCGTTCTTCTCGTCAAAGCGAATCGCAAATCCATTGTGAGTCGCAATGAAGATTCGCTTGGTGCCGTCGGTCAGGACCACGTCCAGCAACTCGTCGCCTTCGTCGATGTTGATGGCGATAATCCCGTTCGAGCGAATGTTCTGAAAATCAGCCAGAGATGTTTTCTTAATCACGCCTTTGCGCGTAACCATGAGCACATAACGGCCTTCTTCGAATTCACGCACCGGCACCACACCGGCGAGTTTGCGGTCCGTAGAAATTTGAATCAGGTTCACGACGGCTTTCCCGCGGGAGGCCGCCGCCGCATCGGGGACCTCGTGCACCTTCATCTTGTAAACCAATCCATCGTCGGTAAAGACCATCAAGTACGCGTGGGTCGAGGCGATGAATAGATGCTCGACATAATCATCATTCTTGGCCATCGCCCCGAACCGGCCCTTGCCGCCGCGGCCCTGCCGCTGGTAGGTGGTTACCGGAGTTCGCTTGATGTAACCGTTCTTAGTTATGGTGATCGCCACTTCTTCATCGGCTATCAAATCTTCAATCGTATATTCGGTGCCCAGGTCGGTAATCTCGGTTCGCCGGGCGTCGCCAAATTCTTTCTTCACCTGTTCGAGTTCTTCGATGATTACCCGACGCAACGACTGCTCGTTCGCGAGAATCTCTTCAAGCTCAGCAATCAGTTTGATAATTGATTCGTACTCGTCAACGATCTTCTGTCGCTCGAGCGCCGACAGCCGACGCAACTGCAAATCGAGAATCGCCTGCGCCTGAATCTCTGAAAAGGACAGGCCCTCCATTGCTTTCTTAAGCTTCGGCAAATACTTGTTGAGCGGCTCGTTTGCAGGAATACCCTTCCACGCCTTCACCTCGCTGGTCGTTGTCAACTCACCGGTCAGCCAGGTCCGGGCTTCGTCAACCGAACGCGAGTTGCGAATCAGCGTGACGATGTAATCAAGGGCGTCGATCGCCTTGGTCAGACCCTCGAGAATGTGAGCTCGCGCCCTGGCTTTGCGGAGATCGTACTCAGTGCGGCGGCGCACAACTTCGCGACGAAAGTCGACGAAGCATTCCAACATCTGCTTTAAGTTCAAAACGCGCGGCTGGCCATTGACGATCGCGAGATTGATCACGCCAAAGCTGGACTGCATTGGCGTCAGTTTGAAGAGCTTGTTGAGGACGACCTGAGGCACGGCGTCGCGTTTCAGCTCGACGACGATGCGCATGCCCTGGCGATCGGACTCGTCGCGAACTTCCGAGATGCCTTCCAGCTTCTTTTCATTTGCTAATTCAGCGATGCGCTCGATCAGCCTCGCTTTGTTAACCTGAAAGGGAATCTCAGTAATGATCACCGCGTCGCGTTCGTGCGAGCCGCGACCAATACGATCGATGGTGGCCTTGGCGCGCATTTGCAGAATGCCGCGGCCAGTTAAATACGAGTTGCGAATCTCTTCTCGCCCGCAGAGAAAGCCGCCGGTCGGGAAATCCGGACCTTTGACGATCTTCAATAATTTTTCGATATCAATTTCCGGTTCGCGAATTACCGCGATGGTCGCATCAACAATTTCCGTGAGGTTGTGCGGCGGAATTTTCGTGGCCATACCCACCGCAATTCCGTCCGAGCCGTTAATCAGCAGATTCGGGATACGCGTCGGCAGCACCTTTGGCTCGCTCAGTGATTCGTCATAGTTTGGCTGAGTCGCGACCGTCTCTTTTTCGATGTCGGCGAGCAGCTCGTTGGCGAGCCGCGCCATGCGAACTTCGGTGTAACGCATTGCCGCCGGCGCATCGCCATCCACCGATCCAAAATTCCCCTGCCCGTCGATGAGCGGATAGCGCATGGAAAAATCCTGGGCCATGCGCACAATCGTGTCGTAAACCGCAGTGTCGCCATGCGGGTGGTATTTACCGATGACATCGCCGACTACGCGCGCGCTTTTCTTGTAAGCCTTATTGTATGCATTCCCGAGTTCGTGCATGGCCCAGAGCACGCGCCGGTGCACCGGCTTGAGACCGTCGCGGACGTCCGGCAAGGCGCGGCCGATGATCACCGACATCGCATAGTCCAGATAGGACCGCCGCATTTCTTCTTCAATACTTACGTGTTCTCGCTCAATGGTTTCCATTAATCAAACCTTTCCGTTACAATCCGCGCTACTCCCATAGTTCGACAAAGCAGCAGCGACAGGGTGGCCCTCTCTAACTGAATTTTGTGACACGAATTCTTGATGCTTTGGATGTTATTTCGACTTCGGGGCAGCCGTAATTCATGCGGTCAAATTTCCCAGTTATTTTAACGCACAAAGCTAAATTTACCAAGCCCTAAAACGATGTGAAAGCCAATAAATATGCGGCTTCCACGTCGATCTGAAATCACGATTGTCACATCCCCTTGAGCGGTTTTTGTGTGAGGCTTTCGTGTCGAACGAAGTTAAAGAATCTGAGGAGAAATCGCGGCGTTTGCGCGAGCGAGTTAAGCTCGCGCTGCCGGTGCGCGTCCATTGCCGTGAGACTGCCGACTATGAATGGCATGAGATGTCGCACCTGGTAGATGTCACTCCCTTCGGCGCCCGCTTGAGGCTCAAGCGCCCGACTGAGGAGGGCCGCTTATTGCACCTGACTCTGGCAATGCCGCGTCAACTCCGCTGTTTCGATTACGTCGAGGATCAGTATCGAGTCTGGTCGCTAGTGACGAACGTCAGGCTGCTTGATCCCGAAACTGAGCGAGGATCGCTGGTCGAATTCGGGGTCGCGTTTGTGGGCAAACATCCGCCGCGATCATTCACGAGCGATCCGGCGCGACGCTACCAAATTGCTGCCAGGTCTTCCGGCCTTTGGATGATTCGCGAGGAATCTGATGAACTGCTCACAGATGTTGACGTCTCAGAAAACCGCAAAGAGTCGCGGCTCAGTATTCCGATCGAAGTCACCATCGACGTGTTTGCGGATAACGGAGCTTTCGCCGAAAGCGAGCACACCGTCACAGAAAATATCAGCCCCATCGGCGCATCGGTGTTCACGACGCTGCAGCTCGAAGTGGGCCGCTTTGTCAGAGTGAGCAGCCAGCAATTCAACGTCTCATTAGTTGCTGTCGTTCGTAGTCATCGTGTCGCGTCCGACCGTATTACCCGACTGCATCTGCAATTCGTCGGCGGGGAATGGCCACTTTGATACCTTCAGTTGATGAATACGAAACGTCAGGTAAATCTTCATTTTCCGCGTGAACCTTTGCTGATCGAAATTGAGCGGCGCTGTTCGTTTCCGGATTGTGGCGGCAGGAACCAGATCGGTTTGACGAAATCAGAAGTGATTGAGTACCGTGGCTTTGACTGTAAGCAATGCGAAAGATGGAATGACGATCAACTGGGCGAACGAGAAATACCTGAGGCCTGGCTTGGTCAAATACGACCTCGGCAATCATAACGCCCTGAATTTGGCACCTTTTTCTTAAGTTAGTGCCGACAACTAACTGCTTTTGAGCGCAACCAACACCCAGGAAACTCCGCCGCGGAATGGATCGCGTCCTTATCCCTGGACGCTCCCGCAATGGATTCTTAACCTGATTCGGCCAATCGTCGCCGTACTGAGCCGGCTGTTCTGGCGCGTTCGTTGGCGCCAGATTGAAAATATTCCTCTGGACGGTGGTCTAATTATCGCGGCGAATCACCAGACCTACGTCGATCCATTCTGGGTCTGTTGCATGGTGAAACGTCCGGTCAGATTTCTCGCATGGGATGCCGCATTTAGCTGGCCGATAGTCGGTTTCTTTCTGCGCGCGTTTGGCGCCTGGCCTTTGCAGTTGGAGGGGACCGATCCCGCACCGATTCGGCGTTCTTTGCAGTGGATCAGCGAGGGTGGCGCCGTCATGATTTTCCCCGAGGGCGGCCGCGGCAATGCGGACGGCACCACCAAGAAATTTAAAGCCGGCGCGGTGCGTATGGCGTTAGAGGCCGGAGTGCCAATCCTGCCAGTCACCATCCGCGGCGGTGAACGCGTCTGGCCCAGCACTCATCGACTGCCGAGGTTAGGCAGTCAAATCGAGATCACTTATCACCCGCCGATACATGTCGCTCCCTGCGACGACGAGGACACCCGCGGATGCGCCCGACGCGAGACGGCACGGCTCACAGAAATTGTTCAATCATCGCTCCAGGATCCTCTCTCAAGAGAATCAGCCACGGATGAACGCAGATAGACACACAAAGAACTCAACGGAGGAGTCGAGCTCAGTTCAATCAGCCCTGGTTTTTTTTGGTTTGGTGCTCTTTGTGACTGGTGCTGTTAGATCCGCGTCTATCTGCGTTCATCCGCGGCAAAACCCATTCATCGAGTCACGCCCTCAGCACCCGCATCATCTCTTCATGAATCAAGCCATTACTGGCCAGGAGGGGCGGCGTAAAAATGTCCATCGGCCCGTTTGCATAGTTCGAAACTCGACCGCCGGCCTCTTCAATCATTAATGCACCGGCGGCCACGTCCCAGGGCTTCAGACCTTCTTCCCAGAACCCATCGAAGCGACCGGCAGCCACGTAAGCCAGGTCGAGAGCGGCAGCGCCATCGCGGCGTACGCCCTGGGCCGCCATGATGAAGTTTGAAAAATGCCGCGCAAATTCGCTGCGCTCGCGCACGTCGTAGGGAAAGCCGGTGCATAGCAAAGCGCTGGCCAGCGTCGGCGTGGACGAGACGCGTATGCGACGGCCGTTCAGGGCCGCGCCCTGACCACGCTCTGCCGAAAACATTTCGTCGCGGAGCGGATCGTAAACCACCCCCAGTTCCATGCGGCCCTGGCACTCGAGTCCGATCGAAACGCAGAAGCAGGGATAGCCATGCGCATAGTTCGTCGTGCCATCAAGCGGGTCGATGATCCAGCGCCAGTCCGTTCCGCTTTCACGATCGACGGGTTCGCTCGCGCCTGATTCTTCGGCCAGAATTGCGTGCCGAGGATAATAAGTTTTGATTCGATCGATGATGAGACGTTCGGAGGCAAGGTCCGATTCCGTGACCAGGTCGATCTCGCTCTTGTTGGCGATTTCGATCTTGCGGCCAAAGCGTTCCGCCAGGATACTTCCCGCGTCGCGCGCGGTCTGAATAGCAAAGTTGAGCATTTGGAGTGCGGCGACTTGACTGGAGCGCAAGCGTCCTCGCTTGCATTCAGCGAAACCCGAAGCTTGTGTTGGGCAAGCGAGGACGCTTGCGCTCCAGTCAGCCGTCGCCGCTTAGGAGTCTAGCTTGTGACTGATCGGAATCGAAAGCGGTGACGAGTCACCGCACTCCAAGATAAGAGGGTGCTGATCTATTTCGCGGCGCCGTAGTTCGGCTGTTCTTTGTCGCGATAGATCAGCTTGGGCTTGCTGGTCTCTTCGCCTTTGGCTGGTCCCCAGGTGAGCTCGAACGAATAGATGTTACCGCTCTGGTTCTTTCGGTATTCGATCTCTTTCTCGCGCTCAGCTACGGCTTCTGCTCTGGTTTCGTAATTAGCTCTGGAAGTCTCGCCACAGACCTTCACGTCCTGCTCGCCGTAATCGAGCGAAAAGCCACGAGCTTCGAATGGGTCCATCACGTTACGACTGAAATACGGCATGAATTTCTGCTTGACGAGCGAATACGAGGGCACATCTTCCGGCTGCTCCACCACATCTGAAAAATACCAACGCCGCTCCTCCGGGTTCTCGCTGCTGATCTCAATGCCTTTGCGATAGACCTTGGTTTCGACTTCGACGTAAAGGTAGGCGGTGAATGCCCTGGGCGCATGAGCGCGGGATGCACGTGATGGCTGAAAAGTGAGAACCGTTAACATCAATATCAAAAGAAATATAGTTAGCCTGACGCGCATGAAGCCTCCTGCCGAAGAAAGTAGCGACATCTTCTATGCCCATCCAGCAGCTTTGTCAATTTGAAAATTGAATGTGGCACGCGCATCTTGCGCGTGATTCACGGGCGGGACGCTGCCACCTTGCCAGCTTGCATCGGTACTATGAACTTCCACTTGGAAGTCAAAAACGCATGGACTGTCGTTGCCTTGTCGCATAGAATGACGCGACCTCACAATCCGTAGCACAGGAGTAAACCGTTGCAGAAACAAATTACCCGACATCCGTGGCTCCGGCACGCTGCCGCAGTTTTGGCGACGATTCTTTTTTACGCAGTCACAATCGTGGCCCAGGCAGCAGGCCCAACTGCGCGCACAGCTCAACACTTTGATTCAATCCGCAGTTCGCCGCCCAGGCTGTTCGCGTTTCTTTTGCAGATGCCCAAAGGCGCTGACCTGCACAGTCACCTGTCGGGCACTATTTACGCCGAGTCTTATATTCAATGGGCGGCGGCCGCCGGCGATTGTGTGAACACCACGACCTGGACCGCGTCGCTGCCGCCCTGCACGACAGGTCAGGTTCCGGTAGCGAACGCCCTCACGAATTCCGTTCTCTTTCAGCAGATAATCGACGCCTGGTCCATGCACAACTGGCAGCTCTCTGGAGATAGCGGGCACGATCATTTCTTTAATACGTTCGGCAAATTCGGCGTGGCTACTTACAACCAAAATGGAGAGATGCTCGCCGAAGCAGTCACCCGGGCCGCGCACGGAAACGTTCTGTATCTGGAGTTGATGCTGACTCCAGACGGCACATCGACAGGTGTGCTTTCAAGTCAGATCGGAACCAAAGTCGGGTGGGATGGAAATGCGGCAAGCACTTTGAGCAAATTGAAAGCTAACGGAATCGACGCGGCAGTGCCGCTGGCGATTAAGAACCTGAACGACGCTGAATCGGAGAAAGACAGCATCTTGAAGTGCGGAACAGCGCAGGAAGCCCCCGGTTGCAAAGTCGTTATTCGCTACATCGCGCAGGTTTCACGTGGTTCAGCCCTGGGGCCGGTCTTCGCGCAAATGGTCACAGGTTTTGCGCTGGCGAACGATCCCAATTCAAAAGTCGTCGCCTTGAATCTGGTGCAGGCCGAAGACGGAGCGGCGTCGATGCAGAACTTTTCGGTGCACATGCAGATGCTCCAGTCTCTGCGGCCGATGTATCCGCGTGCGCACCTGAGTCTGCATGCGGGTGAGCTGGTGCCCGGCATCGTTCCGCCGGAAGGTTTGACCTTTCACATTCGCGACTCAGTCACGACGGCGCAAGCCAATCGGATTGGCCATGGCGTTGACATCATGCACGAGAAAGGCGCGGCTGCTTTGATGGAACAAATGGCCCGCGGCAACGTGATGGTCGAGATTTGCTTGTCGAGCAACGATTCGATTCTGGGCGTGAGCGGGCCGCAACACCCGCTCGCCACTTATCTGAAATATGGTGTACCGGTCGCGCTGGCGACTGATGATGAAGGCGTCTCGCGTTCGGAAATTTCGCGCGAGTACCTGCGGGCCGTGCAGGATCAGGGTCTCGGTTACTTACAATTGAAGATGATGGCGCGCAATAGTCTTCAGTACGCGTTTATTTCCGGAGCTAGTTTATGGAGCGATGCGCGAAAGTTTGTTGCCGTAACCCAGTGCGCTCAGGACGTGGCTGCGATGAAGCTCAGCTCAAACGGCTGTCAGCAATACGTCAATGGTAGCGAGAAGGCCAAACTACAATGGCAGCTCGAAGAAGAGTTGAGGGCGTTTGAGGGCGGATGGTGAATCGCCATGACTGGTAATAAGCGGGACTCTGATTTACGAGCTCTCTGTCGCGCTATCGGGGCTCGCTGAATCCAACGAACCATTACCCAAGGCTCGCAAAGGCATTCATATAGTTGACTCACCTCAGCGCAACCCGAAGGGTTGCCAGAAAGTAGCCGGTGGTCGGAGTCCGCGGAGACCACCGGAAAAGTCATTGGTCATGACCGCACCCCGAAGGAGTCTGTCGGGAAAACCAAACTCTGTGGTTCTCTGTGCGATCTCGGTGCCTCTGTGGTTGATTTCTCTGAGTAATTTCACCACAGAGGCACCGAGATTCCACAGAGGTCCACAGAGACTAATTTTCCGACAGACTCCTCCGGGGTGCGACCTAATTGATATCGCATTCCCGGTGGTCTCCGCGGACTCCGACCACCGGCTACTTTCTTTGCAACCCTTCGGGTTGCTGAGGTGAGTCAACTATAGAGGTAGTTTTGCAGCCTTGGGTCAAACCAGCTACGCGGCACGCGATTACCCGAACGGCTTATCGATCGATGGACTCTGCCGAGTAAAAAACTTCGGACCGTTTTCAGTGATGTAAAGACAATCTTCGAGACGAATTCCAAACTCACCGTAAATTACCACTGTCGGCTCGTCGCTAAAACACATCCAGGGCCTAATCGGGGTCTTGTTGCCGCGCACAAAGTTCGTCCACTCGTGGCCGTCGAGCCCGATACCGTGACCGGTGCGATGCGGAAGTCCCGGCACTCTGTAGTCGGGTCCAAACCCCGCGTCAGTGATCACTTTGCGCGCCGCCGCATCAACCGCTTCGCACGGCGCCCCGACCTTTGCGGCCGCAAACCCAGCATCCTGCGCTCTTCGTTCGAGATTCCAAATGTCGCGCTGACGTTGCGTCGGCTTGCCAAAGACAAACGTGCGCGTGATGTCTGAGGCATAACCCTCGACGGTGCAACCGCCATCCATCAGCACGACGTCGCCTTCCTGCAAAGTCTGCGGCGTGCTGCTGCCGTGCGGGAACGCGGTGTACTTGCCAAAGCTGCAAAACACACCACCCTGGACGCCAAGATTGCGAAATGCGGTCGCGCAGTTGTTGGCAAATTCAGCCTGCGGCATTTCGTCGCGCATCGTGGCCCAGGTGGCCCGGTACGCGACCAGCGTAAGGTCGTTAGCTTTCTGCATCAGAGCGATTTCCGCCGGTGATTTGTACATACGACAGCCGGCAGTGACGGGGGTGGCGCTAACAAATTCCAATCTCCGCGCTTCCTGTCGAATTCCATCGAACAGAAAGAAGCGGACCCGCTCTTCGATACCCACGCGGCCCGTGCGCAGGCCGCGATCGCGAAAGATTTCCGCGACGCGACGATAGGGGCTTTCGTCTTCCTCCCAGGTGCGTATGTCCTTGCCGAATTTGATCAGCTCGCGCGCGCGCTCTTCTTCAAACTTTGGGCAGACCCAGGCAAGTTCTCCGCGCTGCGGAATTATCAAAGCGAGCATGCGCTCGCTGGTGGTCCAGCGCATGCCAGTGTAGTAGAACATCGTCGAGCCGGGTTCTATGTAAATGGCATCAATCTTTTGATCGCTCATCAGGCTCTGAGCTTTGCCGATACGTGCCCAGCGCTCGTCATCGGTGATCGGAACGATCCCCTGGGTCATCTTTGGCAAGCGCCTGATGAGTTCCGGAATTTCCTGTCGCTCTTGAATTGCCTCGGCGTTGGCCGTATCAGCGAAGGCGAATCTGCTTCCCATGAGTGTTGCGCCCACCACGCCAGCCGTGGAACGCAGGAAATCTCTTCTGTCTGTGCACATATTTTTTCCGAGCGTGGCCGCTACGTCCGTATCAAGCGCGAAAAGTTTGAATCAGAGCAGCGACATGCTACACGATGCCCGCGGGCATCAACAAGATTGTCGCTGGTATTTGGTGATAGCCGCGGAGCGGCGAAAGATCTGTAGCCCATGGCGTGAGCCATGGGCTCAGAGCAACAGGAAGAACAGCCCTGGAGGGGCGAAACATAATCGTTACTGCCTCCAATGTATCGCCGCTCTGCGGCTGGTGTATCAAACATCGCCTTCTACCCACGGCTCGCGCCATGGGCTACAGATCTTCCGCCGCTCCGCGGCTCGATTCACGCTACAATGACACGACCTTGGTCGCTCGATCGCCCTGATGCAACATCGTCGCCTGCAAAAACTATTTGCTCTCTCGCGGATACCAGCGGTCCTGTTGTTGTTGCTCGGCTCCGCCTTCGCCCAGAAGCCTCTACGCTGGGGCGCCGATCCCAGCGGCGGCGCACCGTACGTCTACAACGATCCCAGCCATCCCGATCAATACGTCGGATATGAAAAAGAGATCGTGGACGCGTTGGCCGCGGCCATGGGGCGCCCAGCCGAGTTCGTCCCTTCTGACTGGGAGACGCTGGTCTCAGCCCTCCAGCGCAAGTCATTCGATGTAATCGTCAACGGCCTGGAGCCGACCGCCGATCGGCAAAAACAGATTCTCTTCAGCAAGCCCTATTATATTTTTCAGCTGGCGCTGACCGTTCGCAGCGACGAGCAACAGATTCACTCGCTCGCCGACTGCCAGAACCGGACGGTCGGGACCCTCGGCAATACAGCAGCGTCACGCCTTCTGGAAAAAGAGCGAATTCCGATGAAGGGCTATGCAGATCCGATTGCGGCCTACCGGGATCTCGAACTAAAGCGGATCGATGCCGTGATCATGGACGTGCCGGCCGAAGTGTTTTATGTCAGCAAGAACCCGAAGCTCAAGCGCGCTACCGAACCCTTCTTTCGCGGCACTTACAACATTGGCCTGCGCAAGGGTGATGAATCGCTCAAGTCCGAGGTTGATACTGCCATCGACAAGATCACCAACGACGGCACGCTGGAAACTATCCTGCGCAAATGGGGCTTGTGGAACGACGCGCAACTTGAACTGCGAACTCCCGGGAAAGCCGAACAAAAAAACACCGAAGCCGGTTACGATATAACGTCCGCGGTTTTCAATTGGCGCGAAGCAATTTGGCGCCTGGCGCGCGCAGCCGTCGTAACCGTCTTGATCGCATTTGGATCGATGGTCATCGCGCTCGTGCTGGGAATGTTTCTGGCAATCGGCCAATGGAAAGGCCCGCGTGTGGTTCAATGGCTGTGCACCGTCTATGTCGAGTTCTTTCGCGGCACGCCGGTTCTGGTCCAGTTGCTCTTTCTTTATTTTGGTTTGCCCACTATTGGACTGGCGATGCCGGGCTGGCTTACGGCGCTAATCGGTTTGGGACTGAACTATGCCGCGTACGAGTCACAGGTTTATCGCGCCGCACTGGAAGCAATTCCGCGCGGACAGTGGGAGGCGTCTTACCTGCTCGGCATGAGCCCGCTGCTCGCCTTCCGTCGAATTATTTTGCCGCAGGCATTTCGCATCGCGTTGCCGCCGATGACCAATGATTTCGTCTCGCTGTTCAAAGATACTTCGACTGCTTACGCAATTTCAGTTTGGGAACTGGCCACGGCGTATCGGGAATTAGCAAATGCTTCGGGACAATTCCTGCTGTTGGGCGTGGCCGTCTCGTTGTATTACCTGGCGATGAGTTTGCCGATGGCCCACCTGGCGCGGAGACTTGAACGGCGTTTGCAAAGACGAGATGCGATTGAAGCTGTGGAAAGCGAAGTTGCATAACAAGTGGCCAGACTTCAGTCCGTGTTGTGTCGATGGAAATCACAGACTGAAGTCTGTGCCACAAATCAATGATTCGCGTAACCAATCTCATCAAGAACCGAAACGGCGCACACATCCTGCGGGGCGTGTCGTTCGAGGTTCCGCCGCAAACGGTGCTCGGGATTATTGGCGGGTCCGGCAGTGGCAAGACCACGCTCTTACGCTGTTTGAACGGTCTGGAACGAATTGACGGCGGCGTGATCGAAGCGGATGGCCTGCGGCTGGAACCGAATCTTTCAAAACACGAATACCATCGACGCGTCAATGAACTGAGACGCAAAGTCGGCACAGTGTTTCAGCATCTCTATTTGTTTCCGCACCTCACTGTCCTTGGCAACGTCATCGAAGCACCGACCCATGTGCAACAAGTGCCGCGCATGGAAGCTGAAAAAGAAGCGTACCAGTTGCTGGAATCAGTGGGATTGAAAGAGAAGGCCCGCCGCTATCCGGAATCGCTTTCCGGAGGCGAGCAGCAACGTGTGGCGATCGCCCGCGCCCTCGCTATGCACCCGGCGCTTTTGATGTTTGACGAGCCGACCAGCGCGCTTGATCCGAAACGCAGCGCCGGCCTGCGTTCGCTTTTGCGCGGCTTCGTCGAACGCGGGCATACGATGGTGGTGGTGTCGCACTCGATCGGATTTCTCGATGGACTCGCGGATCAATTGCTCTACATGGAGGCGGGTGAGGTGATCGAATTCGGCGAGACTGATCAGATTTTGAATTCGCCCCGAGACCCGCGCACGAAGGATTTTGTTGAGCAGGCGAAGTGAGTTAGCCGCGGATGAACGCAGATTATCGCGGATAAGAACAAGGACGGCCACAAAAAAGCACAAAAGGCACAAACAGAAATGAGGTTTCCTTTTTTGTGATTCTTGTGCCTTTTCGTGGCTAATTTTTTTTCTGATCCGTGTCTATCCGCGTTCATCCGCGGCCAGTTTCGATCAAACCAAATTCATTGGCGTCGGGTTCTTCGGGTCTTTCGTGTAGTCGTAAAAGCCTCGACCTGATTTGCGGCCGTACAAACCCGCCAGGACCATGCGCTTCAAAAGTGTTGGCGGCGCAAAGCGCTTCTCGCGAAATTCATTGAACATGATCTCAGCGATGTAATAGGTCGTATCGAGCCCGACGAAATCGCCGAGCGTGAGCGGTCCCATCGGGTACCCGCAACCGAGTTTCATTGCGTTATCGATATCGACGATCGAACCCACGCCTTCTTCCAGCGCGCGAATCGAATCGAGCATGTAAGGAACCAACAAACGGTTGACGATGAAGCCGGTCTTGTCGCTGGCGCGCACGGGAACCTTGCCCAGCTGCTTGCCAAAGGCGACGGCCTCTTCATAAACATCTGCGTCGGTAAGAATCGTGCGGACCACCTCAACCAATTTCATAATCGGCACGGGATTGAAGAAGTGCATGCCGATGAAGCGCTGTTGCCGCGCGGCTGATGTCGCCACCATCATCTGCGTGATCGATAACGAAGAAGTATTCGACGCGAAAATTGTTTCCGGCTTGCAAAGCGCGTCCAGCGCTTTATAGGTCGTTTGCTTCTCGTCGAGATTCTCAATGATAGCTTCGATGATGATGTCGCAATCCGCCAGGTCGTCGAACGTCGTGGTGCCAAACAAGCGATCGCGCCCAGCCTTCTGCTGTTCCGCTGTAAGCGTGCCTTTGTCGGCAAATCTCTCGAGCGACTTTTCGATTGAGGCGAAGCCTTTCTGCAAAAGCTCTGCTGAAACTTCTCGCACAGTGGTCTCGAACCCAGCCATCGCGGCTGTCTGCGCAATGCCCGCGCCCATCAAACCACAGCCGAGCACGCCAACTTTTTTGATTTCCATGTTCTCTCCTTTGATCCACAGATTACGCAGATTTCACAGATTAAGAAATGCAGCCACAAGAAGGCACCAAAGGACGAATCAGTCCGAATATGTCTTTATGCCTTCTTCGCTTGTTTTGTGACTAATTCAATCTGCGTAATCTGTGGATAGATTCCTATAAAGCGATATCAAAATCGCGCGCGACCATAAAGAAACAGACGGCGATCACCAGCAGACAGATAACCTGCGCTACTCGCCACGCGATCGTCATGCCGGTCGATTGACCCGGGCGTTTGTAACTCACCACCGATGCCAGCGCCGCTCCGGAAAGTAATCCACCCAGGTGCGCAGCATTGTCGATGATTCCGCGACCGACAAATCCAATCACCAAATTCAGCAAAATGATGGGCAACAACCCTGTTCCAAACGCTCGTTTGAAACCTTCAGGCAACTCGCGCCGGTATTTCACTCCAAAAACGAAGAGCACGCCGACCATCCCAAACAACGCACCCGAGGCGCCCGCTGAAGGAAAATCATGATTCTTGATCAAAAAACTGCCAATGACGCCGGGATGCGATCCGGGAATCACGGTCAGATAACTAGCAAGCACGCCAGCAATACCAGTCGTCACCCAAAACACTACGAACCTGGCCGAGCCATAAAGCTTTTCTACCCAGGGGCCAATTACCCAAAGGCTGTACATGTTGATCAGCAAGTGGGGCAGGTTCATATGAATGAAGATTGGCGTTAACAACCGCCACCACTCATGGTTGTATCGGATCAAGTAATTCGTCTTCGCGCCAAAAGCGTACAGGATCGGTTCCGGGAAGCCGGTCCACAGGACCACCGTCGACATCCCGCTGGCTTGCCACATCAGCAGAAAGACAAAAAAGTTCAGGACCAGAAAAACGATCGTGAATATGTACGGACGCGATAGGACCGCGCGTGCATAACTCAGGTTGTATCGCTCGTGCAGCGGCAAAGGACGCGCCGCGGCCGGCGTCATGGCCGCGCCACAAACGAGACAACTGGTTTCGCCCGCGCCGATTAGTGCCCCACAGTTACGACAAACGCTCGGCCGGCCCGCATAATTTGGTGGAGTGTCAGGCAAGGAAATTTGGAGTGCGGCGGCTTGGCGCCGCTTTATTTTGATTCTCGATAATCACGGAGTTTGAACGCCGAGGGGAAAGCGGCGACAAGTCGCCGCACTCCAAAGACTAGTTTCCGAGTTCTCCCAGCAAACTTACGAGATCGTCAGCGTGCTCTTCTTCAACCGCCAGGATCGTTTCCATGAGCCGCCGGCTGGTCGGATCGTCATTACCGAGATATTGAATGATGTCACGATAACTATCGATCGCGATCCGCTCGGCAACCAAATCTTCCTTGATCATGTCGGTCAGCGTTTCGCCTTCGACGTACTCGGCGTGACTGCGCGTCAGCAAACCTTCAGGATTGAAGTTCGGTGCGCCACCCAATTGCACAATTCGCTGGGCAATTTGATCGGCGTGTCCCTGTTCGTCATTCGAGTGTTGCAGGAATTCAGCGGCGACGCCCTCAGCATTAATCCCTGAGGCCATAAAGTAATGTCGCCGGTAACGCAAAACGCAGACGATCTCGGTGGCCAGCGCTTCGTTCAGAACTTTGATCACGGTCTCGCGATCGGCGCTATAGCCTTCGGTCACCGCGCCCTGTTCAATGTGTTTGCGCGCGCGTTCACGCAACGTTTTGATGTCGGTCAGAAATGGTTTCTCAGCCACAGTGTGACTCCTTCAATATGAATTTTGAGGGAAGTACTGATGTTACTAGCGGTTCGCTAACAGGGCAAGTTGGGTGTCGGAAGCCGGACCGTAAGGGAGGGCATTTGGAAGTGCGATAGCAAGTGATAGCACGACTGGAGCGCAAGCGTCCTCGCTTGCATTCAGTGGATTCGCGCTGGAAATGGGCAAGCGAGGACGCTTGCGCTCCAGTCCGCTGCTTCAGTCGGCCGGAACTTTTGCGTTTAGCCTGACCTCATTAGGAACGGTCGCGTCATTCACAACCTCGACCGGCGCCCGCCACTTGAACGTCTTAATACGACACGTTCCCGTATTGTCATCACGGCAGTAAACAAACGTAAATGACGTCTGAAGATTAAACGACACATGTTCCCCGGACACATCGATTACCGAACTAAAAGGAATTCGAATAGGGAGAGAAAGTCCTTTCTCAGTTTTGCTTTTGGTCAGGGGAGCGCTTTTAGCGTCCTCTTTCGCAATTCCAATGGAAAACGAATAGCGTTGCGGCGCGCTCGGGTTAAGATGATAACCCGCCGGCAGTTCAATATTGAGCACTATTGCGGCGTCTCCGGAGCGAACTCTCTGCAAGGGAAGTTGGATCTCTTCGGCGTTAGGTGCAACCTCCTCGTTCGTCGCAGTTTGATTCGACGCGGGTGGTTGCAATCCCTTGATGGGAAGAGTCTTCGTCTCCTTCGTTTTCAGATCGACAACGCGAATCGCATGATTGTTGGTATCGGCGACGTAAAGTTTGTCCGTGGTTACGGCCAACCCGCCCGGCTCGTAAAATGAAGGTTTGTTCCCATCCTCCTGTCCGGGCTTTCCCGAACCCGCAAAGGCCCGCACCTCGCGCGAAGCAGGATCCAACAACTTGATTCGATGATTGTAGGTGTCGGCAATCAGGAGCTTGCCATTCCAGCGCGCCAGTCCCAGCGGATGCTGGAGCCGCACCTCGTCGCCGAGCCCGTCTTTGTCGCCGAAATCAAAAAGGTCGCCACCGGCCACGGTGCGCACTTTGGCGCCGGTGCCCAGACTAATCGCGCGAATGATGTTCGCTTCGGCGTCGGACACAAACAGAGTTTTGCCGTCAGTGGCCAGCGCCGATGGCTGAGCAAAGGCCGATCCGGGAGGAGTTCCGTCCGGCAGTCCGAAGGGCGGGCCGATCAGGGGCCCATCCACGCGAGCTTCACGGCCTGAGCCGGCGAACGTTGATATTTCCTGCTTGTCCAGTTCCAGCTTCCAAATCTGATGTGGGCCGGCCATTGCGATGTAGAGCGTTCGCCCCGCAAGTTGCAAATCCCACGGCGAATTCAAGGCCACAGTTCGCGCCGGTCCGGTGCTGCCGTGTTTGCGCATTTGCGTGCCGGTCCCAGCAATGGTGGTCACTGCTTTCGACTTCAAATCGATCTGGCGAATCAGATGGTTCTCAGTATCGGCCACGTAAAGCGTCTCGCCATCCAGCGCCAATCCCTGCGGCCGAAAGAACGTTGCGCGATCGAAAGCGCCGTCGTCAGCGCCATGCGTGCCGGTCCCGATTGTCTCGAGCAAGGTGCCGTCGAGCCGCGCGACTACGATGCGATTGTGATCAGAATCAGCGATGAACAGACGGTTGCTCTTTTCATCAGCGACGATCTTGCCGGGAAAAGCGAGCGGCAGGTCACCGACTTTAGCCTTTTCCAGAACCAGTTTTAGCGGTGCTTCGTTCAGCTCTCCGCGCTTGCGAAACTCAGCGATCGTATCGCCGATGACTTTGTCGAGAGCTTCATATTCACCTTCGCCAGAGAGTTTGCCGATCAAGTAGCCCGCGGGATCGATCAGATATCGCGTGGGCCACGCTTTGACGGCGTAAGCGTTCCAAATCCTGAAGTCGGCGTCGTTGACGATCGGATGTTCGATCTCGTAACGAAGAATGATCCGGCGAATGTTTTCAGTGTCTTTTTCGTTCTCGAATTTTGCTGAATGAACGCCGATGACGACCAACTCGTTCGGATACTTCTTTTCCAGTTTTTTGAGATCAGGAATGATGTGAATGCAGTTGATGCAGCCATAAGTCCAGAAATCCAGGAGGACGACTTTGCCTTTTAGCCCGGCGAGTGAGAGAGGCTTGTCGGTATTCAGCCAACCACGATCTCCGGTCAGCTCCGGAGCGCGAATCTTTGCACCTTGCTGCAGAGGCATTTCCAACCCTTTCGATGAAGCACTTGAGAGCAGCGAATGAAACATTAACCACAGAGGACACAGAGAAAGGCAAAGGAGCCAAAATATCTTTCTTCTGTATCTCTGCATTCCTCTGTGACTTCTGTGGTTCAAATTATTGGTTCGCCAGAACCTGCTCCAACTTATCGACCGCTCTTCTCAGATGCGGAATCGTAATCGAACCGCCTACCACCAGCGCGACGTTGAAGGCGTCCATAAATTGTGCGTGCGTCACCCCGGCATCAGCGCATTGTTTGATGTGATAAGTGATGCAGTCGTCGCAGCGCAGGACAATGGAACCAGTCAAGCCCATTAGCTCTTTGGTCTTTTTGTCCAGGGCGCCATCTTCATAAGCTTGCGTATCCAGAGCGAAAAAGCGTTTGATGCCGAGGTGCCCACTGCCCAGAAGTTTCTCATTCATTTCCGCGCGATAGAGATCAAAATCGTCCATTACAGTCGGCCCCCGATTCTTTGATGTGCACGCGAATGTATCACAGAGCCGGCACGCACGCCTCTGGCGTGCCGTCGCAAAAGTGGCAAGCTCTTAGCACGCCAGAGGCGTGCGTACCGAATGCATTGACACCCTTTGACTCTCATGTTTTCATGCCCGAGCATCGACAGAGATGAACATCCCTGAGCCAGAGACCTTGCCGCCCGACGAACCGCAACTCCGAGACCTATTTTCCTTTGGGGCCGGCGGGCAAACGTTCGCCGTGTTCGCGGAGGAAGTAGAAGGCACCGCCGATTCGAAACATGTGGCGGCCTTGCCGCACTCCCCGCCCGGGGTCCTCGGTATTTTGTGTGTACGCGGTCGAATGCTGACGGCCCTTGATCCGGTAGCGCTGTTGACCGGTGAGCGTCTCGCCTGGCCGACGGAAGTTCCCTGCGTCGTCGCGCTGCGCGGGGACGAACAATTGGCGCTCGCGGCTGAATCTTTTGGCAGCACCATAACGATTTTTGACAACGATATCGAGGCCATCGCCGACAGCGGCCAGGACGCCCGGGCAGTTGCCGGAATTCTGCGTTACGGCGGCGCCGAAATTCGCATTTTGAGCGTTCCCAAATTGTTCGCAGCTGCTTTTCAGCGAACTGAACGCCGGCGCCGGCGATTCTAATAACTTTCGGTTTTCCTCAATGTTTCAGAGGAAAGGCGGCCCGGCCAGAAACCTCAAACCTCTATATTTGCTGTACCCATCACCCCTAAATATGGCTTGCCTTTAGACGCGATGCCCTGTCATACTTGCGCGCGTTTAGTCCTGCTCTCGCGCCACACTGCTGATGGCGCCGGTCCGTGATGGAAGGCGACGACGTTCGGCTGAAGAGAGAGTGAGGTTAGTTGTCAACTTGTTAGGAGCCGCTCTCGCAAAAGCCAGAGCACCGGATGCGTCGCGTTCCACCGCGAAGGTACGCCTTCGGATGAAGACCCGTCCGAGCTTCCCATAGCATAAGAGGTAGAATCAGGATGGCTACGAAACTTTACGTCGGGAACCTACCGTTCCAGACAACCAGCGACGAACTGAAGGATCATTTCGCCCAATCGGGTAGTGTCGAATCAGCATCAGTCGTGGAAGATCGCATGACGGGCCGCTCGCGCGGCTTTGGTTTTGTCGAGATGGCCACTCCCGAAGAGGCCGCCGCGGCAATTGAACAACTTAACGGAAAGGATTTTGGCGGTCGCAATCTGACCGTGAATGAAGCTCGCCCAAGAACCGATCGCGGACCCGGTGGTGGCGGTGGTTACGGTGGCGGTGGCAATCGCGGCGGCGGTGGCTACGGCGGTGGCGGTGGTGGTGGTGGTGGTTACGGTGGCGGTGGTGGACGGCGCGACAAAGATCGTGATCGCCGGCCCAGCCGCAACGACCGCGAGCCGCGCTGGTAAGTTATGGCGTCCCGATTTGTCGGGATTGCGTTCTTGTTTTCCAAGCCAGGTTCAAAAGGCAAAGTCGAATGGCGCTTAAGCGTCGAGTTCGAACTTTGCCTTTTTGTTTTGGAATGCGCCGGCAGAGCGAAGCGGCGACGGCGCTTTGGATTGATCAGAAAACGGAATTAATTGCGACCGATCTAAAGCTGTTTTGAGCGCCTCCCTCGCGCTTGCTTGCTACACACAACAGCGCAATCCAAAGCGCCGTCGCCGCTTCGCTCTGCCGGCGCACTCCAAATTACTTCCGCGACTCAGGTGTAATCTTCAGCTTTAGTCGTTCGGTGCCGCGCACGACCTCAATCTCGTATTCCTGTCCGCCTTTCATCTCACCCAGGGCGTAGGTGTAATCGTAAACATTCTTCACGTCGTGCCCGGCTATCTTAACGATCTTATCGCCGGCCTTGATTCCGGCTTTGGCTGCCGGCGATGCGTCGCGCACTCCATCGAGCAGTAACCCGTCACTCGAATCAGCGTAGTTCGGAATCGTGCCGAGGTAGACGCGGAACCCGCCACTGCGCCCCTGAGACTCGCTTTTGGCGACGGCGTAGGTTGGCCGCTTGTCGCTTTTATCAAGATCGCGAATGATGCGCTCGACGAATGAAACGATCTTCGCTTCGCCCTCATAGTTGATTTTGTCAGACGTATCCGAAGGCTTGTGATAATCGTTGTGTGTTCCGGTAAAGAAAAAGAGCACCGGGATTTGTTTGCTGTAGAAAGAGGAGTGATCGCTCGGTCCGTAGCCATCTTCATTGAGCGAGAGCGTGAACGGCTTCGCGGCTTCCATCGGCGTGTTCGCCGCGTCGGCTATAACCACCCGCCGGCCGTTGGCCCCGATGACGACGGGATAACCGACCGGCGTCAGCTTTGGGTCCAAATTGACCTTCAGGTTTGCAAAGCCTGGCGGGGTGATAGTCCCGTTGAGGGCTGCGTTTGCCATATTCTCAGGCGAGTTCTGGCCCTCAACCATCGCCCGCCATTCCGGCGCCGTGCCGATGCCGCCAATCATCAATTTCTGATCCCGCAAACGACCAATCATGTCCATATTGATCATGGCGATAGTCTTCGCGAGCGGCACCACTGGATGATTCACGTAGTAACTCGATCCAATCAGCCCCTCCTCTTCACCACTGAAAGCGATGAAGACGATGGTGCGGCGCGGCTTTGGTCTTTGAGTTGAAAGCCGGCGGGCCAGTTCAATGAGTGCGGCCGTGCCCGAGGCGTTGTCATCGGCGCCGTGATGAATTTCACCTTCCCGCGGCGCCAGACTGCCTTCGCCACCGCGACCCAGGTGATCGTAATGCGCGCCGATGACGATCGCCTCGTCCTTCAATTTAGGATCGCTGCCGGGCAGGATGCCGATGATATTGTATGAAGGCGATTCAAGGTGATTAACGTTGACGTCCAAGCCAAGTGTTCGTCCTTTGACTGGCTCTCGCTGCGGTGCACCTGCCGAGGTTCTCGCGTCCGCGACTTTGACGAATTCAAGTAAGTTAGCGTCCGCGGCGCCGAGAATTCTCGCCGCCAGATTTCTTGAAATTACAATGACGGGAATTCCGGCTTCACCCGCATTGTCGTAGGAAAGATGCGTCAGGCGATCTTCCTTCAGTCTTTCTTCATCCGTGATGATGATGAGGGCTCGCGCTCCAGCCGCGCGCGCCGCCGCAGTCTTAAACCGAATCTGTCCCGCCTGAAGAAACTGACCGTGCGGATTCTCACCGTCGGGCGTTCCGGCAAATACAATCGCTACGCGATCCTTCGCGTTCGACACCCCATAATCGTTGTACTTCAATTCTGCTGATGAAATTCCATAACCGGCGAAAACTATTTCGGCTGACTTGAGCGACCCGTTCGAGGAGAGGCCCAACGGCATCCAGTCTTCGCCAACCGCGATTGGCGTGGTGTCGCCTTGCGGATTCAAGGAAACGAGGTTGTGTGGACCCAAGGCAACCGACGCTACATACGGAAACGATTGCAGGTAGCGCGATCGATTTTCACCTCGCGTGCGTGCGGGCCGCGCAATCTCCATCCCCGGCCGCAGACCAAGCAGACTGAATTCGCCGGCAATGTAGTGCGCCGCGCCATTCGCGCCCGGCGTGCCGGTGCGTCTTCCTTCGAGCGCATCTGAAGCGAGGTATTCGACGGCTTGTCTCAGCCGATTGACGCTGGTGGTTTGCTGAGGTTGTTGCGCGAGTCCGCTCGCGACCAGCGCAATCAACCAGACTAAACTCAGAAGTTGGCGTCGTTTTGTAGTCATACTTCACCTGCTAAATCTCACATCGATAGTCGCGCGGATTCAGCTTACCTTTGCGAAACTTGATGTCTTTGAACGGAAAAGTGATATCTCGATCCGGTATCGACGCACCTCGTGGAATGATCCAAAGCTGGACATGCCATTCCTCAGTGTATCCCCAACCAACAATCATCACCTGATCAGTTGGGATGCCGCGTCGCTCAACCAAATACGGTTTCAGGCGAGCCGCGCGCGCTGCGGCCTCACCTTGTTTCGGCAGTTGTCCTCTGAATCGCCGTCCACCATAAAAGACTATCAAGCCCTTCGTGGAGGGATCGTTTTGGAGTTGAATGGCGAAGTTATCCAGGCGGGCCATTTCATCTTCGCATTTTATATCTCCAAATTCGTCGAAGGGTCGGGCGGAGCCGCTGGATTGCGTCGAACCAGTCACACCAAGTCCGAGTATCATGGTTAGTGAAGCTGCCTTAAAGGCTTTCTTGATATCCATTGCCATTACTCAACCCAATCCGCAATAAAAATATTAGTGTCACCCTGCTTGGCAGCATTGCGGTTCGAAGCGAACACCAGCTTCTTCCCGTCAGGCGAAAACATCGGAAAGCCGTCGAAGGTATTGTTGAAAGTGATTCTCTCGATTCCGGTCCCGTCGACGTTAATCATGTAGAGATCGAAATCACGGCCCTTCGGGTCGGCATTGTTCGACGAAAAGATTATGCGCTTGCCGTCGGGAAAGAAGTAAGGCGCAAAACTGGCCTTGTTGAGTTTCGTTACCTGACGCTTATTCGATCCGTCTGCGTTCATCACCCAAATGTCCAGCACCGTCGGTCGAATCAAATTCTGTTTCAGCAGAGACGTGTAATCCGCTTTCTCTTTTTCAGTCTGCGGATGATAAGCCCTGTAGACGATCTGCTTTCCGTCATAAGACCAGAACGGTCCGCCGTCGTAACCAAGCTCATTCGTCAGCCGCTTCACGTTTTTTCCGTTGGCGTCCATGGTGTAGATATCCAGGTCCCCGTCACGCTTTGACGTGAAGACCAACTTGCCCTGTCGATTGATCGTCGTCTCAGCATCGTAGCCGGGCGTGCTGGTCAGTTGCTTCACGTTCGATCCGTCCGGATTGGCGATGAAAATATCGAACGTGTCATAGACGGCCCAGACATAGCCCTGAGAGAAATCCGGCCGCGGCGGGCATTGCTTCGCGCCCAGGTGCGTCGATGAATAAAGAATGCGTTTGTCGCCGGGAAGAAAATACGAGCAGGTCGTGCGGCCGTCGCCGGTCGAAACCATCTTCACGTCCGATCCGTCGATGTTCATCGTGTAAATCTGATCGCATTCACGGCCGTCGCGCGTCGATTGAAAAATCAGTTTCTTCCCGTCGGCGGAAAAGTAAGCTTCAGCATTCTCTCCGCCAAAAGTCAGTTGTTTGATATTGCGAAGATGCTTTTCCTGAGGCAGGGTGAGGTCGTTCTGGACCGGACCGTCGGGCGATCGAATGCCGATTGCCGCCGTCGCGATTGCCGTCAGTAACAATATCGAAGTGACCAGGGGTTTCATGTTTTGAGTACGTTGATTCTCTGGACGTTGATTTCTTCAAAGTTCTGCTTTGCTTTTTGCAAGGTGAACGCTGTCAGCAGAAAAAGCGCGCCAGCCAAAGTAGCAACGACCGAATAGCTTTTGAGAAATCGCACTTGCTTGTCCAACTTGTTTTCCATCACAGACCTCGGTTCCCTTTTTGCCGTTCAAGGACGAGCTGCTCAATACAAAACTACAGCTTTGACATCAAGACCTCGCGAATCTCGTTGTCACTGTACATCCCGTCGGTGCGCAAAGCGTAGGCACAATGCATTTCCAACACACCGCCGTCGAAGCTAATCTTCATCTGCGCTTTGTCTTTAACGTTGCTGAGCTTGACCAGGTTCAACGCATCGCGCACCGCCTCCTTGCCCATATCGTCAACACAGATCGTGCGCAAAGCCATATTCAAACGGTGACACGAGAGATTATCAAGAAAGTTCAGGCCTTCCGCGTCGTCAGCCAAACTGTCCCAATCGACTTCGTAAGGAATGGCTTTGCCGCAAATCTCTTCGATCTCCTTAACGCGTTCGGGCAGCGTCGTGTCCTGCAGTTCTTTAATCTTACGTCGTTCATTCAATCCCATTCGATGTCTCCTTCATCGGTACGCACGCCTCTGGCGTGCCTCTTTTTCTGAGGTGAGCACGCCCGAGGCGTGCGTACCATGCTCAGCCATGCTCAATCCATACTTGTTTAATCCAGCTCGCCAGGTCAGGCCAGCTTTCGTCAGTGGATCCATTGTGCGACCAGAATCTGACCGTGCCGTCCGTCGCCAGGCAATAGTAATCGCCGTTGTCTTCGCAGAATGGCAAGAGGTCGCGCGGCACATCCATCTCGTCCCACGCTGACTCTGCAACCTCGACGAGACTCAAATATCCGGCGTCGGGCGTGACCACGGCCGGCTCCAGGGCGCCGAAAACGACGTCGCCCGCCTCGAGCAGGTAACGCCGGTAATCGTCCGGGAACTTTACGCCGAGAGCACTCTCCGCCAACTCAACTTCTGTTTCAGTCGGCAGTCTGAGAGGTTTGGGAACCGGTTCGTTCAGATCGCGCAGCTCAGCTAAGACTTCTGGCAGGTTCATAAGAATAAAGGTGGCACAGACTTTAAGTCTCTGATCGGTACGCACGCCTCTGGCGTGCTAAAACCTGCTACCTCGCAGCGGCACGCCAGAGGCGTGCGTACCGCGCACAGACTAAAGTCTGTGCCACAAATCCGTCAGCCGTTTCCGCGTTCGAAATCCTGCATGAACGCGACCAATGCTTGGCAACCTGCGCGCGGAAAAGCATTATAAATCGAGGCCCGAATGCCGCCCACCGAGCGGTGCCCCTTCAATCCGTCCAGGCCCGCGGCAGTTGCTTCGCTCGCGAATTTCTTCTCGAGATCTTCAGACGGTAGGCGGAACGTCACATTCATCATCGAGCGCGAATCCGCATCGGCATGACCGCGATAAAAGTCGCTGGCATCAATCGCATCATAAATCAACTTCGCCTTGGCTTCGTTCTCCTGCTGCATGCCCTCCAGGCCGCCTTTTTCTTTCAGCCACTTGCACACGAGATTCAGTATGTAAATTCCCCAGGTGTTCGGTGTGTTGTGAAGCGATTTGTCCTTCACGTGCGTATTGTAGTCCAGCATGGTGGCCAGACCTTCGCGCACGCGCGGCAAAAGGTCCTCGCGAATGATTACGACCGTGACCCCGCTGGGTCCCATGTTCTTCTGCGCCCCCGCATAGATGAGTCCATATTTGTCGACGGGAATCGGCCTGGAAAGAATATTCGAAGACATGTCCGCCACCAGCGGCACGTCACCTACTTCAGGTTCGGTTTTGAACTCGACGCCTTCAATCGTCTCGTTGGAAGTCATGTGAACGTAGGCGGCGCGCGGGTTCAGTTGCAGTTCGTCCTGATTTGGCACGCGGGTAAAGCCACCGTCAGCCATATTCGCGGCAATGTCCGCCGCTCCGAATTTCAAAGCTTCCTTTACCGCCTTCTTGCCCCAACTGCCGGTAATGATGTAATCGGCGCTCGCATCAAGCGAAAGAAAATTCATCGGCACCATGGCGAATTGCAGACTCGCGCCACCCTGAAGAAACAGCACGGAATATTCTTTGGGAATGTTGAGCAGCTCACGCAAACCTGTTTCGGCGCCCTGGATGATTTCGTCGAAGGTCTTCGAACGATGGCTAATCTCCATTACCGACATGCCGACGCCGGGCAGTGACAACATATCGCGTTGGGCTTCCTCCAAAACCGGAACCGGAATGATGGCCGGACCGGCGCTAAAATTAAAGATTCTTTCAGTCATGACAGTTCGGTACGCACGCCTCTGGCGTGACCTAAAGCGTTACCGTTGCGGCCACGCCGGAGGCGTGCGTACCTCATCCTTTCTCGTTATGTGACCGCATCACCGCTCCCGCAGCGCGCAGCACGAATTTTCGCGACACCACTCGTTCGGTCTCCACCAACAAACGGTTGGTCCAGCCGGAAATTACCGAACTCTTGCCGCGCGCCAGAGCTCGCAAACCTACGTCCACGACTTCTTCGGGTGTCTGCGAAGTCCGCGCCGGTGGGCGTTGCATGCTCGATGCTTCGAAAAAATTTGTTTCAGTGACGCCCGGACACAGCGCCATCACCTTGATTCCATAAGTTCGATTCTCTTCCCACAAGGCTTCAGAGAACGAAAGGACGAACGCTTTCGTCGCCGCGTAAGTGCCCATAAACGGCACCGGCTGAAACGCAGCGGTCGAGGCGACGTTCATGATCGCGCCGCTTTTTCTTTCGCGCATCGGCTGAAGGAATCGATACGTTAATTCGACCAGCGACCGGATGTTCAAGTCGATCATGTTGAGTTCGCGCTCGAGATCGAGCTTCGCGAAATCGCCCATCGATCCAAATCCGGCATTGTTAATCAGCAGATCGATTTCCAGATCCCGCTTCCGCGTTTCTTCAAACAAACGCTTGGGCGCGTCGGGCCGGGAAAGATCCACGGCAAAGTATTCCGCGCGAATGTTATGGCTGCGGCCAACTTCATTGCACACCATCATCAACTTCTCTTCCGAACGCGAGACCAGCAGGAGATTGTGTCCGCGCGCGGCCAGCTTGCGCGCGAAGGCTTCGCCAATTCCCGAAGAGGCTCCGGTGATGAGAGTGATGTTCATTAGCTGTTCGATGACCTGCGATGGACCAGCGGGGGTTTACCGCTCGGATAAATCAAGGGTGAATCCCGGAAAATCGTGGGCGGCAAACGAGAGCGAAAATTTCCAGCCTCGTCAGAGATTTCAATAATGTCGCGCGGTTCCAGTACCGGATCTTCGCTTTGATGATCAAGCACCGCTTTCAGACTGAGAATGAATGGTTCCGGTCGCGGACCGGCCAAAGGGTCACGTTGAATTCGAACCCTCATCTGGTCACTAAGCCTGGCAGCTCGGACCACCGGCGCGATTGCTTGCGTTAACGTCACGCCTTCTCGATAAGCCAGACTCGCGGAAGAGCCATGTGCGATCACAAAAACTGACTCGGTTTCCGGGACGATTACTATGTCGCCCGGCACGACATCAGGATTCGCGTGTTCCTTTCCTTCAATCGCCGCGGACAAATTGTATTCGGTTTTGACGAACGGCTTCGCTTCACCATCAGCGCAGGGCAAACAACTACAAGTGTGAATCACGCTAACGACTTTTCCGGCACGTCCGGTTGGTCCGCCCGCTCTTTTCAAAACTTCAACTAATCGCGTGCGCGCCTGGAATTCAAAACGACCCGGCATCTTAACGGCTCCAAGGACGCCAATGTCATGACAACTGACTTGCCACTCTTGCGCCTTCGCGGTGTCTGATCCAACCACCAAAGTGACCAGTACACACATCGTCGCCGGCAAAAACCGGACGGCGGAATTGAAGATGGTTACGAACGACATCTTAGTTAATCTCCAAAACGTTCAGTTCAATTATGTCTTCATTCCCCGCCCGCAGTTGATCCAACGTCCCGCCCGACGGCGCCTTATCCAAATTGATTCGCGCCACCGCCGCCTCGGCGCCTTCAAAAACGATGTTCTCCATTTCCTGCACATTGATGTGTTCGGCTTTGATGGCCTCGAGCACCTGCGCCAGCACGCCGGGCCGATCGCGATGGCGCACCACCAGACGATGCGTGGCGGGTGTGCGGGCGGCGAGGTTGACGACATTCGGCACTTGTCCCGTTTCCTTGAAAGATTTAACGATGCGCACTGTCTCAGCCGCGATCGCCTCCTGTGCCTGATCGGTCGAGGCGCCGATGTGATGCGTGCCATACACGCGCGTTTCGTTGCCGATGGGATCCTCGAAATCCGCGACTCCGGAAGTTGGCTCGATCGCAAACACGTCCAGACCTGCGCGAATTCCTTTTGTATGAATCGCCGCCACCAGAGCCGCTTGATCCACGGTCTCGCCGCGCGAGGTGTTGATCAGATACGCGCCCTCCTGCATCGCGTCGAAGAACTCGGCTCCAATCATCATCCGCGTGTCGGGCTTGAGCGCGACGTGTACGCTGACGATGTCCGCGGTCCGCGCCACTTCGAGCGGGGTCTCTTTTTGTTCGACGCCCAACTGCTCAGCCATCTCCGGCGTGAGACTGCGGCTCCAGGCCACGACCGGCATGCCGAAGGCACGCGCTCGCGGAATCATCTCCTGACCAATTCTGCCCAGACCCACTAACCCCAACGTCCGACCGAACAATCCGCGAGCTTTGGAAAACTCTTTCTTGTTCCATTCGCCGGCGCGCAAAGCGATCACGTTGTCGGCGATGCGCCGATCCAATGCCAGGATCAAGGCGAAAGCCAGCTCGGCCACGGCGATTGAATTCTTGCCCGGACAATTCGCGACATAAATTCCGCGGCGCGAAGCGCCGGCCACGTCGATCGTGTTGTAACCGGCGCCGGCCCGCACGACCAACTTCAAAGGTCCGGCAGCCAGCATCGGTTCAGTGACTTTCGTGCCGCGGACGATTAGGACGTCGGGCTGTTCTTTACCAATCGCTGCGGCCAGCGCTTCATCTTTCAGATCCGGTTGGAAAGAGATTTCGCAACCGATCCGCCGCAAGCCAATGCGGCCGGACTCTTCGAATTTGTCAGCGATTAGGATTCGCATAATTTCAAATCTTGAATCTCAAATCTGGAGTTTCGAATCTGGAATCTGGAATCTGGAATCTGGAATCTCAAATCTCGAACTCGCTCAATTAAGCCAGCCCCTACCGCCGGTGGTACTGACCCGGCCGCCGCACTCCCAATCACTCTTCCTGATCGAACACCTTAAAAAGATCGTCCGGCGGTGCCGTCTCAACCGCGACCAGTTGCAAATTCTCTTCAACATGTGCCACCCGGCTCATGCCCACCAGCGCGGTGGTGACGCCGGGTGCTGAACGCACGAATTGAATGCCCGTTTGCGCGTCAGTATCCAGGGAACCGAGCGCCGCACGAATCGCTTCGGGCAAGCCGCGCGCAACTTCTCCCTGCAGGATTGAGCCGCTGGCGATTACATTCACGCCGAAGGCCTGGGCCGCCTCAGTCACGCTCACATATTCGTCACCCAGTTTTTGGTTTTGAAAAAACAGCGCTTCCGGCATCGCCAGGTTTAGCGGCAATTGAATAAAACGAAAGTGATGGTCGTCACCGGCCAGCTCGCGCGCCAGTTCGACCATGGTTTCCAACGAATGATAACCACGCGTGTCGGGCTCTTCACGGAACCCGTTCCAGGTGGCGACTCCGTAACTCTTAATCGCACCCTGAACCACTGCCTGCTCCAGAAACTCAAAGGCGGCGCGCAGGCGATTCCAAAACTCGTTCGGGGCAACTGCCGATAGTTGTGATTCCGGATTGTGAACGTAATAGACGTCCACACAGTCGAGATTCATATTGCGCAGCGACTGTTGCAGCTGGTTTTCGAGATAGCGCGGCGTCATGCAATGCGAGCCGCCGGCAATGTCTCCCCAACCGGCAATTCCGGTTTCAATAAAATTTTCTTCGACGTATTGCCGCACGTCCCGGGGAGGCGCCCCGTCGAACGGGAGGTATCCGCCCTTAGTGCAAACCACGATCTCTTGGCGCGCAAAGCCGCGCTGAGTAAGTTCGTTCAAGGCGCCGCCAATCGATCGCTCGCTGCGTTGAAAGCGATAATTTGCGGCGCTGTCTACCACATTCGCGCCCAGTTCAACCGCGCGCACGATGGCCTCGGTGTAACGCCGATCAGTTTCTTCGTCAGCATTGCCGAGATAGGTGCCGATGCCAACCGATGACACCTGAAGCTCCTGACACGATCGAAAGTAGCTGTCCGCGGCGATCTCTCTGAAACGATCGCGATAGCGTACGGTCCCCTGCGACGAAGCGCAGCCCTCAATTGGCATTGCGGCGAAGGTCTCCGAATCCGAACTTTGATATATGAACGTGAAGACTATACGTGCCGGAGTGGTCAGCCGCAAGCAGTCGATCCAGAGGGTGGCACGGGCGTCCCGCCCGTGAAATCACGCGCAAGATGCGCCTGCCACGCCAAACTCGTAGCGGGTCAATTTGAAAACAAATATCCGACAAACTTTAGTTTGTCGCCAGGTTTCGACAAGCTAAAGCTTGTCGGACATTAAAATTGATCCACTACCTGCAAACGTTATTGATGTGTTAGTTTGATGAACTCCATTAATCTTTTCGGCTGATCGAAAATGGCTCTGTCTCAACCAGGCAAGGAATCAAAGGTGCGCGAATCGTCTCTGGATATCGACGACGAATCTTTACGCGAATTAGCCACAGAATTCGTCCGCCTGGCAACAGACTATTTTGCGAACGTAACGGAAGGCCCGGTCTTTCCGAACATTACCGGCGAGCAAATTAAAGCGAGGTTTGACGCGCCTCCTCCCCTGGCCAAAGAGCCGCTCAAGAAAATTCTGGCCGATTGTGGCGCCGTCATCGATGGCATTCGTCATAACGGGCACCCGCGTTTCTTCGGCTATGTTGCTTCACCTTCAACCCCGGCCGGTGCGTTTGCCGATCTTCTGGCTTCAAGCCTTAACGCCAGCGTGACCTCCTGGCGCTCGTCGCCGGCGGCAACGGAAGTGGAAAGAACCGTGGTGCGTTGGCTCGGTTCCTTGATCGGATATGACGGACAGGCGCAGGGACTTTTGACCAGCGGCGGCTCGATGGCCAATCTCAACGCTTTGTTGATTGCGCATCGCGCGAAGGCTGACGTTCCGGTGGCGCAAGTGGGAATTCGCGGCACGACGGCGCCAATGACTGTCTATGCTTCGGATCAGGTCCATCTTTCCGTCACCAAAGCGGCTGATATTCTCGGCCTGGGCCAGGACTGCGTCCGTCTGCTGCCCAGCGACGGACGCTTTTGCCTCGACACCACGGCCTTGAGCTCTGCGATCGATCAGGATAGACGTGCAGGATTCAAACCGTTTTGCGTGATCGGCAGCGCAGGGACCGCAGCCACAGGCGCCATTGATTCACTTTCTGAGATTGCCCGCATTGCTCGCGAAAACGATCTCTGGTTTCACATCGACGGCGCATATGGCGCACCGGCTGCGATGGTCGAAGAATGCCGGACGGTGTTTGCCGGCCTCGAGCTGGCTGACTCCATCTCGCTCGACCCGCACAAATGGCTGTATACCCCGGTCGATTGCGGCTGCTTGCTGTTTCACGACGGCGCCACCGCGCGCAAAGCTTTCGTGACCGAAGCCGATTACATCAAGGTCCATGAGCTGGCGGAAACAGAAAGCTTTGCTTTCTGGGACTATGGCATTGAGCTGTCGCGTCGATTCCGCGCGCTCAAAGTGTGGCTGACGCTCAAATATTACGGCGCTGCTCGTTTAATGGAGGCGATTCGGGACGACATTGCCATGGCGCATTACATGGCCGAGCGGGTTAAAGCTGAGCCGGATCTGGAGTTGCTGGCACCGGTGCAACTGAGCATTTGCTGTTTTCGGTATGTGCCCGCCAAACTGCGCGCCCAGATCGAAGCAACGCATTCGGCCAACGGCCATGAACACCTCGACCTTCAGTTGAATCGGCTGAACGAACGAATCATGCATCGCGTGCAACGCGGTGGCCGGGCTTATCTTTCAAACGCGATGTTGCGCGGGCAGTTTGCCTTGCGGGCCTGCATCATAAACTTTCGCACGACGCGCGCCGACATCGATCTCACGTTGGAGACTGTGCGCGAGGCGGCACACGAAATCGAAGCTGAAGATGAATCCAATTAACCAGGAACTTCCGTTTGCACGCGAACTGGAAGTAGTGACTGAACTCGCGCGCGATGCGGGGGCAATCCTGCTCCGGCATTACCACAGCCCCTTTCTGGTCGAACAAAAGGTCAACGCGAACAAAGAACTCGAGGAAGTTACCGCAGCTGATCGCGAAGCAAATGATTTGATCGTGGGACGTTTGGCTGTCGAGTTCCCCGACGACGGAATTCTGGCGGAAGAGTCTGCGGACACTGAACGGCGCCTGGACAAGGATCGTGTGTGGATGATCGACCCGATGGATGGAACCAAGAATTTCATCCAACGTGACGGCGATTTCGCGGTCCAAATCGGGTTGGCGGTTAATGGAGAAAGCGTCGCCGGGGTGGTTTATCAACCGGTCCGCGACGTTCTTTACCGGGCCGCGCGCGGCGCCGGTTCATGGATTGAAACACCGGACCAAAGCGCGGCTCGCATGTCGGTATCCAAAGTAGTCGCGCCGCATCAGATGGTTTTGGCTTCGAGCCGCTCTCATCGAAGCCCGCGGATGGAGCTGGTCGTCAGCAGGTTTGGATTCAAAGACGAGGTGCGACGTGGTTCAGTCGGTGTGAAAATCGGATTGATAACGGAACAGCTGGCAGATCTTTATCTGCATCTTTCGCCGAGCACGAAACAATGGGACACCTGCGGTCCGGAAATAATCCTGATCGAAGCTGGGGGGCGTCTGACTGATCTGTTCGGGCAACCGCTCAGATATAACGGTGTTCGGGTTGATAATCGAAACGGGATTGTCGCCACCAACGGCGCCGCACATGAAATGGTGATTGAGAACCTGACGCCGCTGCTGAAAGAGTTTGGCAGAGAACCGGTTTGATTTATCCGCAGATTACGCAGATTGAGGTCAGTACCGGGAGCGGTAGCGACCGGGTAGGTTAGTCGTCCTTGCTCGTCGGATATACCCGGGTCGCTACCGCTCCCGGTACTGACTCCAGTTAATCTGCGTAATCTGCGGATTCAGCTTATCGCCTTCTTCAAAATCGCAATCTGTCCCGCATGATACAGATCGTGCTGGATCACTCCATGCAGCGTCACGTAAACCGTCGACATGCCCTCGAAGATGGGTTCGTCCAGACGCGATTCCGGCGTGCTTGAGATTGCCTCAACCAGTGCCTGATGTCCACGTTCGAGTGCCGCCTTGGCCTGTTCCCAGGCAGCGTCGCTCGTGTCTTCCGGCGGCGGCCAGTCCTCCGGGGATGAGATCGCGATCTGGGCGCGATCACCAGTCAGACGCCTGCGCCCGACGTCTTCCCAGACGGCAATGTGCTGGACCAATTCCCAAATACTGTGCGCGTTTTCGAGCGGTCGCGCGTGCGCCTGGGCGGCCGTGATTCCGTCGAGCACTTCACGAACCGACGGTCCATGCCAGGCGTCACCCTCATACGCGCGCTTCAACTGATCCAAAATTCTCTCCATCTCACTCATAATTTTCTCCATTCGTTCTTTGCCAAATGATATCCCGACGGTTAGTCTTAACCAATCTCAAATAGCTTGAATAGTCGGGAGATCGCATGGCCATTATTCGTCCCTTTAATGCTCTTCGTCCGCCGGCTGAGCGCGCCGCGCAGGTTGCCGCAGTTCCTTACGACGTCGTCAATACCGCCGAGGCGCGCGAGCTGGCTTCGGGAAATCCCTGGAGCTTTCTGCACGTGTCGCGTCCGGAGATCGATTTACCTGACGACACGCCCACCTACAGCGATGAAGTTTATGCGAAGGCGGCGACGAATTTTGAAGAATTGAAAAAAGGATGCCCGCTCGAAAGCGAGGAAACACCCAGCCTTTATGTTTATCGATTGAAAATGGGCGCACAGGTACAGACGGGAATTGTCGCCTGTTGCTCAATTGATGAATACGATGAGGACATCATTCGCAAACACGAGCGTACCCGGCGCGATAAAGAGGACGATCGCACGCGTCACATCTTGGTGCTGCGCGCACAGACAGGCCCTGTGTTTCTGACTTATCGCGCCCAGGAGCAGATTGATTCACTGGTGGCGGAAGCTCTGGCCGGCAATCCTCCGCTCTACGACTTTGTCGCGAACGACGATATTCATCATACGATCTGGCGCGTGCCGACTTACGATCCCTTGGTAGCCGCTTTCAAAGAAGTTCCCTGTCTTTACATCGCCGACGGTCATCATCGCGCGGCGAGTGCCAGTCGCGCGCGCGCTGACTTGAAAGAACATGGCTTTTCCTTCATCGGCACTGAAGAATACAACTTCTTTCAGTGCGTGCTGTTTCCGGATAATCAACTGCGCATCCTGCCGTACAACCGGATCGTGCGGGATCTGAATGGACTCTCAAAGGACGATTTTGTTGCGGCAGTGAAAGCAAACTTTGCGATCACGGAGAATGCTTCGCCAACGCCAACCGAGCGCGGCCGTTGGAGTATGTATCTCGATGGCCGTTGGTATGGCCTCGGTTTGCGCGATGATGTCGAACAACCTTCGGGCGTGGTGGAATCTCTTGATGTCAGTATCCTGCAGGAGCGTTTGCTCGATCCGATTTTGGGTATTAAGGATGTGCGCACCGACAAGCGAATTGATTTTGTCGGTGGCATTCGCGGCACCGAGGAGCTCGAGCGTCTGGTGAAAGAAGGGAAAGCGGCGGTGGCTTTCTCGCTGTATCCGACGACGATTGATGATTTGCTGAAGGTCTCGGACGCCGGACAAATCATGCCGCCCAAATCAACCTGGTTTGAACCGAAGTTAAGGGATGGATTGCTGAGCCACGAGATTTAGTGGCAGCTCCGTTAGAAGCGAAATACTTATAGTCAACACTTTCACATCACGAATTAAGCTCCGTCAGGAGCGACACACCGTATGCCGCTCCTTACGGAGCTAAGAGAAATACAAAACAGCACTTCTTTCTATAAATATTTCGCGCCTACGGCGCTTTAAGCCAGCGCCATAAACACTTCATTCGAGAGTACGGCGCCGCGCGACGTCAACATCAACACTCCGCCGCCGATCTCGATTAGTCCTGCATCCATCAATCGCCTTAACTCGCCGTCATATTGTTCGCGCAAGTCCATTCCGAATCTCGCCTGGTAACTCTTCAGATCAAGTCCGCGCATCAGTCGCAATCCCAGAAAGATCGATTCGGAACGGGCGTCCGCCTCGCTCAGTTCCGTGCGTTCGACAATCGGCGATTCACCTTTCTCGATCATTCGGAGGTATTTCATTGTGTCGCGTTCGTTGGCCCAACGCCGCCGATGGCCATCATACGAATGCGCTGAGTTGCCGAACCCATAGTAAGGCGCGTCCGCCCAGTATTTCGTATTGTGTCTGGAGGCAAATCCCGGCCGACAGAAATTCGAGATCTCGTAATGTTCGTAGCCGGCAGCGCAAACTTGTTCGATCATTGTCGCGTACATTTCGCCGGCTAAATCATCGTCAGGTTTGGGGCGCATTCCGGCGCGGATTTGATCGGCGAGAGGCGTGCCTTCGTGCACGTCCAGCAGATAGAGGGACAGATGTTCAGGCCGCAGCGTCAGGGCCTGTTCAAGATTTCGCTGCCAACCGGCCAGCGTCTGTCCAGGCAATCCTGCGATCAGATCAAAGTTAAGGTTCGCAAATCCCGCATCGCGCAACTGCTGAAAAGTCTTCGGGATATCATCCGCGCTGTGGGTCCGGCCCAGTTGTTTCAGGTCGCGTCCATCGAAAGTCTGCGCGCCAAAGCTGGCGCGATTGACACCGAGCCCGCGCAACTCGGAAAAGTTCTGTTGTTTCGCAGCCGCACTGGCACCGCCATCGCCGGGGTTTATTTCGAGAGTTATTTCGGCGCCTGCGACTATCTCAAAGCGCGACCGTACTGCCGTCAGAATGCTTTCTATTTGCGCCGGTGCGAGCAGAGACGGAGTCCCGCCCCCGAAATAGACCGTATCAACTGGCGAAGGCGCTGCGACCTCGCGCCAACTCTCGATCTCTGAAATGACGGCGGCCACGTACCGTTCGGCCAGCGCGCCTTCGTACATTCCCGTAGCAAAGTCGCAATAGGAACAGCGCGAACGGCAGAAGGGAATATGTATGTAAACTCCGGCGTGGGTCATGGCTGGACATCATAGTAGAGCCAGGTAATGAGTACTGCCTAGTTTGCGCGTACGGATGGGTCACGGAGTCAGTACTGGGAGCGGTAGCGACCGGGTAAGCCAAGCGCGTGACAGTCAGACGCCTACGCGATCGCTACCGCTCCCGGTACTGACCTCATTGACCTGCAACTCAGACGTGAAACCTCTCGCACAAATACCGAACCCAACCCATCGAATGCTAGAATGTTTTTGAATTAGAGAGGTCAACCGTTGTCACGCGAACTTACAGTCCTGAACCCAAAACCCCGTCAGCCAAAACCTGAATGGCTGCGGATTCGTATCGGCGATCCAACCAACCACAATCATCTGCTGAAATTGATTGAGGGGTTGAAGCTGCACACGGTCTGTCAGGAAGCACGGTGTCCGAACATCTTCGAATGCTGGGCTGATCGGACGGCAACTTTTATGCTTGGCGGCGATATTTGCACACGGCACTGCGGTTTCTGTGCGGTTGGCAAGGGCGCGCCCGTGGCGCTCGACACGGACGAGCCGCGCCACGTCGCCGAAGCTGTGAAGCACCTCGATCTTGCTCATACCGTGATCACCTCGGTAAATCGCGATGACTTGCCTGACGGCGGCGCCGCCCATTGGGCCGAGACAATTCGCCAGGTACGGGCACTCAATCCCGAATGCAAAGTCGAAGTCCTGATTCCCGATTTCAACGGCGACGAAGACGCGCTCAATACCGTGCTCGACGCTCAGCCTGACGTCCTTAATCACAACACTGAGACGATCGCGCGGCTTTATCGCCGGGTCCGTCCCGATGCCGATTATCAACAGTCGATGACTCTACTGCAGCGCGCGGCGGCGCGACGCGATCGAGATCAAAGTCAAATGCTCACCAAGAGCGGCATCATGGTCGGCCTCGGTGAAACCTTCGATGAAGTGGTCGATTTGATGAAGGATCTACGCAGCGTCTCGTGCGACATCATGACGATCGGCCAGTACCTGCAACCGCATGCGCGACGCCTACCGGTCGAGCGCTATGTGACTCCGGAAGAATTCAATCGCTGGCGAGAGATCGGAATGTCGATGGGGTTCAATCACGTGCAGTCGAGTCCGCTGACTCGCTCGTCCTATCACGCTCGCGAACAAGCTGAAGATAGAATTTGAGACTCGGGAAGAGCAGCAGGCAAGATGCCTGCCTACCGCGTCAACGCTTCCGGCCGATCGCAAACAGACTATTCGACGAGCGCACGTACATCACTCCTTCAGATAAAGCCGGAGTCGCCATCAGCAACTCGCCCATCGAATTCGTCGCCAGATGCGTGAACTTGTCCCCGGCGCCGATCACCAGCATCTCGCCGTCTTCGTTCGACAGATAGATCTTGCCGTCGGCCGCCACCGGTGACGCGCTGTAGCCGCTGCCGACTGTCGGCAGTCGTTGGCGATAAACCTCTGCACCGGTTGTCAAATTGTAAGCGTCGAACAGTCCATTATTCCCCAGGACGTAGAGAATTCCGTTGTAGATGAGCGGCGTCGGCATGTACGACCCGCGTCCGGTGCGGCTCCACACGACCGACTCGCTGCTGGTCTTGCCTTCCGCCAGCGTCAGATCGCCGCGGGCGCTTGGCCGCACCACAAAAATGGGCCGTTCCGGTCCACGGCCACTGGCTACCACGATCAAGTCGTCGGCAAAGATGGGTGTCGGAGCAGTGATCTTTGAACTGCGCCCGAGCCGCCACAACTCTTTTCCGGTGCGCGGATCGTAAGCTCTTATGAAGTTCGACGCGTTCGTAACCAACTGCGGTCCGGCTGAGGTTTGCACCACCGTTGGCGTGCCCCAGGATGGCAGTTCATCACGGACGGTCTTCCAGACAGTCTTACCTGTGGCGGCATCGAGCGCCAGCAAAAAGGAATCAGCCTGGGTGTCACACTGGACGATCACCAGATCATTCCAGATGATCGGCGAGCTGGCTGGGCCCCACTCGAGGCTCGGTATATCGTAGGCGCCCATGTCGACCCGGCCCAGATCGACCTTCCAAAGAAAGCGTCCGTTGAAGTCGTAGGCGTAGACACCCTGCGAACCGAACCACGTCACCACAATTCTTCCGTCAGTCGCAGGCGTAGAATTGGCATAGGTTGATTTGATGTGACGCTTGTCGAGCGGCTCGCCCTGATGGGCAGTTTTTTCCCAGACAATCTTCCCGCTGTCTTTGTCGATCGCATAGAGCATCCAGCGATGTTGCGAGCGATCTTTGGATGCGTCACCATCTCCGTACAAGCCTGGACGGAAAGTAGCTTTGGGATCACTGCTGACGGCGCTGGTGACGAATATTCGATTTCCCCAAACCACCGGACTTGAATGCGCGAGTCCTGGAATTGGAGTGCGCCACAGGATGTTCTCGCCCGTTTTGGCATTCCATTTTTCAGGAAGATTCTGGCCCTCGGAGATGCCCGAAGCCTGAGGTCCGCGGAACGACGGCCAGCCTTTCCCGGAATTTGAAGCAACCCGTGAAGGCGCGCGAGCGCCGCCCGTCCGGATGATGTTGCGCGTGGGAATTACCCTGGCCTCGTCGTTCGGCGCCCAGTCACTTCGATCCAGAATCATCTGGCGCACCTTGCAGTCGTCCGCGACGAGCACGAGGTTCAGGTGCTTCCCGTTCATTCGAGACTGGTACCGCCCCGGCCCATCGCAGCCGCCCGGACCTCCGGACATCGACAGAGTGACTTCGTTACCCGTGCTCGTCCACGTGCCGTTCAAAGCCGGCCAGCCCTGGCCTTTCAGCGTGTAGGTCCCGCCGGGATCGAACCGCGCTTCAAAAGCGCCAAATTTCAAAGGATAAGAAGGGAGGGCTGTCGTTGCTGGTTGAGTTGGTGGCGGCGATTGGGCCATCGCCAGATCCGTCACGCTGGTGACAAAGCTCGACACCATCACGATGAATAAGCCGAGCATGATGCAGTGCAGCTTTTTCATTAGGCTACCCAACTCCGCGCGGGCCTTAAGTCAATACTTCGATCGCCGCATCCAGGAGCCGCGTTTTCCAACTTAGCCACTGCTTGCTGATGGCGCCGGCGTCACAGGGAGCGGGTTTAGAGTTGGCCAAATCGGCAATCACCACTCGTTCGCGAAAATCGGCTATCACCGATGGTCGGGTGATCACGGCGATCAACTCCTGATGAATGCGATAACTTAAGTAATCAAAATTCGACGAGCCGGCGATTAAGTACTCATCATCGATGAGCATGGCCTTCAGGTGGCTCATTCCGCCCTGGAACAGTCGCAGGTCAATTTCCGAGCGGGCGGATTCCAACCGCGCGTAATTTGCAAACAGCCGCCAATTGTTTTCTGCCGGCGTGATGATCGTTACCGCCACGCCCCGGCGAGTCGCTGCCCGCAGCCGTTCGTAAAAAGGAAAAGTAATGTACGGACTCTGGACGAAGATCGATCGCTCGGCTTCATCAATCAAATCGACAACTCGCTGAAAAGACGCGCGGTTGTTCCGCCCGTCCGCGCTGAGGATTTCCAGACCATCAAACTGGCCGTGTTGGTGGGAATCCCTGCCCTGCCAGGTCTCCAGAAAATCCTGTCGCAGAAATGCTACTGCCTCACGATCTTCGATGCGAAACATCATGTCGTGCCAGTCCGCATTGTGCTCGCTGAAGTTAATACCACCGACGTAGGCAATGTCCTCGCCGATGACAATAAGTTTCTTGTGATTTCGGCTTAAGAGTTTTCGCGGTGCGACGCCGTAAGGATTGGTGTACTTGATCGTGATGCCGCCCCGTTGCAAACGCGAGATCATCAAAGCCGTATCGCGCGCTTCGCGCTTCAACCCCTCATCCAAAAGGTTTGCCGGCCAGAACCGAAAGTGATCACTGAGCACTACGCGCGTGAACGAGTCGGCAAGAATTTGCTTCCGCTGGGCAGGTGAACTGAGCAGGGCCGCGGCGAGATCCTGGCCGACGCTGTCTCCTTCGAAAGCAAAGGTCTGGACCAGGACTGACTGCCGTGCCGTTTGCAGATCGGCGCGCAGTTTGGGCCAAAACTCTTTGAAATCGACGAGAAGCTCGATGGTCATTTGGGGTCTGTTTACTAATAAGCAGGCTCGAAGCCTGCATGCCGGGGCCGATTGTATTCGATCTCATGATCTAATGGCGAGCTTTTGCCGCCACGTGATTTTCCAGTGGCAAGTGCTAGAATGCGAGCCCAATTCTCGGTTTTAGTGTTTTTAGAGTCCCATGCTTCACATTCACAACGGTGATTCGACTGCCGGCACCGCGAGAGAGGCCGGTATTCCCGGTGACCACATCGCCTGGCGCGAGGCGCTGATCTGTGGTCCGGCTCCCGGCGGTTTGCCGAAATCAGAATTCATTAAAGTCAGGGCCACCCACCTCGCCGAAGCCTATGCCGTGCCCATTGAGAAAGTCGAGTCTGAATTACGCTACCAGCATGCGGCAATCGAGAGTTTCCTGGACCATGAAGAGGTCGTCCTGTGGTTCGAGCACGATCTATTCTGCCAGGTTCATTTGATCTATCTGCTGGACTGGTTCGCCCAGAGAGATCTCGGCAAGACAAAGTTGAGTCTGATTTCCATTGATGAGTTTCCCGGCGTCAAATTTTTTCATGGCCTGGGCCAATTGAATGACATGCAACTGGCTTCGCTCTGGCCGCTACGACAGGAGATCACCCCGGCCCAACTGGAACTCGGCTCAAAAGCCTGGCGCGCCTACTCTGCTCCTGATGCGTTACAGCTAATCTCGCTGCTGGGATCGGATCTTTCGGCGCTGCCATTTCTGCGAGACGCTCTCACAAAACACATGCTGCGGTTTCCTTCGACTCGCAATGGGCTGGGCCGAATCGAAAACCTTGGCCTGGAACTCGTGGTCGCCGGTTACCCGGGATTCAAATCGCTCTTTCCCGCCTTCATGCGTCGCGAGCCGGCATACGGCTTTGGCGATGCGCAGTTTTATTTGGCCATGCGACGATTGGCGACGGCGCAGGTGCCGCTGCTCAAACAGCAGAACGGCGGCAACTCGGCCCCTGACCCTTTGCAAATGCTCCTGTCTGCGTTTGAAATCACCGAACGAGGCGAAGCCGTCCTGGCCGGCGCCGAAGATTTCGTAATCAAGAATGGAATTGATATGTGGTTAGGCGGAGTGCACCTGCAGGGCAGAGAATCTCAGTGGCGCTGGGATGACGACACGCAGCAATTGCTGGTGAGTTTGTAGGTGCTCGTAACGCAAACTGTTAGTTTGCGAACCATAAGTTGCAGGCTTGTTAACCAACTGTGCGAGGCTGATTCCAGTGAGTCAGTTCGATTACCAACAATCGTATCGACGCAACTTGCCTCACCTTCAACCCGCGGGCGCAACCTTCTTCGTCACGTTTCGCCTGGCAGGCTCGCTGCCAAAGTCTGTTGTTGACCAGTGGCAGCAAGAGCGCAAATGGCTGGAGCATCTTGAGCAAACAAACGCCGCTCATTACTGACGTAAAATCGGATTTCGACAGAAGACGGTTCACAAAATTTGAGTCAGTGTTGGATGGCGCTTCTTACGGTCCCACATGGTTGAGGGATGAACCTATCGCTCAGCAAATTGCTGATAGCCTTCATTATCGAGATGGAAAAGTTTACCGCCTCGACGCGTTTTCAATCATGCCAAATCATGCTCATGTGGTTTTCAACCCATTGCCATTAGAGGATGAAACGAATGGCGAAAATGAAAGCTATCATTCCCTGGCATCGATTATGCAGTCACTGAAAGGCTTCACCGCATATAAGTGCAATCGCTTGCTTGGACGTGAAAGAGAGTTCTGGGCACACGAGAGTTGCGACCATTTCGTTCGCGATCACGAAGAGTGGACGAGGATCATAGCTTACGTATTGAATAACCCAGTTAAGGCGGGTTACGTGAGTCAGTGGCAAGACTGGAAATGGAGCTACCGACGGAACGCAAACTAACAGTTTGCGTTACTTCGCACATCTGAACCCCGCAATCATCCAACGCTCATGCGGATAAAAAAAGTTTCGATAGGTCGAGCGAATGTGCGAACGCGGGGTCGCGAACGAACCGCCGCGCAGGACCTTCTGGCCCACGAACCACTTGTCGTTGTACTCGTCAAAGTCTGATTTGAATCCAGGATAAGGCGTGTAGTCTGAAGTCGTCCATTCCCAGACATCACCGATCATCTGCTGACAATTGTAAGCATTTGCGCCTTTGGGAAACGCGCCCATCGGAGCGACAGCCCAAAGCCCATTTTCAAACAGATTGCCTCTGGTCTCGTCGGGTTCTTCCTCACCCCAGGGAAATGTTTGCTTTGCACCTGTAGCCGGTGAAAAGGTCGCGGCCTTTTCCCATTCCGCTTCAGTCGGCAGACGTTTGCCCGCCCATTTGGCATAAGCAGACGCTTCGAGAAAACTCACATGCGAAACCGGCTCGTTCACCTTATCGATTGCGCGATGCAGCCCGCCAAAATCGCGAATCATCCATTCGCCTTCATGCTGTTCCCAGTAAAGCGGCGCTTGCCACTGCTCCGTCGTTACCTTCTCCCATCCGGCCGAATGCCACCAGCGAAAATCCTGATAGCCTCCCGCGTTCATGAATTCAAGATATTCACCCACACTGACCAGCGCCCGATCGATGGCGAAGTCTTCGAGATAAGCCTTGTGCTGGGGTCTTTCGTTGTCCCAGGCGAAATCGTCCTTTTTGGAGGGCGGCGACTTGTCGCCGCTTTCGTTGACACCCAGCTCGAACAGTCCACCTCCGATCTCAGCCATCCCGCTAACCGTCTCAACAGATGGCGGCGCAGGTTTCATCGGCGCATCAAACTGATCGCACAAAAGATGCTTGATGTCGTAAACCAGCAACTCCTGATGCTGCATCTCGTGCTCAAGCCCGAGCCGCACGATCGACCAGATCTCTTCCGCATCGTCGCGTTCAGAAACCCGTTCGATGAACCTGGTCATCTGTTCGTCGATATGCGCGCGATATTGCTTAGTCTCGCGCACCGTCGGACGCGAGCGGGTGCCCCGCTTCGGCCGCTCAATACGCGCACCGAACCCTTCGTAATAAGAATTGAAGTAGAAGAGAAACTCGTCTGAGTAAGTCTTGTATCCCGGCTGAAACTTTTGCAGCACCGTCTCAAAAAACCAGGACGTGTGCCCGATATGCCAGCGCGGTGGGCTCATGAATTCCGCCGTTTGAATGACGTAGTCTTCGATTTCCAGCGGGGCGACTATCTCGAGCGTGCGGGCGCGGACAGATTGGTAGAGATCGCCCAGGTTTTCGACTCTGCTTGTTGAAGTGGTGGCTGATATGAGCATGTAATGTTCAGGAAGGGGCCAGCAAAGCCTTCTTGACTGCTTGCGGTAGCTTGATCGTAACAAACCAGTTCTGGTCGTAAAGATAATCCTCGCCTGATTCGTCAATAATCCTTATCAATTCATCCTTTGCGGCTTTCTCGTCGGGAACTACTCGATAAATCTTCCATAGTTCGAGCGAGGCAAGGTAGCCTTCATTCCGGACACAAATTACAAACTGATGTTTATTGCGCGAAACCATTGAGATATTTTTCAAGACGAGCGTCCTTATCATACTCGCCACCGCTTGGCGCATCCAAGAAGATGCCTTCAACGGCTTTGCTGCAAAAGTCGGCGAGCAAGCGCCAACGGCGCGAAATGTAATAGCCTGGGGCAACGCCCCAGGTGAGCGGCAAGCCAGATTTAGAAAGCGCTGAAAGCGCGAAATAGAATCGTTAAACGAAGACCGCACTAGTAGCGCTGACGTTATTTCGCGCTTTCAGCGCTTGGATCCTGCAACTACGTCAACCTGGGCCGATGGCCCAGGCTGTTACCTATGTCTCCGGTCTGTACAACATTTCGCGCCTTTGGCGCTGGAACTCGGAGTTTTTACACAGCCTCTGAAGCGCTAGGCTATTTCCATTCAGTCGCGCTTCGCGGAGGTGGAAAGACTTTTGCAGCAAAGCCGCCTTCAATGAACCTTCGAATTGGGTGATAGACAGTCGGTTCGGGCTACGCCCTATGGTGAAGAAACTTATTTGTGAGTCCGCGAGCGGGCGACAGACGAATGCACGCTGCAACACTCGATCTTGGTAACCGCGCTTACGAATCCTGGGGGAGAGCATTCACAAGTCCGATGCCAGGTTTCCCGCCCTTCATCTTTACTCGACGAAAAGTATCTGGAGACTTGTCGATCAACTCCAGCAGCAGTTCATCGGAATAGTTAGGATTGATGTTCTCTCTAATCCTCCAGAAACTAACCATTGTCCATTTCTTTCCGCGCAAGTAGTTAGTTATGTGCTTTGCCATCCGCGATAGCTCGCTCTCGGCGGCACCTACGGTTAATGGATGTTCCGGAGGATTCTGAATACACCAACGAACTTTTTCTTCTAATTTCCTTTTTAGAGTGGCGATGCTTTTGCCGTAAACGATGTGAGGATAGTGCATTAGGTCGAAAGGGATGTCTTTTACGTTTTGAGTAAGAAAGATTACGCGCTTGCCCAATCCGTGCGCATAGCCGGTTTCATACAACACATTGGGAGTACGACCGGTGACTTCGGCGACGATCACGTCTGCATCTTTTATTTGACCATAGATTCGCGAAAGTATGTTCTCCAAGAACATTTGCTCGTCCACCCGCTCGCAAGTTGCTCCAGCCTCTATGCAGGCGGGTTTTATGCCAACTTCATAAATGTCAGCAAACTTCTCTTGGAAGGGCATCACCACAAACACAAAGAACTCTTTGGCCCCTTGCTTCATACCTCATCTCACTTTCTGGAGTTCAGCTCACGATAATCGAGGCGGAACCCTGTGCCATGACCCGCCCAATGATCTCCGCCCTCAGATAATTGCGGCGTAACTCGACCAATAAATCATTGGCTTTGTTTTCGGCAATCGCCAACAATAGCCCTCCGGCTGTCTGCGGATCATAGAGCAGCTTCACCAGATTCGGATCGATTCCCGGCGCAATCTCGACATCTTCACCAACGTATTCGCGATTGGTCCTATCGGCTCCAGTCAGCATTCCGGACACAGCCAATTCCAACGCTCCGTTGATCAAAGGCACACGTGCCGAATCAATTTCGATCGTCACGTTGCTGGCGCAGGCCATCTCCCACGCATGGCCGAGCAAAGCGAAGCCCGTGACGTCCGTCGCGCCTTTCAAATCAAACTTCGCAATTGCCTCCGCCGCATAGTTCCCGGGCGTCATCATGGTCGCGATTGATTCGGCGATGACTTCAGGCGAAGCCTGGGCCCGTTTGATACCGGTCGAAATAACTCCGGTACCGATTGGCTTGGTCAGGATGATCACGTCACCAGGTTTGGCGCCGGCATTCGTCGCCACATGATTCGGGTCGATCACTCCGGTCACGGAATAGCCGAACATGATCTGTTCGTTATCGACGCTGTGACCGCCAACGAGCGCAACTTTGTTCTCCGTCAGCACCGACAAGCCGCCGCGCATAATCTCTTTGAGAATCTCGAAGTCGACACCCTTCTTGGGAAAGCAGGTAATCGCCATCGCGGTGACCGGCGTGCCGCCCATGGCCCAAACGTCGTTGATTGAGTTAAGCGCCGCGATGCGTCCGTAATCGAACGGGTCGTCGACAATCGGGGTGAAGAAATCGAGCGTCTGCACCAGGGCCAGATCATCGCGCAGTCGATACACTCCGGCGTCGTCCGCCTTGTCGAAACCGACCAGCAGATTCGGATCGTTGGGTTGTCTCTCAAGCCCGCTCAGCACCTGAGCGAGGACCTTAGGCGCCAGCTTGGCCGCTCAACCAGAGCACGAAACCATCTCAGTCAGACGCATCTCGATGCCTCCTTTCTTATAGGTACGCACGCCTCCGGCGTGCATTATCACAAGACTCAGTGGCCGCACGCGGGAAGCGGGCGTACCGCTTCTTTCTCAGCGGCGCCGACGTTCGCGAAAAGCGATCGTGAGATCGATAAGTTTTTCCTCTCGATCGAGTCGAGCCACGACGTCAGCGAGCGTGACCGGGTAGATTTCTCTGATGCTGCTGAGACTCTTCAAGCTCTCGTCGAGTAACTTTCGCGAAAACAAATCGCCTTCCTGATGTACTAATTGCTTTCTCAGAACCGCATCGCGAATGTGTTCGTTGCCGCTGAACTCGACGCGGCGTAAGGTGTATTTAGCTGACTCAGCGTCGCTCATCATTTGCGAATAGTAACCCGCCTCATCTGCTTTGGTGCTGTTTGCCGGAACGATCCACAGATTTACGTCGCCGCAGGTTAATGATCTCGGCGATCCTAAGGCCGTCAGAATTCGCTCGGCTTTCACGCCCTCTTTGATCAGCAGCTGGCGACTTCTGGTTACAATCCCTTGCGCAGCTGCCGTCGTGTCTCTGGTTCGTGGATGAACCACAATCCAGACTTTGGCGCGGGAATGGTATCTGAGGACACCGCGCAAAATTCGTAAGCCCTCATCCAACTTATACAACGCCATCGGCATATAGCCCACGCATTGCAGTTCCGGCCCCGTGGGTAACGAATCAAATAGCTGCGGCGCCGGCGGTTCCGGAGCGATAGCCTCTTCGCTTATGCTCGAAAGCTCGTTGCGTGGCAGCGTCCAAAGCTCAAATCTGGTTTCGGGTTTTCGCTCGCCTTCAACCACGCTAATTCTATCTGCTTCGACTCCGCGCAACTTAACCAGATAATTTCGATACCCGTGGGCGAGCCGCAGAAACGTCCCGCGAGGTGCGCTGTGACTAATAGTATTCGAAGCTACAATGATCCCGCGCGATTCCGGATGCGATTGCAGCTCGACCGCAAACCGATCGAGACGCGCCATCGCATCTTCGGCATTGACGCTTCCAAATTGATCGATCTTTCCGCGACTTTGGTCCTGGGCTGCGATTCCGGTGCAGGCGAACAGCAGAATGGTTGATAGAAAGGTAACTATCAACGGCTGTCCTGGTGCGATAAATGTCAGGGGCATTTTCATTTTCCTTCTGGCGCGGTCAGCGTCGCACCGCGGCTGTTGTATTGTCAATCGGAAGAATTTGCGGTAAGGAAGGTAAATCATGGGGATCGTGAGACGCATTATGCGAAACGTTTTGCCGATCGGCCTTCTCGTGCTCTGCGCCACCTTCGGGCGGGCCCAGGATCCGGAAATGCTCCGCCATTTCGACTACGATCAAAAAGCGCCGCTCGAAATCAAAAACATCGGAGTGCAGCATCGGGCACTGGCTACCGTTTACGACCTTACTTATGCGAGTCCGAAAGGCGGGGTCGTCCCCGCTTACCTGGTCGTGCCGAAAGGTCGCGGGCCTTTTGCAGCGATCGTCTGGGGTCACTGGTATTGGGAAAACTCTTCGATGCGCAATCGCCGAGAGTTCCTCGATGAAGCGATTGCCCTGGCGCCTGCCGGGGTCATCTCTTTGCTAACCGATGGACCAATTGCGCGTCCCGGTTACGTTAGCAGTAAAGCACCACTGAATGAGCAACAGGTGGTCAATATGGTGCAAGCCGTTGTCGATATGCGCCGGGGCGTCGATTTGGTGTCGGCGCGGCGTGACGTCGACCGCCAGCGCATCGCCTATGTGGGACACAGTTATAATGCCGAGGTGGGTGCGTTCCTGAGCGGGCTGGACAAGCGTTTGAAAGCATTCGTTTTGATGGCTGGCCCGATGTCAGACGAAGTCAATCTGCGATCGAAAGAGTTTCAAAACTATCGACAAAAGGTCGGCCCGGAAAAATTCGACGCCTACATGGCCAAATACAGTTGGACCGACATGGGTAAGTACGTCTCGCACGCCTCGCCGGCCTTCGTGTTTCTGCAGTACGGCTCGCGGGAAAAATTTCTGAATGCCGATCGCGCGCGCGAGTACCTTGCGGTGGTCAGCGAGCCGAAAGAACTGAAAATCTACGACGCCGAGCATTCGCTGAACGCTGAGGCGCGGCGCGATCGCATTCACTTTCTGATTGAACAGCTGAAGTTGAAACCGATTTCAGATGCGGTGATCGCGAGCATTCCGAATCTTTATCAACCGCCCGATCCGAATTAGAAACGCAAGCAGTTGGCTTGCGAAGGAGCAAAGCAATTGACAGGATTTACATGCTTAACAGAATTACAAGAAGGATTATTTTTCACTCTTAATCTTGTAAATCCTGTTAATCCTGTCTATTGAAATCGCAAACTAACAGTTTGCGTTACAGAAGATGAACGATGTTTTGATTATTGGAGCTGGTCCGGCGGGATTGTCTGCGGCGCGTTGGTGTGATGAGCTGGGTCTCGACACGCTGGTGCTGGAACAGGCTGAAGAGGTCGGCGGGCAGCTACTCTCAGTTCATAATCCAATCGACAACTACCTCGGTCTGCACGCAAAGAATGGCACGGAACTGCGCGACCGATTTGTCGAACACAACGGTGACGGCGAGTTCGATCTCTGGACAAACGTTGAGATCGAAAGAGTGGACCTGAAAGCAAAGCGCGTCACGTTGAAGAGCGGTGAACAGCTGCAATCGATTGCGATGATTATGGCCACGGGTTTGCGGCGGCGACGGCTGGGCATTCCCGGCGAAACGGAATTTGCCGGTCGCGGCATTATCGAATCAGGCGCGCATGATCGAGATCAGTTCGCCGGCAAAGATGTCTGCGTCATAGGCGGCGGTGATGCCGCAGCGGAAAATGCTTTGATGCTGGCTGAGGTTTGTCCCACAGTCACGCTCGTGCATCGGGGCCGAAAGATGCGCGCGCGGCGCGAGTTCACCGAAGCGCTGCCCACGAACCATTGCGTCACGGTTTTTCCGGAATCAATCGTGCATCGAATTATTGGCGGTGACCGGGTTGAAGCGGTCGAGATTGAACGCGCCGGAGCCATCAAACCATTTCAAATGGCCGTGCAGGGCGTGCTGATCAGAATTGGATTTGAGCCAAACACCGACTTTGTGCGGGGGCAATTGGAACTCGATGAGCGGAACTATGTAATCGTGGATCCACAGCAGGAAACGAGCGTTACGAATGTGTTTGCGATTGGCGACGTGGCGAATCCTTTAGCGCCGACGATCGCGGGAGCAGTGGGCGCCGGCGCGACCGCGGCGAAAGTAATCGCGTCGCGACTGGTGAAACAATAATCCGCAGATTAATTGGAGTCAGTACCGGGAGCGGTAGCGACCGGGTATATCCGACGAGCAGAACAACGTACTTTACCCGGTCGCTACCGCTCCCGGTACTGACCTCAATCAGCGTAATCTGTGGAGGACTTACTTTCCGTTCAACCACGCTGCTCTTAACGCCTTCGCTTCGACCGAAGCATTCGGGTTTTCTTCGATTTTGTAATCGAACAATAGCGGTGCACCCAGAGTGATGCTTTTCGTCACCGGCCGACCGCCGCGCAGGAAACTTACCTGCACCCGATCGCCGGGCTGGTAACGTGCCAGCACTTTCGAAAAATTCACGGAAGTAAACTTGTTTCCTCCGAACGAGGTGATGGCATCGCCGACTTCCAGACCGGCTTCGGCTGCGGGTGAACCTGATCTAACGGCGGCAATCTTGAAATTTACGACCTCGTTCTCATCAGCGGTTATGCCGAGAGTTACTGGCGCGCGCGGAGTGCGTACAAAACGCAATCCCACCTGAGCGAAAGCTTCTTCATATGGCGGCGGCTCGACGCCGCGAACGTGGCGCTGGAAGAAATCGCTCATGTCAGTGCCCGCAACTTCCGCCACAACTTTTTCAAAATCCTGGGCCGTATACCCGCGACCGCGCAGGTAGTAGGTCGCCTGAGGACTCTTCAAATAGAAATCTTCGTACATGCGCCGCATCACACTGTCGAGCGACGCCTTGCCATTCGTTTTCCCGCGAATAAGCAGATCGAGCGCCAGGCCGACTGCTTCGCCCTTGGGGTAGTAGCTGACTGAAGTGTTCGCGAGATTTGTCTGCTGCGCGTGCGGAGCGTCGTCGATGAATGGGGCCGAGAGCGAAGACTCTTCGGCACTCATCAGCTTGCTGCCCGGAGAGTTTTCCACTTCGGCAATCTGATCCCTGAGCTCGCTGAACAGTTTCGCGTCGGTCCATAACCCGGCCCGTCTCTGCATCAGGTGGCCGTAATAGTTGGTGATGCCTTCGGCGATCCAGAGCCCGCGCGTGTTGGCCGGACGCGTGAAATCCCAGGGCCCCAGCTCAATTGGCCGCAGACGTTTCACATTCCAGACGTGAAAGAACTCGTGCGCGGCAGCGTCAAGCGTTTCCGCCAGCATGTCCTTGTCAGCCAACGCGCCGGGCATAATGATTTGCGTTGAGGTGAGGTGTTCCATGCCGTCGCTGGAATGCTGATCGTTCGCGAAATGAAACAGAAAAGTGTACGAGTCGAATTCCGGCGGCCCCCACATGGCGGTTTCGGCGCGCACGATTTTCTCCAGGTCGCGAACCAGCGCGGGACGATTGCCGGCTTCCTTTCCCAACGAATGGACCACGACGTGATAGGTTTTTCCGTCAACTTTGAATTCATCATCGGTCCAGTCGGGTGCGATCTCAGTCGGGGTGTCAGTCATGATGTCCCAATTCGCAAACTGAAATTCGCTCTGGTCCTTCTTTTCGGTCCGGCCGTTGACGATGCGCCAACCCCTGGGCGCATTGATCGACAGGGCCACTGGATCCTGTTTGTGATTGACGAGGTACATGAAGAGGTTGCCGCCGTTAAGATTCGCATGGCGCGCGTCAAGTTGAGAAAAAGTGCCGGACAGATCGTTGGCAAAAACTTTGTAGCTGAACATCAGGGACGCCCCCGCGGGCCGGAAACTTCCCAACTCAGCGCGCCAGGTTTGATCGTCCACGCGCGTCACCGCGAGATCAGGAGTCGTGCAATCCAGACCGGCAGGACATGCTGCGCGGGCCTTAACTTCCTGAACATTCTTGGCAAAATCAAAAACGGCATAACGGCCGGGCGACCATTTGGGCATTTGAAAATCCATCGACTTTAGCGTTTCATCCCGCGGCCCATTGACTCCAATAGTGACTTCAATCGTGACTTCAAACAGATGAGAACCAGGTTGCGACATTGCCAGCCAGTATTTGATCTCAGGCGGGCGGTCCTGGGCCAGAGCCGAGAGGCCCAATGCCAGGAGCAGCAAAACTGCGGACGACGTGCGGGCGATGAAAGATCTAAATTTCTTCATGAGTTATAGATGAAACTGAATAGACAGGATTAACAGGATTGACAAGATAAAGCGAAAACGAAAAGTTCTTTCTTAATTATGTCAATCATGTAAATCCTGTCGATTTCCTCTTCTCCTTCTTCGCTCTTTGGTTCTCGCATTTGATAACATCGCAATCGCAATGAGCGCAACTGAAAGACTCTATTACCGCGATTCGCGTTTGCTCGAATTCGACGCCCGCGTAGTCGATCTGAGCGAACGCGACGATGGCGCAATCGCCGTCATTCTTGATCGCACCGCGTTTTATCCCACCGGCGGCGGTCAGCCCAACGATACCGGCGCGCTCGGAGAGGCGCGCGTCGTTGATTGCATCGATGCTGAAGATGACGGCGTTCTGCATGTCATTCAGGGTCCGACGCCCGAGATCGGCGATTCAATTCACGGCCGGGTTGATTGGCTGCGACGGCTCGATCATATCCAGCAGCACACCGGTCAGCACATCCTTTCGGCCGCCTTTGTCAGCCTGTTCGACGCGCGCACACAGAGCTTTCGCGTGCTCGAACATGAATGCGAAATTGACGTCGCGATCGACAATCCTACGAACGAAAAGATTGAACAGGCGGTCGATCTCGCCAATCAAATTATCTGGGACGCGCGGTCCATTGAAATTCAACAAGTCACTTCAGAAGCCGCGGCTGCTCTTCCTTTACGCAAAGAGCCCGCCCGCGCAGGCGATCTACGAGTGATTCAAATCGCGGATTTTGATCTAACGCCGTGCGGCGGCACGCACGCACAATCGACCGGCGAAGTCGGCTGTATTGCGGTGCGCTCGTGGGTGCGCGCAAAAGGACTGGCGCGAATTCAATTCATGGCTGGAGTGCGCGTGCTCGCGGATTATCGTAAGGCGAACCGAACCAACGCCGAGGTGGCAGCGTTATTCAGCGCGGCCCGTGAAGATTCGCCCGGACTCGTGGCAAAGTTGATTGATGAGAACAAAAAACTGACGCGTCGCGTTCGGGAACTGGATGAGATTGCCTGTCGCGTTGAAGCTGAAGAGCTGCTACGGGGCAGTAGCCCGACCGTCAGCGACAGCGCAGTAACAATAGTAACCAGGACCTTCGATGATCGCTCCGCCGATTCACTCAAACATCTCGGTCTCGCCTTAATCACACATCCGAACGTTGTCGCTCTACTCGGATCGCGCGAAGGTGACACGGCGCGTTTGGTTTTTGCGCGCTCATCTGAAACCTCCGGCGACATGAACGCCCTTATGCGCAAGGCCTGCGAAATGATCGATGGGCGCGGCGGCGGCAAACCGGACATGGCCCAGGGCGGTGGAAAGAACGTTGCGGCGCTCGATGACGCTCTGCAAACTGCGGCAGAGTCCTTAACACAAAGTTAACTTAAAAATTTCCGCTTTGGTTTGAAAGCGCAGCCGGCTGGCTCGACGGTTTATGACTACTACAACCCGGAGGCGCGGGCGATCGTCGCGCCGGCGAGGTTCGTGGTGAAGTAGGACTGCCAGTGCGCGATGTTCCTCATCCCCAAAAAGGGGCCAGGTTGTTCTGGCCCTCTCCCTAAACTTTCACACCTTCAATCACGCTAAACGGTGATTGGCTGGGCACGATGCGCGTTAACTTAAATCCTGATGCTTCGTACAAATCTCGAAACTCTTCCTGCGTCCGTTCGCGACCACCGGTGATAACCAGCATGTTCAGATCGATGAACTTGCTGAAGTGCGGTTCACTGGTTGCCGGAACCACTGCTTCAATCAGAATCAGTTTCCCGTTTTCCGGCAGAGCGCGATGGCAGTTCTTCATGATTGCCACGGACTGTTCATCGTTCCAATCGTGAATGATCCATTTCATCACGATCGCATCGCCACCTTCAGGAACAGACTTGAAGAAGTCGCCGCTCACCAGTGCGCAACGCTCGGCAACACCCGAACTTTGGATCGAGGTCTTTGCTCCTTCGATCACCTGAGGAGCGTCGAACAAAATTCCGCGCATGCTCGGGTTTTTTTTCAGAATCCCTGTTATCAATCCGCCATGTCCGCCGCCTACATCCATAATCGTGTTAACGCCGGCGAACTCATAGGCCGCATGCACCGCTTCGTTTGCCAGCGCGGTCATGCCGCTCATGGCGTCATTGAAAATCTGAGCGTTCTCAACATTCTTGGCAAAGAATTCCCAAATTGGCTCGCCGAAAGCCTTGTCGAAAGCAATGCCGCCGGTGCGCACGCTGTAAAGCAACTCGCCCCAGGCCGGGTAATGTTCTTCGCCGAGTTCAGTCATCGCGAAAGCGCGGATCGACCCGGGACCCGAGCAGAGCGTCTGAGACAGCGGGGTCCCACCAAAACGGTTATCCCTGTCCTGTGTGATTACGCCGACGGCGGCCAGCGCCCTTAATACTCGAAAGAGCGATGGGCCATGAGTGCCGGTGGCTGTGGCTAACTCGTCAGCCGTCTTCGCTTCATCTTTGATTAGATCCGCAATAGCCAGTTTCGCGACAACATAGACGCAGCGCGCCACCCAAAAACCAGAGATGATTTGCAGCATCTGAATCGGTGGGGGAATTTCCTTTGCCGGAGCGGTTTGTCCTTCCACTGATAGGTCCTCCTGAGTTACTGAATGAAGTGCGTCGGTGATGTTATCCGGCAGGTCCGAGTTTCGGCAAACCGCGAATACCAATCGCGCGCTGGTTGTGTTAAGCTCGCGCCCCGTTTTCCAATAAACTTTGTAAGCGAGACCAAGGAGGCATCATGGCTGACGTAGAAAAATGTAAGAACCCACCGTGCACTTGCAAACCTGAGCCAGGCCAAAAGTATTGCAGCGCGTCGTGCGAAGGTACCGGCGACACAATCGAACTCGATTGCGATTGCAGTCACGAAGAGTGCCAGGGAAATTTCTAATCCAGATCTTGCAGAAACCCGACCGTAAGGGAGGGTGCTTCCTCAGTTGGTTGGTCGAATAGTCGCTGAGCAGGCACCCTCCCTGACGGTCGGGTTTCTGCCTTACTAGCGGCGCCGCGCGATCGCTGTGGCCAGGTGCTGGGCCATATTCGGATCGATTGCCTGAAGTTGCTGCTGTTGCTCCTGCGCGTTCTTCACATCTCCAAGCATTAGATAGCTGATGGCAAAGTTGAAGTGAAAGGAAGGGTCGTTCGGACTCAGGGTCGTGGCTTTCTGATGAAAGGGAATGGCTTCGCGCGAGCGGCCCGATTTTGAGAGCGTGACGGCCATGCCGTCATAGGCCAGCGCGAAATCCGGATGATCGCGAATCAGAATCCGGTACACAAATTCCGCGTATTTCAGTTGGCCCAGCTTGTCGTAAGTCACGCCCATGTTGTAGCGGGCCTTTATGTAACCGCTGTCGAGCGCGATCGCCTGCTGAAAAGCCTTGAGCGCCGCCTGGTATTGTTTCAGTTCTCCGAGAGCCTCGCCCAGGTTGTTCTGGGCCGCGGCCGAGTTGGCATCGAGCGCCAGGGAATTGCGAAAAGAAGCCACCGCGTCGGCAAGCTTGCCAATCCTCATGTAGATATTGCCGGCATTCAGGATTGCCGAAGCGGCGATTTTAGGCGAGCCTTTGGCTATGAGAGCGATGGTTTCGTATGCCTTGATGGCGTCGATATAGCGGGTCTGCTGTTCCGCGACCTGGGCCACCCGCGTCAATCTTTGGGCTTCCTTGAGCGGATCGTTTATAGCCTGGCCTGCGGCCACCGAGACCAGGCACAAGGCTGTTAGCGAGCCGATTAGTACTTGTCGAAAAAGGGTCATTCGCAATAAGAAGGGGGGCTAATTACGCGTCTTTATAAAAAAAGGCTTAATCGCCTCAAAAATCTGGGAATTTTTTGGCTTTGGTAGTATTACTGTATTCGTAAACTATAGTTTCCTGCACGTGAACCGACAAGGAGGTCTTTCGGATGAGCCGATTCTTTCTCTTGCTCCTGGTGGCTTTACTTTCCGCCCCAGCCGTTCTTGCCCAAGATAGGGACTACTCCCGTTATGAATTTGTTGGTGGATACGCTTTCGAGCGCGCCAGCAACAACGCTGCGACTTTCGACAGAAACGGCCAGGCCGCCTTCAACGGCGTCACGGTGCGTTTTGACGAGAAGTATCAGAGCTATAACGGGTTCTATGCTGAGTTCAATCAGAACATAACGCGAAATATAGGGATCGCGACCAGCTTCACCGGCACCTATGACACTTCAGATTATGTGAATCTGAAGACCGGCCGGGCATTTCCCGCCAGCGTCCAGCGCTACGATGTGTTGATTGGACCACGGTACAACTGGCGGCTCTCAGGCGTGACGCCGTTTGTGCACGCCATGGCTGGTATCACGCATATGCGAGTCAACTTTAACGATGCGTTGGTTCCGTCGACGAAGGCCGAGACCTCGTTTGCGATGGCCCTCGGCGGTGGTCTCGACGTACATGCCGGCGAGCACTTCGACATTCGCGTGGTCCAGGTTGATTACCTGCCGACGTTCTTTAATAGCTCACATCAGAACAACATGCGTGTTGGGGCTGGTATAAAGATTAAGTAAAGTCGTCCGTGAACGATGGTCAAGACTGCGCGCTCGTCTTAGGGACGCGGCGCGCAGTCGTGTTTTTGTGTGACGCTACGGTTCTGTCGTCTTTTGCCTGGCGTGTTCAAGTAGTTTTTGCAGCATCGGATGTTTCTCACTCGACGCGTGAGCCAACGCGTACTGCTTTCCCGCTGCCCCACCTTCCAGAATCAATGCGGACAACGCATCGTACCTAAGCAACTCGGCGTTATCAGCCAACAGCTCATCCATTAATGGGAAGCTGGCGCTTTTCCAACGATAAACCGCGATGTATGCAGCAAGCCCTCTCTTGCGCAAATCGTTGTCCTTCAAAAGAGCTCTCAGCTTCGGGTCGAATGACGTGTCAACTTTATTCTTCAAGAGTTGCGTGGCATCCCAACGCACACCCTGATCTTCATGACCCATTAAGGCTGTGACGGGATCAACGTAGTCTGGCTTCCACCGTTTCTCCATTTGACCCAGGGCTAGCCCTACTATGTGCGGATTCTGATCGTTGAGCAGATCAGTTAGAGGCTTCGTTTTTAGATTTGGAAGCTGGCCTGAGCCTGAGCAAAATAGATGTTCCGAATTCGCGATTCTACGTATTCGGTTTCATAGGCATGAGGTGATAAGAAATAGGCGTTTAAATAATAGGGCAATGCTCGCGCTTCATCCTTCCTCACTTTGAAAAGGAAGCGTCCTACCCACGATTGAATAGTTACCGACTTAGGCGCCAGCGCGGCAGCCTTTACAAAGGCGGCTTCGGCCTTATCCAGATTGCCGGTTTCCTGTACGATCATCCCCAACTTGAACATCAAATCCCCGTCGTCAGGATATTTGGCGATTGCTTGTTCGAGGAGCGGCTGCACACTTCGAGGCTCGGTTTCATGAAGGGTGGCGGCACGTAATCCGTAGCCTGTTGCAGATTCCGGATATCTCTTCACGTACTCATCTACCACTCGTTTAGCATCCTCCCTCTTTCCCTGAATACTGAGAATGCCGGCCAGCCCGGCCGTGAATCGATAATCTTCAGGATGTTCTTTTAAGGCGGGGACGAGTAAGGCCGTGGCCTTCTCATAATCAGCTCGTGAAATGTAAATATCGGCCAGACGGAACTGGAGGTCGGCTGAGTTGGGCTGTTGATTCAGCTGCGAAAGCAACTTCTCTTCGGTGGTCTTACTGGTATCAAAACCTTCGAATTCGATCTGAAAAGCCCGATCAAAAACAGCCTCTTCCAGGATTCCACGCCGCGCCGTTTCGAGGACGAAAAACGCTTCGCGGCGATCCCCGCGGTTTAAATAATACTTTGTTAAAGCCATGTGCGGGTCGGCCTCGAAATATCGCACAGCGAGGTCATTCTGGAGCCGAGCCAGGTCTGGCTGAGCCTGGGGGCGTCCATTGCCTGATGCCGCTATTAAGACGAGGACTGGCAGAAGGTAAGATGAAACCAGAGAAATCATGACGATTACTTCCCTAGGTTAAAAGTCCGATTCACTCAGCTTGATAAACTGCGCTGCCAGTTTGGGCCCAACGCCTTCATCTTCATGCTTGAAAAAGACGAAGGCATCTTTCCATTTCTGTTCCTGCACGCGCTTCATCCAATCAGCCAGGTCCTGCGGTTCGTAATTAGTCTTGCGCAGGCGCAGGTAGCCCCACTTTGCCGTGCTGATGATCTCCTCCAGAGGTTTTTCATCGGTGTCAGAGACTACCAGCGCGCAATCGTTCGCCCGAAGCAGTTCTAAAGTCTCATCGTCAAACCAGCTCTCGTGACGAAACTCGAAAGCTGCTCGGTTGTCGCGCGGCAGCAACCCCAGAAAATCCTTCAGCCGTTCGGAATCCTTTTTTGAATTCGGCGGCAGCTGAAACAAAACCACGCCGAGCCGTTCTCCCATCAGCGCCGCCGTATCCAGAAGGTACTTCGTTTCGTCGGCACAGTTCTTCAGCCGCTTGATGTGCGTAATGCGCTGCGTAGCTTTGATCGAAAAGCGGAACGTGGCCGGTACTTGATCGCGCCAATTCTCGATCATGCTCGGTTGAGGTAAGCGATAGAACGTGTTGTTGATTTCGACCGCGGGCAGTCGCCGCGAGTAGTACGAAAGCATCTCTTTCGCCGGCAGATCTTCGGGATAGAAGTTGCCCTTCCACTCTTTGTAACTGTAGCCGCTGGTGCCGACGTGAAGTTTCATAGGGCAAATCGGTCTCTTCAGGTTTCAGAGGTTGAAGCCTTCTTGAAACCAATCCTGACTCGTTTCCCGTCGAAAATGACTACCTTGCCAACACGATCTCTTTGCGCAAAATATTCTTTTCGAATTTTCCTGCCATCAGTTCCGGCGATCTCTGGACGAGGAAAATCTTTTTCCTTCGCAATTATGAGTCTCACGGGCCGACCTTCACTTAGAGCGACTGATAAATGTTTCTTGAATAGATTTCTGCTGCCAGGGTTACTGGTCCATTTCGACAAGTCAGTAACTTCATACCGCCAAAACTCCGTTACCCAAGTCTTTCAACAATTGTCCCCAACAACTGACAACCAAGGAACCGTCTTTTTTGCTGTTAGCTGAATAGTCGTATACGCCTCGACGAACCGCATGGTAATCAGCCATCGCTTGGGTCAAAGTGAGCTTGTTCATAACACAGTTCTCCCTTCCGTGCTTAATTCAGCGGCCTCCAACGGTCGCTTGAGCCTCACTCCCGCACGTTCGCTTTCTCTCCGCATCGTTGACCAGTGCGTGGTAGCCATCTTTCAGCGCCGTACGATTTGAGGGTCTCAAAGATGATCATTCTTCAAGGAGGACACGCGATCTGCGGATTCCATCAGGAGTTGTTGCGGCAGTACGCGGTCTGCTATGCAGCTTTAAGTAGCGCCAACTCAATTTTTCGCGGTAGCTCAATAAACAAAAAATAATCGGCGGGGTAGAGGTAATCTTCACCTTCGTTGTCGATGACTCGAATGTAATTTGATTTCGCGGCACTCTCGTCAGGCAGCACCTGGTAAATCCTGCGCGGAGTCAACAAGTCTGAATCGTCTGAGTTAATACAGACGGCGAACTTGCGTTCCTTATCATTCTTCCTGGCCATTTTCCTAATCCAAATACCGTTTGATTCGCATTTTTCTCTTGCCGATTCCATGTGCTTCAAACCAGTGGACCTCGGCAAGGCGATCGTACCATCAGAAAGACGAACGTTGGCAATTCCTTTCAACTTTCGCCAACGCCCTATTCCGTATCTTTTGCGCAAAACACCTCGAATTCTAACACTCGGCCCCGCAGCTATAGTTTCAATTTCAGTAATTCTTCCCAGAATCTCAAAGTGCATCGTGTGATCTCTTACGAAATCAATCGCGCGATCAAAAACGCAGCGCCCGCGGCCACACTGCCAATCAGAGCCGTTTGCAAAGCGCTGCGGAGCGGCCGGGTGCCGGTGAAGCGACCTTTGACAAAGCCGAACACGAACAAGGCGATCAACGTGAGCCCGACCGAAAAAAGCAGCGCGGTTCCCACCCTCATGTTCTTCATATAAGCAGTAACGACGTAGGGCGCCAGCGGGATTAGACCGCCGGCGATGTAAGACGCCGCGATGGTGAAGGCGCTGATAAACGCGCGCTTAGGATCTGGTTTCTCCAGACCGAGCTCGAACCGCATCATGAAATCAACCCACTTCTTCGGATGTTTCGAGAGGGCTTCCACGATCGGTGTGCTCTCCTCTTTAGTCAAACCGTAGGTGTGCAGCACCTGCGCCACTTCACGCTTTTCCTCTTCGGGTATTTCAATCACTTCCCGGTGTTCACGTTCGCGTTCCTTTGCGTAATGCTCAGCGTCGCTTTTGGCAGCGAGATAACCACCCAGGCCCATGGCGATGGCGCCGGCCGCTATTTCCGCAAAACCCGCTGTGACGATAATGCCGGCGTGGTCGATGGCGCCCGTCAGCCCCGCGGCCAGAGCGAAGGGAACGGTGAGTCCATCCGACATTCCAATCACCACGTCGCGAATGGTCTCGCCCGCAGTGAAGTGTCGTTCGACGTGTCTGGTCTGTGGCATTGTCGTTAAGTGTCAGAAGTCCGACCGTCAGGGAAGGCCTGATTATTAGCAGGTTGTTCGTGCCTTGTCTTCTTAAACTCCGTCAGGAGCGTCATATTTGTAGTACCTTCAACCAACGTGAGCCCCTGCTTACGCGCGGCTTCTGACACTGGCGCGCGCGGGACGATTCCCACCGCTAAAACTTCCCGGTCAAAACCAACACTCCGATCACAATAAACGCCGCGCCGGCCACACGCTTAATCCAATCAACCGGCAAATAATGGCCTAAAACACTTCCAATCACCACGCCAATCGCTGAGACTGCGACCAGCGCGAGCGACGCCCCGAGGAAAACTTCCCACGGCCGGTTCTTCTGGGCGGCCATCGTCATGGCGGCGATTTGAGTCTTGTCGCCCAGCTCAGCCAGAAAAATAATTCCAAAAGTCGTCAACGTTACGCGCCAGTCCATTGGCACTCCCTTCTCCGGACAGTCCATTCGGAGTTCGAACTAAAGTGGAACGTGTCGTGTTCGGAACTCCGCGTGAACGCGGAACTCCAAACATTTGATTGCGCAAATCATGTAAGGCACAATTGCTCATCTGTCAACAGAGGTAACTCAAATTGTTAGTTCGAGCTTAAGCTAACAGCTCGATCATCCGAGAAATTTCCTCGTGGTAAAGCCCGCCAAAGAGTTTATCGGGACCGAGCGTTTCACGCTGCACCGCTGTCTGGGTTCGGGCGGCATGGGCGTCGTCTATGAAGCCCATGACCGCCAGATGGACAAGGTCGTCGCCCTTAAAACGTTGACCCGCGCTGAAGCCTCGCACATCTATCGTTTCAAGCGCGAGTTTCGCACCCTCTCTGATGTCTCTCATCCCAATTTAGTGACGCTGTATGAACTCACTTCGAATGGGCAGGACTGGTTTTTCACGATGGAGCTGGTTCAGGGAGTGACCTTCATTGAGTATGTGCGCCCGGAAAGTGCCAGGGCGCCAAAAACTTCCGCTGATACCACTCTGCCCGCGCCGCAAACTGCGGCGCCGCCGTCGTACGACTCGGCCGCGGACACAGAGATTTTTGATCCCGCGGCCGTGCGTGATAGCGCGATGACGGCCATGGACGATCAAGCGCCCTTCATCGATGCGAACCATCGATTGGATGAAGCACGTCTGCGCGCGGCTTTGCGCCAACTCGCTGAAGGCGTCCACACCCTTCACGAAATGGGCAAGCTGCATCGCGACATAAAACCGTCGAATGTGCTGGTGACTGACGAGGGCCGCGTGGTCCTGCTGGACTTTGGCCTGGTTGAGGACATCAATCCCGACATGCACGAAACGCTTCTGGCCGGCACGCCGGATTACATGTCTCCGGAGCAGGGCGCACAAACCAGGATTTCGAAAGCCAGCGATTGGTACAGCGTGGGCGTGATGCTCTACCAGGCCCTGACCGGCCGGCTGCCCTTCCGCGGCAGGTTCTTCGAGATCATGACGCGCAAACAGACGCAGGAGCCAATTCAAGCCAGAGAAATCAATCCCGACATCCCGCGCGACCTGAACGATCTCTGCACCAGGCTGCTGCGTCGCCGGCCCGAGACCAGACCGGGGGGCCATGAAATACTGCGCGCGCTCGGCGTGCGAACTTCGTCCAAACTTCTTCCCCGGACCTTGTCCGGGACCGTCGAAGATTCATTCGTCGGACGTGAGCGGCAGCTGGCCGAACTGGAACGTGCCTTTCGCGCGACCCGCGATGGTCAAACGGTGACCGTTTACCTCCACGGAAATTCGGGCATGGGAAAGTCGACCCTGGTCCGAACTTTTCTCGATCAGGTGAAGGCGAAAACACGCAATGCGGTCGTTCTCCAGGGGCGTTGCTACGAACGGGAATCGGTTCCCTACAAGGGTCTGGACGGTGTCGTTGATAGTCTGAGCAAGCACCTCGCTTCAATGCGGCGCGCCAAAGCCGAAAGCCTGATGCCACGCAATCGGTCGGCGCTCTCGCGCGTCTTCCCGGTCATGCTCCAGGTCGATGCGATCTTTGATGCCCGCCCAAATCAGCCTGAGACGATCGATCTCTTCACGATGCGCCGCCAGGCCTTTGGCGCGTTGCGCGAGATACTCACCCGTCTCGCCGGGCAGAAGCCGCTGATTATTTATATCGACGATTTGCAGTGGGCCGATGCCGACAGCATTTTTCTACTGGAAGAGCTTTTGCAGCCCCCGGATGCGCCGCCGTTGTTGCTGATTACGAGCTTCCGCAGTGAAGACATCGACGAGCAACCCTTCCTCAAACAAATGTTGTTGCAGTCGGGCACGGACCAATGTCGTGAAATTCAGTTGGGACCACTGGCTGCCGGCGAAGCACGCGACCTCACTCGTTCGCTTTTCAAGCTCGCCGGTTTTTCGGACGAGCTTTTCATTGACTCAATCGTCACCGAAGCCGGCGGCAGTCCCTTCCTGCTCGAGCAATTGACGCATTACGGAATGATGAACGAGCGTGCGGCCACCGCCGGCATTTCGCTGACGACAATGCTTGAAGAGCGTATCCGGCAGCTGCCGCAAGGCTCACGCGCGCTGCTGAATGTGCTGGCAGTCGCGCGCCGCCCGGTGAACGAGGAAGTCGCGCTCAGCGCCGCGGGTCTGCGTGGCGATCCGCTTCAATTATTGACGACACTGCGCGTCAATCAATTCGTACGCAGCGGCGGTACCGGCTATGGCGTCGAGCTGTATCACGATCGCATCGGCGAGACACTAGCTGCGCTACTCGATGATCACGAGCGCCGGCAAATTCATCGGCGCCTGGCCCAGGCGATCGAAGCGCGCGGACTCGACGACCCTGAAAGCTTGTATGAAGACTATCTGGGCGCCGGCGAAAAAGATCGCGCGGTGTTGCACGCTCAGACCGCTGCCCAGAAGGCGGCCGGCACACTCGCTTTCGATCGGGCCGCGCTTTATTTCCGCCGCGCCATCGATCTGAAGCCCGACGCTCTTAATGTCGTCGAATTGAAAATCGGCTTGGGTGATGCGCTGGCCAATGCCGGCCGGCCGGCCGAAGCCGCGACGGAATTTCTCGAGGCCGCCAAAGCAACTTCAGCGCGACGCGCGCTCGAACTGCGGCAGCGCGCGGGCGCCCAATTGCTGATGGGTGGACACATCGAGGAAGGGCTCGCAGTCTATCGAGTCGTGCTCGAAGCGGTTGGCCTGAAATTGGCGAAAGGACCAAAGAGCGCGCTGGTTTCACTGGCCCGGCGGCGCTTGTGGATTCGTTTGCGCGGTCTGAATTTCGCAGAGCGCGACGCGGCTGATGTTCCGGAAACCGACTTGTTGCGTATCGATATTTGCTGGGCCGTGGCCGCCGGCCTGGGCGTCGTCGATCTGATTCGCGGCGCTGACTTTCAAAGTCTGCACCTGCTGCTCGCCTTGCGCGCGGGCGAAATTTCACGCCTGGCGCGCGCGATGGCTTTTGAAGTGAGCCAAACCGCGGCCCGCGGCGGATCGGCCAGCGAACGTGTGGCTCAGCTTTTGGAACAGACTGAAGAGCTGGCGAAGCGCGCCGGCAATCCGCATTCGATCGGCATGGCCCTCTGGGCGCGCGGGTTGAGTTCGTATCTTTTGGGTCATTGGAAAGATGCGGCCGAGTACTGCGAGCGCAGCACGGAAATCCTGCGCGATCAATGCACGGGTGTGACCTGGGAAATTACGATCGCCAACCGCTTCATGCTGACTGCGCTGCTCTACCTGGGCGACGTCGTGGAGGTTTCGCGGCGGGTGCCGCAACTTCTCTCGGCGGCTTTGGAGCAAGGCAATTTGTTCGCGGCCACGGACTTGCGAACGCGCCTCAACGCGATCTGGTTGGCGGCTGATGATCCTGACCGCGCGCGCGACGAAGTTATTGCGGCGATGACCAGTTGGCCGCGTAAGGGTTTTCATTTGCAGCATTACACTTCGCTGGTCGCCCTCGCCCAGATCGAGGTGTACACGGGTGATTATGAAGTTGCCTGGAAACACATCGAAGGTCAGCTGAAGCCTTTGGAAAAATCGATGTTGCTGCGCATTCAGGGATTACGTATCGACGCGATGCAACTGCGTGGGCGCCTGGCCCTGGCCAGTGCCGTCGGCGAGAACCGCGTAGCACGGCTAAAAATCGCCGAGGCGGTGGCCAACAGAATCGCGAGAGAGAACATGATCTACGCCGATCCCTACGCGGCGCTGATTCGCGCGGGTATTGCACATCGGCGTGGCGACGTTGACTCAGCGGTAACACTGCTCGAAAAAGCCTTGAAAGAATTCGAGACAGCGGACATGACACTCTATGCTGTCGTCGCGCGTCATCGTTTGGGTGAAATGATTGGCGGTGATCGGGGACGTGAACTGCGAGAAGCAGCAAACGAATGGATGAGCGGCCAGCTGATTAAGAATCCGGCGAGGATAATGAATCTGATGGCCCCCGGATTTTCATGAGGAAAAAAGTGTTGCTCCGCCCTCTTGCGATTCACAGCGGCTCAGTGGGGAATGTTGCCTGTCTTGGTTCAAAAAGATACTGCGGACTGCCAAAACACGCTTAAGCTCCATAGGAGCAGAATGTTTATAGGTGCCGGTTTATAAACAGGACAAGCTCCGTAGGAGCGAAACAAAGTCACCACAACATTGCGCTCCTACGGAGCTGGGAAACCACTATGGCTACGTATCTATAAACATTTCATCCCTACGGGATTCATGTCGAAGCGGAACAACTTCAAAATTTTGGAGGTTGGCGCTCAGTCGAAAACCGGGAAACCAAACCGGGGATCTATGCCTGACCTTATATTCGATCAACGGCTATTGCATGGCTTTGACCCTAATCCGGTGTTAGCATTCCCTGCATTCAGACGATCTCAATGTCGCAACCTTTACTCGCATCTCTGTTCGACGAAACAGAACGCCGCCCGGTCAGCGTCTCAGAATTAACCTCGCAAATTCGCGGCACGCTGGAAAAGCGATTTGCGAGTGTCTGGGTTGAAGGCGAAATTTCGAATTTTCGCGCCCACAGTTCCGGACACTGGTACTTCACGCTCAAAGATGAATTCGCCCAACTGCGATCCGTTTGCTATCGCAGCAGCAATCAGCGAATACGCTTTCGTCTCGAGGATGGAATGCAGGTGCGCGCGCGCGGCCGCCTGAGCGTCTACGAGCCGAAAGGCGAATACCAACTGATTGCTGACTCGCTCGAGCCGGTTGGCGCAGGCGCTTTGCAACTCGCCTTTGAGCAAACCAAAGCACGTCTTCAGGCTGAGGGCTTATTCGCGCCGGAGTTGAAGCGCGCGATACCGGTATTTCCGCGCCGGGTCGGGGTGGTGACTTCCGCCAACGGCGCGGCGCTGCGCGACATTCTGAATGTCCTTTCCAGACGCACGCGCACGGTCCACATCTTGTTGGCATTCGCGCGGGTGCAGGGGGACATTGCGCCGCACGAGATCGTCCGGGCAATAAAGTTTCTCAACGAACATCATCAGCAAGCTTTGCGCGCAGGCGGTTCCGAGGCCGGCATCGACGTGATAATTGTCGGGCGGGGTGGCGGATCGATCGAAGATCTTTGGGCCTTTAACGAAGAGGTGGTAGCGCGCGCAATTCGGAACTCGGCGATTCCAGTCATCTCGGCCGTTGGTCATGAAACAGATTTCACGATCGCCGATTTTGCGGCGGACCTGCGGGCGCCGACGCCTTCAGCCGCCGCCGAAATCGTGGCCGCGCACGAAGCTGAGTTATGCTCACGACTGGCAGCTTTAACCGGGACCCTGGCGCGCTCAATGCGCTATCGAATTGCCGGCGCGCGCAACGAAGTGCACGAGCTGGCACTTTCACCGGCATTCGATGCAGTCAACGCGCGAGTTCGGAGTGCTGCTAATGCGATCGATGCTGCTGACTATCGAATGCAGACCGCGATGACCAGTGGCCTGCAAACTTATCATCGTCAGTTAACGGCAGCGGCACATAGCTTAGCGCCGGCACGTCTGCGCTCGGCTGCGTCAGCGGCACGCGCCCGTTTCGAATCACTTAACAAAGCGCGGGATGCCGGGATCGATAACCGGCTGAAAACCGCCCGGCAACAATTAGGGGTGGCTGCTGCCGCTCTGGACGCAATGTCACCCTTGAAAGTTTTGGAGCGCGGATATGCGATCGCGCATGATCGGCAAGGCCAGGTAGTTCGCGAAGCGAGCACCATGAAAGCCGGCGATGAAGTGCGGCTGCGGCTTTGGAAGGGCAGTCTGGATTGTCGCGTCGAAGGGACGAACGTCGAATGAAACGCAATCGTATCGTTATCAACATGGATTCGCCCCGGCCCAGAAAGCGAGGCAGATTAGGCAGGGTGCTGCTGATTCTCGCCGTAGTCCTGTTGCTGATCGTCGGGGGCCTGGGCACCGGAGGATATTTTTGGTGGCGAAACTTCCAAAATGGTCCGGCTTATTCGCTCGCAGTGATGGTTGACGCGGTGCAACGCAACGACACTGCGACTTTCGACAAGATGATCGATACCGACAAGATCAGCGCTGATTTTGTCTCACAGGTTCGCGAAAAGATGTCCGGGTCGCTGGCGGCCTCACTTTCGTCTGCTCAAACCGATGCCGTCAATGCGGCGGTTTCAGCCAAACTCAAACAGACGATCCACGAACAATTGATTAATGAACTTCGCGGCTTGACCGAGGTGGCCAAAGGAAAACCGCTCTTCTTGGTGGCCCTGGGCGTTCCCTACTTTGCCGACATCAAGCAGGAAAACAACACCGCTTCGGCGACCGTGAATATCAAGAACGAAGTGATTAAACTTACCATGCAGTCCGAAGATAATCGCTGGCGCGTCGTCGCCGTCCAGGATGAGAAGTTGGCCAAGATGGTTGCCGACGCCGTCGTCAAGAGCCTGCCGGCGAATGGAACGCAGGTGCAGGACGAAATTCGCAAGCAATTGGATAAGTGGGGAAAGTAGCAGTCGAGTCAGAACCGGGAGCGGTAACGACCGGATCAAGTTGCAATTGAGTCGAACAACGAACGTTTTCAAGTGTATCGCCTGATCCGGTCGCTACCGCTCGCGGTTCTGACACGATCGCAGAAGCTTCTTGCGCTAACTAATTCCACAGACTAAAGTCTGTGCCACTGGATGCCGAACGACAAACCAAAAACTTTTGAATCGTCCCTCGAAGAACTCGAGCGCATCGTCCGTGAACTCGAACAGGGTGAGCTGCCTTTGGAAAAAAGCCTCGAGCTGTTTGAGCAGGGCGTAAAGCTCTCGCGCGACTGTCAGGAACGTCTGAGCCAGGCTGAACGCCGCATTGAAATTCTCATGCGCGACAATCAGGGCCGGCCCGCCGTGAGACCCCTTGAACCTGAAAGCGACGTGTCGGACGAAGCTGCTTCTTAATTCTTCTCTACGGTCCTCTGTGGTTAATACTCCGATTGCATCTGACGCGCGCGAATTTCTGGCTTCCTGCCGTCCCCTGATCGATGCGGAACTCGACCAACTGCTCCCGAAAGAAACCGACGAACCGACGCGAATTCATAAAGCGATTCGCTGGAGCGTCTTTGCCGGTGGCAAGCGCTTCCGGCCGGCGTTGTTACTTGCTGTCGGCCAGGCCTTCGGCGCGACCAACGAGCATTTGATTCGCACCGCCTGCGCGCTGGAGATGATTCACACCTATTCGCTGATTCACGATGACCTGCCGTCAATGGATGATGATGAATTGCGTCGTGGCCGCGCGACTTGTCACGTGAAGTTCGACGAAGCCACGGCGATTCTCGCCGGCGACGCATTGCAGGCGCTGGCGTTTCAAACCATTGCCGAGGATGCAGAGCTCGATGCTTCGCTGCGGGTTAAGTTGATTTCTGAAATAACGCGGGCAGCGGGAACACCTTTCGGAATGGTCGCGGGACAGGCTCTGGATCTCGCCGCTGAATCACGCGCCGTAAGCGGCGAGGAACTGGAACGCATTCACCAACACAAGACCGGCGCACTGATTCGTGCCGCCGGACGTTGCGGCGCAATGATCGCCGGCGCAACCGAAGATGAACTGACGGCGATTACCGAATACGCTACCAACCTCGGCTTGCTGTTTCAGATCACCGACGATCTTTTGGACGTTACTGCGACCGCGGAAGATCTCGGCAAGACTCCGGGCAAGGACGAGCGTTCGCGCAAAGCTACTTATCCGGCGATTTATGGGATTGAAGCGACTCGTGAGCGAGTTGAAATCGTTCATAGTGCCGCGTCTGACGCTCTCAAGCAGATCGATAAACCACCAGAACTAATGCGTGCTATTGTCGATATTATCAGCCGTCGTAAAAGCTAAAAGCACCTTGCTTTGATCTCGCTGGCGTGGGATTTCGAAGCCATGCGCTATCGGTTTTTCTGAGCAGCTACCTGCGCCTCCGTTGCAGCGCGATAGAATCTCAAATAGTTCAAGCCATCCAAACTAGCCAGCGTCAGGCCGTCGGGTGCGAAGGCCACGGACTTCATGCCGTATGGGCTCTGCTGGAAGGTCAGCAACTCTCGGTCAGCGCGTATGTCCCAGACTTTAACCAGTCCCGAGCCATCACCACTCGCCAATCTGGTTCCGTCTTTCGAAAAACCAAGCGCGTCGACACTCTCAGCGTGTCCCTTGAGAGTATCTTTGACCTTGAGCTCGGCGTCATCCAGTAGCTGAATCCTGTTGTCGGACACACCAATGGCGAGAATGCCACGCTCCCGTGAAACAGCCATCGAGCGAATTGCCTCAGTCTTCTGCGGCGTAAAACCAGCCAGTTGCTTCGATAATGTGAGATCCCGCAATTCGAGGCGTTCGCGATAGCGCAGAACGATTCGTTGCCCGTCTGCGGAAAAAGCCACCTGGATTAGCGCGTCATCTGGACGCTCGTTTTCACCAGTCCCGAATGTTGCCACCTCGGCTCCGGTTACAACGTTCCACAACTTCACCTCGCCGCTCAAACAAGCAGATACGAGCAACTTACCGTTCGGTGAAAAGGCGACTGAGAATGATCCATTCGTGTGTGAATGTGCCGGGCCAATTTGCGCGCGCGTCGCAACGTCCCAGATTCTGACTGTTTTGTCGTCACTCGCTGAGGCCAGCAGTTTGCCGTCCGGCGAAAAATCGGCTGCCCGGACCGTGCTTTTGTGGCCCATGAACGGTGAGAGCTCTTTGAGACTGTCCGCCTCGAGAACTCTCACGTTGTTTGAGTTGGCGGGGGCAGCTATCAGACGCCCGTCAGGCGAGTAGACCAGTTGTCCCGGTTCTGAAAGCGGCAGCATTCGTGGCGTTCGCTCAGCGATCAACGAGCCGACGTTCCAGATGGTGCCGCCGTTCGAACCGTTCAGCTCACCACGGTCCCTGCTAACCAGAAACTGTCCATCGGCGAAGCTCAAGCTGTCAATGGCCCCGGCTTGACCCTTGAGGGTAGCTAACAATTCCTGCCGCATACCCATCGAGGGCTGGTCGATGCTGGTCAGGGTTATTGCTCCGTCGTTATATCCGGCAGCCAAAACCCTATTGTCGGGCGAGAACGCCAGCGCAGTAACCAATTCCCGGCGACCCTCCATAGAGGACACAAGAATACCTGAGGCCACATCAAGAACCAGCACGAAGGAACGGCTCGCTAACGCAACCTGTTTATTGTCGGGAGAGAAAGCAGCCGCACTGGGTAGAGTTGGTTGCTTCCGCAACTCTTCTTCCAGCAACTTGCCTACTTGCTTGCCGGTAGCTGCGTCCCAGATCAACGCGGAATGGACGGCCTCCTTTCCAGACTGGATGTCGGCCTGCAAAACTGACATGGTCAAAACGAATTGGCCGTCTGGCGAGTGCGCAAAGAACAAATGTTGGTAGTCAGCGCCAATCTTTCCCTTCTCGTGCAGCGATGAATAATCCCAAATCGTGAGGTCAGCACCCAGTCCGCCCGTGACGAATGTCTTCCCGTCCGGTGCGAAGAAGATTTGGTCGGCCCACTTTTTGAGCAATCCTGATTGTTTATTCGTTGCAGTATCAAAGAACTTGATCCCCGAAATGGAAGACTCCGCGACGGCCAGAGTCTTACCATCCGCGGTGAGAGCCAGCGATGTGACCCTTACTTTTTCTCCCTCGTCCGAGAGGGTCAAAGTCTGCCGTTCACTGCCGGCCGGATTTCTGAGCTCGACTGTTGGTCCTTTGGCGACGGCGATTCTTCCGTCCTTCGATACTGTTACGGGAAGTCTTCCGCCGGTCATCGTGCCAAGACTTTCGCGCTCTGGGTGTAAGAGCCTCCAGAGATACGACCATTCGTAACCCGGCTGGTCGCCGTGCTCGGCAGTGTGAAGGTCGAGCAGTTCGCTGCCGCGCTCGAGATTGTTCGCTTCGTAGGCCTGCTGCGCGAGGTTGATGTCCGCCGGATAGAGTAGTTGCCGGTTCTTTTCCGCCAACTGATCGGCGCGGTACGCATTATCCTTCGCCAGGAACGCCTGCACGGTAGCCTTTCGCTTTTCAATTTCAGCCAGGGCGCGCAGTTCATCCGCTCTCTTCTTTTCACTTTGGGCGAGTATGCGCTGTTCATCCGCCTTCTTAGACGCTACTGCGGCAAGCATGCCCTGTCTGATGGCTTCATTACTCTGCCTCTTTGCATTAGCAGCTTGATCGTTGGCCCGCTCGCTTTGCTCAACCGCGACGCGTTTCTGGTCCAACGCCTCTTGCGACTTTTGTACCGCCACGGCCCGCGCCTTTTCGGCGTTCGAGCCCTGGCGAAACGCATAGACGGCCGAGCCGAGTGCGAGCAACACCGACAATGCCAACAGCAGGGCGACCAGCCTGGTCCGCTTGTAACTGACGTCGCGGCGGCTCTGCCGCTCACGCTCGCGCATCTCTGCGTCACGCGCGGCGACGCTGGCTTCCAGATAATTCATGGCCACGTCAAAGGCGGGATGATAGCGGCGCGCCCATGCTGCGTTCGGCCGATTCGCGTCGCGCCAGTCGAGGGCGACCTGAAGGGCCGGATCCTGTAACAGCGCTTCTTCTCCGGCCTGATGCAACACTGCCGTGCTGGCCAGACGTTGATAGGTGCGCGCGGAGCGAGCCTCTTCCTCTACCCACTCCTTCAGGCGAACCCAGCCTCGAATCAAACTCTCGTGCGAGAGATCGATCAACGATTCCGGCTTCAATCCGGCGTCGGCCGGCGCCATCACGAAGGACCTGCCCGGCTGACGAAAGGCTTCGACCACGGTAATGACTTCCGCGGCCGTCGCTCCGGTAACCGCGCTAAGTTCACCCACCGTAATTGGGCGGCGGACTTCGCGATTGTCAGGCCCTTTTTCGGTTAAAGCTTTGAAAACTTTTTCGGCAACTGCACGATGGCGATCATCGGGCAGCCCGTGGAAGGCTTCGTCGGCGTGAAGTGAAAGCGCCTGGCTCATTCCACCCACAGCTTCATAACAACAAAGGTCGATCGCGTCTCCTTCATGTGTCTGGTTGTGCGCGGAACCGCGACTGTCCTTGCCAGGGCCCGGCGCTTTCCACTCATCCCACATGCGCATCAACAGGTGTTGCAGCACCGGCAGTTGATCCTGATTGTCGCCGACATCGTTCAGCAGACGATTCACCAGGCGGGGCGTAATCTTGGCGCCGCCGACGGCCACCGGACCGGTGATCGCTTCGCGAAGTTGATCGCGAGTCAGGCGGGGAATCAAATACTGACTTTCATTAATCGCTTCCGGCAGATCCCAGAACTGCGAGCAGTCACCGAGATAATCCGAGCGCATGGTCAGCACGACATAGATTGGAATCTCTCGTTGGTTGGCGGCTTCCAAAAGCAGTTTGACGAAGCCGGCAGCCTCGTTACCATATTCTTTGTCCTCGGTGACTCTGGCGAAACGGAAAATCTCCTCGAACTGATCAACGACGACCAGCAGGTTCTCGTTGTCGGGCATGACCGCCTGGCGCACAGCATCAACCAGTCCGCGCGCGCCGCGCCGCAAGGTAGCTTCAGCCAGGGCCGCCTGAATCGTTACGTTCTCTTCAATCTCTGATCCGAAAACGTCTTGAGCATTGAGGGCCCGCGCCAGATTACCAATCGGATCATTGCCGGGGCGCATGATCGCGACGCGCCACGTCGAACCCGCAGTGGTCATAAAGCCGCCGTGGAGCGCCGGCAGGAACCCCGCCCGCACCAGCGACGATTTGCCGCTGCCCGAAGTGCCGACCACCGCCAGAAAATGTGTGCGGCTGAGCTTGGCAATCAACCGTTCACTTTGGCCGTCACGTCCGAAGAAAAGATGGCTTTCATCAAACTCAAATGGACGCAAACCGGGAAAAGGGTTTGGCGGAATTCCGATTTCCGCGAAGGTCTCAGTGATTTGTGTGCTCATAACGACCCTCCTCTCGCTTGTCTAAGTTTAGCCACGAATGGTTCGACAAGTTCGGGATTGAACTGGGCGTAATTCCTGATAACCAGTGCTTCGTGCATTTGGAAGCGATCCTTTTGCGGAGACTCAGGCGAGGCGATGTAGACTGCTTTTCCGCGCAGCGGGTCCGTCCGTCCATAGCCCGGCAGCTTGATTAGCTCGCGCAGTTTCATGCGCAGCCAGCCTTCGCTGGCGCGGCCCTGGAAAATCATGACCGCATCACACAGTAAAAGGTTCTCTTTGTGATCCTGGATGACTTCGGTTTCACTTCCCTCAGACAAGGGCAGCGTTACTTCACAGCGCCGCGCGAACAGGTATTTCTGCAACGGGCTCACCGCATCAACATCGGACTGATCGCAAATTAGATAAACCCGAACGGCGCCGGTTTCCTCAGCCGGCGCAGCCGGAGGTTTTAACTTTTGCGTCAGCTTCGCTTGAATGATCGACTTCAGGTCCTCGAGTTTCACTTGCAGCAACTCGGATCCATTGCTGGAAGTGAAACTGTTCTGCAAATCAATCACGAACTTCTTCTGCCGTTCGTCTTTCGGCTGCAAACCTGGCGGCAGCCATATCAGTCTGGAGAACTGTTCGTCATCACCGCGTTCGACCGCGAGCTCTTCCTGCAGACGGACAATCGAGCGATCGGTCTCCATCTCCGGTATGATCCCGTAATTCTCGCCAATCAAATGGACCGAGAGCCGGCTGCGCTGGAGGTATTGGCGAACGGCGTCCTGAAGCAGCGGCACCTGGAGCGGCAGGGCCTTATCGGGCAGCACCTCGTGGCCGTATTGCTGCAACTCGCGCTTTACCTTGTCCCTTTCGTCGCCGAGGTCAGAAGAGGCTTCCGCCAGGTAAATTGTGGCGCCACCAATTCGCTCGGTTAGAGTCGTCTCTTGACCTTGACCCATTCGCTTCAACAGCAAACAAATGTCCTGCGCCAGATCCTCCAGACGGTCCCAGTACCTTTTGTCTTTTTCACCGCGCGGTCCGATTTCGTTGTCGTACTCGCGAAAACGTCCCGAAGCCTGATCGATGGCGTAAAACTCGTAGCCAAGCATTTCGCGTAGTTCAGCTGGATGCTCTTCGAGGGGCACATATGTCTTCATTACTTTGAAGACTCGATGTTTATCGCCCCTACGAACACCGCCGTTTTGCTCCGCTGCCTGGAAGAAACCATCAAGCTCTTCCCGGCACGATTGCGAGAGGAAGTACCGCGGTGATACCACCGTCAGCAGGGTGGCAGAGCGCGAAAGTTCGGTATGAATCGTACCGTCGAACACGTCGTTGCCACCCAACTTTCGATCGCGCCAGATCTTTACCGGGGCGCCCATCAATTGCGGCAGCCGCCAGTCCAGCGCTTCGTGTAAAAGGTCTATCCAGCCCTTTTCGATTTCGGTGAACCGGGCGTTGTCGATGTGTGCGTAACTAATGAAGACCTGGTTCTCGAATTTGTGAATGGGGGTCATAAATGCCTCCCGGTGAGGGAACCCGCGACCTCCAGGACGAGGTGATTGGAACACTGACTATCCCGGTTACTCCGGGCAATTACTAATCGTTGCGGCGTCAGTTGCGGGAGTATATCAGCACCGGCGTTCGCCCTGGCAAGAGAATTGACTCAGCTCGCGTAGCTCGCGTAAACGCTCTTCACTTTATCCAGAAAATCGCGGCGGTCGATGAGGTAATGAAGCTTAACCGGTTCAGTGATGATTTCTTCCGGTTCGGGCAATGCTGCTTTTACGGCGCTGGACCGGGAGGACTTCTTTGCGGACTTCTTGCTTGTCTTCTTTTTCGAAGCTGCGACTCGCTCGTTACCGCGAGCGGCTCCAAAACCTGCTTTTGACCAGTCGTGATTGGCGGCCAGGTGATGGATCAACTTCTCGAAGACCTCGCCTGGCTCGCGCTCGTTGATTCCGATTTGATCCAGATAGCCGATGTAACGCAGACGCCGAATCAATTCCATCAAAGTCAGACGGCCTTCGAGTGTCAGTCCGCCGTGTGTATGCGAACGGCTGACCAGATACTGAATCAGGATCGCTTCGCCATAAATCTTCGGCGCCAGAAACAACCGCGCGCCGTCGATCTCCCAGCCATCAGTAAGACGATTTGAGCGACGAACAGCGCGTATCGGTTCGAAGACTTCTTCCCAATTTGTTTTTGGTTCACGACGTTCCAGATATTTTCGCGTCACGTCGGGCAGCCAGCGTTCGTCGCTCAAATCCAAATTCAGACCCAGGGTATCCAGCCATTCAAACAGCACCGCGCGTGAATCGGACTTCTTTTCGACGACGACGAATTGATCGCCCGTGGTGGGCAGCTTTTTGATCAACGCCCGGCGAGCAGCGTCAGTCGACTTGCCGCCTTCGACGCAGTAAGTGTCAAAGCGCGCGAGCCAGCGTTTCGCCGAACTACAGTAAGGACAGTGTGGATGCTTTTCGTCGCTGTCAAAGTAAGGACGCGTCGCGCTTCGGCTCGTGAGTTCCTCAGTCGTCGGTGTGTGACGTTTGATTTCGGAAAAGGCTGTGCGCGGCGCCAGGCCGAGTTGCTTGGTGAAGATGTCGAAGATACAGGCGAGACAGACCAGCGTCGTGAATTCAGTGACTGTCCCGGGAGGGAAGTCTTTCAGGTCGAGTTCGCGCTTTTTGGTTGTCGCCGGCATACGCACACTCAGTTTTGTAGTGGCCCAATTGTAGGGGCGTCCCTCCGTGGACGCCCGGCCTTCTGACGTCGCAGACAATAAGCGGGCGCCCACGGAGGGACGCCCCTACAAATTGGGCACCACCCTCAATTGATACTCAGAGACAAAAGCCAGGCGTTGGATTAGAATCGCGGCGACTCTACAAAAGGAGTGGCCCCCATGTCACAACAGCCTCAGCCTGATCCGTCGGAAATTATACTCTCAGCGGCAGACATAAATCGCGCTGGTGCTGAAGGGGTAATTTCTCAAAGCGATGCGGACCGATTGATCCATTGGGCTTATGATCAACGATTCAAGGGCACGCTGCTGGCTGACCCGCCCTTGCCTCCCGCTCCGGAAAAGGCAAAAGCCTTCAATCTCGTCACCGTGCTCTATTACTTCGGCGCCCTGTTAATGATTTCAGCATGCGCCTGGTTTCTCGGTGACAAATGGGATGTGCTGGGGGCGAGCGGAATCTGCATTACGGCAATCATCTACATAAGCATTACCGCAAGTACGGGATTCTGGTTGCGACGTCAGGGCTACGTCGTGGCGGGTGGCCTCCTGGTTACCGTGGCGGTTAGCCTGACCCCGCTGTTGATCTATTCAATCGAAAGGATGACCGGCTTTTGGCCCGCCGACGATCCCGGTGCTTATAAGGATTTCTATCCGTTGATTCACGGTTCGTGGGTGGTCATGGAGCTGGCCACGATCGCGGCCGCCGCTTTTGCGCTCAAGTTTGTCAGATTCAGCTTTCTCACCGCGCCGATGGCCTTCTGCTTCTGGTTTCTTTCGATGGATCTTGCGGCCTGGGTCTTCCGACAGAACTCTCTCGATTCAGACTCGACCAAATGGGTTAGCGTCCTGGTCGGCCTCTTCACGATCCTGGTCGGCTTTGGACTGGATCGATTTTTGAGACAGCGCGAGGCCCCCACGGGCGAAGACTTCGCCTTCTGGTGTTACCTGTTTGGGCTAATGGGTTTCTGGGGCGGTTTGACGACGATGGACTCAGGCTCGGAATTGAGACGGCTGGTGTATCTGGCCATCAACCTGGGCCTGATGGCGCTGGCAATCAAGTTGAAACGCACAGTCTTTATGGTATTCGGCGTTTTGGGAGTCTACGCTTACCTCGGTCATCTGGCCTGGACGGTGTTCAAAGACTCGGTGCTGTTTCCGTTCGTGCTGGCCCTGCTGGGATTGAGCCTGATTCTGGGCACCGTTTTTGGGCAGCATTACCTGCGACGGCGGCTGAAGGCGTCAGCTTAAGCATCACGCAATTGTGAAATGAAAAGCACTCGGTGCCCATCGGAGCTTTCCATTACGATCGACTGATGCAAATTAACATTCTCGACTCGGACACCAGATTCTCTTCGATCTGTCGGTCAACATCCCGGTGACCTGCCATCCGTTGCATATCCAGCCATATTCACGGCTTAATTGTGATGAAAGCTCTGTTGGTGCTCAAACCTTTTAGGGTGATCGTCAACCACATGTCTCCCGCTGCCGCACTTCCCGGCAATTTGACGATCACTTGACTCACTTCGCCTGGGCTCGAAATCGACCCCAGGAATTCAACCGGGAGGACATAGAGATTGCCCTGCGCATCTTCCGCCTGAACCAGAATGGTTGAGGCCTCGTCACCGGGCCCGAGTGGTAATTGCCAGACGAACAGGGAGATACGCGTGCGTTGATCTGAACTGAAATTCAACGCGGTCATGAGCGAAAATGGATCGCGTATCTGCGTCACGGAGTCGAGCGCGATCGCCCGCTGAGTGTTGCCTTCTGTAAGCAGGACCGGGCCGGTACTACCAGGAATATCAAAAATGAAAACATCTTCGGCCACACCGTTCAAGTCGTTGCCAATAAGATTACTGGCGCGGCTGGAAAACACTATTCGCGTACCATTAACGCTGATGCCCGGTTGGATAGAGAAGCCGTTCCCGGTTCTGGACCCGGCATTATTGATGCTGGCCAGATAGGTCTTTCCGGCCACGACATCGCGCACAAAAACATCCGAGGTGAAACCGTTTGTCTCATCGGGCGTGCTAACGAGATCGTTGGCAAAGCTGTCAAAGGCTACAAAGCGGCCGTCAGCAGAGATGAACGGGTCGGACGAACCGCCGGTTGTTCCACTATTGCCTGCCAGGTTTACGCTAATCAGCGATTTGACATGGGTCGTCGTGTCATAAAGAAAGACGTCATCACCGTTTTCGTTTGTATCGTTGCTGACTAAGTTTCCCGATTGGCTCATGAAGCTGACGAAACGGGCATCGCGGCTAATTGTGAACGTAACGCCGTGGTTGGAAAACCCAGATGCTAAACCATTGCCGGTCGCCGTCCCCGCAACATTACTGGTGATCAGCCTGTTACTCCGGCTCTGCAAATCGTAGATAAAGATGTCGGCAAGGTTGTTTGTGTCCGGAAGCGTCGAGAGATCCGTCGCGTTGGTAAAGAAGACGATGAAGCGGCCGCCCGCATCGATAACACCGCCGCTGGACTGGTTGTTGCCTCCTGCCGTTCCGGCCGCGTTGGTGCTGATACGAGTCGTCGTTCCTGTCTGCACGTCGCGCACAAAAGCATCGCGAGTACTGGTATCATTCGCGACCAAATTGCTGGCCTCGCTGGTGAAAACCACGTAACGACCATCGGCGCTGATTGAACCACCGAAGCAGGAGCCGTTGCCCGAAGCGGTTCCCGCTAAGTTGATGGACACGAGCGTCGTTACATTATTCAACGTGTCCCGAACATAGATATCTGTACCCAGCCCGTTGCCGTCAGGTTGGGAAGTTAAGTCTTGTGCCTGGCTCGAAAAAGTTATGAACCGCCCATCAGGAGTAAAGTCGATAAGCTCTGAGCCGCCGAGCGCCCCGCTTGCCGTCCCGGCCCCGTTAATGCTAACCAGCCGCGTGGTGTTCGTTTGAAGATCGCGCAGAAAAACATCAGGCGAGGAATTGGTGTCATTGGTCGTGACGTTGTTAGCGAAGCTGGTGAAAGCGACGTAGCGACCATTGTCGCTAATGAGCCCGAAGGACGACACTCCGCTGGAGGCCGTACCTGCGGCATTAATACTCACCATCCTGGTCGTCCCCGTTTGGAGGTCACGGACAAAGAGATCGCTCGCGCGGGTCGCTCCAAGGGGGACGATGTCGCTCGCCTCGCTGTAAAACAGAACATATCGGCCATCAGCGCTGATACGATAACGCCCGAAATCGCCGGAACGGGCATTGGCGCTCCCAGTGCCGGCACTGTTAAAGCTTACGAGCGTAGGATGCTGGGCAGACACAGAGGTGGCGGTCAGCAGAATCAAGACACAAACGGCCAGCGCGGGCAGTCGATTCAGCTTAGTTCCGCCCGGTGTTCTCTGATCCATGGGATTTCCGTTCATCCAACAGTCACCCGAATTGCAGTTACAAGGCAACTGGGCATAACTCTAACCAAGAGTACTAGTGGATGCTCAGATTCAATCTTCGATTCAGACACATAGCCACAAAGAGGTGCAAAACGCACAAAACCTTAGCAAGTGATTCCTGGTTTTTCTTTTGTGCCTTTTCGTGGCTAATTAGCTATGGCCACGAGCGCCGGTTCGATGTCGGTGTGACCCAAAGCAAAATCCAACTCTGCGGCGACGTCCCCGGAACCTGCTGAGAGTTTCTTGAAATCGAAAAGATCGGGATCGAGCAAATGCGTCGGCACCGCATTGCCCAGCGCCGTCAGCATCGAAGCCCGGACATTCGGGATTTCTTTTTCCAGATCTTCAATCAGACGCTTCATCCGCGCCCGTTTCAGGTTTGATTGCGAACCGCACAGGTCGCAGGGAATGATCGGGAACTGAGCCTCAGCCGCAAATTCGGCAAGGTCGGTTTCGCGACAGTAAGCCAGCGGCCGGATGACCGTGTTGCGGCCATCGTCAGAGCGCAGCACCGGCGGCATTGCCTTCAACTTTCCGACATAGAAAAGGTTCAGCATAAAGGTCGTGATGATGTCGTCGGCATGATGGCCCAGAGCGATCTTCGAACAACCCTCTTCGACCGCGATGTTGTAAAGAATGCCGCGTCGCAGCCGCGAACAAACCGCGCAGAAAGTTTTTCCTTCCGGAACGAGTCTTTTCACAATTGAATAAGTATCGCGTTCGACGATCCGAAACGGCACGCCGCGGTCCGTGAGATATTTGGGCAGCACGTCTGCCGGAAAGTTCGGCTGTTTCTGATCAAGATTAACAGCCAGCAGATCGAAACTAACCGGCGCACGTTTCTGCACGTCGAGCAGCAGATCGAGCAGCACATGACTGTCCTTACCGCCGGAGATACAGACCATGACCCGATCGCCATCCTCGATCATGCGAAAGTCTTCGATCGCTTCGCCCATCCGGCGCAGTAAACGGGTTTTGGTTTTGCTATCAATGAACATTTTCAATCAAGGATGCCACGCCGGAGTTAATGCTGACAAGAACATGTCAGGTTGGAGTAGTACCTAATTTCATCGTGGCGTTTCTCTAGCCTAGGCGTTTACGCCTGGGGTGAGAAACAGGGCGTGTCAGAACCGCGAGCGGTAGCGACCGGATCATGAAGTCTCCTCGAATCAAAAACGAACCTCGCGGAAAGGATTACAGCGAAGCGGGCCGAGATGAATTTCGTGACTCTTCCTAATCCGGTCGCTACCGCTCGCGGTTCTGACACGGCCTCGAAACGCCTGGGCTACGGAAGAGTCATTCGAATTGGGGCAACACCCTCCATTTCGCTACCCTCATAGAGTCTGTCGGAGAAATTGATCTCCGTGCCTCTGTGCGATCTCTGTGCCTCTGTGGTGAGTGTTTTCTCGAGTAATTTCACCACAGAGACACAGAGATTTTCACAGAGGCACAGAGAAACGGCTTTCTCCGACAGACTCCATAGGGTTCGGAAGCCGGCACGTTGGTTGAGGGTCAGAGAAAGTACGAAGCGGTTGCTTCGTGAGGGTCGCCTGGCTGTCCTAAGCAAATCAAATTAGGTCAGCACTTCCCGGCGAAATGGCTTGAACCATCTGCTTTAGCTGTGGTAAGGTGCGCCTACTTCAAGGTGGTGTTTTCTCGAATGGGCTCGCTCGGCGGAAGATCGGCGGCGAGCAGCTTCCCACGGACAACCAAATTTTATATAGATGCCCCGGCCCCCCCGACGGGTTTCTGTGGAGAGTATCGATGTCTGCTGCAAAGCCCGCTCTGCAACCAGAGCCAAGTACCGTTACTCCGTTAGACGGTCGCCTCCCCGCCAGCGCCAGTTTGCCGGCGCCCGGACCAAGACGCATCGACAATCACGCGGTTCGGCAATTTCCAACCCCGACGCGGAAAGGCGCCAGCTTTCAGGCCAGGGTTCCGGTCATCACCGGCGAAGCAACCTTTCGCGGGTTGATGACGGTTGATGGGATTATCACAGGCCAGCTGGGAGCTGCCGGTAGCGTGCTGACAATCAAGCAGCGGCCCCGGAATGGATCGCCCGATCCCACCCCGGACCTGAATGGCGAACTCAACTTTAAAGACATGCTGCGCGTTAATGGACATGTGGCGGGCAGAATCTCCTCTTCAAAAGGGACTTTGATCGTCGATGGATCCGCCAGGGTAGAAGCCGAGATCAATGTTGGTGTGTGCGTTATCAGCGGCATAGTCGTCGGCGACGTGGTCGGCCACCAGCGGGTCGAGGTTGGATCAGGCGCGGAAGTCACCGGCAACATTTCCACGCCCGCACTTTCGATCAAACCCGGCGCCGTCTTCCAGGGTGATTGCCGCATGCTCAAGGAAGAGAACGGCGACACCTTAAACGCTCATCAATGCCTGGCCAAAGCCGGTAGTCAAACTCCTTAAACGAAACTAACACTCTAACCGACTTTCCAACTCAAGGGCCTTAACGATTTGTGATAAAGTTTGCCGCGTTCCAGGTGGCACAGATTTCAGTCTGTGCTCGCGGTTTTTTACAGATCACGGACTGAAGTCTGTGCCACAAAACTTATGATCGATCTGCGCAGCGATACCGTCACCAAACCCACACCCGCGATGCGTCGGGCCATGGCCGAGGCTGAAGTCGGCGACGATGTTTACGGTGAAGACCCAACTGTAAATCGTCTGCAGGAACGCGCCGCCGAAATCTTTGAAAAAGAAGCGGCCATCTTTGTCCCCACCGGCTCGATGGGAAATCAGGCGGCGGTAAAGATTCACACCCGGCACGGCCAGGAAGTGATCATCGAAGAACGAGGACACATCTACAATTTCGAGATGGCCACCATGTCCGCGTTCGCCGGGGTTTTGGCGCGGCCCGTCAAGAGCAACGACGGCAGCGGCATTCTCACCTGGGACGAAATCGCCGGCGCGCTGCACCACAACACCGCGTACTATGTCGCGCCGACCGGGCTAATCGCCCTGGAGAATTCTCACAATCTGGCAGGTGGATCACTGCTCACCCGCGAACGCGCCGAAGACATCTGCACCCGGGCGCACGAAAATAATTTGCCGGTCCACCTGGACGGCGCGCGAATTTTCAATGCGGCGACAGCGCTGAATGAGTCCGTTGCGAACCTTACGCGTCCGGTTGATTCCGTGATGTTTTGTCTGTCGAAAGGGTTGGGTGCTCCGGTCGGATCGATGCTGCTCGGGACCAAAGCCTTCATCGATGAAGCGCGCGTGGTGCGCAAAGTGCTCGGCGGCGGCATGCGACAAGCCGGCGTGCTGGCAGCTGCCGGTTTGATTGCCCTGGAAGAGACGCCCAAGCGCCTGCCGGAAGATCATGCCAACGCAAAGATCCTGGCCGAAGGTCTGGCTGAACTTCCCGGCGTGAAGATCGACCCCGAGAAGGTGGCCACCAACATTGTCATCTTTGATGTGGCGGGGACGGGCCGGTCGGCCGATGCAATCTGCGCTCAACTGCGTGAGCACAACGTACTCGCCTCGGGCTTTGGAACATCGATTCGCATGGTCACGCATTTCGATGTTTCGCGGACCGGAATCGAGACTGCTTTGAAAGCTCTGCGAGCGATCTTGAATTAGGTGTGCACGCCTCTGGCGTGCTGTTTGGTACGCACGCCTCTGGCGTGCTGGGGGGCGCCGCTATTGCACGCCAGAGACGTGCGTACCGAGATGAAATCGATCGGAATTCTCATAACCTTCTCGCTGTTTTCTCTCCTGCCCGGCGCGAGCCAGGGCCAGAGCCGCCGCCACTTGAGCGCCCCAACTGCCCTGCTGGAAATCCTCGATAAAGAAGATCGCAATTGTGTTCTAACAGATGGTGGCCTGGGCAAGGCAGTTGATGTCCAATCAATTCAGCTTGCCGCCGATCGCACCAGTCAGATTCTGGTCAGAGGTTCGGGTCTTTGCCTCTGCGGCGCCCAGAACTGCCTGTTCTGGATTTATCGAAAAACCGGAAATCGTTATGAACTGCTTTTGAGTGGAACCGGATCCACCAAAGTGAGAGCCGGACAAAAATCATTGAAAGGTTATCGTGACGTTATCAGCGAGAGTCATGCTTCAGCGAACGAAACCATTCTGCGAACTTACCGTTACGATGGCTCGCAGTATCAGCTTGAGCGCTGTGTGAATCGCGCCTATTACGACGACAACGGCAACTATACGAGGAAGCCAACGTACCGGCCGTGTTAGTGAGACGTCGAGATGCAATCGCGAAAACGAAAAGTAGCAGTGGCCGGTATCGTCCTTCTCTCTTGTTTTGCCTGGGCTCAGGCGCAAGATCAGAATGCGCCAACCCAATCAGTAGTGAGCTTGCCCTCGAGCATTCTCGATCGCGAATTCACTACGATTGATGGTCGCCAGCTGAAGCTTTCAGATTATTCAAATCGAACCATCGTGCTGAATTTGTTTGCCTCGTGGTGTGGTCCCTGCCGGATGAACCTGCCCGACCTGATCGATTTGAAGCGGAGTTACGTGGGGCACCCGATCGAGGTGATTGGACTTGTCTCTCAGAAGAACGATCCGGACCTCGACGCAGTTCGCAAGTTTGTTCGAGATCAGGGAGTCAACTTCCAGGTCGTTTGGGATACTGAAAACTTTGGCGATTCTCTGTTGCGAGCGGTGAACGGCCGCAGTGTGTTGCCGGACACCTTCATAATTGTCCGAGGCACTGTGCGAAAAACTTTTTTCGGCTTTAATGCGTCAGTGTCGCCTCAACTTCTCCGGCAAACGCTGGATCAAATTGGCCGGGAACCGAGGACTTCTCCGTGAAGGAAAAACCCGGAGCGTAGTTTGGATCTGAATCACTTCGCCAACTGGAATGGACGCGAACGCGACTCAAAAGCCCGATCTAAAAACCGAAGCCATCGCCGGCATCACCACGTTTTTCACGATGTCCTACATCGTGGTGGTCAATCCGCAAATCATCTCGGCCGACGGCAAAACGGGCATGGCTTTCAGCGGCGTCCTGACCGCCACCGTGCTCATCTGCTTCACGATGACGTTGCTGATGGGCCTTTATGCGAAGTTGCCCTTTGCGGTCGCGCCGGGCATGGGCATCAATGCGTTTTTTACTTATGCGATCATCCTGGGTAAAGGCGTGCCCTGGCAGACGGCCCTGGGAATCATTTTTTGGGCCGGCGTTTTCTTTCTGCTGATTTCAGTTACGCCGATTCGCGAATCGATCGCCCGGGCCATCCCGCGCGAGATCAGAATCGCGGCCGCGGTCGGCATCGGAATTTTTCTCACCTTCATTGGACTGAAGAACGCCGGCTTTGTCGCTGCCGATCCGATTACTTTTGTAAGAATCGGCACGCTCGGGAAACCGGCGCTGCTCACAATCCTGGGCGTAGCGATCTCAATTTTTCTGATGTCCCGGAAAAATCCGTTTGCGTTTCTCAGCGCGATCGTGGTCGTCACGTTGGTCGCCTGGGCTTTCGGTCTGGTTACGGCGCCGCCGCGCATGCTGACTCTGCCGGATTTCAAGACGGTGTTTTTCAAACTCGATATTTGGGGTGCGCTGAAATTGAGCTTGATACCGTCGATCATCGCGATTCTTTTTACCGATCTCTTCGATTCGATCTCGACGTTCATCGGGGTGGCGCACGCGGGCGACTTGCTTGACGAAGATGGTCACCCGCGAAACCTGCGACAGGGATTGATTGTCGATTCGCTGGCAACCATGGGTGCGGGCCTGGCCGGCACTTCATCCGGCACTGCTTATATCGAGAGCATTGCAGGGATCAGTATGGGCGGGCGAACCGGCAGGACTTCGGTGGTCACCGCGCTTTGCTTTCTGCCATGTCTGTTTATCGCGCCGCTGGCCGGGATGGTGCCGCCCTTCGCGACCGCCGCCGTACTGATTCTGGTGGGCGCTGCGATGTTCCGCAGCGTTAACCAAATCAATTTTTCAAAGATTGAAGAAGCCGTACCCGCATTTCTGACTCTGGTCTTGATTCCGCTGACGTTCTCAATCACACAGGGAATCCTCTGGGGATTTATTTCGCACGTAGGTTTGTATCTGATGGTCGGACGCCGCCGCGAAATCCACCCGGTGATGTACGTGCTGGCCCTGGTATCGATTGGATTGATGGTGTTGGAACGGATCAAGTTCGGATAAGCTTGCGCTGATAATCCCTCGCGTCGCATACTCCGAAAGTCAATGCGTAAAGGTAGATTCAAGTTGGTGGCGCCGGCGACTCTTTGTGCAGCTCTGCTGGTCACATTGAATGCGCAGAGCGAAACTACCCAGGAAAAACCTGACCCCGTTTCTTTCTTCGATGTGCTGGATCTTCCCGCCCGCGTCGATGAACCAAAGTTGTTCAAGGGTCAGGATAGCCACTCATTGCATTGCGCAGTCGCGAATCGATCCGGAGAACCGTTACTCGGGCTGCGTTTGATTCTCATGACCGTCGACTCTGCCGGAAAACTGCGAACGCGCGCGACCTGGTCCGAAGAGACAGAACTCGCCGCCTATTCAATCAAGACCTTTCAGTTTAAGCTTCACCTCAAGGAAAAAGCCCAAACAGGAGATCGGGTTTTTCTCGCCATCGATGAAGTAATCGGAAGCGAAACGATCTGGCGCGCTGTCGATGCCGAAAAGGCTCTCCGGGCGTATTCTCGCGGCCAGCATGATATCGTTCCCAAAGTGAAGGCTGTCGCCAATAAAGACGATCGCGAAAAGGGTCCGCTAATCATACCTCTGAAGCTGAGGAAACCATGAAGCGTTCGACCAGAGGATGTGGTTGCGCAATCGCGGTGCTCGTGGTTCTGCTGGGCGCCGGCGGCGCGGCATTTTGGAAATGGGGTTTGCCCCGGCTGCGTTCGCTGCCTCCAAAACCTACGGGTGAACTGCAAGTGCACGTGCTCGACGTCGGGCCAATCGAAGGCGATTCAATTCTGATTGTCGCGCCCGGAGGCAAGTCCGTTTTGATCGATGCCGGCGACGCCGGTAAAGGCAAGATCATCCTGGAAGCGTTGAAGCGCTACAAAATTGAAAAGCTCGACTACTTCATTGCTACGCATCCTCATCCTGATCATATCGGCGGCGCCGATGAAGTGATGAATGGAATCAAGGTCGGGACGGTGATCGACAACGGCGTAGATCTCTCCACACCCGCGCCGCCTGCGCCGCCAACAAAGAAAGGCGCGAAACCGAAACCGACGCCGACGCCGGCAAAGAAGAACCGGGCCAAGACTGTGACCAGCTTCTTTGACGAGTACAGAGAGGCTTTGGAGAAGTCCGGCGCGCAGCACGAGAAAGCGGAAGCAGGAAAGAAGTACGACCTGGGCGGTGGCGCGTACTTGACAGTCCTGGCGCCGACCGAACCCTTCTTTACCAAAGACCAGATGAAGACCGGCGGCAACGACACCAATGCCAATTCGATTGTCCTGCGTCTGGATTATGGTGACTTTACCATGCTCTTTATGGGCGACGCCGAAAGTCAGACTGAAGACAGGTTGATCGGAAAAGATCTCGAACAGAATTCGTTGAAAGCACGAGTAATCAAGATCGCGCATCACGGATCGAAATATGCGACGTCGGAACATTTTCTGAAGCGCGTGCAGCCTGAGGCCGCAATCATTTCCGATGGTGGGTGGAACCGTTATGGTCACCCGGCACAGTCCGTGCTCGATCGGCTGAAAGCCGCTAACGCCAAGGTGTATCGCACGGACCTGCAAGGTGAAATCACGATTACGACCAAAGGGCGCGCCGACTCGTCCCGCTTTTACGAGATCAAGGGAGCGAAAGAACCTACGGCAGATGTTTGGGCCGGCCGGGAAGCGCAAAAGGACGACGCGTCGCGCACGGGCTTTATCGCTTACGGAGATTTTGGACCGCCGCCGAAACCGAAGACTGAGAAACCAAAGAAAAAATAATTCGTGCGCGGCTTTGCCGCCTGATGTGCGGTAAGGCTCGGCCTTACCGGTGAAGGAACTTTTGATTTTCGTCGCGGCTACGCCTCGTCTTCGCTGAGGCAGAGCCTCAGATTCATTTTGTGATCGCCGGAAAGGCAGAGCCTTTCCGCACATCAGGCGGCAAGCCGCAATTACGTTTCGAACTGATGACACAACCTGCAACCTATGCGTCGGCCGGAGTCGACATAGACGCCGCTAATCGCGCGACTGAGAAAATCAAAGAACTCGCGCGCACAACTTTCAACGCGCGCACTCTTTCAGAGATTGGCAGCTTCGGCGGCATGTTTGATGGCGCGTTTCCGAAGATGCAGCAACCTGTGCTGGTCGCATCTGCCGACGGCGTGGGCACCAAACTGAAGATTGCGTTCGCGACCGGAATCCACAACACCATTGGACGCGACCTGGTCAATCATTGCGTTAACGACATCCTGGTTCAAGGCGCGCGGCCCTTGTTCTTTTTGGATTACGTGGCCACCGGCAAGCTCGCGCCCGACACAGTCGCCGGCATCATTGAAGGCATCACCAATGGTTGCCGGGAAAACGGATGTGTCTTACTCGGCGGTGAAACAGCCGAAATGCCCGGCTTTTATGGGGACGGTGAATATGACGTCGCGGGATTCATCGTCGGCGTGGTTGATCGGGAAAAGATCATTGACGGAAAGACGATTGCACCGGGCGATGTCGTGCTCGGATTGCCTTCAGTTGGTTTGCACACAAATGGCTATTCGCTGGCCCGCAAACTATTCTTCGAAGTCGCCGGCTACACTGCTGATACTCATCTCGATCAGCTTGGCGAGACTATCGGCCAGGCGCTTTTGAAATCGCACGTTAGTTATCTACCCAATCTGGATGGCCTTCTCGACGCGGGAGTAATCAAAGGACTCGCACACATCACCGGCGGCGGCTTGCTGGAAAATATTCCGCGTATTCTGCCTGCAGGAACGGCGGTAGAGATCAAACGCGGGTCCTGGCCCGTTTTGCCAATCTTCGAAATCATGCAGCGGATCGGCAAAATCGACGAACGCGAAATGTTTCGTACTTTCAATATGGGCATAGGCATGGTCATCGTTTGCACTCCGCATGACGCCTCCGAGATCAAAACGGTTATCAAGACATCTCATGAGATTGGTCGAGTCACCAAAGGCGAGAAAACAGTTTCGTTAGATTAATAAGAAAAATTCCCATGGAACACTGGCTGGAAGATTTCAAACAAACAATTGAGTCCGCGAATGCGCGACTCATGCAAATCAGCGAAGCGCAAAGCCGGCAACCCAGTGCAGAAGATCATTGGTCGGCAAAACAGATCATCGGTCATTTGATCGATTCGGCCACCAACAATCACGCGCGGTTTGTGCTGGCGCAGCTCAAAGACGACTTGTTGTTTCCCGGCTATGAACAGGACGGCTGGGTGCGCGTCCAGCAATACCAAAACGAACCATGGCCCCAGCTTGTCGATTTATGGCGCGCATACAACCTTCACCTGGTGCATGTGATGAGCTCAGTGCCGAGGGAAAAGTTAACCACGCCCTGCACGCAGCACAGTCTGCAAACAATTGCTTTTGAAACTGTGAGCGCGAACGAGCCGGTTACGCTTGAATACTTGATGACGGATTACGTGGTGCACTTGAAACATCACCTCGGCCAGATTCTTGGCGATGCTGACTCGTAGGCAATTCCCGAATTATTCGAGCTTAAGATTCTTTACAAAATCGGCTAAGGCTGATATACGTCTCGACTCGGCACAGGGCCAATTGAGGCGAGGGTCGCGGCTTGATCGTGAGTGACGGTTCGCTTTGCTTTCCCCTCGAAGCTAAGTGTTGCGCAGCCCTGAGGCCCCCGGTTTCCTTGTCCTTAGCCAGACGCGCAACAGCGTCCAGAAGGTTATTCTCTTAACCTTGCATTCTCACAAGAAAGGTGGCTCCTCATGTCGAATCAAACTCCAGCCGCAACCCCTGACCGAAAGCACTCGAAACCAGTCGCCTGGTTGCTTGGGCGACAGCTCATCGGCAGCGTGAAAGGCATCCTGCTCTACGCGGCGTACGGGAAAAAACTCGATCCGCGAGATTGGATGCAGGCCAGTGTCTATCCTGATCCTGATCCCATTGAGTCGTTGAAATTGTGGCGGGTGGCTTACGAACGGGCGCACCCGCAAGAGGCGGCAGATCCCGCAATTGGAAACGAGGCTTTTTGGAACGGACGAGATGAGTTTTGGTTCGATTACCTGGCAGACGCAGGTGACGGCACCAGAGCGATGTACAGTCTCGCGTATTTATGCCTGAGTAATCTTTGGGTGAAAAACTTAGTTACAGAGCTTCCTGCGACTGCCGGCGAGCGCGAGATCAAGTTGAAAGCAGGCCACGAGGGATTCGAGACATCCTTGCCGCGCGGAGAGTTTCTCTTTATCGGCGGCGACACGGCGTATCACGCAGCGGACTACATGACCTTAGCCAGCCGTTTTCATCAGCCTTTCGAGTGGGCCTATGAAGACCTGGCCAGGAACGACGGCATTTCCCGGGAAGGGCCTGCCCGCCCGGTATTCGGCATACCCGGAAATCATGATTATTACGATCAGCTCGATGGTTTCCGCAGACAGTTCCGCCAGCCGACCAGAGACGAACCAATACCTGGCGAAGACGCCGCCAACATAGATCGGGCGCAACTGGGGGTGGCAGGATTTCGCCGCGTTCAGGAAGCGAGTTACGTGGCCGTGCAACTTCCTTTCGGATGGTGGTTCTGGGGGCTTGACACTGAGGTGGGGCAAATCGACCGGCGGCAACAAAGATTCTTCCGCCGATTGGGCGCCAAGAAGTCCGACGCGCCAGACGACATCGAGCCACCGGCGAAGCTGATCATCGCGACGTGCTCACCCACAACGTTCCACGGGAAGATCGCTGAAAAGGAAGATTACAAGGCTGCCGATGCGATTGGTCAGCTGGGATTGAGCCAGCCATTCCTGCCCGACAAGAAGTTCGATGACGGTACTTATGATCTTTCCACCACTGGTGACAGCAAGATCGACCCGGGACAGTGCCGCCTGGAACTTTCAGGCGACGTGCACCAATACGCCCGTTATTGGGGACCCAAAGCTCCGCCTGCCGAGCAGAGTCGCGCCGATGCGAAAGCTCCTCGCGAAAGCGCCGAAAGCTATGCATCGGTCGTTTCCGGTTTGGGTGGCGCCTTTCACCATCCTTCGACCACATACGACGATCAGCTGCAGGAACAGATTCTTTATCCATCCGAAACCAAATCTCGTGACGCGGTCGCTGAACGCATCTTCAAATTCTGGAACATCTGGGGTGGCGGCTATGTTTGGCTCGCAGGCGCGATCATCGCGTTTATTATCTATTTCGGCGCCTTCGTCACACCGAGCAACCGCCAGTTTCTGAGCAATCTCAGGCCGGTTGCCTGGGTCCTACAGATGGACCGCGAGACGATTACCGCGGGTGCGCTTTCCGTTCCGTCGAATTCCGCAACGAAAATTTCGGAGGCCTTGAATCAAAGTGCGTGCGGAGAAGTGAATTCTTTTTTCATCTGGCGGTGGACTGGTATTTCGGACAAGTGGCTGCCGCCCGGGCCTTGTCGCCCGGAAAATACGAAATATTTCTTTCTCACCAGCATCAGTGACCTTGGTGATTGGCCCGCAGACTTTCAAATCGGAACGCTGCTGGTCCTGGCTGCTCTGATCGCTACCCTTCTTACTTTCATCTTTAGTAACAGAATCTTCGGGACTACGGATCAGGATTCACTCGGTGCTGAGGCCCAACCGAGCGAAGAGGTAATCGAAGGCGGCGAAAAACGTATCAAGCCCCGGAAAACTGATCCTGAGATTCACGCCGAACCGAATAAGTGGCTAGTTGGCATTTTGACGCCTACCAGCCTCGCCGTGTTTCTTGGGCTGTTGACGCTCAATCCATACCGAGGACACATCAGCCCATTCGTCAACAGCTTGCTGGTGCTTTTCTCAATTATCTGGGCGGTGGCGGCAATAATGCTCAGCGTTCGCTACAGCGAATACTTATTCAAAAAGGGCCACAAGGCCTACATCGACAATTTCGACTGGATACTACCGTGGGTTCTCACAGCTATCGCTGTGTTGAGTCTGGCCATGGGATTCTGGTTCTTCGGCAAGAACAATCCAGCCGCCTTTTTGATTTCGGATATCGCGTTTATTGTTACTCTCGTTGGGGTCTTTTTTCTGCTGTGGTTCTTGCCTTTCCTAATCGGTGGAGAGCTACTCAAGAATCGCGGCGTGTCAAAACCGGTAAGATACATTGGCACTGCACTATTTGGATTTTGGCATGCGGTTTTGCAATTGGCGATCCCGCTTTTGCTGATCAGGCGTGGCGATTGGGTTACGTGGATCGTCGCCGGGGCGATCGTATTTCTCTCGATTCCTATTGGAACGGCCTGTTTGAAAAAAAACAGCAAGGCCGGCCTGGCGTTCTTCTGGGTTCTTCTGGGCGGCCTCGTTCTGGTTTTACCCTGGCTGACTTCGTACTTACAGCTTCGCGCGCCTTTCGCCAATCCATCATGGAATGGATGGTCGGGGCTGTGGCCTTCTTTCCTCGCCGCGGCAGTCGGCGCGGTCATGTGCTGTTTGTGGTTCGGGTGGTACCTGGCTGTGTGTTTCATTTTCAACGGACACAACAACGAAGTCGGCGGAGCTGCCCGTATCGAAGAGTTCAAACAATTCATTCGTTTTCGCATCGACAAAAAAGGAATTACCGGGTACGTGATTGCGCTCGATGAGGTCAGCATGATCGGAAAACCTGTTCCCGGCGAAGCGCGCAAATATGACGGTCGCGATTTGAACCCCAGGCTGATAGATGTCTTCCGCCTGGAGGTCAAAAACCCTGCTGCGCGCAGTTAGCTGGCACGAAACATGAAAAACCATCGACAGAAGACGTCTCCTGAGCCCAGGCGGAACTTCGCGCTGATGCGTTTCCATCTTACCGCTGCGAAACGATATGCAAAGTAATGCCCGCGGCAGAGCTCGAATCGGAATTCTGATTTCCGGTCGTGGTTCAAACATGATTGCCCTGGCCGACGCAGTTCGCAACGAAACGATACCCAACGCCGAGGTGGCGGTGGTAATCAGCGACCAGGCGAACGCCGCCGGCCTGCTGAAAGCCGGCGAGCGCGGAATCGAAACGCTCGTCATCGAGAGGAGTGGCCGGCCAAGAGCAGAACACGACCGCGAAATGGTGACCGAGTTAAAAGCGAGAAACGTAGATCTTGTTTGTCTCGCAGGTTACATGCGCCTGCTCTCGAGAGAGTTTCTGGCGGCTTTTCCGCGGCGGATTCTGAATATCCATCCCAGCCTGCTGCCTTTGTTTCCCGGACTCGATGCCCAGCAACAGGCAATCGATCATGGCGCCAGGGTGAGCGGCTGCACGGTCCACTATGTTGATGAAACTCTGGATGGCGGGCCGATAATTGCTCAGCGCGAAGTGCCGGTCAATAAAGATGATACGGCCGAGAGTTTGTCAGCGAGAATTCTGGTTCAAGAGCATCAACTTTATCCTGAAGCAGTGACACTGGTTCTTAACAAAGACGTCATCGGTTCTAAACCTTGACTGGTTGGAACGTTAGGCCTAATACTGCGTCATGTGGACGAACTTATCAGGCCGATCCGTGTTGAGGCGCGGCCGGGATATCACATTTACCTCGAATTCGCGGATGGCACGAATGGTGAGGTTGACCTATCGAGACTCGCCGGGAAAGGCGTCTTTCGCGTTTGGAACGACTATCGGGTTTTCGAGAACGTGCGCCTGGGGAACCATCGTGAGATCCAATGGGACGATGAGATCGAACTTTGTGCCAATTCGCTTTACCTCGAACTCACGCATAAGTCACCAGAGGACTTGTTTCCGGAACTGCAACGCGAACAACCCCATGCCTGAATTGTGTCGTTTTTACGGCATCATCATCAGGGTTTTCTGGGACGACCATCCTCCTCCACACTTTCACGGTCCTACGGAAATAACGAAGCGCTGATCGATATTTTGACGGCTGAAAATCATCGCCGGATCATTGCCATTGGGCGCCCGCAGTTTAGTGAGACAATGGACTGAATTACACCGCGATGAGTTGATGGAAGATTGGAACCGTGCCAGAACACTGCAACCGCTAAGACGAATTGAACCGTTGCCGTAAAACCAGAATGTCCGCCGCAATCACTTCAGACGACACCCTGATAATCGAAACGCCTGAACGCGTGCCCTTGCACTTTGCCCTGGCCTCGATCGGGAATCGTTTCATCGCTTGCGCCATTGATCACACAATTCAAATCATTGTGCTGGTGGCGATGGTGATCACTTTTCTCATCATTTCGGACGCCGCAGATTTTGGTTCGCGCCTGGCCAGCGCCCCAAAGTGGGTCATTGCCTTGCTGGTAATTATCCAGTTCCTAATCATCAACGGTTACTTCGCGATCTTCGAGTGGCTGTGGAGCGGTCAGACTCCGGGTAAGCGCTGGCTGAAGCTGCGGGTCATTCGCGAAGACGGCCGGCCAATTTCTTTCTTTGAAGCAATGATTCGAAACCTGATCAGGGTAATTGATTTCATCGTGCCGCCATTTTATTCGGTCGGCCTGGTTTCAGTTTTTGCCACCGAACGCGATCAGCGCGTCGGCGATTTGGTCGCCGGCACAGTCGTGGTGCGCGAACGCGAATCGGAAGCACCGGCCTTCGACGAGGTCTTTGCTTCTCCAGTTTCGGACGCGGCGCTGCGCCGATCCTTCGCCCCGGTGAAATTCACCGCCGACGTTAATAAACTGACTGAACGTGAGATTTCAGTAGTTGAAAGTTTCTTGCGTCGTCGCTCAGAGTTGAAAACCTATCCGCGGCAATGGATGGCCTGGCGGGTATCGATGCCAATCCTATTCAAACTGCGCCCGCAATATGATTTGGCCACCTTCACCTACGAAGGTTTTCTCGAAGAACTGCTCCACCGCTATCGCGAAAAGCACCGCTTCATTGATTAACATCCTGCCTAAGAAAATCAGGCGGAACGGTTTTCCAGCGCTCCCCCTGTGGCGTTAAGGGTTGAGTTCCCGGGATTGATCTCAACGCGACGAATAAAGTCGCTGCCTTGTGCTCACCGTCATTTGATACAATCCGCCGCCAATGAAGTGTCCTCGTTGTCAGAGAAGTATTCCCTTAGGCGACTCATCTTGTCCGGCCTGCGGCTTCTCGTACGACGAGGCGACTCAGAAGCTTGATTCACCGCCAAACAAATCCGGCGACAGACGATCATTCACCTCGTTCGATTCCATCGACGATGCGCGCTTTGTGCCGGGAACCATTCTCGCCGACCGCTATCGCATTGTGGGCCTGCTCGGCAAAGGCGGAATGGGTGAAGTCTATCGGGCGGATGATTTGAAGCTGGCCCAGCCGGTAGCGCTGAAGTTTCTTCCTGATCATTTGCTAAGCGACAGCGTGGCGCTCGGGCGTTTTCATCGCGAAGTGCGTGTCGCGCGTCAGGTTTCGCACAAAAACGTTTGCCGCGTTTACGACATTGGCGAGGTTGATGGCCGTCATTTCCTCTCGATGGAATTCATCAAGGGTGAAGAACTATCTTCCCTGCTGCGCCGCATTGGCCGCCTGCCGGAAGACAAAGCGCTGCAACTCGCGCGGCAAATTTGCGCGGGACTGGCTGCCGCCCATGACGTTGGTTTTCTGCACCGCGATCTGAAGCCGGCCAACATAATGATCGATGGCGAGGGCAATGCCCGGATACTGGACTTCGGACTCGGCGGTTTGACCGATGAATTCGCCGAAGAAGAAATCCGCGCCGGCACACCCGCCTATATGTCTCCGGAACAAATCGAAGGCAAACAGCAAACAGTTCAGAGTGATATCTATTCACTGGGCCTGGTGTTCTATGAATTGTTCACCGGCAAACGCGCGTTTGATGCGCCATCACTTCATGAACTGATTAAGTTGCGGCGCAGCGACGCGACCCCCACGACACCGACCTCACTGGTAAAAGAACTCGATCCGCAAATCGAGAAAATAATCGATCACTGCATTCAAAGAGATCCTGATCAAAGGCCTTCGTCGGCTTTGCAGGTTGCGGCTGGTTTACCCGGTGGCGATCCTCTGGCCGCTGCCCTGGCGGCCGGCGAGACACCGTCGCCGGAAATGGTCGCAGCAGCGCCCATGGAAGGTGTTCTGAAACCCGCAATCGGTATTGCGCTGCTCGCCGTATTTGTGTTGACCGTCTTACTGACTTCGTGGCTAACGAAATACTCTTTTATCTATCGACTGGCGCCACTTAACCAATCGCCCGAAGTCCTGCGCGCTCGGGCGCGTGAGGTCATCGCCAAACTTGGCTACACAGATCCGCCGGTGGACAGCGCCGACGGCATCATGCTCAGTGACAACTATTTTCGATACATAGACGCCCGCGACAAATCGACTACTCGTTGGGATCGACTGCGCACTGAATCGCCCGGGCCCTATCGCTTCTGGTACCGGCAAAGCCCCCGTTATTTCATCAACAGCGGCGGCGACATTACCGTAGATAATCCGGCGCTTGACGTCTCAGGCATGACGAGCATGTACCTCGATATGGAGGGCCACCTCCACTGGTTTGTGCGCGTGCCTCCACAACGCGAGGCTGCTGATGAAAAGCAGGGTGCCCCGGATTGGTCGGTGGCCTTTCGCGAAGCCGGGCTCGACCTTGCCAGTTTCACACCTGCGCCTTCCACCTGGATTCCATTACACGCCTACGACGCCCGGGCCGCCTGGGACGGAGTTGATCCCAGGCGACCGGAAAACAAGGTTCACGTCGAAGCCGCGTCGTTTCGTGGAAAGCCGATCTACTTCGAGACAATTTATCCCTGGGATCAACCTTCGCGTCAGCAGTCGGCCCCAGAGAGCGGCAGCGAACGCTTTTTCACCTTTGGGATAATTGCAGTTTTCCTAATTGCGCTGATTGGCAGCGCGATGTTGGCGCGCAGCAACCTGCGACTCGGCCGAGGAGATCTATCCGGCGCCACCCATCTCGCTTTTGCTTACTTTGTGGTGCGAATGCTCGTCTGGCTTTTCGAAGAGCATCACAATGGATTTATTGGTAATGAGTTCTCTCTGTTCATCACGGCCGTGGCGATTGCCATCTTTTCAGCCTTCTACCTTTGGTTACTCTATATCGCCCTCGAGCCGTTCGTCCGCCGCCGTTGGCCGCGACGTATCGTTAGCTGGAACCGCCTGCTGCGCGGAGATTATCGAGATCCTTTGGTTGGACGTGACATTCTGATCGGGGCGGCGGCAGGTGGAATTATTATCCTGACTACTGCTCTGACTGCTCCGATCCTGCGAAGCATCGGTCGTCCCTTTGATCTCGTTTCAAACCCGGGCAGTGCAATTGTTGGTTCGTTCTTTTGGTTACGATTTGCCTCGCAACTAACGGCTGGTTTGTTTCTGTCGTTCATCGGGTTGTTTCTACTCTTGCTGTTCGTGGTGATCTTGCGTCGCGAATGGCTGGCACTTGGGGCTCTCTGGATCCTACTGACCGTGTTTGGCACACTCGTCGGCCAAATGACCTGGGCGGGAGTTCCCTCAGTCATGTTCGGAGCTGCGATCAGTTTATTTATTCTCTATCGATTTGGGCTACTCGGACTGTGCGCCACAATGTTCTTCGCGCACCTCTGGGTGTTCTATCCGATAACGACCGAGTTTGGCGCATGGTACGCCATTGATTTTGTGATCGGAGTAATCCTCTGTCTGGCACTGGCGGTTTATGGATTTTACATTAGTCTGGGTGGACAGTCCGTTTTTGGCGGAGAGTTGCTTGATGATTAGCGCTGGTTAGAACAAGTCGCGTACTAGCTGGGAGCGCGGACGTCCTCGTCCGCATTGAGCGCGAAGCGCGAACGGTTTCGGTGATTACAACAAACGGTGCGGACGGGGACGTCCGCGTTCCCAGCATTCACCAGCTCGATCTGACAAGGTCGACTTTTCGGGCAAAGCTCGTTCAACCAATTCACTCGTGGATTTTCTGATGTGTTTCAGCGGGCGCGCGACCAGCACCGGACACGGCGCCTGGCGCAAAACGCGATCGACGTTTGAGCCGAACAACGTCATCAGTCCAAATCCCGCGCCTTGCGCGCCCAGGCAAACCAGATCGATTTCGTTTCGTTGCGCGTAGTGAATGATCTCGCGATAAGGCTGGCCCTCGCAGATTACGTTCTTTATCCGGCACCACAAGTGCGCCTCGTCCGGTACCGCTTTCTGCAAACGACGCGCCGCTTTGTGATAGACGCCTTCCTTGCCCATCGGATACCAGGAAATCTCGGGTTCGTCCAGGGTGAACGGTGGCAGAACGTGCAGCAGGTGAAGTTCCGCCTGATACTCCTGCGCGACTGAGAGGCCCAGCTTGAGCGCCAATTCGGAGTGATCCGAAAAATCATAGGCGACCAGGAGTTTCTGCAAACCAATTTTCCGCTCGCTTTCGTTGATCCAATCACGCTCGTCGGCATGCATTACCAGTACGGGACAGGGAGCGGTGCGGCAAACGGATTCAGCCACCGATCCCAGCAGTGCCGCCCGATGAGGGCGCCGCCGCGATCGCATGATGATCAAGTCCGCTCTATGTCGCGAAGCTTCTCTGGTGATGCAATCCCCCGGATCGTCACAACTCACGATGATTGATTTCCAACCCAGCGCCTTCAGGTCCTTCTGGTTCGCATGCTCGTGCATCGCCGCCTCGAGCAAATCGGCGGGCTTGCCCTTGAGAGTACCCGGATTGTCAGAACTGTCCTGGCAGTACATCTGAATAAGTTGCGCGTCGTACGCGTGCGCCAGCGCCACCGCATAGCGCAAAGCTGCTTTCGAATCAGGCGTCAGGTCGGTAGGACAAAGGATGCGTTCGATTCTCATAATCTGTAACAGGATTCGGAATCTCTGTACCTCGATCAAAGGTTTGAGCAATGACTGTGCCGACACGCTCAGTTTCGGAAACGCCGGGAACTTTGCTCAATCTGGCCGTCGATCAACTGCCTTTGAGGCCTTTTACTCAATCCGTGGGAAAGTTTGCTCAGACTCGACTGGAGCGCAAGCGTCCTCGCTGGCAAACGTTAGCGAGGACGGTCGCGCGCCACTCAGTAGTTAAGACCCCACATCTTCCGCGAAACTTTCTCTTCCAGCGTGGCCACGTCGGTCTGCGGCGCCAATCCGGCTTTCTGCGCTTCCAGCCCGACGGCCAGGGCGACTTTGCGAGAGATGGTGCGGACATCCTCGAGCACCGGATAGAGAGCGCCGCTTTTATCTCTTGCTGAAGGAGCGAACTCGCTGAGAACTTCGGCCGCCGCGGTGAACATTGAATCGATCACGCGGCAAGCGCCGGAAGCGATCACGCCGAGACCGACACCCGGAAAGATAAACGAGTTATTGCACTGTCCAATGCGCACCATTCGACCATCGGACAAGATCGGTGAGAAAGGGCTGCCGCTTGCGATCAAAGCCTTTTCGTTCGTCCAGCGGAAAAGATCGACTGGCGTCGCTTCGCTTTTCGAAGTTGGATTGGAAAGCGGAAAGATTATCGGGCGTTCGACGTGGCGAGCCATCTCGCGGACGATTTCTTCGGTAAAGGCGCCAGGTTGCGCCGAGGTACCGAGCAAAATCGTCGGCCGCACGTTGCGAACCACGTCAGCGAACTGCACCCGTGCAGGATCGTCGAGCTTCCAGGCGGCGGTGCGTGCGAATGGTTGAGCATATTTCTTCTTGAAAGCTTCATCGAGTTCTCGTTGATCGTGTACCAGGCCTTTGCTGTCGATCAGCCAAAGCGATTTCCTGGCTTCTTCAGCCGCAACACCTTCGCGGGCCATCGCCGCCACAATCTGATCGCTGATGCCGAAAGCCGACGAACCGGCGCCGAGAATGGCGATCCGATTCTCACTGAATTTTGATCCTATCAAACGAGAAGCCGCCAGCAGGCCAGCCACCGTCACCGCTCCGGTGCCCTGAATGTCATCATTGAAAGTGCATAAGCGATTGCGATAACGCTCCAGGATTCTGGGCGCATTATGCTTGGAAAAATCTTCCCATTGCAGCAGGACGTTGGGAAACTTATGACTTACAGCGGTAACAAACGCTTCGATAAATTGCTCGTATTCCTGGCCGCGTATCCGATTATGACGCCAGCCAAGATAGAGCGGATCGTCCAGCAACTCCTGATTGTCGGTGCCCACATCCAGCAAAATCGGCAGCGTGGTTGAGGGATGAATTCCCGCGCACAAGGTGTACAGCGAAAGCTTGCCGACCGGAATTCCCATGCCGCCCACACCCAGGTCGCCCAATCCCAGAATGCGCTCGCCATCCGTAACTACGATGACTTCCACGTCCTTCGTCGGTGCATTGTCGAGCAGCGCTGATATTTCATCGCGGTAAGGATAAGAAATGTAAAGCCCGCGCGGGCGCCGGAAGACGTGACTGTATCGACGGCAACCTTCGCCCACCACCGGCGTGTAGATGATGGGCATCATCTCGGTAATGTGCTCACGCAGCAGCCGGTAGAAAAGCGTCTCGTTACGATCCTGAAGTCCGGTGAGAAAAATGTAGCGCTCGAGATCGTTGTCTTTACGTTGGTAGTTTGCGTAAACGCGAGTCAGTTGCTCTTCGACTGTTGAGCAGTGATAAGGCAGCAGACCGAGCAGATTAAGGCGGCGCCGTTCGGGTTCCGGAAAGGCACTGCCTTCGTTGAGCAAAGGATCGTCAAGCAGGCGGTGGCCGGTGAGGCCCAACTGTTCTGCCATGCGAACTGTCATGTTAGTAGCAAGCTGTGTGGCACTCATCTTTTTACCTCAGGCCATGGCGAAGTCAATCCTGCCGTTGCGCTCGGCGAGCGGCATATAAGCGCGCGTGCGTTCGCCGAGATAAACCTGACGTGGACGCGCGATCTTTTGATCGCCGTCGCCGAGCATCTCGGCCCATTGGGCCAGCCAGCCGGCCGTGCGGGGAATCGCAAACAGCACCGGGAACATATCTACCGGGAATTTCATCGCCTGGTAAATGATTCCCGAATAGAAATCAACGTTCGGATAAAGCTTGCGCGAAACGAAGTAATCATCTTCCAAAGCGATCCTTTCGAGTTCGAGCGCGATGTCGAGCAGAGGATCTCTACCGGTGACTTCGAATACCCGATACGCGTTTTCTTTAATTATCCGTGCGCGCGGATCGTAGTTCTTGTAAACGCGGTGGCCGAATCCCATCAGGCGGAACTCGCCGGCCTTGACGCGCTTGATGTATGCAGGCACGTTGTTGATGGAACCAATCTCCTTGAGCATCCTCAGCACCATCTCATTTGCGCCGCCGTGGAGCGGGCCATAGAGAGCCGCGGCCGCCCCGGCCAGGGCTGAAAACGGATCAGTGTGCGCGCTGCCGATGCTGCGCATCGCGTTGGTGCTGCAATTCTGTTCGTGGTCTGCGTGTAAAATGAACAGCACACTGAGCGCTTGCTCGAGCACAGGATGCGGCTCGAATTTGGACTCAGTCGTCCTGAACATCATGTTCAGGAAATTACCTTCATAGCTCAGATCGTTATCGGGATACGCGTAAGGCAGGCCCACGTTATGCCGGTATGCAAACGCTGCGATGGTCGGCACCTTGGCGATCAGCCGGTAGATCTGTTTCCGGCGCGCCTCGCTATTGAAAATGTCCTTGGCATCAGGATAGAAAGTGCCGAGAGCGCCCAGGGTCGAGATGAACATGCCCATCGGGTGTGCGTTGTAGTGAAAGCCATCCATGACCTTCTTGATGCTCTCGTTGATGAAAGTGTGATGCGTTATGTTCCAGGTCCAATCTTTCAGCTGCTCCTCAGTCGGCAGCTGGCCGTGCAACAAAAGGTAGGCAACTTCAAGGTAGCTGCTTTTCACAGCGAGCTCTTCAATCGGATAACCTCGATATTCGAGAATGCCCTTGTCACCATCAATGAAAGTGATCCGGCTCTTGCACGAAGCGGTGTTCATAAACGCCGGGTCGTAGGTCATCAGTCCGGCGTCGTCATCCGCCACTTTGATCTTTCGGAGATCGGTGGCTCTGATCGATTCGTTTTCAATTGGGACCTCGTACTGTTTGCCGGTGCGATTGTCGGTGATCGACAAGGTGCTGGTGTTCATCATCACAACTCACTTTCTTCACTGCCCGGACCGCGCCAGCACAGTTTTTCAAATCACTAAAGAAGGCCTCACACAAACGACAATGGACCTGTCCGCCGGGCGGAGGTCCCTGTCGTCGGCCGAATTGCCGGGCCAAAACTTACTTGCCGGCCGGTACTGTGTGCGCTTCCGTCTCGCCGCTGAACTGATATTCAGTCACTTCCTGGAAGCCTGAAACCGCGGACATACGCACGGTAAAAGTGCCGGCCTTGGTGCGTTCTGCCGGGACGCAATGGAACGAAACGACCAATTTGCCGGCCACCGGCGCGTTGCCTTTGTAGACGAACGTGCAGGCTTCGCCGCGAGCCATCGCCGCGTCGTCGTGAACAAACAGGTATTCGCCTTTGAGGACTACGCCCATGAGCAGCGTCGGCTCAGTAAACACTGTCACTGCTTGCTTCTTGCCGCCGGGCGCGGCCTTGCTGGCGACCAGTGAACTGCTGCTGAGCGTGACCGCGAACAGCAGCGCAGCTAATAAGATTAGACTCTTCATAATGATCTCCTCACTAAACAGGATGATTCTCAGTCCGACATCGACGTAAGGACTATGAAGCCTGTGTGCAACCGATGTGCCGACCTCGGGTAGTCTGAGTTTGCTCACAAAAGCCGGAAACGAGCCTCGAGATTGCGGAATGTTCCGCATCCGGCGTGGGAAAGGTCGCAGTAATCAAGCTCCGGTCACCGAACTCTGGCGATTGGCGATGAGGTTTTGCAGGGAATGACTCTTGCTCAGTTCGCATCGCAGGTTTGTCTTATCAAACCATCAAGAGGTGAGAATCATGGATGGAGTTTTGCTTCAGACCGTAGAGGCGTTGGGTGGCTCGCAATTCGTCGCCGGCGCCGGCGAAATGTGGGAGCTATTACAAGCCGAAAAGGAAGAAGTCGAACGCGAGATTCTGTTCGACGGCCCGCTGGTCCAGGAGAGTGCCGGAGGTTTGCAGGAGTTCGAACCCTCAGAATCGCCCGTCCGGGACCTTGAATGGCAGCATCGCGAGACTCTCGAGGAACGGCTGCGCGATTTGAACGATGCCCAGGATCGCTTAATGGATGGCGGTTACGGTCGTTGTCTCGAGTGTGATGAGCTGATCAATGCGAAAAGGCTGGCGGCCGATCCGGCGCTGTCGCTTTGCCTTAACTGTCAGACACAGGCCGAGACCGAATCAATCAAACGCAGCCGGTAGAACTTCCAGGTCTAATCAATGCAAAATCAGTTCACTACAATTCAGTCACCTGGCACTCGGACGAATGGGTTAACGACGGGCCTGCCGTCGACTTCGCCAACTCGCGGTCAGCAATTGAAACATATGATCGGCAACACTCCGCTGCTCGCGATTCGGGTTTTGTATCGCGGCAAAGAGCGCGTGGTCTATGCCAAGGCCGAGCATATGAACCTGACCGGCAGCATTAAGGACCGGATGGCCTTCCATATTTTGAAGAAGGCTTATCAGGAAGAACGGCTCCATCCGGGTGACACGATCGCCGAAGCGACCAGCGGGAATACCGGAATTTCATTTGCGGCCATCGGCCGCGCGTTGGGCCATCAGGTGGTTATCTACATGCCGGACTGGATGTCACAGGAGCGCATCTCGTTAATAAAAAGTCTCGGGGCCAAAATCATTCCGGTGCGCAGGGACCAGGGCGGGTTTCTCGGCAGCATTAGGATGACTGAAGAGTTGGCTGAGGAAAAGCCTCATATCTTTCTGCCGGCGCAGTTTGCGAACGAAGCCAACGTCGAGGCTCACGAGAAAACCACCGGTCCGGAGATCTGGTGGCAGCTTTACTTTCACTCGAGGCAGCCCGATGCGTTTGTCGCCGGCGTCGGCACGGGCGGCACCATTATGGGCGTCGGAAAGTTTCTGCGTGAACGCAATCCGGCAATCAAATTGCATCCGCTGCAACCGGCTGAATCGCCCACGCTCACAGTCGGGCACAAGGTGGGTCTTCATCGCATCCAGGGAATTTCAGATGAATTCATCCCCTCGATTCTGCAGTTGGACCAGCTTGATTCGGTCGTGAGCGTTCACGATGGTGACGCAATTTTGATGGCCCAGAAACTGGCCGCCACCATGGGCCTGGGCGTGGGAATTTCGTCGGGAGCAAACTTCATCGGCGCGCTGATGGTCCAGGATCAACTGGGTGACGACGCGGTGGTGACGACAGTTTTTGCTGACGACAACAAAAAATACCTGACGACCGATCTGCTGCGCGAAGAGCGCGCCGGATCTGATTACCTGACGCCGGAAGTTGAACTGCTCGGGTACGAAGCTATCAAGCGCGTTTGCTATACGTGTTTTGATGAGTAGTGAGACTTGACAAAGAATTAGTTCAGGAGGATCCAACCCAAGATTGATGTGTGAGCCCCGATTCGTGGCTTTGATTTCCAGTAACCAGACTTGACCATTCCGTTATGTCGATTTCTTGCAAATTCGCTATGACGCTTTACATGCTCCCAATCATCAACGAACTTGTTTTCTAGAATCTGTCTTCCGGCATAGGACTTCTTCATCTTTCGTATCATGTCATCAAGCTCGTAAAAGATTGGGAGCCAATCTTCATCAGTTTTTGGTCGCCCTTCACGGATATTCAATCCGAGATTTAAGCCCCTAACACGTTTGGTGAGAAGGTTGACGAAGTTGGCCATGACACCGCTGTCAATGGTTGATTCAAGGAAGCCGGCCGAGGAACTCTCGAGGAGAAACAAGAGCTTGTAATATTCGGTTTTCGAGTAGTCTCTGTTAGCGCCTTCAACACTCCGGACGTACTTCGAGTCAAGACGCCGGCCCAAAAGTTGACCGCGATCGAGAAAGTCAATCCAGTGTTGAATGGGCTCCGAGATGTGCAAATCACAAAACTCTCGTGTACTTGTTCGTTCGTTTAGAAGATTCTTCAAGTCACGTATTTCGTTTTTCAAGGAAAGGTTGTATGCAAGTTCGTTGCTTATTGAAGTAGCCCACCGCGTAATGACAGTGGCCGTCCTTAAATCTGCCTCATCCAAGAGACTGGTGATTCCTCGTATCAACCTTTGAAACTCATCTGCAAGAACTTGAATCTTATTCGAACCTCTCTCCGCCTTACGCAGAGTCAACAACCAAAGTAATTCAGCGTTCACGTGCGCAAGCATTAGGTTCCGGTAGTATCGATCTCCCCCGCATATTCCGACTATTACGTCGAACATGGACGGGTGGTAATATTCAAGTTCGCTGGAATCAAGATAATCACGTTTGGTTACTATGCTTCCATCAAGTTCATCAATGAACTGCTCGAATACAATCGATGGTGCAAGGCGACAATCCTCCAACAGCGCGAGAAAACTTTTCTCGACTTGGCATGCTTCGCTGCTTCGAGATACAGCGATGGAGAGGAGCAAAAGGCGCTTGTCTTTTGTTATTTGATTGAGCGAAAGAGTGCTTTACAAAGATCTTTTTCAACTCAGCTTTGAGGCTTCGAATCAGATCCTTCTCTACCTGCTGCAACGTCTTTCGCCTAGTCGTCCGATGCTTGGATTGAAAAATCCAATTACCACTCCAAGGGTCACTTTTCGACGGGTACTCATTTGCTTTGCCATTGAATGCCGCGTCGCGACCCATGTCTTGAGTCCCGTCGAAGCTCCAGAGTCCTTCGCCAATCTTTTGCTTTAGATAGAAGATCACCAGCCTTTCAAATTCACGCCAGTGAAGATTTTCAAGGTTGTACTTCAATGCTAGTTCCTTGAGACTCGTAAGATAATCTGTCGTGACATTATAAGTTATGTTCGGCAACGAATAGAGTTTAACTGGGTTTGCTAAAAACTTTTGTGCCAGTCGAGCATCCGCTGTTGGTAGGCTTCTCTTCTCGTTTCGAAGTTTTCTTTTTGACTCTTAAGGTCGTTAGGTTAGACTTCACATGTGTCGACCGATTCTAAGAGCATCGAAGGAATCTACCGGAACGGCAAGATTGAGTTGCTGGAGACTCCAACTGACGTTGATGAAGCGCGCGTGATTGTGACCTTCATGTCAAAGAATTCGATAGATTTGTCGACTCGAGGAATTGACGAGATTGATGCGGCCAACCTTCGGTCTCGCTTACAAACCTTCGCCGAAGATTGGGACCGCCCTGAGATGGGGGCTTACGATGCCCTATAAGCGCGGCGATGTCGTGCTCGTGCTCTTTCCCGACTCAAATCTTCGCACTGCGAAACGCCGCCCAGCGCTCATTATCCAGGGAAACACCCTAAACACCGGCCTCGCCCAAAACATCGTCGCGATGATTACCAGCAATATGACGAGGAGCGGTCATCCGAGTCGTGTCGCCCTGGTTCGAAATTCCATTCAAGGTCGTGAATCGGGGATTCTAATGGATTCGGTTGTCATGACCGACAATCTGGCAACAATTCGCGAAATGGAGATTGATCGAACCATCGGCAACGTCAGCGATACCAGTGAAATTGATCGCGCGCTTCGACATACTCTGGGCCTTACCTAACGAGCGAGTTATTGCCGTAAAAAATTTGCGCCGCCGAGATAACTCTCTGGCGGCGCTTTTTGATCAGACTGAAGATTGTTCTGGCTAGTCCGATGGCGGTCTCCGGCGCCCGAATTTTTGGTGATTCGCCCGGCGCAGTTCTCGCATCTCCTGGAGCTTGGCTTTCTGTTCCGCCGTGAGCACGTTCTGCATTTGTGTGTGCACACCTTTTCTTGATTCCCTCAACTGCTGACGCAGCTCTTTCGCACGGGCCTGGCCTTCCGGAGTCAAAGTGCCGGTACGCCATTGCTGCATTAATTGGCGCAGCTCTTCGCGCTGTGTTTGGGTGTTCTGCGCCTGGTTCTGAATGATTGTGTGAACCTGTTGCTTTTGTGCGTCGGTGAGATTGATTTGGGCAAGCGCGCGCTGCCTGCCGATTCTGGCGCTCCCACGCCCACCTCGTCGCTCTAAACCTGCACTTCTCGTTTGCGGAGTCGCAGCCCCCGGCGTGCTTGACTGCGTCTGCTGGGCCAATGCGGTAGCGCTGCATGCGCCGAGGCTGAGGATTAACGCTGAGACCGTAAGTTTCCTGTGTAAGACCATCTGATTCTCCTTGAATGATCCATTCTGACGCCAGCTTTTTAAGCCGGGCGGAATATTAGACGTGAGGGGTTCAGATTTGGCCGAAGATTGTCTCTAACTGAAACCGAGCAGTTGGCCCCCCTGATAGGTTACGAACGAGGCTACATAAGCCAACGCCAGCATGTAAGTGACCATAAACGCCGGCCACCTCCATGAGTTCGTTTCCCGGCGAACGATGGCCACCGTCGACATGCATTGACAGGCTAGCAGAAAGAAAATCATTAAGGAAAGGCCGGTGAGCGGTGTCCAGACGGGCGAGCCATCGGCGCGTTTCGCGTTCTTCAAAGCATCAACCAACGAGGATGAATTCGTATCTGAATCGTCACCGACGTTGTAGACAATACTGAGCGTCGAGATAATCGTCTCGCGCGCCGCGAAAGACGAAATCAGGCCGATGCCAATTTTCCAGTCAAAGCCTAACGGCCGAATTGCCGGTTCGATCAGACGTCCAGCGCGGCCGGCAAAACTGTTTTGGACCTGCACACTCGCGGCGTCCGCCGGATTCCCGGGTTGGCCGCTACCTGCGCGGGGAAACGCAACCAGGGCCCACAACAAAATTGAGATTGCCAGAATCACCGTGCCCGCACGTTTGAGAAAGACGGTGCTGCGACTGAATAAGGAATGCGCGACGTTGCCAACACTGGGCATCCGGTAGGCGGGGAGTTCCATCACAAACGGCGGCGCCGGCGCCTTCAGAATCGTCCGCTTCATGATCCAGGCGACTACCACTGCGACGGCGATGCCCAGCAGGTACATGCCCAGAATGATCAGCGCACCGACCGAGATCACTCCCAAAACTTTTTGCCCGGAAAAGAACGCGGCAATCATCAGCGTGTAAACCGGCAGACGCGCCGAGCAACTCATGAAAGGCGCAATCATGATGGTCGCGATTCGATCCTTGGGATTTTCGATCGTGCGCGTGGCCATGATTCCCGGCACGGCGCAGGCAAAGCTGCTCAGCAATGGCACAAAGGCCTTACCGTGCAAGCCGACGGCGCGCATTATTCGATCCGTGAGAAACGCTGCTCGCGCCATGTAACCGCTGTCTTCCAGAATTGAAATGAAGAAAAACAGCATCAGGATTTGCGGCAGGAAAGCCAGGACCCCTCCGACACCGGCGATGATTCCATCAGCCAGAAGATCCGTAAGAATGCCGGCCGGCAAATAGGTCCGCACGGCGCCGGCGAGCGCGCTAAACACCTGATCAATCAGATTCATCGGCAGGCTGGCCCACGAAAAGATTGTCTGAAAGACCAGCAGCATGACCAGCAAAAGAATTACCGGACCAAAGATTCTATGCGTAACCACCCGATCGATTTTCTCGCTAAAATTCGGACTTCGGTGATCGCCGGTCTCGGCCGTATCAGAGACAATTCGCTCGATGAAGGCGTAACGTTTGATTAATCTGGAATGACGGCTGGCCTGATCGACTTCCTGACTCAATTCCACCGACTTGATCGCCGAAACACCTTGAGTCATTGCCGCGAGAACTGCTTTCGACAACTCTGCCAAACCGCGCCGGCGTTTCGCTACTACCGGCACCACCGCAACCCCAAGAGCGTCACCCAGCTTTTCGGCATCGATGATCAATTGGCTGCGTTCGGCGCGATCAAACATCGTCAAAGCGATCACGACGCGCTGTCCGGTATCGATGAGCTGTGACGCCAGATAAAGATTACGAACCAGATTGGTAGCATCGACCGCCACCACGATCACATCGGGAGTCGCGATGTTGGTTGCGCGCCCCAGCAGAATGTCGCGCGCGATCTCTTCGTCCAGGGAAGTCGCATCCAAACTATAAAGGCCGGGCAGATCGATCACTCGGGCCGGCGGCATCATTGGCGACAGCGGCCACAGCCCGGACTTGCTCTCAACCGTTACGCCGGGATAATTCGCGACTTTTTGTCTGAGACCGGTGAGCGAATTGAAGAGACTGGTTTTGCCCGCGTTCGGGTTCCCCGCTAAAGCTATGGTTAACGAGTGTGCTCCGTCGACTGGGGACGGATCAGGAGTGCAATGATTCAGCGTTTTGGCAATTGCGCTCATCGACAATCGGTACGCACGGCAGAGGCGTCCTATCTCTGTGATCTCACTTCAAACACGCCAGAAACGTACCGTCAGCTTATGGAAAGAGTTAGTCAAGATCGGAAGATTCGTGCAGGGTTACGGTTATTGACTTGGCTTCAGCCCTGCGCAATGCGAGGTGATAGTCGCGCACGCAGACATGGATCGGATCGCCCAGCGGCGCCGCCTTGACCACTCGTACCGGCGCCCCCGGCACCACACCCATCTCCATCAACCGCAGACCATGAGCGTCTGTCGCAGTCACGGAGGTCACGCGCGCCATTACGTTCTTTGGGATCATGTCCAGCGTCATCTAATACTTCTCTCCCTTTTTAGCAAAATTGAAATTCATTTTCAATTTCAGATTACGACGACAGCAAACCTCAGGCCGCGAATTGCCGCCAACCAAATCGTTATGTTTGCGTGTTGAGACCGAGACGCTGCGAAATTCTGCGCAGCAACTCGGGGCATATTCCCCGATAAGTTCCGGGCTGTGGTTGAGAAATCACGCACTCTACCCCGGTCTAAGATTCGCGAGATCCTTTGAGCGTATCCTTCCGGGCAATCGCGGACCGCGCCTTTTTCAACAAAGCCCGCGCCCAGACAAACTCAGTTGCGAGGATCCCCAATCCCAGGACGATTCCCAGTAATCCCGGACCCGGCAAGACCAGCATTGCAACGCCAATCAGTACTATCGTAAGGCCGATCATTCCAATCAGGACGCGCCGCAGCCATGGCACATTTTCCATCAGTAGAAACGCGCCGGTCCGGGTAGCCAACGAAACCGCGATGCGGCTGTAGATCTCAGCGGCTCCGCAACTAATCGCGACCGCGACCGCTACCCAACTGAGGGCGACCAGATCCAACCTCTCCAAACCCAACAACGTGCGCAGACCCGGCAACAATACGGTCAACAGTTGCGCACTCAGGCACAGAAGAACCGTCAGGTGGAGCGCCACGTTCAGGCGCGGGATGTTGACGATGCGACGGGAGGAATAGGCCAGCAGTAGTTGACTAATCGAGGCATAAAGAAACAGCAGCGTGCGCGACGCTTCAACGCCGTAGCCATTCCGCGGAAGCACGATCAGTATCAGCAAGCCGATCAAACCCGAAATCGTTCCGGCGATGATTATGAAGCGGAACGATACCGGGTCGAGTATCGGTGAGCGAGGATCACGCGGTGCTTGCTGCATCAGGTCCTGATTTTGATCCAAACCCAACGCCAACGCCGGAGGGCCATTGGTAATCACGTTGATCCAGAGCAGTTGCATCGCAGTCAACGGTAGCAACAGGCCACCACTGGCATCGCGCAAATTCAGAAAAAGCGATCCAATTGCCCCCAGGACGACGATCAAAGTGAGCGCAAAGTTCGCACAGAAAAGAAACCGAATGAACTTTTGAATGTTCTCGTAGATGTTGCGGCCTTCTTTGATGGCGGCCACGATCGTGGCGAAGTTGTCGTCGAGCAAAACCAGATCGGCAACTTCGCGCGAGACATCGCTGCCGCGCTGTCCCATCGCCACGCCGACGTCCGACCGTTTCAGGGCCGGCGCGTCATTAACGCCGTCGCCGGTGACCGCCACAATGTCGCCATTGGCTTTCAAGGCTTCAACCAGACGCAGCTTGTCCTGCGGCGCCACCCGGGCAAAGACGTTTGCCTCCTTCACGGCGCGGCCAATTTCCGACGGCGACAACGTTTCGAGATCGACACCGGTCATGACGCGACCCGCGGGAATCCCGACTTCGTTCGCGACCGCGAGGGCAGTGGCCGGGTGATCACCAGTTATCATGACAACGCGGATACCGGCATCGCGTGCTTGCTTGATCGCTTCCGGAACTTCAGCGCGTGGTGGATCCCAGAGCATCGCCAATCCCAAAAACGCCAAATCGTCTTCACCTTCGCCCCGACGCCATGCCAGCGCCAGCACGCGAAAACCTTCGGCCGCATAGCCCTCGGCTTTTTCCTGCCAACTGCGACGCTCAGCTTCTGACAATTGGCTTCGCTCCAGGAGGACTTCCGGCGCGCCTTTCAAATAACTGACCGGTAGACCGTCTTCCTTCACCGTGACGCGCATGAATTTGTGTGAGCTGTCGAACGCCAGGAGCCCGAGACGCGGAGTTGTGCGAACCAGTTCGGCGATGGGGACACGCTGGTCGGCGACGTAATTAAGTAGCGCTAACTCGAGCGGATCTCCGGCGCCTATTCCATACTCGGCGTCATTTGCCAGAGTCATCGCCCGCAAAGCACGTTCGGTGTCGCTGGTGTCAAGATCCTTGACGTGCATCTGGTTCTCAGTAAGCGTGCCGGTCTTGTCCGTCGCGATTACCGTGATCGAGCCGAGTGCTTCGACAGCGCTCAACTTACGGACTACAGCTTTCTTTCGGGCCATCCGTTCAACGCCCAGCGCGAGCGTCAACGTCAGCACCGCCGGCAATCCTTCAGGTACGATCGCGACTGCGAGCGCGACGGCGAAAAGAAACACGTGACCGATTCTGGCCAATCCTTCGACAAAAATCCCGCCACCGACGATTACCGCTGTCAGCACCAGGATCCAGCGTGCGATTTGCCCACCAAAAACAGCCAGTCGTTTTTCGAGCGGCGTTTTCTCTGCCTCGATGGCTCCAATCATCACCGCGAGACCGCCGGCAGTGCTCTCGGCGCCGGTGCGACGAACTTCCATGTAACCTTTGCCGCGCTCCAAAAGCGTTGCGCTTAGCACCTGGTCACCAATCGCTTTTTCAACCGGAAAAGATTCGCCCGTAACTATCGACTCGTCGACCAGAATGCCGTGGACCTCAACCAAATTTCCGTCGGCAGGAACTCGCTCGCCCGCTTCGATGCGCACCAGATCGCCGGGGACGAGCTGGGTTGACGGCAGTCGCACTACCTGCTGATCTCGCACGACCCAAACGGACAACTCGGCCAGCGCCTTCAAGTGGGCCAGCGCCGCTTCAGCTTTGCGTTCCTGGTAAACACCGAGCCCGGCATTTAAAAGCAGAATCAAACCGATCGCGAACGATTCAACCGGCCAGGTGGCCCGACCCTCGATGCCCCAAATGACCAGATCGGCGGCCAGTGCAAAAAGCAAAATGTAAATTAGCGGACTGCGGAATTGTTCGAGCAGGCGGCGCCACACAGAAACTGGTGGCGCCTCGGGAAGCGCATTCGGACCGTGTTCGAGTAGACGTGCTTCAGCTTCTGAGTTTGAGAGTCCCGCTTTCAGCAGTTCCTCGGTTGAAGCCAGCATTGAAGATACCCGACCTGCGCACTTTCGGTTATGGTTTGATCGCTACCTTCAGTACGCCATCGCGCCGTTCGCCGAACAGTTCATAACCTGCAGCGATCTCGTCAAGCGAGAACGTATGAGTCAGGAGTGGCGTCAGATCCACGCGGCCGCGGCGAACGATCTCCATCAAGCGTCGCATACGTTCCTTTCCCCCGGGACACAAAGTCGTCACGATACGGTGATCGCCAATGCCGGCCGCGAAGGCGTCATAAGGAACCTGCAGTTTTCCAGAATAAACACCAAGACTGGAAAGCGTGCCGCCGGGGCGCAGACAGCGTAAAGCACTTTCAAAAGTTGCCTGCGTTCCGAGCGCTTCGATCGTCACGTCAGCGCCGCCTCCGGTTAATTTCTTCACTTCATCTACCACGTCACATTCCCGATAGTCGAGGACGAAGTCTGCTCCCATGCGGCGGGCCATCGACAAGCGGTTGGCATCTCCATCGACGCCAATGACCAGGGCGGCCCCCATCAATCGCGCGCCCGCGGTGGCGCACAAACCGATTGGGCCCTGGGCGAAGACAACCACGCTGTCACCGATTTTGATCTGTCCGGATTCAGCACCGCTGAATCCGGTAGAGGCAATGTCCGCCAGCAGCACAACCTGCTCATCGGTAAGCTCATCCGGAATCTTTGCCAGGTTTGCCTGCGCGTGCGGCACCAGCAAATATTCAGCTTGCGCGCCGTTAATGGTGTTGCCGAAGCGCCATCCACCCAGCGCCTCGTAGCCTTCGCCGTGTCCGCACTGTGAAAGATGACCGGACAGGCAGGCGCGGCACTGGCCGCAGGGAGTGATCGCGCCGACGAGTACGCGATCGCCGATCCGGTACCCACTGAGGCCGGGACCCAACTCTTCGATCACGCCGACCGGCTCGTGCCCGATAATCAAACCTTCCCGGACCGGATACTCGCCGCGAACTATGTGCAGATCCGTTCCGCAAATTGTAGTCAGCGTCACGCGAATAACTGCCTCGCCCGCACCCGCCCGCGGCCGCTCAACTTCTTCAACTCGAATCTGGTCTTTGCCGTGAAAGACCGTTGCTCGCATGCGTTCCATCGTGTCTTTGCCTCCTTACACGTCCCCTCTCAAAACGGGCACGATCCGTGCCAGCAGGACAGTGCGTTTTCTGAAATCGAGAAAGAGCCGCAGTGCGGAGTTTTGGGCTTTGACTGCGGATTTCTGCTCATCGAGACTGGCACGGCTAAACCTGAACCTGAATGCTTTAAGGTGTTCTTAATCGGTATGAAGCTTGCCGTGAATTTCAGGGTCTGATGAGTAGGTGAAGAATATCATGAAATTACTAATTGCCTATGATGGCTCACGTTGCGCAGAGGCCGCGCTCGACGATCTGACTCATGCCGGTCTGCCCGTGAAAGGTGAAGCGATGGTGATCAGCGTGGCCGAAGTTTGGTTGCCGCCACCGCCGCCTTCTTCATTGGAAATTGTCGAATTGGCCGTAACCGCAAAAGGACCTATCGGTCTCGAGCGCAAATATATGGCCGGCTCAGCAGCGGTCGAAGACGCCGAAGCATTGGCGGCAAAAGCTGCGGCGCGTTTCCGGGCAAACTTCCCCGAATGGACCGTGAAGCAGGAAGCCGTCTGGGGTTCGCCGAACTGGGAAATCTTTTCGAAAGCCCGAGAGTGGGATGCCGATCTGATCGTCGTTGGTTCACACGGGCGCACGGCGCTGGGACGATTCTTTCTCGGCAGCATTTCGCAATGGTTGCTCAATGAAGCTCGCTGCTCAGTTCGCGTCGCCCGCGGAAAGATCGATGAACCTGATTTCCCCGTGCGCCTGATCGTCGGTCTTGATGGATCGCGGAATGCGCATGCAACACTTGCACAAGTGGCCGCGCGCAACTGGCCGGAAAAAAGCGAAGTGCGCGTGGTCGTCGTCGATCAACCGCTCGAGCCCACGGTCGTTGGAGAATTCATTCCCGCGGTTAGACAGTCAGTCAACTGCAAAGAGAGTGAAAAGTCGCGGAACTTGGCCAGCGCTGCGGCCTCGCGCTTGAGAGCTAAAGGTCTGCGAGCGGAGCCGGTCGTTAAGATCGGGGATCCAAAACACGAACTGGTGAAATTTGCCGAAGAGTGGCGAGCTGACTGCATCTTCCTGGGCGCGACGGGCTTAACTAGTCGCCTCGAAAGATTTCTGCTGGGCAGCGTCGCGGGCGCTGTGGCTACGCGCGCGCATTGCTCGGTTGAGATCGTGCGCAAGAAAAGTTTGCGAGGCCGCCCAAATGGAAACGGCAAGCGCTAACCAGCCGCGGAGCGGCGAAAGATCTGGATGGCCTGCGCGGTACAGGGTGTGTCAGAACCGCGAGCGGTAGCGACCGGATCAGGAAGAATAAACAAACGCTGTCAATTGTAGTTTAGTTCGTACCGCGATTTACGGCACTGTCTCCTCGAATCAAAAACCAACCCTCGCGGAAAAGGATTTCAGCGAACCGGGCCGAAATGAATTTCGCAGGTCTTCCTGATCCGGTCGCTACCGCTCGCGGTTCTGACACACCGGCACGCCATGGGCTATAGGTCTTTCGCCGCGGCTCAAATCAAATACTCACCAGCGGCAGACTTCGATAACGTTTCCCGGTCAACTTCGCTAGCGCATTGACTACGGCCGGCGCGATGACCGGAACTGGAGGTTCGCCACAACCCGTCGGCGCTTCGGTGCTCGGCACAATGTACACGTCGACGTTAACCGGAACATCAGCGATGTACGGCGGCGTGTATCCATCAAAATTTCTTTGTTCCACGCGACCGTCTTTGAGCGTGATCGCACCCTGCCCAACCAATTGGGTCAGTCCAAATCCGAGGCCGCCCTGGAACTGACTCTCAATCGTCAGAGGGTTCACCGCCATGCCGCAATGAACGGCTACCGTCGCGTGATGAATCCTGGGTCGCTTGTTTTCGATTGAGACTTCAACCTCGCAAGCCACCGCAGTTTCGAACGATTCATGACAAGCCATCCCGATGGCGTGTCCCTGAGGAGGCAACCTATTGCGCCAATAAATAGCGCTCTTTTCATCCAACAGATCCAACACGGCGCGCAATTTTTTCGCTTCTGGCTTCAGCAACTTGCGCCGGTAAGCGATCGCACCCATTTTGGCGCGTGTGGCCAACTCATCGATTAACGTTTCCATCACGAAAGCATTGTGCGTATGCCCGACCGAACGCCACCAAAGCACGGGCACATTCACCACCGGGTGATGTGCCGAGACGTGAAAGTTAGGAATGACGTAACTCGTGTCAGACGTGCCCTCGACCGCAGTTTCGTCGACTCCGTTCTTAATCAACATGCCTTCGAACGGAGTGCCGGCGACGAGCGATTGTCCGACCACGACATGCCGCCATGCTGCCGGCATTCCGTCCGGACCAATGCCGACTTCGACTCGATGCGCGTGCATCGGGCGATAGTAGCCGCCGCGGACATCGTCTTCGCGCGTCCAGATGAGTTTGACCGGCGTGCCGCGCAGGCGCTTGGCAATCAGGGCCGCTTCGCGCGGCACATGTGCATCGATGGTTGCCCGCCGGCCAAAACCCCCGCCGGCAAATTCAGTGTGGAAAGTAACCTGCTCGGGTTTTAGACCCAGGACCTCTCCGATAGCCATCTGGTCCATCGTCTGAAACTGAGAAGGAACCCAGGCCTCGGCCGCATCTCCGTCAAATCTAACAGTCGTGTTCAGTGGTTCCATCGGCGCGTGCGCCAGATAAGGAAATTCAAATTCCGCTACGATTCGATTCGGCGCGGCGATTTGATCGATCAACTTTTCATCGCCGCGTGTGACCGCCACGTTCCCGCGAGTGCGCGCCAACTCGTGATACTTCGTCCACAGTTGCGCGCTGTCCGGATGTTCAATCCCTGAAAGATCCCAATCGATCTTTAGAAGATCGCGCGCCTGTTTGGCCGGCCAAAACTTATCGGCCACCACCGCAACGCCACTGCCCTTCACCAGCGGAATCTCGAATACGTCACGCACGCCTTCAACTTTGCGCGCCTCAGTGTCGTTGACGCTCTTCACCTTACCGCCGAACACCGGCGGATGTGCAACTACAGCGATTTTCATTCCCGGCAGATCGAGGTCCAGACCAAATTTTTGCGATCCATCGCATTTTGATCGGCTATCGAGGCGCGGGACAGCCTTTCCGATGATCCGAAACTCAGATGGATTCTTGAGGGTCACCTTCTCGGGCACGGGCTTGCGCGCAGCATCGTTCGCCAGGTCCGCATACTTTGCCGCCTGGTTGTTTGGTCCATGGACGATACTTGCTTCGGTCCGGCACTGCTCCGGTGTCACACGCCAGCGATCTGCCGCGGCCGCAATCAACATCGCGCGCACCTTTGCTCCCAATTCGCGATACTGCTGGAACGAATGGGCAATTGAACCCGAACCGCCCACCATCTGAATGCCGAAGACCGGATCTTTGTAGACTTCCGCAGCCGGCGCGAGCTCCGCAATAACCTGCGACCAATCGGCATCCATCTCATCAGCAAGCACCATCGGTAAAGCGGTGTGAACTCCCTGACCGAACTCGAGACGATTAACCGTGATCATGATTTTGCCGTCCGGCCTGATGTGCACAAACGCGTCCGGCGGATAAATCTTTGGGGGCTGATTCCCCTGGGACAGCGTTGCAGGGAGATCGAAATACAGCGCCACCAGCAGGCCGCCGGCTGCGACAGAAGAGACGCGCAGAAAGCTGCGCCGGTCGAGATGCAAATCTTTTTGAAGTTTCATGGCTGCTCTCATGACTCGCCTCCTCTACTTTAGTTTCTGCGAAGCGTTTTTGATGGCTTCGCGAATGCGCACATAAGTCGCGCACCTGCAAAGATTTCCGCCCATCGATTCCTCAATATTTTCATCAGTCGGTTTTGGCGTGGCCCTAAGCAGCGCCACTGCGCTCATAATTTGCCCGCTTTGACAATAGCCGCACTGGACCACGTCTTTTGCCACCCAGGCGTTCTGCACCACCCGGCCGACCGGATCATTCCCGACACCTTCGATGGTCACGATTGGCCGATCTCCGACCAGCGATACCGGCACCACACACGAGCGGGTCGCCACGCCATTTAGGTGCACGGTACACGCGCCACAAGCGCTGATGCCGCAGCCGTATTTCGTTCCGGTCATTTTCAGGTCTTCGCGCAAGACCCAAAGCAGCGGCGTCGAAGGATCGACGTTTACCTGCTTGCGCTGTCCGTTAACAGTGAGTTGATACGTGGCCATGACTGATCTCCTATTTTGCCGGCGGGCAAGGGGTGCCGGCCTCGACCCAGGTGCGAGTGGCGGCGACAAATTGCGCATGCGTCAAGGGCGGCATCGTTCGCATCGTGCCGTCTGGCCGGCGTCCCGGATTCCAGGCCCACAGAACCAACGCCGCCTCCTCATGGTGTTTCAGCAACGCCCTTCCGTCCATGTTTTCGTTTTTTGAGCGGTCAGTAACTGCGCGACAAACCTCCGCGCTGGATAGCGGCAAATCATTTGTGTCCTGCCATTTCATTGACAAGGGCGCCAGGTGCCAGCCTGGCCCACCGGGGACGCCCGTGCTGTCGGCGTTTTGGTCCTGGTGGCAACTCAGGCAAACCAACCCCGGAACGCCTCGACCCCCGCGACCGCGGATGACATTCGCAAAGTGGCGGTGGCGATCGTCACCTTGCTGCGGATAGTTGGTGGCGGTGTGACAATTGATGCACCGGGGTGAGATCAAAACTGAATAGACATCTGCCCATGCTGCTAAACCGTCAGCGACAGTTGTTCTGCTCGTCCCGCCCTCAACTGGTCCATGCGCCGTCAAACCCATCCCGGCTGCAACGACGGCAAGAATCAGAAGGAAAGCCTTCAACAGCAATCTGCGATTAACGAACATGCTTCCGTCCTTTCCGAAACGATTGCGCAGGATCGCTTCAGGAAATTATGATTGGGGACAAAGTTTTATAGGGGAATGTTCGTCTAAAATTAGCACGCTCTCTTTAAAAAGTAACGCGCGACAAATGACTTTTCCAACAAGAAAGTATTGCGCTGGTTTTTTTCCGCGATGCAGGGCAACTCATTTTCTCAATAGAGCAATCGAAGCTATGCGATCGCATTGCTAAAAACATTTTCCACGAAAAAGTTCTTGACAGGATCGCGCTAGATACTTTATACAAGACGATTCGCGCGTGACGACGATCGCGCATGGTGAGTAGGTAAATCCAATGTTGATGAGCAGGAAACACAGAGAGCCGACCGCCAAATGGCAGCCGAGTGGCGCCATGTACGGAGGCGTCTGTGCGTCAGGTATGAGTTTGTTAGCGACCAATAATTTTGGCGGCAGACTCGGACGGCAAACGTCCATAGATAGTCGTCCACTCAGGCATTAATTCGCGGGAGCGGACTCCCGCTCCCAAATCTCAAAGCAAAATTCGCGAGAATTGTAGGAGCGGGCAGCTTCCCTGGGAGGCTTAAAGCCCGCTCTTTCAGTTTTTTGACAATCGAAATACCTTTTGCGAAGTGGCACAGACTTTAGTCTGTGATCGTTTTTTAGCTGATTGAGCGTGGAAGAATCACAGACTGACGTCTGTGCCACTAATTCTGCGAGAGATGAAGGCAGGGAGCCTTCTAAACGGATGACGACCTCGGTCCTTTGCGAGAGTCCGCGAGATTGCCATCCTCAGGAGAAGTGTGCCTCGAAGTGTGTTCGGAGCAGTGTTCTCTCTGCCTTCATCTATTTTTTAACACGATGGATCTTAGATTTGAAATCTCAGTGTGTGAGATCTCAGATTTGAGATCTCAGATTTCAGATCTGAAATTTGAGATTTGAAATTTCAATCCGCATGTGTGGCCTGACCAGCAAAAGCACATCTCCTTCGAGATCGAGCGTCCGTCCCGACTTCGCAGGTGCGAGTCCTGCCACATGCACCAAAATTTCTTTAGGGATGTAGGCTAATCGGCAAACCGTCGGTCTCCAGAATCGAAGCTCTCGGTTCAAATCCGAGCGTCCCTGCCAACTTTTATGGAAGGCCCGACAGTAGAGTGAGTCAAACAGTCTTGAAAACTGCGGCGGCTAATAACCGTGTACGGTTCGACTCCGTAGCCTTCCGCCACTTTGGAGATGTCGCCTAACTGGTATGGCAGCACCCCGCTAAGGTGCCGGGAGAAATCCTTTGAGCGTTCGAATCGCTCCATCTCCGCCAGTTTTTCTATTGCGGTCTCTGATTACCTGGCGAAACTAAACCATCAAATCGGCAATCGGCAATTGAAAATCAACAATGATGTGGACCTGTAGCTCAGCGGATCGAAGAGCGCGATGCTGCGAAGGTCGAGGTCGCACGTTCAAATCGTGCCAGGTCCACCAAAGACGTCCAAAGTCCAATGTCGAACTTTGGACAAGACCATGCCGGCGTAGCCCAATCGGGAGGAGGCGCTAGTCTTAGGAACTAGACAGTGTGGGTTCGAATCCCTCCGCCGGTACCAAATTAAGTGCCACGCGCGTGTAGCCCAATTGGAAGAGGCGGCTGACTCAAAATCAGCTTAGTGATGAGTTCAAATCTCTCCGCGCGCACCAAAATCACGGGGATGAACGCGAAATGGAAAGCGGGCTGATTTTCAATCAGCTGATTTGCGAGTTCGAGTCTCGTCATCCCTGCCAAACATTAATCAAGTCTTGGGGGCATAGCCTCAATGAGAATAACCATCGCGAGGTGGCCAAAGCAGAAGCACCCTACATGCCTGCGCCGGAAACGGTTCGTCTATGCAAGCCTGCTCAGCACCGCGAGGTGCCCTTCATTGGACCAAACCAGTGGAGGTGACGATGAAGCTGGCGTAGTGGAAAGGACGCTTGCCGATGTGCCCGCAAGGGAACACAGGTAAGCGGAGAGTAACGGGTGGTGCCGGCCCCACTGCAAAACCAACCAGCCAATCTGTATGAGAAAGGGTAGCGCCATCTGTCCGAGATTTTCGCGATCAAGGGCTCGGGCGCAGTTTGAACGGTCAGCGGCAAGGTCAAAACTTGACGCCGGTCGTGAAAGACTTCTGAGTAGTTCGCGAGACGAAAGGAACGCGGCGTGTTGTATTACGCGATCCAAAAGATTGCGTAGCAACCGAGGCAGCACGTCACAGTAGGTTGCACATCGTGCGTATAGCTCAGTGGTAGAGCATCTGCCTTTAAAGCAGACGGTCGCGGGTTCAACTCCCGTTATGTATGCCAAACGCAAAGACTGCCTCGGTCATGTGTGAAAGTCATCTAATGCTCGAGACGAAAGTCAATCGAGCCCTGACGTAGCCCGCAAGGCGAAGTCGGTTTGTGTCTACATTCTCGTAACGGGCTGGCGCCCGTGAATGGCCCGCGAGGTCAACGAAAATGGAAGCGCAGAGAGAGCACATGAATGACAGGTCGATGGCCCGACCTTTAAAAATGGCGATGCCGACAGCGTACCAGGCTACCGTGAGGGGTTTGGTGGATGTCGAGAGAAAGAGTGCCCGCAAAGCACTCCATAATGCTCGAAGCGCTGTCATCAGACGATGTAATCTCAGTCGTCTTATTACTCTTCTGCGTGGGTCGTAGCTCAATTGGCAGAGCACCGCACTGTGACTGCGGCCAGTGAGGGTTCAACTCCCTTCGACCCACCCAAATCATTGCCGATTTCCCATTGCCGATTGTCGAATGACAACACCGGAGCCGCAAACGAAATTGGCAATCGGCAATCATCAATGTTCGGAACTGTGGCCGAGAGGTGAGGCACCTGATTGTCGATCAGGCCGATGACGGTTCGAGTCCGTTCAGTTCCGCCAGAATCTAATCCGGAAAGGAGAATGATCAAATGAAGCGAGGCAAATCATCCACCAGGAGGGCGCCAACATGAAGTAACAAACAAATCCGTCACCGCAATTACGGTGACTTAGAAAGGAAAGAATTCAATGAGCACGGAAGGAGTATCACGCTATCACGTTCGTCGGCGTGAATTTCTCAACGAAGACACCGAAGCCGCTGCTTTCATCATCGCGGTGGTTGAAGATACGCAAGCGATTCCCGATGAAAACGAACAAGGATGGAAGTGGGCGGTTATCCAGCTGGATCTCGCCGATTGTTCCCGTCGAGTCTCGTTCGATTTTAGTTTGAACGATCCGGCGAACCGCGCCAACAGTCTCCGGAAGATCAACCTGATGGCTGAAATCATCAACCAGGTGCGTGACGCAATCGAACTCGAGTGCGAATCGCGCGCAGCGCGACCACACATTCAGCTCCTGGAAGCGGCCATTGCCTGATCTCGTAAATCAATTCCCACATTTTCGCGCCAGTAGCTAAACCGGATCAAGGCACCTGCCTCTTAAGCAGGGGAATGTGAGTTCGAGTCTCACCTGGCGCACCAATCCTAAAGTCCGACAAACTTCAGTTTGTCGTTACTGAAGACCGACACACGCACTAATCAACACGAGATCGACAAACTAAAGTTTGTCGGACATTCTTGAGAAAGGAGAAACCGAAATGCCTTACGAAAAGCTACCAATCGGAGGTGCTCACAGCGAGATTCTCTCGTGGGCCAATCATGAATTCAGTATTGAAGAACAATCGATGCTGCGAAACGTTTCGCGCCTGCCATGTTTGTTCCGGCACGTCGCGCTGATGCCCGACGCCCATCTGGGCAAGGGCAGCATGGTTGGTTCCGTGGTCGCCACTAAAGAGGCAGTCATTCCCGCCACGGTCGGCGTGGATATCGGCTGCGGCATGATGGCGGTAAAGACGCCATTTAAGAGCGGAATTCTCGACGGCAAGTTGAAGGACCTGCGCCTGGCGATCGAAGAAGCAATTCCCGTCGGCTTCAACGCGTACAAAGAATCGGTTGACGAATCTTCGTACTGGGACGGCTGGAACGACTTCAGCGAACTTCATGAAGGAGTTCACGATCGCAAAGCGAAGGCGATGAAGCAACTGGGCACGCTGGGTGGCGGCAACCATTTCATCGAAGTTTGTCTCGACACTGAAAACTTCGTCTGGTTGATGCTGCACTCGGGTTCGCGCAACATCGGCAAAGAGTTGGCTGAGCGTCACATTGCGACCGCCAAGTCGCTGTGGAAACTCTCCGAACTTCCGGCGCCTGATCTGGCTTACTTCATTCAGGGTACGCCTGAGTTTGCTGCTTACTGGAAAGACCTGAAGTGGGCGCAAACGTACGCGATGAAAAACCGCGAGATCATGATGGCCCGTCTGTTGAAGGTCTTTAACAAGATGTTCAATCATCGCCAGCCGTTTCGGCCTGAGGTTCAGGTCAACTGTCATCACAACTACGTTGCGCTCGAAGAGCACTATGGCGAAAAAGTTTTCGTCACACGCAAGGGCGCAATCAACGCCGACAAAGGCGCTTACGGCATCATTCCCGGATCGATGGGCGCGAAATCGTTCATCGTCAAGGGACGCGGCACACCTGAGAGTTTTAACTCCTGCTCTCACGGTGCCGGTCGTAAGATGTCGCGCGGAGCTGCGAAGCGTCACTTCACTCGTGAAGATCTCGCGAAGCAGACCGCCGGCGTTGAATGTCGTAAAGACCAGGGCGTACTGGATGAAATTCCCGGCGCCTACAAATCGATTGAAGCGGTGATGAAGAACCAGGAAGACCTGGTTCAGGTCGTTGCCGAGATCAAGCAAGTGGTCTGCGTTAAAGGCTGAGTCCAAGGTTGAACGTCCAAAGTCCAACGTCATAAAAAAACAGACTTTGGACATTGGACTTGACACCTTGGACTTTCTTTCGGGGTGTGGTGTAACGCAAGCATCCGAGTCCTGGGAACTCGTGGCGACAGTTCAATTCTGTCCTCCCCGACCAGTACCTATTGATTCATTGGATCAATGAATCATTGAATCAATTCTCTTTGCTCCTGTAGCTCAACCGGATGAGCGCGACGCTTCGAACGTCGAGGTTGCGGGTTCGAATCCTGCCAGGAGTTCCAGATGTAGCGCAGGTTGTCCAACCTGCGCATTCTCAACAAAATCTCACCCCACAACCAAAGTTTGGAGTTCCGCCTTTAGGCGGCCTCCCTGCTTAACCATTTCCGCCTGAAGGCGGGACTCCAAACATTCCAAACAACGCGGGAGTGATGTAGCTGGAAACATGCGAGTCTTCCAAACTCGATTCGAGAGTTCGAATCTCTCCTTCCGTTCCAAAAAAGATGTCCGACAAACTTCAGTTTGTCGCTCTTTCAGAAAAAAAGTCTATTTCAATAAGACATCGACAAGCTAAAGCTCGTCGGACATTAGGCGCGCGTCGCCAAGCGGCCAAGGCGGCGGATTGCAAATCCGTTAATCGTGAGTTCGAGTCTCACCGCGCGCTCCAACGAACTGTCCAATGTCCAACGTCCAACGTCCCAGGTTCTTGACCACCGACCTTGGTCCTTGGACTTGGACATTGGACCAATCTTAAAGAAAGGAGGTGCCGGGTCATGGCACTCAACGGCAGAGTTTTGCTGCTCAACCAGACTTATGAGCCGCTCGGCACCGTCAGTGTCGCGCGCGCCATCATCATGACGTTCAAGAACACAGTCTTCGTCGAAGAATTCGACGGCGACCGCGTGCTTCGTTCGGCGCATGGTGAGTTTCCCGTGCCGTCGGTAATTCGCCGGCGCACTTACATCAACGTGCGCCGTCGCCGCGAGCAGTCGGGCATGAAGCGCCTGAGAATTTACATGCGCGACAAGTTCCGCTGCCAGTACTGCGGTGCCAAGAAGGGTGTGGGCGAGCTAACGCTCGATCACATCCTGCCGCGTTCGCGGGGCGGAGATAACTCGCCGGTGAACATCGTCACGGCGTGTATCGCCTGCAACAACCGCAAGGCCAACCGCACTCCGGCCGAAGCACGCATGCCTCTGCTGACTTCGCAGACGGCACTGCGCGTGAAGCTCGAACGGGTGGTGCTTTGTCACTATGCGGAAGCGCGGGCTGAATGGCGCAAGTACCTCTTCATGGACGTGCACGACGATCGTGACGTCATGGAGAAGGTGCATCGTGAAAGACGGTCTTAGGTCTTTGATCTTCGGTCTTTGAAGAAAATCTGGATCAGCGGTCCCGGTCCAAAGACCAAAGTTGCAAAGACCTAAGACCACTCCTCGGTCGGATAGCTGAGACGGATTAGCGCGGGTCTGAAAAGCCCGAAAGGTTGGTTCGATTCCAACTCCGACCACCATGTCAGAACCGCCTGCGGTAGCGGGCGGGCCGGCAGTTTAGAGGTATGGCCCGGTCGCTACCTCTTCCGGTCCTGACAAGACTCGCCCGAGTAGCTCAACTGATGGAGCGCTGGTCCTACAAACCAGAGGTTGAAGGTTTAAGTCCTTCCTTGGGCACCAATTCGACGTCCAGAGTCCCACGTCAAAAGTCCAAAGTCATCGCCTGGAGAACAGACTTTGAACCTTGGACTTTGCGACTTTGGACTAGTTTTATCGGGGCGTGACTCATCCCGGCAGAACGGTGACTGCCTGGGAGCGTGGAGTTCGAAGAGGCGTCGTCGGCCTCACGCCCCGACCAAGTGTTTGGCGATGTAGCTCCAACTGGCAGAGCGGCTGTCCCGTAAGCAGCAGTGTGTTCGGCGCGAATCTCACCATCGCCTCCACGATCTGGCCCGCGTTCCCGGCGTCGGTCTTCTAAACCGAACCTGCAAGAGCTGGGTGGAAAGGCACGAGGTTCAATTCCTCCGCGGGCTTCCACAATCATTAAGGGCTGTGTAGCTCAAACGGCAGAGCAAGCGTCTCATAAGCGCGAGGTTGGTGGTTCGACTCCACCCACAGCCACCAAATTTTCGGGCTGGTGATGTAACGACAGCATAGAAGTCCTGCAAACTTCATGTGAGGGTTTGAATCCCTTCCGGTCCACCAAATTAAGTAGCACAGATTTCAGTCTGTGATTTCACAATCAAAGGCACGACTTCGTTGAACAACCACAGACTGAAGTCTGTGCCACTGATGCGGTGTAGCTCAAATGGATCCAGAGCGCTCGTCTTGTAAACGAGATGATGCGAGTTCGAGTCTCGTCGCCGCAGCCATGCTTCGCATGCTTCGAGTTTCGGGTTTGCGAGTTTCGAGTTAGTTAGCCTTTGAACTCAACCCAAAACTGCAACCAGTAACTAATTTTGTGGCGTAGCCAAGTTGGTAAGGCACCGCACTGTTAATGCGGCCATGCGAAGGTTCGAATCCTTCCGCCACAGCCAGACCCAGTCCAACGTCTAATGTCCAACGTCCAACGTCCAACGTCCGATTTGCTGACCAGACATTGGACTTTGGACGTTTGACTTTGGACACATGTTATTGGCCCGGAGCTCGAGTGACAGAGCGGCGGCCTTTTAAGCCGTGAGGTGCGGGTTTGAGCCCCGTCGGGTCAACCAAGGAACAGGACTTTGGACTTTGGGCTTTGTTCTTTTCTCCAATGATTAAGTGATGAACTGAGACTCCTCGAAAACAAAATCCAAAGACCTAAAACCTAAGACCAAATTCCGCGGTGTAGCTCAACGGCCAGAGCACTCGATTGATAATCGAGCGATGTCGGTTCAATTCCTGCCACCGCGACCAACGTTCAATGTCCCAAGTCCAATGTCTAAGGTCCAAAGTCTCAAATGAAAAAAGGACTTGGGACTTTGGACTTGGGATGCTGCTTTGCGGGATGGTGCAACTGGCAGCACGTCGGGCTTTGAACTCGAAGATGAAGGTTCGACTCCTTCTCCCGCAGCCAATTCCTTGATTCTCTTCAATTCGTAGCGTTAGGGACGAGATGTTTATGGAACCTTCGATACAGATGCCTAAAGCTCCCTTAGGAGCGACACATTCCGCTCCTAAAGGAGCTCAGAATCAAAATACGATCCTGTCGCTATAAATATCTCGCTCGTACGGAGCAAATCACTCGCTTCATAAAAACGCAAAAGGTAAATCGGTTGCCGAGTAAACACTTATGTTCGTTCGTTTTGTCAGCAGCGAAATCGATAATGACTCGCACGTGCCGGCGGGTTTGTTCTGTGCTGCTTTCGATTTGATCGACGATGGAAGGCTTTCTGACCACGACTATGACGAGTTGGCCGATCTAATGCGTTGGTTTCGTCTGCATTTGAATGGACCGTTCGAACATCGGCGGCGAAAGCCCTGGCGCGCTCGACGCTCGATCTGTTGGTTCAAGTCGGAGGCTCACGAGCACGTTAAGCACGCGTGGCGTCTCGCCAACGTGCTCAAACGAAACGAGGTATTGGTGCGGATGATCAAGTCACAAACCGTGGGCTACATAATTTATGAAGACTCAGCCCAGGTATTGGCGCAACCCTCTGCGGATGTCAGACGGCTGCTTTAAGGGAGGTAAACGAACAATGGCAAACAAGAATCTATTCAAGTCGCTAATGGGCAAGCTGACTCCGGCGACTAACGCCATCAACGAAGAGCGCGCTCCGGCGTACGCTCTTTCGCCAGCGGCACAACTGGCGCAGTACGCTGCGACCGGTTGTCTGAACACAACTTTTTACGCCGGTGCCGACGAACAACTGGCAAACGTGCTTGAGCTGTGCGCTGAAATCGACGCCGAGTTCATCGCTAAGACTGCGGTGTTCTGTCGCGAACGCGCTTTCATGAAGGACATGCCGGCGCTGCTTTGCGCCGTGCTGTCGGTGAAGGACCGCGAGCTGCTCGGGCGTGTGTTCCCGCGCGTGATCGATAACGCAAAGATGCTGCGCAACTTTGTGCAAATCATGCGTTCGGGGGCAGTGGGCCGCAAGTCTTTGGGCTCGGCGCCCAGGCGTCTGGTGCGCGAGTGGCTCGACGCTCGTGATCCCGAGACGCTGTTCAAGGCCAACGTGGGCCAGGACCCTTCGCTGACTGATATCGTGAAGATGGTCCACCCCAAGCCCGTAGATCCCGCGCGCGAAGCGCTGTTCGGTTACTTCATCGGACGCGAATATGCGGCCGATGCGCTGCCGGAAATTGCTCGCGAGTTTGAGGCGTTTAAGGCTGATCTGGTTAAGCACGCAGAAGGCGTGCGCACCGTGCCTGACGTGCCATTCCAGATGCTGACTGCGCTGGAGCTGGGGACTGCGGAGTGGACTGCGATCGCGCGGCGCGCGCCGTGGCAGATGACTCGCATGAACCTGAACACCTTCGCGCGTCATGGTGTGTTTGGTCAGGAAGGCGTGACTGAGCTAATTGCCGAACGTCTTCGCGACGTAAAGGCAATCGCCCGGGCCCGAGTGTTTCCGTACCAGCTGATGGTCGCTTACATGATGGCTAGCGCAAACGCCTCCATCCCGAAGGAAGTCAGCGATGCACTCCAGGATGCAATGGAGATCGCCATCGCGAACGTGCCTTCGATCGACGGACGCGTTTATGTCTGCCCGGATGTTTCGGGTTCGATGTCTTCGCCGGTAACCGGTTTCCGCAAGGGTGCTACCACAGCGGTGCGTTGTATCGACGTGGCGGCGCTGGTTGCGGCTGCGGTACTGCGCCAGAACCCGCATGCCGAAGTGCTGCCGTTCGAGTGTGATGTGGTCAAGGTCAAACTGAACTCGCGCGACAGCGTGATGACTAACGCAGCGCGGCTGGCTGCGATTGGCGGCGGTGGAACTAATTGCAGTGCGCCGCTCGCGCTACTGAATGCGCGCAAGGCGAAGGGCGAGCTCGTGATCTTTATTTCAGATTACGAGTCGTGGGTTGATGCCGGCGCTGGCCGCGGTACAGCAACGATGCGGGAATGGAACGTGTTCAAGCAACGCAATCCTACCGCTCGTCTGGCTTGTATCGACGTGCAGCCTTATCGCACGGTGCAGGCTGCGGAGCGCGAGGACATTCTCAACATCGGCGGATTCTCGGATCAGGTTTTTGCGGTGATCTCGGAGTTCGCTCGCGGTGAACTTAACCCGAACCACTGGATCGGAGTGATCGAATCGGTGGCGTTGTAAGACTGGAGTCAGTACCGGGAGCGGTAGCGACCGGGTCACGACTGGTCAAGGATCTTGTTATGGGATCTGGGACCCGGTCGCTACCGCTCCCGGTACTGACCTCATAACCAAATTTGGCGAATGCTGGTGTGGAGTACATGGCAAAGCGAAAGCTAAGGGTTCGAATCCCGTCCCACCTGATTTGCGTCTCGTGGGATCCTCTCACCGATTTTGTCGCCATTGATTTGAGGTCAGAACCGCCTGCGGTAGCGGGCGGTTGATCTCTAAATCTAATGATGCCGTGTAATAACGTAAAACCGCCCGCTACCGCAGGCGGTTCTGACACTCGGGGTGAATGCCGGAAAGACTACATCACCAACCTGAGCTTTGTGGGGTGTGATAGCTCCAGCGGTCCACGTCACCGTGCTCGATTGTCTTTTCAAAACTTGTCACCCCTTTTTGAATCTTGAGGAGTGAATGCTGGTGAGGGCTACATTAGCTCAGTAAATGGAGCCTCCGGCAAAACGTCGGAAGGTCGTTCGGTGTGACTCCGAACATGAAGTCTTCCCTAATCCTTGTCACTTCAAATTTATGTCTTCTGATTGGTTTGGAGATTTTGTACTTTCTAGGAAACGGTAAAGACTGCGACGAATGCCGGTGAAACTACATGTCTATCAACACGAGGTTCCGGGTTCGAGTCCCGGTGGTTCCAACATTTGCGGGGCCATAGCTCAATGGCAGAGCACGCGTTTCATCAAATCTTGTCGTCGCAATTGTTTTCTACTTTTATGGGCTTAGAGAATTTCATCACGGATGCTTTGGACAAGCCGAACGACTACATCGCGTACCACATCGGGCGCGAACTGGCGAAGCTGCATCCGGCAAAAGTGATTATCGAAGGCGAGAGCGGATCATTCGATCTGGAAGCGTTCGTGCGTGCCGAAAAGTGCTCAGTGGTTCACGAGACATCTCTTTTCAACCACATCAGGACGGACTGGGAAGGGCCCGGAAAGCGGCCAAGCCAGTCGATTCAGAACTCCTGGCTCAACGTGCTCTGGCACGGACAATTGTTAGACGTGGTTCTGGTCACCTGGTCGCAGAGCTGCTATCGCTCGCGTCATCACTGGATCATCGCCGGCGAGAGAAAGTTGGCCGAAGAATTTTTCGCCGCAGTCTGTGACTGGTCGTCGGAAGTTCGCGGCGAGGGGCTGGTCTTTCAGGATGGCGAGTGGACCAAGAACAAGGAGCTTTTCGACGCGATCAAAATCGCGACTTTCGACAACCTGGTGCTGCCTGACAGGCTGAAGCAGGAGATCCAAAACGACTTCGCTCAATTCTTTCTTTCGCGCGACCTCTATGAGCGTTACCGCATACCGTGGAAGCGCGGGGTCTTGTTCATTGGCCCTCCGGGAAATGGCAAGACCCATACGCTGAAAGCGCTGGTCAATCAACTCGCACGGCCATGCCTTTACGTGAAGGGCTTCAAATCTGAGTATGCGACGGACCAGGAAAACCTAGCCCTGGTTTTTGCCAGGGCGCGATCAGTAGCGCCGTGCCTGGTTGTGCTGGAAGATCTCGACTCAATGATCGATGACGGAAGCCGGTCATTCTTCCTCAATGAGCTTGACGGATTTGCCGCCAATACGGGAATTGTGGTTCTGGCCACTACCAACCATCCGGAGCGTTTGGATCCGGCGATTCTTAACCGGCCGAGCCGGTTTGATCGCCGTTACTATTTCGATCTTCCGGCCGCCGCTGAACGTCGCGCTTATGTGGAGATCTGGTTCAGAGAACTGCCGTCTGAATTGCGTCTTGCAGAAGGGACACTCGCAGCGGTAATCGAGCAGACCGAAGGCTTCTCGTTCGCCTACATGAAAGAGTTATTTCTGTCTTCGATGATGCAATGGATGGCCACCAACGGTGCCACTTCGATGGATGAAACTATTCTTGGTCAGGTGGCTCAACTTCGCGAACAAACAGTCTCAACAGTCACGGCGACCACTCAAAGCTAAACGCCTTCACGGCTGTGGCCAGTCGAGTTTTGCCTCAATGGCTCTGCCACTCCGATGCGCGGCAAGTCTGCGACTTGCCGGGCGCGCGCTTCCTTTCTTTTCAGGGTCTGCGACCTGCACGGTCATAGACCCGTTTGAGTAAATGATCATAACGGCAAGTCAGAGACTTGCCGCGCATCAGAGTGGCAGAGCCAATGCAGCGATTCCGGAGAGCGCCGAGGTGGCGCGGAGAATTTCAAAAGGGTGTTATTATTCGCGCATCCCGAATTAGATCGTTTTCCTTAAGACAAACCCCGACGGTCAGGGAGCTTAATTCGTGCGCAGCGCCATCCTGTCTGTTGCCACCGTCGTTCTGCTATTTCTGTTGTTAATAGCGTTTGCCTTCGCGCAGGAACCGGCCAGACCACCAGCTCGGCCCGCATCATCAACACCCTCGCCAACTCCGAGAGGAGACGAAATAGCCGAAGACGATGTCATCAAAGTGAATACTAATTTAGTGACTTCGTCCGCCCTGGTTGTCGGGCGCGACCGCCAGTACGTCCCGACTCTGCGCCGCCAGGATTTTCATGTCTTTGAAGATGGCGTGGAGCAGCAGTTGGCTTATTTTGCCGCCGTCGACGAGCCCTTTACCATCGCGCTATTGATCGACAACAGTCGCTCCACGACTTTTGATTTACGAAACATTCTGGATGCTGCCATCGCTCTGGTTGATCAGCTGCGAACGAATGATCGGGCGCTGGTCATTTCCCCTACTGATGACCTTAAGACGATCGTCGGGCCAACCAACAACAAGGAAGAGCTGCGACAGGCGATCTCAAATATCCAAGCTGGCGGGGCCACACGTCTGTACGATGCATTCGATTTTGCGCTCAGACACGAACTGGCCGACATCAAGGGGCGAAGAGCGATAGTCCTTTTGACTGACGGTGTTGACAACGCGAGCCGTAACGCCAGCTACCAGGCTAACATTAACGACATCGCCAAATCTGACGTGCAGGTATACGCAGTTCAGTTCAGCACCTATGCCAGGGTGTCCAGTCAGAATGGACGTGTTCGCCGGCAGCCGCCGGAAGGAAGTGGCTTCAGTCGCGTCGATTATCAGCGCGCCGATGCCTACCTTCATCAAATTAGCGATCTCACCGGGACGTCAGTTTATCCGGCTGCCGATGTGAGCAAGCTTGACGCAGCAATTGCGAGCATCGCGGATGAACTTCATAACGAATATAGTCTTGGCTATTACCCAAAGCCCGGCAAGACGGGAGAGGTCCGCCGCGTCGAAGTGCGCGTGAACCAACCGTGGTTAGTCGTGCGTGGTGCTCGCGCCGGTTATTTGTTTGGCAAAAGTGGAACGGTCAACTACGACGTCAAAAATCCTGTTGTCGCTTCGATCTCTGATATTGAACCCGAATCCAGGAAATCTTTCGAGGACAAAAAGCCATTAACCGCTCGTTGGATGTGCAAGGGTCCATTCGTGCCCGGCGATTACGCTTTGGTCAAGGAAGGCTACGACTCAAAGTGTCCGCAGAGCAAGCGGCCCAACGATCAGACGAATGCCTGGTTCATCAGAAAACCCGGGCCCAGCGAAACCGTCTGCAAGGGCTTCATTTGGTGGAATGGAGCCGAGGCCCGCGCCTCAACCATACCCAGCGGATACGCAGTCGTTGGCGAAGTGAACTCCGCGGTCTGCTCGAGCAGTACCGATAGTTCTCAATCAACCAACGCCTGGAGAGTAAAGCTTCCGGCCGCGAAAGAAACGGTCTGCAAAGGATTTCTGATTCCGCGCGGTTTTATCGTGATTGGTGAGAAAATGGCGAGCGACTGTCCGGCAACTTCCACCCCAGATAATGCCTGGCTGATCAAGTTAGCCCGCTAGGCGTGTCGCCATGCGGAGCCCCATGGCTTGCGGAGCGGCAAGAAGACCCTCGACTCAGTAGTGTCCTGCGCGTTTCTCTGTCTCTGCGGCAACCTCTGTGGACTTGCCCTGATTAAGTGGACAGATGGTTGGGCAGCCGCACTCAGGATCCGTTGCTCGTATTGCCACGGACTGAGGTAATCAACAGTCGAATGACGACGCTGACGGTGGTACCAGATTTCGATGTACTCAAAGACGGCGCTGCGCGCAAGTGCCCGCGTGGGCCCATTGCGCCGATCGAGCAATTTTAAACGGCAGCGCGCTTACGGTTTGACTTTCTTCTGCTCTTCGCGCAGTCTGCGCTGCTCCTCACGTTGCCGAACGACCTCCGCGGCCGCCAGATCATCGAGGTCATAATGCGGAGTCTGATTCCCTCCGACCTCTTCGATACCAATCCCCAGGGCCAGGCGAAAACCTTCGCACTCGATGGCCAGATCGCCCAGATCCTCGGGGTCGCGCACGTCCTTGTTTCGCCAGTCATAGAAGGGCTTCCAATCCGCCCGCACAGAAAACTTTGGCGCCATCACTGAAAGAAACTCACTCTTGCTGGTCCATTTGTTGGTTACGGGATATGCCACTCGGAGATAAGACAATCGGCCATCCGTGAATTTGAGAGCAAGGCTTTCGACGCCCTCGAAAAATGAACCGGGACCAGCCAGGTTGACTATCTCAGCCGTTTTCAATTCGACGTTAGACACGCCCAACTCGTTAGCCGCACTGATCTGGAGGCCGGGCACCAGCTGCTTTACCTGGCTCTCGGTCATCCCCAGATAAAATCGGTCAATCTTTGGCGCTTGTTCGCGGCTGAGACCGCAGGGTGGTGGGGCTTTAACCCCGGACGGAATTACGGGAGCAGCCTGCTTGCCAAACACTTGAGTCGGATCAAGTTCAAGCCGCGCGCGCGCGGACTGGTAGTCGACGATCGCCTGGTAATACTCCAGTCGGGTCGAATTATAGTCCGACTCCGCATCGAGTACTTCCAGCAGGGTCGCTTTGTTTGCATTATAGCGTGCAAAGGTCAAGGTCAGGTTCTCCTGAGCTGCGACCGCCGCCTGCGACGCGAATCGGGTGCGATCCATCGCTGACAGTGCACCCGCGCGGGCCGCGTAGAACTCCTGCTTGAGTTGTAACACCTGATTGTCCCGTTGGATGTCGATCGATCGGGCGCGTAACTCGGCCTGTGTCGCGCGGCTCTTGCTCGCCCCGAAATTGAAGATGGGAACATTGAGGGTGATGATGGCGTCGCCACCGGAATACCGTCCCAAAGGTTTAAAATTAGCAGCATCAAAGCCACCATTCAGCGAGTAGGTCAACTGCGGCCAACGTTCGCGCCGCGCCGCGCGGGCGTCTGCGATAGCGGCGCGCTTTTGCGCGTCGAGCTGGGCGAGTTCAGGGCGTAACATAATGGTATCTTCCCGGTAACCTAGAAGGTCCATCAACTGCGGCGCGCTGTCTGAGAGCCGGGCGGTCGTGATGTAGGTTGCGTAGTCCAGTCCGGTCAATACTCTCAACTGGCTCATCGCTAATGATTCGGCAAGCTGGGCCTGGGCAAACTCGTCCCGACGCGAACGCGCGGCCGAGCGAGTGCGCAGAACGTCAGTTTCTGAGGCAGCGCCACGTTTCTGCTGTTCTTCGGTGACACTGGCAAGACCCTCCGCCAGTGCCAGTGCTTCGTCAGCCAGACGGCGTCGCTGCCGCGTTAACGCGAGACTGTAGTACGTGTCGATCGTAGCGAGCACCAGGTTTCGGCGCGCCGCCGCAGTCCCGGCATGCGCCGCTGCGAGTAACGCCCGCGAGCGTTGCAATTCGGCGCGCAGTTTGCCGGCGACATCGATTGTGCCGCTCACGCTCAAGAATCCCAGGCTTTCGTTGATGGCGCTCGACGCGGCAAAACTGAAAGTCAACGGATCACCGGGCTGCCGGACCGTAGAAGGCGTCGTGCCCCAGTAAGTCAGCGGCATGTTGATTTGAGGAAGCAGCCCGGCCCGTGCCTGCTTGACGTCTTCGCCGGCGATTTGCTCGTCAAACTGCGCCACCCGCAAACTCGCGGCGTTATCAAGTGCCAGCGTCACCGCCTGCTCGACTGACAGCGTGCGATTCTTCATCGTCGTGCTGCCATACGGATAGTCGTTGTAGGGTGGCAGCTGCGGCGGGACCTGACCTGGTCCGGTTGGCGTTTGAGTTGCCGGGCTAATCGCCGGCGGGGTGTTCTCCCGAACCACCGCCGGTTGTTGACCCGAAGAATTAGTCCCGGCGGAAATTGCGACCATCAGCGTTAGCGAGAAACGCATTAGCGCATTCTTTTTCAATTTAGACTCTCCTTAAACCAGAGGGATAGCGAACAGAGTAATCTACGTTTTGTTGAATCTGGAAGCGTCTGCTCACAGGATATTGACAGCCCGCGCCGCCAATAACACGAGGACGGTTAGTGAGACCATTGATTGCAGAATCATCAAGAGTTTTGCCCATCGAGCCAGCACAGGCGAATCTGTCGGCGAAAATGCGGTGCTGGTATTGAACGCTAGAAATAGGTAGTCTGCGAAATTCGGCGACCATCCGTGCTCGTCAGCTGCGGTTCTCGCTTCATCAGTCATCGTCATCTGCGGAAAGAGGAAGGCTCCTTCAGGATGGCCGAATCGTTTGTCGCGCCCATGAGGCCCGCCGGCATCCAGCCGCCAGTACCACAAGGCAAAGACCAGGATATTGGTAAACCAGAGAGACGAGGCCGAAAGCAAAAGCTCCGTGGGAGTCTCTTTATGTGCCGGCAGGGCGCGGATCAATAAGCCAACCGAGGCGAACATTCCAAGCGTCAGCACTACGGACACTGCGAAGCCAAAGAACCTGTTGATCCGGTGATGACCGGTGCCATGCGAAATGATTGTGGGCACGAGTAGCGCTAAAACAATTGCCGGAAAAAGCCAATGTGGACCGACGATGAGATAACTCGGGAGCGCCGCATATAGGCCACCCACCGCAAGGATAGCAATAAAAGCCGGCCATCGTGGCTCAGGATCCCAGCGATCCAAGATATTATGCTCCTTGTTTTTCACCGCAGTGATTTAACACCGTTTCGGTACTCATCGACTATCCTGGCGAGCGCGACACGATCGTCTTCGTCAAACAGTTCGAACATCTTGATGCCGGCCAGGAAATTCGGGTCGAAAGGCATGGCGGCTCCCCTCTTAAGACGACGGGACTGGCAAAGCGGCGGCATTATAGTCCAAGTTTCATGAAAAAGATTTGAGACCGGAGAAGGTCGGATCAGCGCTGCGGCCCGGCTTCGGATCAGAGCTGCCAGCTGTTAGGACCAGAGTGTAGGGGTAGTACTACGGAGACTTGCGCGGGGTGTTGTTTGCGGGTTGCCGGGCATTGTTATTGGCCGGAGTAGGCGTCGCCTTGGCCGGCTTTGGGGAACCTGGCAAACCTGCGTTTCGTCCGTTACGGGTGAGTGCGATTCTTCTTTCGCCGCCGGGCTGCGCGACGGTAACTTTGATTGAGCGATAGGTTCCGTCGTGAGCTTTGTTCGTAGGATCGTAACTGATCACGTATTGGGTGCGCAGGTCGCGCACAATCTCGTTGGCAATCTGCGGTAGTTCAGAGATCGACTGCGGGAAGAAAGCGCGCCCACCGGTATCCGTGGCCAGGCGGTTGATCAAGGCCACGGCCTTATCGCGCGGACTCTTTCTAATCAGCCCCTTTTCTGCATCCAGTTCATTAACGAATCCAATCACGAAAATCTGCACATCTTCTTCGCGCAGACGCTGGAAGAGTTGGGTCTCCTGATAGTAACTGGCGCGGTCCTCACCGTCGGTAACCACAATCAGGGCCCGGCGACGGCGATCGTCGTCGCCACCTTTCTTGTATTCAGCGACGTGCTCGGCGGCGAGATAAACACCATCGACCACGGCGGTCTGGCCGCCTTCGACATAAAGCGTGTCGAGACCATCCAGCAGTAAATCTTTGCTGGCTGTAAAGTCCTGGACCGTTTCAATCTTGTCGCTGCTGATAAACCGTTCGATGAAACTTTCGTCGCCCTTCTTATTGCTGTTGATGATGGTCTTGGCCGCGTCGATGATTTGCTGGAACTGTGGTCTGACTGAACCTGACGTATCAACCGCCAAACCGTAGATGACGGGAACCTCTTCTTCCGTGAAGGAAAAAATCTGTTGCGGCACGCCGTCTTCGAGCACTTTAAATTCGTCTTTCCCGAGCCGATTGATGGGATGGTTGTTGCGATCGATAACGCGCACATGCAGCGTTACCAGTTCCGTATTGATTTTTAGAATGTCATTCTCGCTGATTTCCGCTGTTGTCGGATCAGGCGTCGGCGTCGGCTTTGGTCTCAAAATCGGCGGCGGGGGCGGGGCTCCCAGTTGCGGCGCCACGCGACGACCGGGACCAGTCTGGGTCGGAGTTGCGGTCGGCGAAGGTGTGGCCGTACCGGTTTGGCGAGGGCGCGAATCCGGTTGCTGAGCGCGTGAAGCGCTGCCAATCATCAAGGAAATTGCGGCGATAAAAGCCGCCAGAGCCACAATAGCGTTTCGTAGAGCTTTAAGAATTTGCACAGTCCCACGTCCCATCTCTCATAAACCTTCTATGAATAAATGACCAAAGTCAAACGATTTTCGGGCTCAGGAGAGAACAAGCCGGATAAGAGATGCAATTAGGCTGGGTTGACGTTGCCGGTACGCACGCCTCTGGCGTGCTGAACCTCGACCGTTGGAGCCGCACGCCGGAGGCGTGCGTACCGGCGCTCGCCAAACTTACTTCGGATTTGCGATGGCGTAGTAACCCTCGCGGCTCCGAACGAACAGGCGGGGCAGGCCACGCGGCGGATGCACCGTAACCTTGATCTTGTGCCACTTGCCGTTGCTCACAAAGTTAGCGGGACGGTAGCCGATCGAGTACTGGTGACGAAGCTCAAGCGCAATTTGCTCGAAGATGTCATCCATTTCCGCGGCGCTGTTCGGATAGAAGGCCTTGCCGCCGGAAACTCCCGCCAGCTCATCGAGAATGCCCTGGCCTTCCATACCCAGCGCGCTGCCCATGTCGCTGCCGCCCAGGATGCCGATCGCGTAGAGCGTCACGTCCGATTCTTTCAGCACCCGCCGCAACTCGCCAAAGGTATAGCGCGAGTTATTGTCCTGGCCATCGCTGATCAGAAGCAGCGCTCGCTTTGGATGGGTGCCACGCTGGACGCGCTCGACTCCCAAATAGCAGGCATCGTAAAGCGCCGTATTATTCTTGGTCTGAACGAATGTCAGTTTGTCGAGCACGGCGTTACCGTCACGCGTGCGGTCCATCAGCAGCTGGGCGCGCGAGTTGAAACCGATGAGAAAATACTCGTCGCGATCGTGGCTGGTCTGCACGAAGTGGGCCAGAGCGTCCCGCGCGCGCCGCACCTTGTCACCGCTCATCGAACCCGAAACGTCGAACAGGATACCCACCGACACCGGCGCGTCCTCGTCGCTAAAGAACGAAATGTCCTGCTGTGATTTCTCGTCAAAGATAGTGAAGGCACCCTTGCCGAGGCCCGAAACAAAGCGCCCATAGATGTCCGTGACGGTCACATTGAACGTGATCAGGTCCGTGTTGGTAATGATTGGTGTCTTGTCGTCAACGCCGCCTTCGGGCAATTGAATTTTCGTTGCTGACTTTGGGTCCGATGCGGGGGCCTGGGCCGGCACCGGCTGTACCGTTAGCAATTCTTTGTTTTCTGGCGAGGGTGACGGTTTCTCAGGGGCTGACTTCTCGGAAGGCTTCTTTTGCGCGGTTGAAGGCTCAATTCCAACCAATGCGGCAGCAACCATTGCGCACAGAATCAAGACCGGCAATGCTGCTTGTCGAGGCAATCTCATTTGTCCCCCCTTGAAAGCGATGAAATTGTGATCAGCTTAGATTGAGATCGGCAGGCACACCTTTTACCTTTGCCCGACTTGGATGCGAGTAGCAGTTGAATCGCAGACAGAAAAGGTTTCGCCCTCACTGATCCACTTTTCTCTGCGCCTGGTCCCGAAAGAGAGCTAGCGCAGATCCAATCCAAACCTTCCATTGCAGGGGAGACGCTGCGCGCGCCTAATGCAGTGACGAACTTGCCACGTATTGTAGGCCAGTGCCAGCGGGGACGCAAGAGATATTGAGATCTAAAGCAGGTGTTTTTCTACAAAAGTTAGCCTGGTCCATCTCGCCATTCACTCCAGGCTGCTCGCGTTTCTTCCGTCAGGATCGATCCAACTGCTTGCGGAAATGCAGATAGGTGCCGGCATTCAAGGCAAGAGACAGAATCAAGACGACCAGGAAATAGGATACGACTCTCATCGGAGTGATGAACCAAATATGCGAAAAGTTGAGAAGGAGTACAACGAAAGAGCCCAGCACAAAGAACCAGGACGCCGTATGACCTAATCCCGCCAACTTGGGCTCTAATCGGGACGAAAAATAACGCAAGTTCAACGTCACTAACAGTGCCAGGCCCGCCACTACAGGAATCAACAAGCCACTTTCTATGAGAACGCTTGTGTCGCTTGACTTGGTGAGCGCCAAACGAGAATAGACATACAAGCTTGTCCCCAACACAATAATCGCAAAGCACGCCATTCGAATTAGAGATCGAAACTTCATCGTCAAATCCTTTCTATCTTTATTCCACCCGCGAATCGCGATTGGAGAAGTAGAGGGCATGGACAAGCCATGCCCTCGTTCGTACCTTTCAAGCGGCGTTGGTCCTACGAGGGGCATGAATCCTGCTCGCCATTTGAGCACGCCATTCCGTTTATGACGCAAGCACCTGCCCCCAGTAAAAGAACTAAATCAGCCAAAACGTAGCACGCGGGTGCGCCTGCTAGAAAAGTTGTGAGCGAACACCCAGCGAACGTGGCAAGAAATGCGCCCGAGGCCGCAAGCAGGCACGCGCCGAACACAAGATTGCAATTAAATATATGTCGCGCAATGCAATGCTCCCTAGTCTCCACATGGCTGCCACCTCCTTCGTTGCCTGCTGTCTGTTCAGTTAGTGGATTTCCATTATCAAAGAGCGGAGTCCAATTGTAATAGTGTGCCTACTCATTGAAATACGAAAGTCCTGACGGATAATTCGCCGCCACGACGCGACCAGCCGGGTCCCGCGCATAAGTGAAGCGGCCGACCTCCGAATGGTTCATGGCTATCTCGTTGCCGTTTGCGTCGTACTCAAACGAAACCTCACGACTCGCCAACTTGAGATTCACGATCTGGCCGCGCGAATCATACCTGGCACTATAGCTGTTTGCTGAGTTACTACTTTGCGAACTGATGATCTGGCCGCGCTCGTCAAGGCTCAAATCTGTCCGCTCGGTCCCCTGCATGAGGGAAGAAGGCTGCCCGTCCGTGCCAAAAGTAACAGCGCGGTCAACGTTGCCGTTGGTTGACTGACTGACAAGCCGATTTTCTGAATCGTGGCTGAATGTCATCTCGTTGCCAGTTGAGTCAGACACCCTGACCAAGCGGTTTGCCCCATTGTATTGCATGGACACTCTGCGATCTTCGTCGTCGGTCACACTTGCTACCGCGCCGCGGTCCGTTTGTTCATAAACAGTGACAGCACCTAAAGGATCCGTGACGATGGTACGACGCGATTCATAATCGTAGCGAGTCAGGCCAAAAGCGTCGCCGGCCGCCGCCACTCGCCCGAACTTGTCATAGCGAGCGCGGAGAAGCACACGGCCAATCGGATCGATCGCCTGCCGCAGTCCCTTGTTCGTATAATCATAGGTCCACTCTGCCCCCGTCTGATCAACAACTGTGCGCAAGAGGCCACCGTCTTGACGAAAAGATATGCGCCGCCCTGAGCTGTCTACCACGCCAAGCAGACGCACATCCCTACCCTCTGACCACTCGAATGCGATCCAGGCACCGGGATCATTGGCAACGCGAGTTAACCTTCCGGCCGCATCGTGAGTTACGAGAATACTGATACCTCTTGATCCCGTAACGCGGCTGAGTTGATAGGCATCGCCGATTTTCGTATAAACGCGCGTCACATCCGAAGTGCGCTCCGTAATTGTGGTGGAGTCGGTTATCTCGAACTGTTGATGCAGACCGGGCTCATCAGATTGCAGGGCAAAACGCCGGCTTTGTGGAACACGGCGGAACTCAAGCGTTCCACTCACGTCTGACAGCTTCGCCACGTCGCCGGCAACGTTGATCTTGTCGCTGAAGCCGAATGACCAGCCAACACCCAAACCGATGTCCTCCTTTCGGTCACTTACATAACTGCGCTGAAACGCAATCGGCGTTGGACCACCGGGAAGGTAAATGTCGGCTACACCGAACGCGAGGTCGCCGCGGGACGTTTTGACCAAATTCACCGATAGCCCATCGAAGATCGATCGCTTAAGCGGCAAAAAAAGGACTGGCCTGCGTGCGCCGGCCGAGCGTAGATAACCTATCGAGCCGACTTAGTGGATCGTTACTCCGCTGAGCGCCCTGGCAGGTAGGACAAGACGAATTTTTCGACTTGTCTGGTGTTTTCGACTTGTCTGGTGTTGAAGTAGCGAGCGTTCGCTTTGATGATCCGACCCGTGCAAACGCACTGGGGAAGACAATTAGAAGTGAAAAGGCGATCAGAATTGTGAGTAAGCGTTGGGGCATAGAACCTCCCGTGAGTTGTAACCGAAGGGTGGATGAACAAGCGACCAGAGAAGCCACACCGAACCCAAACCGGATGCCGGAGGTACCTGGCTCTTCAAGCCGTCAAAAGATTTTCCAGTCTATTGAACCGCTGAACTGGGTCGGTATTAGGAAGTCAGCAGATCCTTAGGTGTGGGCAGATCATAGTGCGATTCTGATGATAGTCAATAAGTTTTTTTGCTACTGCTGTTAACCAGCAACATAATTGAACTTAATCGTGGTTGAGTACTATATTAACAGCTTCCTTGTTTAATTAGATTCTGGTCACTTGGCGACGGGACGGGCGTCATCTGGCCCGCGCGAGACTTGCTCTTATTCTTTCGGCGCTCTTTGGTCCAATCCCATCGACCATCTCCAGCCCGCCGCCTTCGGTAAATTTCCGCAGGTCATCAAGCGAGGCAATTTTGAATTTTTGGTGAAGAGTCGCCGCCGTTTTCGGGCCAACGCCAGGCAGTTCGAGCAGGTCAAGGACGGTGGCCGGCGTTTCTGCCGTCAACCTGTCCCAGGCGTCAAAGGTCCCGGTTTGAACCAGCTCTACGATCTTGCCGGCCAAAGCTTTGCCGACTCCGGGAATCTCCAGCAACCCGGCCAGGCCCTGCTCGCTTTCGATGACTTTCATTTCAATGGGCCAGGTTTCAATCGCCTCAGCGGCCATGCGGTAGGAACGGACCCGGAACGAGTCCTCGCCACGGACCTCCATCAGCGATCCCATCTGGTTGAAACGACGGGCGATTTCTTCGTTATTCATGTCCAGGTGAATCGTAAATCGGCTGGCGGCATTAGTAAATGACGGAAACCGAAGTGTCAGAACCGCGAGCGGTAGCGACCGGATCATAGGATACACAAGAAAACGTTCGTTATTCGACTTGCCTCTTGATCCGGTCGCTACCGCTCGCGGTTCTGACACTAGTCGACACAGAGACCCCAGCCTTGCATAGGGAAATGCTTTCTTTCCTGCAACTTTCTCGCTGGAACCATCACTTACTAATTGAAGTAACCCTGCAACGAAAAACGCCGCCGGTGGCCGTACCAACGGTCACTGGCAAAATCATTTCAAGCCAACGCGGAGGAAAACCTATGACCAGCCGGATTGATTTCTTAACAAATCTTGCGAGAGTCCTGAATAAGCGGCGGACCAGACTGATGATCGCGCTGGCGTCGCTGGCTCTGTTCTGGGCCTGCTATCCGACCGTCGACACCACTTACTCTAACCCGCAAGAGTTCGGGACCGGTCAATGGCTGGTTGAGTTTCGGACCGGCGAAACCATGGTCCATATGGAAATGCGATATCAACGCAAGAGCGAAAAAGGGACCGGTTACAGCAGTCACGGCTTCACCATTGACCCGTCCGCGTTATCAGGACTATCGCGCGATCAGGCGATGTCCGGCGGTACGAACGTTCGATTTCAATTGAAACGCGATGCCGGAACTTTCAACTTCGAAGGATGGTTCAAAGAAGGCAACGGCTCCGGCCATTTCACCTTCACCCCCGATCGCGGGTTTGCGTCGCAGCTGACTTCACAAGGTATCGGTTCTCCGACTGACGAGCAATTGCTCTCTCTCGCGATGAGCGACAGCGGCTTTGCGTTAATTAACGAACTCAAAGCGCAGGGGTACGAACGTCCCACTCTGGATCAGCTCGTGCAGATGGGAAATCATGGCGTCAACTTTGAATACGTCCAGGGCTTGAAGTCCTACGGTTATCAGCTCAAGGCGATCGATAAGCTGGTGCAGATGAGGGACCACGGCGTGAACCTGAAATTCATCGGCGAGCTGGCGGCTTTGGGCTATAAGAACCTCGAACCTGACGCTTTGATTCGCGTTCGGGACCATGGCGTCACGCCGGATTTCATCAACGAGATGGTGGCCGCCGGGTATTCTCAATCTTCACTGGATGATTGGGTGCTGCTGCGCGACCATGGCGTCAACGGCAAGTACATCAAGGAACTGGACGCTTTGGGTTATTCGCGCCTGCCACTCGATCAGCTGAGACAGATGAGAGATCACGGGGTCAACGCGAAGTTTATCGAGGAACTGAAGCAGCACGGATACGACCGATTGCCCGCGGATCAACTGATAAGACTCCGGGATCATGGCGTAAATGCGTCTTACATCCAAAAAATGAAGGAGCGCGGCTATTCAAATTTGAGCGTCGACGATCTGATCAATATGCGGGACCGCGGGACCCGGGAATAGGCCTCGGCGATAGAGGGTCGGTTTGATGTCCGACAAGCTTTAGCTTGTCGAAACTTGGTGACAAACTAAAGTTTGTCGGACATTTGCCTGGGGCCTAACTCGCCGCCAAACATTCGAACTCAAAAACGAAATGGCTCGGCTTGACATGGTCAGGCTGAGCCTTTCTAATTCAGGCATCCAAAATGAACGGCAAAGGCTCTAAGAGTTTTCGGTACGTACGCCTCCGGCGTACTGCGCAAAGTTTCTCCTCCCAAATTAAGACATCGAGGTAAGCATGAAATTCAAAAGATTCCTGTGCGCCCTGGTAGTGGCGCTGTTCACTCTCCAGACAGTCGGCTTCGCCCGCATGGACGAAGGCATGTGGCCTTTTAATAACATTCCGCGGGAAGAGATCAAAAAGAAGTATGGCTTTGACGTTACGGACGAGTGGCTAAAGAAGGTCCAACTCGCTTCGGTCCGCTTCAACAACGGTGGTTCCGGCTCGTTCGTGTCGCCGAACGGACTCGTGCTGACGAACTATCACATCGTCGAGGACATCGTTAACGAGGTAAGCACGCCGGAGAAAGATCTCGCGAAGGAAGGTTTCGTCGCGCGGTCGAGTGCGCAGGAAATCAAAGCGCCCAGCCTGGAACTGAATGTGCTGATGAGCATCGAGGACGTGACGAAGCGCGTGAACGATGCGGTCAAACCCGGGACGTCTGACGTCGAAGCTTTTGCCGCCCGGCGCAAAGAGATTTCGGCAATTGAAGCAGAATCTACCAAGGCTACCGGACTGCGATCTGACGTCATCGCGCTTTACCAGGGCGGTCAATACAATCTTTATCGTTACAAGAAGTACACCGACGTGCGTTTGGTTTTCGTGCCTGAATTCCAGGCAGCCTTTTTTGGCGGCGATCCGGACAACTTCAATTTCCCGCGCTTCAATATCGACATGGCGCTGGTTCGCGTTTATGAAAACGATCAGCCCGTCCGTCCCGCCAGCTATTTCAAATGGTCAACCGCCGGAGCGAAAGAAGGAGACCTCGCGTTTGTCACCGGAAACCCCGGCTCAACTTCACGATTAAACACAGTCGCCCATTTGCAGGAACTGCGCGACACCAGCATCCCCGTGATCCTGCGTCTGCTGGAGCGGCGCGAAGCGATGCTCAAGAAATATATGACCATGGGCGAAGAGCAAACACGCCGCGCCCAGAACGACCTGAACAGCATTCAAAACAGTTTGAAGGTTTATCGCGGCCGGATCGACGGTCTGAAAGACAAGGCCTTGCTGGATCGCAAGCAGCGCGAAGAAGACGCGCTCCGTAAATCGATCGCCGCCGATCCCAACCGTCAGAAGATGTACGGCGACGCGTGGGACGCCATTGCCAAAGCGCACCGCGATTATCCTTCTTACATAAAAGAGCGGCGGATTTTCGATCAAGCGGGCGGCTTCAATACCGTGTTCTTTGATTTCGCGCGCACGCTGGTGCGGATGGCCGCGGAAACTGAAAAGCCGAACGGTGAGCGACTACCCGAGTTCACTGATGCGCGACGCGCTTCGCTCGAGTTGGGACTCTACTCACCGGCGCCGATTCATGACGACTTTGAAAAGCTGAAGCTGGCCGATTCGTTGTCGTTCATGATTGAACTGTTAGGGGCGGACAACGCGTTGGCGAAGCAAATCATGAACGGCAAGACGCCGGAAGCCCGGGCCGCAGAATTGATTGAAGGCACCAAACTGGAAGACGTTGCCTCCCGGAAAGAGCTGGCGGCCGGTGGCTTGAAGGCTATCGAAGCGTCAACCGATCCCATGATTGTTTTGGCGCGCACCATCGATCCGAAAGCGCGCGAACTGCGGAAGCGTTTTGAAAGTGAAGTCAGCGCCGTCGAGCGTGCGAACTATGCAAAAATCGCCCGCGCCCGCTTTGACACCGAAGGCACCAGGCTTTATCCCGATGCCACTTTCACTCTGCGCCTTTCATACGGAACGGTTAAAGGCTACATGGAAAACGGCAAGAAGCTGACGCCGTTCACAACGCTGGGCGGACTCTATGAACGCTCGACGAATTTCAAAGCTCAATTTCCCTACAATCTGCCGCCGCGCTGGATGGAGAAGAAGTCGGCAGTAAATCTCTCGACTCCTTTCAACTTTGTGACGACCGACGACATCATCGGCGGCAACTCAGGCTCGCCGACGATCAACAAGAACGCCGAGTTGATCGGCTTGATCTTCGACGGCAATATCCAATCGCTGGTCGGTGACTACATCTATGACGAATCAGTCAACCGCGCGATTTCCGTCGACGCTCGCGGGATGATTGAGGTGCTGCGCAAGGTATTCGACGCAAATGAAATTGCGGACGAACTGACCAAGAGCGCCGCGCCGACGACGTAGGCTTGACGTCAGTACCATCTGCGTTAGCAGAGGGGATCATTTGACCCCGTCGGATCTGATGATCCGACCCGCTCACGAGGGTGGTACTGACTCCGTATATCATTACCCCGCACTTGCCCTGCTCTTCCCTTCGTTATAAGCTAAGGCTTACTAATCTTCCCTCATAGCTCTCCTGCAAAAGAAGCGAACCCCTCTCGATGATCACTAGATTGCCCTTTTTCCCTTGGAAAGGAACTGAAACGATGAAAAGAATCCTACTTGCTTTCCTGATAGTAATTAGCTCGGTAAGTTTTGCTTTCGCGGACACGATCTTTCTCCGCGACGGGCGACAGATTCGCGGCACGCTGCTCGGCTTCATTAATGGCCGCTTCGTGGTGCGCGTTGAGAACCAGTATTCAAGCTCGACCGCCGGTGCAAACGTCGATCGAAACAGACGAGACAACGACCTGCAATATTTTCGTCCGGAAGAAGTCGACCGCATCGAGATCGAAGGACGTTCGCTCGACGATGCGCGCTCGGAAACGCGCAATGTTCAGGTGACGCTCGATTCCAACTGGATCGATAGCGGCGTTTATGTGCGCCGGGGCCAGCGCGTCCAGGTGAGCGCTACGGGTGTCATCACCGTCGGCCGTTCCCGGATCACTCCCGACGGTTTGCGTTCAACCGATCCAAGTGCGCCGTTGCCCAGCGCCAACGAAGGCAAGCTGATTGGGGCTATCGGCAATGACCCACGCTCGCCGATCATCGAACTCGGCAGCAATAGTGAATTTACCGCCGAACGCAACGGCCGGCTGTTCCTGACGGCGAATCGCGGGTCCTTCGCGGACGCGCGCGGAGGTTTCGACGTCAGCATTCGCAGCGAGCGCAATCTGAACGCACGTGAAGAGGACGGCGGCGGCATCCGCTCGCGAAACCGTGACACCACCGGGGGCGGTGGTGGCTATCGCGGCAACCAACGCGAGCGCAGCGTTGACGTGCCGGGTAATAGTCGCGGCGTGGACACCGGGATTGACGTGCGCGCCGGTGAACCGATCACCATTTCGGCAACCGGAACAATCGTCGCCGGCCAGCGGGTTGGTGAGGTTGGTCCGGATGGGCAACGCAGCAGCGGGCTCGGAATAAGCGCACGTCCGGTCGCCAGCGCCGGCGTGGGTGCGCTCATCGCCTACATCCGCAACACCAACGGCAGCTTGAGTCCGGCGTATTTGGTCGGCAGCAATCTGTCGACCAGCGTTCCGATGGATGGTCGTTTGATCCTCGCGGTAAACGATGACAACTACAACGACAACAGCGGAACCTTCAGGGTGACAGTTCGCTACTGACGGTACGCACGCCGCTGGCGTGCCTGCCATACAGACTTAGTACGCCGGAGGCGTGCGTACCTTTCGACGCCGTTCGCGCAAGCGAGCGGCGTTTTCTTTTGATAGTTTCGGTGGCGGCGTTAGAGTAGCGAAGTTAGCCGGCAGTTTGTAACGCAAACTGTTCGTTTGCGGATCGCTTCCGCGAGACAACAGCTTGCGTTACAACTATCCACAATGAATCTGCTCAGATCACCATGCGACGAAGCCTTAGCTAGCACGGGCAAAGCTGCCTCCACCAAATGCGGCCAGGCGCAACGGCGCTGGACGCTGGCGGCAACGATCCTCGGTTCCAGCATGGCGTTCATTGACGGCACTGTCGTCAATGTCGCGTTACCCGCTCTACAAAAGAACCTCAACGCCACGGTCACCGACGTGCAATGGGTGATCGAAGCTTACACGTTGTTTCTGGCGGCGCTGCTTTTACTGGGCGGCTCGCTCGGCGATCACTTTGGCCGCAGGAAGATTTACGCCATCGGCGTGGCGCTCTTTGCGCTGGCTTCTGTTTGGTGCGGTCTCGCGCCCAGCATCAATCAATTGATCATCGCGCGCGCGGCGCAAGGCATCGGAGGCGCGCTGCTGGTCCCCGGAAGTCTGGCCATCATCAGCGCCACCTTTTCCGAAGATGAACGCGGCAAAGCGATCGGCACCTGGTCAGGCGCAACTGCGATCACCGCTGCGCTGGGTCCACTTATGGGTGGCTGGTTGATCGAACATGTTTCGTGGCGCGCAGTTTTCTTTCTCAACGTTCCGATTGCCGTCGCAGTCATCGTGCTGATTCTGGTGTTTGTTCCCGAAAGCCGCGACGAAGAAGACTCAGGCAAGCTGGATCTTCTGGGCGCGGCTTTGGCCACTCTTAGTCTGGGCGCTGTTGTGTACGGCCTGATTGAATCGTCAAGTTCCGGTTGGCTGAACCCCGTTGTACTCGCGAGTCTCGCAGTCGGAATCGTGATGATTGGCCTCTTCGTTTTAGTCGAAACTCGCAAGCAGAATCCGATGTTGCCTCTCGGCCTCTTTCGCTCGCGGAATTTCACCGGGGCGAATCTGCTGACCTTGTTTCTGTACTCATCGCTGGCAGGAACGCTTTTCTTTCTGCCGCTCAATCTGATTCAAGTACAGAAATATTCAGCGACGGCGGCCGGTGCGGCTACTCTGCCGTTCATCCTGATTATGTTTGGTCTGTCGCGCTGGTCGGGAGGATTGGTAAAGCGCTACGGATCGCGTCTGCCGCTGGTGATTGGACCGACAGTCGCCGGATTGGGATTCGCGCTTTTCATTCGACCTGGCGCCGGCGCGAATTATTGGACAGGATTTTTTCCGGCGATCATTGTCCTGGGAGTGGGCATGGCGATTAGTGTCGCGCCGCTCACTACGACCGTCATGAATTCGGTTAAATCGAGCCACGCCGGAGTTGCTTCGGGAGTAAGCAATGCCGTCTCGCGCACCGCCGGCTTGCTGGCAATCGCGGTGTTCGGCCTGATCATGTTTCATGTTTTCAACGGCTGCCTCGATCGACGACTGGAGGAGATTCCGCTGGCGCCTGACGTCCGGCAGGCTTTGAACCAACAGCGCGCCAGACTTGCTGCGATCGAAATTCCTGCAAACGTCACGGAAGGAACGCGGTTCGCGCTGGCGCAGGCTATCGACGAGTGTTTCGTGAACGGCTTTCAGCGGGTCATGCTAGCCGGCGCCGTCCTGGCCTTTGTGAGTTCGCTGACAGCCTGGATTACTATTCGAGATGACTAGGTACGCACGCCTCCGGCGTGCCGCGACAGATCAAAGTCGAAGCCCAAAAGCACGCCGCAGGCGGCGTAACGGCTGTTATGTTGCAATGGACGTCTGGCTCGCAAGACAACTGCAAACTAACGACTAAACTACCGCCACGTTCCTCCACCCCTCGCCCTCTATTGTGATTAGAGGCCGTGTCTGTTTGGGCGATCTCAATGATCGAAGGGATTACTGCCATGATTAATATGTCTTCTACCATTCTGGTTGTCGATGACTATCCCGATAATCGGATGCTCCTGGCGACCTTGCTGCGGGCCAAAGGTTACAAAGTCATCGAGGCCAAAGATGGTAAGGAAGGGGTGATGCAGGCAAACCGGGCAAATCCTGATTTGATCCTGATGGATTTGGCGATGCCTGAACTCGATGGCATCGAAGCGACGCGGCAGCTTCGGCAACGTCGCGCGCATTCGCGGACACCGATCTTTGCGATCAGCGCTTACGCCACTCACGACGTAAAAGACGATGCACTGGCAGCCGGCTGCACAGAGGTCTTCTCCAAGCCTCTCGATCTCACATCACTGCTGGGCAAAATTGAATCGACACTTGGACCGCAGGTTTCGCATTAGGCGAATTACAGCGCCTGGTTTTGGAGTGCGGCGACTCGTCGCCGCTTTTGCGTTAGCGCGGAAGCAAGCATTGAAATTAGCAACACAAATCTAAAGCGGCGACGAGTCGCCGCACTCCAAATTGCAAGTGAGGACGCTTGCGCTTCAATCCGCATCGACCCCATGGTCTGCTCCGGTCCGCAGCCTTTTGCACAAGGGTAGCTGTGTGGCCTCTCAGCTCATGGTGACTTCTGATTAGCGCAGGTAAAACTTTCCGGATAGACCGCGACGTAGTTCCTTACCGGCGGGGGAACGTCTTTCAGGAAATCTGTCCCGCTAAACGAGCGTTCTATCAAATCGCGGTTTGCCTTGCGCGTGTAATTGGTGAATTTTGCGGTCACGTCGCCCTCATCTTTGGCGTTCATATCGAACATCTTCACCGGCGTGCCGCAGGAGTAATCAAAGGCCGCTGTGTCGATCGATTTGATTTCCGGACTTTGCAGGGTGCGAAAGTAGATCTTGCCGCGCTTCTGGTCATAAACAATGCTCCATTGCGTCCAGTTCTTTCGGGCCACATCACTCAAGACTTCAAAAGCATAGGCCACCGCTTGCCGCTCGCTTAGCGCCTGCTTGTCAAATTCCTCCGTCTTATGTGCGGCGCGGGTGAACAGGTCAAGCGAAGTGCCGGATTTCGCTTTCTCCGGATCGGTATGTTTCGCATAACTCAGAGATTCTTCGTAGGTGTTGTTGGCCAGAGTCGGCACGGCCAGTTGTTCACCCGTATGCACAACCATTTTGCCTTTCAGGAATTCCACCGAGGCTGTGTTCCCGGCCTTATCGCTGACCAGGTAATGAACCTTAACGAAATCGATGATCCGAACGCCTGCAGCATTCTTGAGAGCTTCGGTCGTTGTCGCTGAGCTGTCGAGCAAATACTGAATCCATTCCTGAGTGCCCAGGGTCGGACGCGAATCGTCTTTCGGGTATTCCGTCTCGTCGAGCCACATTTCTTCGACCACCAACCCCATCTCATTCATTCCGCCGTTCGGATTTTCCCGCCCGTATTGATTGAAGGTAATGCTGCCGTATCTGGAAACCCATTTCGCGGAATTTGGCGAGTCGCCAATACTTGCGGTTTTCGCTACGCCGCGTTTGTTGACGAAGATCAGGGCGTCGCCGATGTTGTAATCGTAGTTTCTGCCGAACAGAATTTCGCCGTTGTGCTTCAGGCAGAAAGTCGTGCAAGCGACGGATTGGTTTACCAGAAAGAAAAGAACAAGCAGGCAGGAAACGATGCCCAGATAAGCTCTATTCATTTTGAAAATCTCCCGGTGCTACTCGCAATTTTGTCCATGAAGCTAACGCACTCCGGCCGGAACAGGTAGCGGTTATCTGCCGGGAGATTGAACTATGCGATGAGCCGCTTGATTTGCGCGCCAGACCGTGGCCAACGACCTGGCTATCTGAGTTAGAATGCCGCTCGTGTTAAATCGCAAGGAACTACACGTCGCGTCGTTCTGGCAGTTTCAAATAATCGGATGGGGCGGCTTCTATCTCCTGGTCTTAGTGGCCTCACTTCCTTACATGAAACAAGCGGGAGTGTTGCGAGATGATACCTTGTTCGTTGCAACGATGTTTTTCGCCAGTTGCCTGCTGCGTCCTGTTTGCCGATCGCTCCTGCGACGCTCACTCGGGTGGTTTGCCCTGGAAGCTCGCGCATTCGCATGGTCACTGCTGGTGGGAATAAGCGCAGCTTTTGTTCTCGAGGTGGTCAGCTCAAGCTTTCAGAAAATAGATTGGGCAGACTGGCTGGGCACTTCCGTGCAGTATTCGGTCGTTCTCCTGCTGTGGTGCAGTCTGTATTTCAGCATCAAGCAGTGGCGGCAATCGGCGATGGAGAGAGAACGAATGCTGCGCGCCGAAGCTGAGGCCCGCGAAGCCAGGCTCAGCGCCTTGCGCTATCAGTTGAATCCACACTTTTTGTTTAATTCTCTGAATGCCGTCTCCACGCTTGTTCTGGAAGGGAATGCCCCGGCCGCAACCCTGATGCTGGCGCAGATAGGTGAACTGTTACGCACTACCCTGGATAGTGAGGCCCTGCCGGAGGTGCCGCTCTCGCTGGAGATTGCTTCAGCGCAACGGTATCTGGCAATCGAACAGACAAGGCTCGGGAATCGGTTGCGGGTTGATTTATCAATCTCTGCCGAAACTTTCGATGCCCTCGTTCCGAACATGCTGCTGCAGCCGCTCGTAGAAAATGCGGTGCGACACGGTATCGCGACTCAGGTGGAGGGTGGAGTAATCGCAATTCACAGCAAACTTAACAAGACTCAGTTGCAGATCGTGGTCAAGAATTCGGGTAACCGTGGCACTGCGTTCTCGGCGCAGCAGCACAAACCTGGGAGTGGAATCGGCCTGACCAATACCGCAGCGCGTCTGAAAGCGCTTTATGGCACGGACCACCGGTTTGATCTGGGATGGCCTGAGTCGGGAGGGTGCGAGGTAACTGTGGAATTACCTTTCAGGAATTGCGAAAGAGGACTGACGTGCGCGCGTTGATTGTCGACGATGAGCCCCTGGCTCGCCGAGGCGTGCTCCTGAGGCTACGCAGGTTTAAGGATGTCGAGATAGTAGGAGAGTGTAATGCCGGGTTGTCGGCCGTCGCGAAGATCCTTGAGCTTTCACCTGATGTTGTTTTCCTCGACGTTCAGATGCCCGGCATGGACGGTTTTGAGGTGCTGCGCGCCTTACCGAAAGACAAAATACCGAGCATCGTTTTCATCACCGCTTATGAGGAGCACGCACTGCGCGCATTCGAGGCCCACGCCCTGGATTATCTGCTTAAGCCAATTGATGACGCACGCTTCTCCGTAGCCGTGGATCGCGTTCGGAAACTCCTGAATTCAGCTTCGAAGGAGTTGGCCGCCGAGCGGATTCTGAAATTGCTCGGTCGGGATTCCGAGCAATATACTTCGCGCTTCGCTATACGAACTGGTCCTCGTGTCCAAATCGTATTAGTGGAGGACATCGAGTGGATTGGAGCTGCGGGAGACTACGCCGAACTCCACACTCGCAACTGCTCCCACTTACTGCGCGAGACTATGGCTTCGCTCGAACAAAAACTTGACCCGCAGAGTTTTCTTCGCATTCATCGTTCCCGAATCGTAAGAACGAACCGCATTCAGTCGCTTCGATCTATCGAGAACCACGAGTACATTCTAAAACTGTCCGACGGATCCAAACACCGTTCCAGCCGAACCTACGCAGACCGACTCGAGACCTGGCTGGCGTCGGGAAAAGGTTGACGTCCTCCGCATCGAATATCGTCTTACAAACACGAGGTGTGCGCGATAAGCTGTCGGCGCGTTCATTAGGCTGAGCGATCCTCGAAAAAACAGACGTTTTGCGTTGGTGTGTATTCTGCACTTACGGTGATCCACGCCCGCTTGCCTTAGCGCTCGAGCTTGCGATCGACCGCCAGTCCCCGAATCATTGCTTCCAATTCAACTTGCAGACCAGCGCGTTCATCATTCAACGTCTTCTTGTCTTTGTTCAGTTGCTCAAGTCGCGTCTCCTGCGTATCAGCTTTCGACACGTAGCGTGAAATCAATTGCCTCGCTTCGGCGGTTGCCGTCAACGCTTTGATGTTATCGCGCAAGCGGCCCTGGTCTTCGCCAATCTCGACCACTTCTTTGTCGATCGCCTCAATGCGCGAGTCCGTCATCGTCATCCGGCTCTTCACGTCAAGGATCTTTTCCAATGTTGCCCGCGTCGCGGCGTCGATGTAATTGCGCGCGATAAATAATTCAAGGTCGGGGCGTGAAAAATTCATCAAGGCATAGCTGTCCATCAGGGCGCGGCGCTCAGTCACGGGCAATTCGACTTTCTGGTGCGGCCCGAGCGGAACGCGAAAGCGATAGTAACGCGCAGTCTTCGCGTCCGGCTTGGCCGTGTCATCCGTGAGCGCCCAATCCTGACGCAGCGGATACTCGATAAAGACGACACGAGGTTTGTCTGTCTGGTTTGTGAGCGTGTAAATCTTCTTGCTGGTCTGATAGTAATGGGCCTGAAAGACTCCGTTGATAGCGCGCACCATGAAAGCGGGCGCGCGATCCTCTTTGATGCTGGCATTCACCAGAGTGCCGAGGTCGAGTGCGAACGAGATCAGACGCTCCTCACCGGGCTTCAGCCGTTCCATTAATGCTTCACCCGCGTAAGCGTCGCCATCGATCACGGTCAACGCTCCACCCTCGAGCGTCAGCGACGAAGTGTTCTTGAGCAACATTCCGCCCATCGCGCGATCACGTCGATTGCCTTCGTTGTAGATCGAGACGCGCTCGCCTTCCATACGCGTTTGCAGGATCGGAATCAGAGCCGAACGATCGCGCGGCACCGTCACGGGTTGCTCGATCCGATACTCAAACAGGTCACCGACTTCGCTGCCGGTTGCGGCAGTTTCCACGCCCGAGTCAGGCCGCGTGATTGCGTCGCTGAGGTTTATGCGATCAGCCAGAGCATTGTTCGCCAAATTAGGCGTAAGAGCGTACAAACCGTTGACGGTCCCGTTCCGGCCGCCGCTGAAACCAAGGCCCTGTGCTGTTCGCTGGGTTGGGAAGTTTGAGAATTGGCTTGCTGATGAAGTAACGGTCACTGCCTCTGAAACGCTTCCCACTTCAAGTGTGGCGTTAGCATATGCAGGCAGATTACCGCTGACCCTAACGTTAGTAATTACATAACGCTTAAAGCCTGGAGAGTTTATGGTCACCTGATAATTTCCCGGCGCCAGAGTTTGAGATTGAAACATCCCATCACTCGAGGTGCTGGTGTTGAATGATTGGTTCGTGGCCGTATTCGTAATAATCACCGACGCGCTGGCGACCGTGGCTCCGTTTACGTCTGTGACTCGGCCGCTCACGGTCCCCGCGGCGCTGCCTTCGTTGTCTTCATAAGTTTGCGGTGACAGCTTCAAATCCTCAGGCATGCCAACCACCGGACGATAACGATAGAAGGGTTTCTGAATCGGCTGGATGAACGACACGGGCGAGCCCGAAACCAGCGACAGAGAGACGTTGTTCCAGTCCTCTTCGCTGACGTTATCGACAATGGCCCAGCCCTGAAAGAAAGGCTTCCCGGTTGAGTCGAGCACGACGCGGTACGTTGTCTTCCAAATCGGCGCGGCGATGATGTAACTCACCAGCATTTCGCGCGAACCTGCGCCGTCCGAGGTGACTACGATCGTCTTGGCGTCCCGCCGGCGCGCCGAAGCTGTAGCATTCGCAAATTCCGACACATCGCGTCGCGTGCCTTCGTCGATCAGTTTGATTGAGCGCACCTCGGTCAGATCAAAACTCGTCAACTCGCCGCCCTCGGAGGCAATCACCAACGCGTGTGAAGTCTGGGCCGGCTTGTTTGCATCAAGCTGAGACTTACGCTCTTCAATGGTCAGGATCGATCCGGTCACCGTGCGGTTAGCAGTGGCGACCACCACTCGCGCGCCCTGAAGTTGTGACAAGACTCCCGCCAGGCCTCCCTTGTTTCCACTCGCAGTTCCGGCTTCGATCGAAAAAGGAATGTCGGCCATGCGTGCGGACGGCGGTGCGCTCGAGTTGTAGCTGACCGCGCCGATGCGTCCCTGGCCCAGGTCCAGCACGACCATCGATTTCAAAACGTCGTCGACCTGCGATTGCTTGAACGAGAGATCGATCTCAGCGTGCCCGGTTACTGCGCCGCGCCGCTCGATGTATGCGACGCCGTTGCTGTAGAGAATCACCCGGCGAATCGGCAACGTTTGCGCATTTGGTTTGATTGCTTGTGGCTGCGTCGTTGACGCGGGCCTCGCAAGCGAGACACGGCGCCGCGTCTGCGCGAAAGCGCTGAACGAAAGAGAACAGACTACAACCAGAAGGAGAGTGCGTTTCATGGGCTTGCCTCCAGGAAAGTGAAAAGTTTGTTAGCGCGTCAACAGGAGACGCATTATCGAAACGAACGCAATAGGCGCGCTTGCAAGAGCGGAAAGTTTGTCCGGCTAATTGATGCGCGATACACAATTCTGGTTTGCCGTGAAGAAGCTTTAGCCTGAAGTAAAGCTCAGTACCTCGCGGTTGAGCAGGAGTTGGGTCTCGATCGCGACAGAACTAACGTAAACTGTGGAGCGATCGCGCTGGGTCATCCCTGGGTGCGACGCGCACGCGGTTGGTGTTGATTCGGTTGCGTGAGTTGCGTCGCCGCGGCGGTCGATACGGGTTGGCGATCGCCTGCATCGGCGAGGTCAGGGGATCGCAATTATTTGCGAGCGAGTGTAGGCGAGTCAGGAGCAGAATCCGGTTCGTCGTTTCTTCTCTCGATTTTTTATTGGTTACCCCAAAAATTGGTATTACCTCTGAGGAGGGAACCGACCGTCTAGATTTTCATAGATATCCAAAATCTCGTCCGCGTTTTTCATGTTAATCCCGAATTAATATCGTGATTTTGGAGGAAAATGATGCGCTGAACGAAATCGACCTTGCACAGTCGCTAAGGCACAATTCTTGCGGAAATTCGCCCTCCACACACGTGGGAGTCCGTTTACGGGAATTAAGTCGAGCGCGAGTATCGTTAGACAACATTTTTGCCGATATTACGCCCGCACAGTCAATGTTCATCGTGATAGAAACCGCCTTCAACTTTTATTCGCAGTTAACCCTACGAAAGCAACAGTTCAGACAGTTCTCAATGGTCTCAGTTAACGTGCGCCATCCAGCGCACAATGGTCTAAAACGAATCTGATTTTCCTTAAGGAGTTCTCCTGTTATGACTAAATTTCTAAAAGCTGCGTTTGCGTCCCTGGCCGTCCTGGTGATGTGCACTGTCGGTGCCATGGCGCAGGGAACCGTGACCGGTGGTATTAACGGTACGGTCACCAATCCCAACAAAGAAGTAATCGCGGGTGCAACTGTGACCGCGAAGAATAATGGAACAAGTAAAGAAACATCCGCCACGAGCGATGATAATGGCTCGTTCAAGATAACCAATTTAGAACCAGGGACCTACACCCTGTCCGTGAACGCTTCCGGTTTCGCGCCGTTCACCAACGAAAACGTCGTGGTTGAAGTGGGACGTGCGACTACGCTCGACGTGCCTGTAGGTTTGCAGGGTACCGTCAACACTGTTCAGGTTACCGCTGAAGCTCCGGTTATTAATACGAGTCAGCAGGACTTCTCAACGAACGTCAATCAAGTCTCGCTCAATAACCTTCCGGCCAATGGCCGTCGTTGGTCCAACTTTGCAATTCTGACACCAGGCGCGGTTCCAGACGGAACGTTTGGTTTGATCAGTTTTCGCGGCATCTCGGGCCTGCTCAACAACAGTACGATTGACGGCGGCGACAACAACCAGGCCTTCTTTTCTGAAGAGCGCGGCCGCACCCGCATTGGTTATGTGATTAGCCAGGCGGCAATTCGCGAGTTCCAGGTGAACACCTCGAACTTCTCGGCTGAGTATGGCCGTTCCGCCGGCGGAGTCATCAACGCCGTGACCAAGTCCGGCACCAACGAGTTTCACGGTTCGGCGTTCTTCTTTGATCGGAACAACGCCTGGGGCGCCCGGAATCCGAATAGCTTTATCAGTACTTTTAACAACGGCGTTGTCGGCCGAGAGGCGCTTAAACCGAAGGACGTTCGATACCAATTCGGTGGTGCTGTGGGCGGCCCCATCGTGAAGGACAAAGCATTCTTTTTCTTCAGCTACGACCAGCAGAAACGAGATTTTCCTGGTGTTGCGGTATTCAGCACCGCCAACTATCTCACCACGGTCAACCGCACGACTCTGACCGCCAGAGGCTTAAGCACTGCCCAGGTTGATGGAGCATTGAACTTTATCAACAGCATGACGGGTGAGACCCCGCGCCGGGGCGATCAAAAACTGTTTCTGCCAAAGTTGGACTGGCGCATCACGCAGAACAACACCTTCACCGCCACCTACAATCGCTTGCGCTGGGCTTCACCCGCAGGTGTGCAGACGGGCGCAACCGTAACTCGTGATCGTGCCGGATTCGGAGACGACTTTGTCGAATCTGATTCGCTCAACCTGCGTCTCTCATCAGCGATTTCCAGCCATTTCCTGAATGAGTTCCGTTTCCTTTGGGCGGATGAACTGGACACCCAGTTTGCCCAGCCGCCGCTGCCTGGTCAACCGACCACTTCTAACGGCTTTTCTCCCCAGGTCGCGTTGACTAATGGCCTGACGTTTGGCAAAGCGACGTCGTTGGATCGCCTTGCGCTGCCGGATGAGCGACGATTTCAATTCGCCGATACTGCGACCTACTCCTCGGGAAGTCACACCCTCAAATTCGGCGTGGACATCAATCGTGTCAGGGACATCGACGACAACCTGTTTACGGGCGGCGGTTCTTATACGTATTCCAATATCAACGACTTCATCGTTGACTATGTGAACTTCACCTCGGCAGGAGCTTTGCGCACCGCCGGCGTCACCTGCGCGACGCAGGCGAATCCAGTCAATGTCACCAGACTCGCCGGGAAGTGCTATACCAGCAACTATGCGCAAGGTTTTGGTCAGTCTCGCTTTCAGGAGAAAACCACGGACTACGCTTTATTCCTTCAGGATGACTGGCGCATGACGCAACGGTTGACCCTAAACCTCGGTGTGCGGTGGGAATACGAAAAGTTTCCCCCGCCGATCCTAATCAACGCGGCGCTGCCACAAACAGCAAACCAACCGAGCGATAAGAACAACTTTGGTCCGCGCGTCGGTTTCGCGTGGGATGTCACGGGCGATGGCAAGACCAGCTTGCGCGGCGGTTGGGGCCTCTATTACGGACGCATTAACGGCACGATCATGATTAATGCTCTGATCAATACCGGGCTATCAACCGGCCAGGCAGTCAGTTCCGTGCCCGCCGTTTGTCCTACCGTGGGCGGAGTTGCTCCCGGTCTTCCCGGCAATACCACCTGCCCGACGCCAGCGATTGCGGCAATCGGCAACACGGTTGCGCCTATCTTCCCGAACATTCTGGCCACTGCGCCGGCGGGAACGGCCGCGGTCAATTACTACCGGAATGGTTTTCAAAACCCGATGATTCATCAGGGTGACATAGTGATTGAACGTGAGGTCGGTCACAACACAATGGTCTCCGCTTCTTATCTCTTCAGCTTTGGAAGTCATTTGACCACTTTCGTGGATACCAATCTCAATCCGCCGACGGGCACCGGCAGAATCAATGTCGTGGATGGTCCGTTTGCCGGTGTAAACTGGGTCTTCCCATATTTCACCGGAACCAGGCCGAACACTGCTTTCGGTAACATCCTGGAAATTCGGGATAGCGTTTCCACCAAGTACCACGCGCTGGTGCTCCAGGCGAACCGCCGCTTAACCAACGGTCTGCAATTCCAAAGCAGCTATACGCTGTCGAGGGCGCAGGACAACGGCGGATCTCAGAGTTCGGCAACCTTTACGCCGGGCTTTTCTTCGCTCTTTAATCCGTTCGATGCGCAGGGAGAAAACGGTCTGTCACCTTACGATCGCCGGCACAAATTTGTCGCCAGCGTCGTCTACAACACCAACTTCACCAGCTTGAAGGACAACAAGGCGGCCAGTGCGATTCTTAACGGATGGACCATCGCGCCCATCGTTAACATGTTCTCCGGCGCTCGCTACACGGCGGTCACCAGCAGCACCGCTACTTCGAGCGTTTTCGGCGCTAGTCCAAACGGTGGCGTCAACGGTTCAAACGGTTCGCTCCGTTTTTCCTACACGCCAAACAACGCCTACCACATGCCGGCGACCAAGTACGTCGATCTGAGAGTCTCGCGCCGGTTTACGATAAAAGAGGATGCCAAGATTGAAGTACTCGGCGAGTTCTTCAATATCTTCAACCGTACGCAGGTAACCGCCGTTAACAACCGGATCTACAATATTGCCTGCGCGGCCGGCGCCTGCAACGCAACCTTCGATCCGACTTTCGGAACGCCAAGCGATCTTTCGAATGGCTTCTTCTTCCGCGAGCGGCAGATTCAACTCGGCGTTCGGTTTGAGTTTTAAAGCTGAACGTTTCGCATAAACCAGAGAGGCGGCATTTAAGTTTGCCGCCTCTTTTTTTTGTGTTTTTCAGAGTGGATTCCAAACTGTACGGCAGCGTTCTAATGGCCAATTAACATGGTTTTTCCTTGCACACTGGATGCTCGTCGTGATAGAAAACCGCCTCTTGCACTTATTCGCAGTTAGTCCTACAAAAAACGCAGTTCAGACAGTCTCATTTGGTCTCAATTAACGTGCGCTGACTCGCGCACAATGGTCTGAAACGATTTTCACTTTCTTTAAGGAGTTCTCCTGTTATGAGTAAATTTCTAAGATTGGGTTTTGCAACTCTCGTTATGACGATCTGCGCTATCGGCGCGATGGCTCAATCGACGACGACAGGCGCCATTAGCGGCACCGTCACCAACCCCAATAAAGAGGTTATCGCCGGTGCTACAGTTACCGTAAAGAATCTCGGTACAAACAAAGAAGCGACCGCGACTACCGATGACAACGGGGGCTTCAAGGTAGCCAACCTTGATCCCGGCAGCTATTCAGTGATCGTCAACGCGTCGGGTTTCTCGGCGTTCACAGCTGAACGCGTCACCGTCGAAGTGGGACGTGCAACTGAGCTTCCGGTCAGCGTGTCTCTCCAGCAAGTATCCGGAACGGTGCAGGTGACGGCAGAAGCGCCCGTCATTAACACCACCCAGCAAGATTTTTCGACCAACGTCAATCAGATCACGATCAACGAAACGCCGATTAACGGCCGCCGCTGGTCAAACTTTGCGATCCTGACACCCGGCGCAGTTCCGGACGGGACTTTTGGTCTGATCAGTTTTCGCGGCATCTCGGGCCTTTTGAATAACAGCACGGTTGATGGCGGCGATAACAACCAGGCCTTCTTCGCCGAAGAGCGTGGCCGAACTCGTATCAGCTATTCCATCAGCCAGGCAGCGATCAAAGAGTTTCAGGTAAATACCTCGAGCTACTCTGCCGAATATGGCCGCTCAGCCGGCGGTGTCACGAACGCCGTTACCAAATCAGGCACCAACGAGTTTCACGGTGGCGCGTTCCTTTATGACCGCAACAACAAGTGGGGAACCCGAAACCCACGCAGCTTCATTACTCAGAACATCGGCGGTGTGTTTACGCCGGTAGCCTTCAAGCCCGAGGACGTGCGCTACCAGTTCGGCGGCACCATCGGCGGACCAATCGTGAAGGACAAGGCGTTCTTTTTCTTCAGCTATGACGAGCAGCGCCGTAACTTCCCCGGTGTTTCCACGTTCACCTCTTTAGACTTTCTGAATCGCGCTGACAGATGCGCGCTGACGACCGCGAATGGTGCCGCGGTGACCCTGGCTGCCTGCCCGGCATTTGCCGGAACCGCCAACGCCGCCCGAACTGGCACGCTGGCGACGGGCAAGGGTTTAACGAATGCCCAGGTAGATCAGGCGCTCAACTTCCTGCAGAGCATCTCTGGCGAGGTACCACGTAAAGGTAACCAGAGATTGTTCCTGCCGAAGATTGACTGGCACATCAATGGCAGCAACACCCTTACAGTTACTTACAACAACCTCCGTTGGAATTCACCGGCCGGCATTCAGACTCAGGCCATCAACACGCGTGCCCGTGACAACTTTGGCAACGACTTTGTGAACATTGACTGGTTGACCCTGCGTCTGGCTTCGACCATTTCGTCTCACCTGCTGAACGAAGCTCGTTATCAGTGGGGCCGCGACAATGAATTCCAGTTCAGCCAGCCGCCGCTTGCCGGCGAACCAACCAATTCCGTAGGTGGACGCTCGCCACAGACGTTCCTGACAAACGGATTCTCGTTCGGCATCCCGGAATTCCTCGAGCGCGTGGCTTTTCCTGATGAGCGCCGCAATCAATTCGCCGACACGATGACTTATACGACTGGTAACCACACGGTCAAATTTGGTGGTGACATTAACTTCGTCAAAGACATCATCAATAACCTGCGCTTCTCAGGCGGCGAGTTCAATTACACCGGTGGCGTTAACGCAGTCGGCTACTTTGGTGGACTCAATGATTTCATCATCGACTACACCAACTTCCGCGGAGCGTTGCCCGGAACCAATCTTTGCTATAGCAGCACCCGCGCGCCGGGCCTCTGCTATGGCGGTAACTTTAATCAGGGACTGGGTGTACTGGGTCTGACGATGAACACCACGGACTTTAACGTGTTTGCGCAGGATGACTGGCGCATCACACCGAAGTTGACGTTGAATCTCGGAATCCGGTACGAGTACCAGTCAAATCCGACCAACACCGCAGCGCGAATCAATCCCGCACTGCCGCAGACCGGTAACCGGGTCAGCGACAAGAACAACTTCGGACCGCGTTTGGGTTTTGCTTATGACGTGAAGGGCGACGGCAAAACATCCATCCGTGGCGGTTATGGTGTTTACTTCGGTCGCGTAATTAACTCAACGGTCTATAACTCGCTCATCAACACTGGCGTGGGTACGACGGTAGCCCAACGTCAGGTGACCTTAACGGGCGCCACTGGTGGTCCCGCTTATCCGAACCTGCTGGGCAGCGGATCACTGGTGCCAAGCGCCATCCAGTACTTTGCGAATAATTTCCAGTTGCCGAGAATTCAACAGCTCGATGCGATTGTTGAGCGTGAAATTGCTCGCAACACCGTGGTCTCAGCGTCGTATCTGTTTGCCTATGGCCAGTACCTGCCGAACTTCGTTGACACGAATTTGCCGGCGCCAGCCGGTTATGTGAATTTCTCCGTGTCTGGTGGGCCATTCGACGGGCAGATTTATAGAACGCCGATATTTTTGGGGGCAACGCAGCCGACTCCATTTACGACCGCCAGGCCAAATCCGGCATATGCGGCAGTCACCGAGATCCGCAGTGACGTGTTCTCGAAATACAATGCGTTGGTGCTGCAATTCAATCGCCGTATGACGGGCGGATTGCAGGTCCAGGGCAGCTACACACTTTCGAGGGCGTACGACAACGGTCAGAGCTCAGTGACCTTCACCTCGAACAACCTACCGTTCAATGCCTTTGACCAGATGGGTGAAAATGCGCTGTCGAACTTTGACCGTCGTCATAAGTTCGCGTTCAACGTGGTTTACAACACGCATTACGGCAACAAGGACAATGGGTTCGCTTACCACTTGCTGAACAACTGGACGATTTCGCCGATCTTGAACTGGTTTTCGGGGCAGCGATACACCGGAACCATCACCAATTCGATTGTTCCGGCTTCGTTTGGTTTTACAACTTGCACCAGCGGCGGAGTAACCTCGACTTGCGCGACGCCGGGTGGCGGACCCAATGGATCGGGCGGTTCGACCCGTTTCGCACTGGCGCCACGTAACTTCTTCAAACAGCCTTCGATTCAGTACCTTGATCTGAGACTCTCTCGCCGGTTCCCGATTGGCGAAAAATACAAGATTGAGGTGCTGGCAGAGGCTTTCAACTTCTTCAACCGCACTCAGGTCGCGACAGTGAATTCAACACTATATTCACTTTCGGGTACGACGCTCACGTTCAATGGCGGCGCCAGCGGCTTCGGATCAATCACCGGCGCCGACAGCACGCTGTACCGTGAAAGACAGGTGCAATTAGCCGTCCGCTTCGAATTCTAAAGCCGGACCGATCACACAAATGCAAAAGGGGCGACCTGAAAAGGCCGCCCCTTTTTTTGTTCAAACGGTACGCACGCCTCCGGCGTGCTCTTAACGATACTAATCAATTCTGCGAAGCACTACGGAGGCGTGCGTACCGTTCAATCAGTCACTTTGCGGCCAATTGCCACCATACGCTCGACGGCGAGTCGCGCTCTCGCCGCAACGGCCGGGTCGATTTCGATCTGGTATTCCATTCGTTGCAACGAACGCAGAACTTTCGGCAGCGTGATTTGCTTCATGTGCGGACAAAGATTGCACGGTCTGATGAATTCGATTTCCGGAAATTCAACTGCGACGTTGTCTGACATCGAGCATTCGGTGATCATTACCACCCGGCTGGTTGGTGACGCGTGCAGGTGATCGACCATGCCGGCGGTTGAACCCACAAAATCCGCTTCCGCCAAAACCTCAGGCGGGCATTCCGGGTGGGCCAGGACCTCAATATCCGGAAATTGTTGCTTGTAAGATCGCACGTCCTCAGCCGTGAACCGTTCGTGAACTTCGCAGTGGCCCTTCCACAGAATGATCTCGACGCTGGTCTGGCCGGCAACATAGCGGCCGAGAAATTCGTCCGGCAGGAATATCACCCGGTTGACGCCCAACGACTCGACCACCTCCACCGCATTCGCGGAGGTGCAACAGATATCCGATTCCGCTTTGACCGCGGCCGAGGTGTTCACGTAGGTGACGACGGGCACACCAGGATACTTTTGTCGCAGCAGGCGAACGTCTTCGGCAGTAATCGATGCGGCCAGCGAACATCCTGCTTCCAGATCAGGAAGGAGAACCGTTTTTTCCGGAGACAGCAGCTTTGCGGTTTCCGCCATAAAGTGCACGCCGCAAAGCACAATCACGTCCGCATCGGTCTTCGCACCCTCCCGCGCGAGTGTCAGGGAATCGCCCGTGATGTCGGCGACGCCATGAAATATTTCCGGCGTCTGGTAATTGTGGGCGAGGATAACGGCGTTGCGCTTTTCCTTCAGTTCATTGATGGCGGCGACGTAGGGCGCGTGAACGGGCCATTCGATTTCAGGCAAGACGCCTCGCAGCCGTTCAAATATGGGTTTGGTCGCGACCGCCACTTCAGGTGTGTATTCCAAAGATTGTTCCGTCGGATACCCGTTTGGTTCTGTCCTGGTATTGCTTACTTCCATGATTCTATTTATTCAAAAGCAGTCGTGATTTGCAACTTGAAACGAGGTCAGAACCGGGAGCGGTAGCGACCGGGTATCGTCAAAGCCAATCCCTTTTCTGCGACCCGGTCGCTAACGCTCCCGGTCATAACATCCGAACCACCTGTAGACTGACGTCCAGGGCCTGCACTGAATGCGTCAACGCGCCCACTGAAATGTAATCGACGCCGGTCTCAGCGATTTGCCTCACGTTCTTCAGGCTCACATTTCCCGATGCTTCCAGTTTGGCGCGGCCGCTGTTCAGTACCACTGCCCGCCGCATGTCATCCAGCGTCATGTTGTCCAGCATGATCCACCCAACCCCGGCGTCGATCGCTTCAGCCATATCGGCCAGATTGCGAGCCTCGACTTCAATAGTCAGGGAGCTGTTCGATGCGCGCGCGCGGCTGACAGCTGCCGTGATTGAGCCGGCAAAATCTATGTGATTGTCTTTGATCAGAATCATGTCATAGAGGCCGAACCGATGATTTTCACCGCCGCCGAGCCGCACGGCCAATTTGTCGGAAGCGCGCAGGTTCGGGGCTGTCTTGCGCGTGTCGAGAATTCTCGCGTTCATCCCTCGAATCTCTTCAACGAATTGCCGTGTCCGGGTGGCGATTCCTGACATTCGGCCCAAAAAATTCAAGGCGGTTCGCTCCGCGGTCAGAATCGCGCGCGCTGATCCGCGAATCTCAGCCATCGTCTGACCCGCCTCGACAATATCCCCGTCCGCCACGGAAGCCGCAAAATCCACCTTTTGGTCCAACAGTTGAAACGCCGCGCGCGCGACGGTCAAGCCGGCCACAACTCCGCTCTCTTTCGAGACGATTCTGCCGTTTAAGGCCTCGCCGGCCGGAACAATTCCTTCAGTTGTCGCGTCACCCGGGCCGACGTCTTCGGCAAGCGCCCGCTCGACGCTGGACAATATTTCCGGTGCAAGTAATAGTTCTGCTGCCATTGGAAACAGAAAGCATAGCAAAGCATCGACGTGAATAGTAACCGCCCACAATCGACTTCAATCACCGACACCATCAGGCAGAAAGCCTTGCAGTTGGGCTTTTCCAAAGTTGGATTTGTGCCGGCGGAAGTCCTCTCTGAACCGCCAGCGCACCTGCGCGAGTGGCTGGCGCGCGGGTACCACGCCGAGATGAAGTGGATGGAACGCGATCCGGCGCAACGTGCCGATCCGCGAAGACTATTTCCCCAGGCGCGCTCAGTGGTAGCTGTTGCGCTGAATTACTACACGCCGCACCAGCATTCAGATGGGGAGGCCACCGGCAAAGTCTCACGCTACGCCTGGGGCGATGATTACCACGACGTGGTCGGCGAAAAACTGCGGGCTCTGCTTGTCTGGATCAAAGATCAATGGCCTGATGCGGATGGGAAAATCTGTGTCGACATTCAACCCATCATGGATAAGGCCTGGGCAGAACGGGCCGGGCTGGGCTGGATCGGCAAACATACAAACCTGATCACCAGAGAGTTCGGCTCATGGGTTTTTCTCGGTGAGCTGCTGCTGAACCTGGAACTCGAATACGACGAAATTGCCGTTGCCGACCAGTGCGGCACTTGCACCCTTTGTCTCGATGCCTGTCCCACCGAGGCGATCGCTGAGCCTTATGTGGTTGATGCGACCCTCTGCATCTCGCACGCGACGATTGAATCGCGTGCTGCTGAGATGTCCGCTAGCGTGAGTGAACGCCTGGAAGGCTGGTTATACGGTTGCGATATCTGCCAGGACGTTTGTCCGTGGAACCAGATGACTCCGGCCACGACCGAGTCGCGTTTCGAACCACGTGAGGAGAACGTTAACGCGTCATTAACCGAGATTTTGGAATTGACCCCTGAGACCTACGCCGCGCGCTTCCGTCGCAGCGCGATGAAACGAGCGAAACTCACCGGATTAAAACGAAACGCGCAGACCCTGCTCAAAGACGATCCGCGCGTTTCGATCGATTCTCACGTTTCTCGCTAATACGTTTTACCGACCGGCTGTCTCAAGCGGCGACACCCCACAATTGTTTCAATTGCTCCAATGTTCCGTTGAACTGATCGCGATCGCAATTGCCGATGCCGTCGATCGCATGGGGCTGAGGCCCAACCGCTCCATCTGTGTATTGCCACATAGTCCAGGTGGACCACGTCTGCGGAATGTTTGTCGGTTGCGGACCGTACTGCGCGAGCCAGAGAAAACACTGTGACAGTAGCGGGTCTGGCGGTTTGCCGCCCAGCTGTTGCTTAATGAGCGATCCCGAGTAGAGACCCGGGACCTTGCCTCTGACGTCTATGATGCGCTGCACAAAGGCGCGGGCTTGATCCAGGGTCATCGTCGAATTCCCGTTCGGTTCGTAATCGAGCACCAGCAAAGTTTGATCATCCGGGTCTGCTTTGCTGAGAAAAAAATCGGCCTGCGCTGCGCCGTCGCCGGCTGATCCGAAGTGATACGCGCCCCAAAGCAAACCCGCAGCTTGCGCCTTCTTCCGATTTTGGTCGTACATGTTGTCGAACATGCCGGTACCCTGCGTGGCTTTGTGAATCACGCCGACCAGACCGGCTTGCTGGGCCTTGGTGAGATCAACGTTTCCGTTGTGATGCGAAATATCTACTACAACATTGATTGACATGTCTGTCTCCTTCCGCCCCGGTGTTTTTTTAATTGATTAACCGGAAGTATGAATCGAGTCGAGTCGCGAGGTGGCGGTAGCTTATTCCCAATCCAGCGAGGAGGCAAATATTCCGGGATGACGAATCGAGACCTGGTTCTGCTCTATCCATCAAAACAAACAGCCACGTTAATGGTAAAGTTGCAACGATAGCCACGCGCTGGCAGCCATCATATGTTGAACTCTCCGAATCCAAATTTCGCCGATAAAGTAGCAGCCAGCTTTGCGCAGCAATCGATCATGGAACTGATTGGCGCCAGCCTCACGCTGATTGAACCGGGCGTCGTCGAAATCACACTTCCTTATCGTCAGGACTTAACCCAACAGCATGGTTACCTGCACGCGGGCATTGTGACCACCATCGCTGACTCGGCGTGCGGCTATGCCGCGTTTACGCTGATGCCCGAGGGCGCCGGAGTTCTGAGTGTTGAATTCAAAGTAAATCTGTTGCGACCAGCAAAGGGCGAGGAATTCCTGGCTCGGGCCGAAGTGATAAAAGCGGGAAAAACTTTGACGGTCGTGCGGGCCGACGTTTTCGCGCTGACTGAAGACAAACGAACTCTGGTCGCGACGATGCAGGGAACGATGATGTGCCTTTGACTGGAGCGCAACCGTCTCGGTTGCCCGGGCTTAGCAAGCGAGGACGCTTGCGCTCCAGTCCAATTCGCTCAGTGGTAATCCCAGACGGTGCCTTTCGCATCGACCCAGAAGTCTTTCGTGGCCCGCGGCCCTCTAATCCACACACGCCAGGTAACGACCAAATCACCGCCAGACTCGCGGATACTCTTCATCGCGTCGTACTTGCCGGCCTTCAACTGCTTCTGCATTTCATCACGCTTGGCGGCGGCCAGCCGGTCGTTTTCTTCCTTGCTGCGCGTCCACCGGGCCGACTCCCAATCAATCGAAATGTTCTCGCACTTGCCTTCCTCAACCTGTGATTTCTCCACAGCCTTACGACAGACGTCGGGCACCAGGCCAAGATTTACTTCGCCGAGATCAAACAGTCGCGACTTGTCCGCAGTCAACTCCTGATTGCCAAGGGTCATAGCCGGCACCGGCTTCGGCCCACTGAGAGACCCTTTCTCATAAGTATATTCGTCAAAGTTTTTCGGTTTGGTGGGGTCCTGCACGACAATCGAAATGCGTTCGTCGTGAATTTCGATGCGGCTGACTTTTACTTTGTCGACGCCCAGCTTGGCTTTAACCTTCGCCGCTCCATCCTGCGCGTTTGTGCCCTCGAACATCTTCATCTTCGCGCCGGGGATAGACAGCGATTTGCATCCCAGCGCCACCAGGATCAGCGCAGCAATCGTGAGCATTGAAGTGAAGATGCTTCTCGCGGGTTTTGAGTTCGGCATAAGAACTTCCTTTCCAATGATGTCTTTTGGGGGCCAGAGTATATCCCTGATTCTTCGATGAAGTCAGTACCGTCCGCGTAAGCGGATGGGATAATCCCCAACCAAGAGTTGCGTCTTGATCCCATTTGCTGACGCAAATGGTACTGACCCGGGTGACCCGATCACGTCCTTGCTTTTGTCTTTTCTTTTTGGCAGTCACGCGTCGGCAAAATCTCGCGCCAGCAGATTCTGACGGTGCTTTCATTCGGAAATCTCACGAGTCGCATCCGGCATTAGCCTTGCTAAAACAGCGGTGTATGAACGTCGTCGCGCGGACTCCTGTCTGTGAAGTACCAAATGAAGTGGCACAGACTTTAGTCTGTGAAATTCCAACCCATGAATCACAGACTAAAGTCTGTGCCACTCAAATCCTTCATGGATTGAAACGCCGCCTCGCCCGTGAGCGCCGCCGCCGCAAAGTCGGCCGCGCTTACGACATGGCTCTGGAAATTGCCAGGGTAATTCCCAAAGGATCTGTCGTACTGGACGTGGGCTGCGGCAATGGTTTCATCGCGCACCACTTGAGCGCGATGCTGGGCACGAACGTGTCCGGCATCGATGTCATGGATAAAACAGAAGCGCCGATTGGTTATCGTCATTACGACCGCGAACAATTTCCAGCACCAGACAAATCATTCGACGCGGTTCTGCTGTGTTACGTGCTGCATCACGCAAAGGACGCCGCCCTGGTGCTGAACGAAGTGCGTCGCGTGCTGCGCGACGGTGGACTGGCAATTATCTATGAAGACATTCCGCAGAGCTGGTGGGACAAAGGAATGTGTCTCGTTCATAACCTCTTATGGAAACGACGAACTGGCCCATGCACCTTTCGAACTGACTCAGAGTGGGGCAGGCAATTCAGTTATTCCGGGTTCGAACTGGTCAAGAGCCGAGCTCTTTCGCGGACTCGCAATATCACTCATTTGGTAGCGCGGCGCACTTATTTGATCCGCCGGGCCGGCTGATTGAAAAGCTGCGCTGTGGTTTCAGCTGGTTTCGCCGGCAGCAAACGCAGCAAATCATCGGCGTACCACGCTTCGCAACACGCCAGATGCTCACGGACGACGCTGCTCAAATTGTAAGTGTCGGCGATATAGGCTTTCCAACGAGGCTTGATCTCGGCCGGTTGCTGTTCGATTTGCAGCGCCACCAACTCCATGAAGCCGGAGACCATTTCCGCGGTGCTCAGCACTCTTAAGCGTTCCATCTCATTCGCGGCTTTGGCCAGTGGCTTGTTGTTATAAAAGTATGGGTAAACTTCCGGATGCTCGGCAAAGAATTTCATGATCTCCAGGCTTTGACTGTAGAGGCGTTCATGCACGTCCTCGCGGATTTGCTCGAGCATCACTTCGACCTGACGCTTGGTCGCCTTGAGCGCAAACACACCGCCGAGTAAGGAGCCGATGACGGCGCCCAGTATGCCGGTTAAGCCTGCGAGGAGTGTTGGATCCATCTTGAAAATCAGTTGGTGTCGGAAGCCCGACCGAAAGGTAGGGCACACTTCGTTCGCGGCTTCGCCGCTTGATGTGCGGAAAGGCTCTGCCTTTCCGGATCTCGCTTTTACACTTTGGAGGCTACGCCTCCAAATGAATCACGAGGCATAGCCTCGGAAGAGACTAAGCCGAGGACCGGAAAGCCGGAGGCTTTCCGCACATCAGACGGCCGAGCCGTTTCAAAATCCGCCCAGCCCATCCTGCCCTCCCTGACGGTCGGGCTTCTGACACTATTGTCCGTTCGGCAGTACCGCCTGCAAATCACTGTAATCAGCCTTTGGTTTTGTTCTACATGACAGGCTTACTTCTTTCGGCTTGCCGGGCGCAGTCACCATTATTCCCTGAGTGCTTTGGGCCGGCTTTTCTTCGCCGTTGTAATCATCGGTGATCTGATATTCATAGCCGTTGTTACTGAAACTAATCTCGGTCAGATCAACCTGCGCGCGGAAGTAATGTGTGTACTGGAATTTCTGCTGCGTCCCGGTGCGCTCTTTGGGAAACTCGAGTTCGATCTTGCCCGGCAGCCCAAAGCGATATTGCAGATAGCCCTGATCCGCGCTGAGATTCTTCGACGCGCACAGCGAAACAATCTTCGCCGGCTTTTTCACGGGACAACTGAAGATGATTCGTTCATCCCGCGCGCACAAAGAGTTAGGTTGCAGCGCCTGGCCGGCAGCAAACGCGGCCCGCGAATCCCTTTCGCTGACAAAACAAAGAAACGCGAATGCAATCAGCGCCACCGCCAGGATCATTTTTCTCATCGTCATAGTTGCCTAATCTGAACTCCAAATTAGAATCAGGTGCAGGGCAAAACAAAACAGCCCAGCGAGAAAGCACGCCGTTTGCAGGCCGACCATGAGCCACACTTTCTTCATGTCGTGGTCGGCCGAAGTATCAACGCGCCGCACAAAGAACGAAATCGCGAGCAATAAAATCGCCGCGATGATAATCGAAGCCCAGAACATCATCCAGCCCGCATACATCAGAACCGACGGCGCCGGTTTGGAGGCCAGCTTGGGCCAGAGGCTCATACAAACGATGGCCTCGAGACCGATTAACCACTTGCTCCAATCCTGAAGCAGTTTCAGCGAATCGATGGTGCGTTGCGGTTTGTTCAGTTGATTATCCGACATATTAAGTTAGTTGGGCCAAATCGCTGTCTACCTTGCGACTCTGCTGCAAGAGTCTTCAATTCTTTTTAGAGGCGCCCAGTTCTTCAGGGCAAAGCCCCCGGATCTTTTTGAGAGATCAGCCCGGAGGCGGAGCGCTTCCGCACATCAGTCGGCGGAGCCGAGTAGCTCCTAACGCCGCACGTCAGTGATCACCACCACATCACTCGTTAAGCTGCCGCTGGCGTAGGCCAGCCACTTGCCGTCGCGTGACCAGTCGAACGAAAAGATTGAAGCCGGATTCCAGTGGGTCAGTTGCCTGGGGGCGCTGCCGTCAATCGGCTGCGCCCAAATGTTTCCGACTCCTGCCTGCCGGGCAGCATAGGCGATTGCAGTGCCGTCAGGCGTCCAGCGCAGGCGGCCGAACAACGCGGGCCAATCGCTGATCAATTTCGGCGCACCACCCTCGAGGCCGAGAACGGCGAAGCTATTCTTGTCGGCCGGCGCCGGACGATAGCCGCAGGCGATCAACTTTCCGTCCGGCGATACGTTTGGATCGAAACCACCCCTGTCAGTTAGACGGACCGGCTCGCCACCATCAATGCTGACCCGAAACAGACCCGAAGGTTTCGACGATCTAAAGATCAAAGTGCGCCCGTCTTGAGTAAACGTCGGTTGCCCGTCACCAGTCCCGCGCGTCAATTGCATCGGATGCTTGCCGTCGATATCAATTCGCCACAGATGCTCCTGATCGTTTCGGTTCGAAAGAAACACGATGTAACGCCCATCAGGAGACACGGCAGGCTGTTCGCTGAAGCCGGCATGAGCTGTAAGTTGCTTAGCGGGTCCGCCATTTGGATCCATGATCCAGAGATTTTGCTCACCGGCGATTTGGGACGTATAGACAAGTTTTCCATCCGGAGTCCAGGACACGCCGTTCAGGCCATCATAGCTGGTGGTCGTCAGTTGCCTCGGATGATCCAGATCGCTGGTCGGCGCTAACCAGATGTTCGCCTTCTTCTCGGACTGAATTGTCACAATCGTCCGAGCGTCGGCCGTCACGCCTAAATCGCGATAATCAGTGAGATCGTTTGTGATGCGGCGCGCCTCGCCTTGGGGATAAGGAACAAACCAGATTTGTTGTTCGGAAGTCGCTTCGGTTTCGATTATCGTGGCCAGCAGTCCTTTGCCGTCGGGCGACCATTCTATGCGGCCGAGCGCCGGCCAGTGGTTCCCGGTCAGTTCAACTCGCGCTCCGTCCTGCACGCGAAAGCCATAGATCGTTTGATCCCATTGAACTGAATTGATGCTCACGGGACTTGCGATCATGGTTCCGTCCGGCGACCACGACGGCGGCAGTACGCCATTCGGGGCGATTCTCATGGCGTCGCCGGTGTGCGTCGTAACCAGTGTTCGTTCACTCGTGCCATCGACATTTGCGATCACGATTGAAGCCGCACCCGGACTGAAACGGATGAAAGCCATCTGCTTGTTGTCCGGTGAAAAAGTCACCGACGAATCGACGTCCTGTAACAACCTGTCGCTGGGCCCACCGAGGCTCGGCACCTGATAAAGCATCCCCAGCATGTTTTGTTCCTGGCTGACATAGAAAACGTAGTTGCCGTCACGCGTGAAAGTTAAGCCGTAGATGTCTGTGCGTTTGGGGGGAACAATTTGCAACTCCTGGCCGGTGCCTAGTTGTCTGAGCCAGACACTCTGTTGGCCGGCGTCGTTCAAAACAAACGCGACGTATTTCCCATCAGGGGAGACGGCAACCTTGACCGCTTTGCCGGTCGTGGTGAATTTCGCCAGCCTGGCACTCTCAAAGGCCACGCGCAAACTTCGCCGCCATAGAAAGATTCCGACCACCACGGCCAGGGCAGCAACCGTGGCGATGGTTAGCCAGAGCCATCGCGATAATTGAGATTTTGGGACTGCCCCGGATAGCTGCCGCGCGCCGGGGATCGGGTTGAGGTCGATAACTGCAGTCTTCGAATCACCATCGTTCAGCCCATTCGGATCAGGCGGATCATATTCCGCTTCGTAGCTGACCCTCGTTCTCTCTCTGACGACGATCACGTCGGAAGTCGCGCCATCCGACTGCCTGACGTCGGCGACAAACCGGTAGCCACGACGGGGAATCGTCTCAATATAGTCGCCGTCGCCCAGGGCTTTTCGCAGCGTATAAACGTTCTGGGTCAGGTTCGACTCTTCCACAAAACTGTCGGGCCAGAGCGTCTTCATCAACTCGTCCTTCTCAACCACGTCCCCGCGATTGTCGATCAGGAAAAGCAGCGTATCGACGGCCTTTGCCTTGAGCGGCACGACTTCACCATCACGCATTAGCTGCCGGTTGGCAGTGTCTATGCGAAACGGTCCGAACTCGTAAAAGTGCCTGTTTTCCTTGCTCATCCGGCGATTGAGAAACGGTTGAGAAACAATTGAGCCTCCGGTGAAGACTTTTAGCCGGCGCCTCGCGGATTATGCCGCCCGTTCGTTCGCAGCATTCTAAACAGAGTTTTTGCAGGGAACAACATTTCCCCGGAGAGGAGCAAATCATGAGGAGAGTTACAAAAGCTTTTGCGGCCGTCGCCCTTCTGGCCGTCGCCAGTTCAGTCTTCAAATCCACTGGCGCGCAAACCCGAAATTCAAGCAGCAAAGTCCAATTCAGTGAGGCATTCGTTTTTCCCAATGAGTGTACCAACGAATTGATGGACGTCACCGACGTGACGACCGTTACCTGCCATGACCAGCAAAGAGTGGACGGCAGGTTTATCGAAAAGTGCGAGATTCGCCAGGACGTAACCGCTACCGGCCGTGACACTGGAATCACCTGGCGCGGCACCGGCACGTTCAAGGATGAATTCGTCACCACTGACCCGTTCAATTTCTCGTTCATCAATCAGGGCAAGGTGCAGCTAATCAGCCGCGGATCAGCGGTCAACACCATCATCGCTTTTGACGATTTTGTGCGAATGCAGGACTGCGTTCTGACCGACGACCAGCACCTCGCTTCGTTCGACTGTCGTGGGAACGGCAAACCATAAAACGACGTTACCGCTTCCCGAACTACGGCCCCGAACAAACAGTGGGCATGAAAAAGAGGACTGCAAGGATCACTGTCGAGACTGAGCGTCTGGTGGTAATCCGCCGTTCGCAGACGTCCAGCGACGGTTGGTGTGGCCAGTGCGAGGCTCCGGTCAAACTGATCGGTCTCGAAGAAGCTGCGGCGATCGCCGACGCCAGCCAACGTGCAATTTTTCGTTGGGCCGAATCCGGAGAGATTCACTTCACTGAAACCGCAGACGGAAGAGTCCTGTTCTGCCTCAATTCGATTTCGCGGCATGGGAACTTAAACGCGCGCAAGCTTTTGCGCTCATAGGTAGTAGTGGCATGGGCGTCCCGCCCGTGAATCACGCGCAAGATGCGCGTGCCACATCATCAATCAACTTCAGAAAGGAACTCACAAATGAGAAAGTTTTGGCTTTTGTCGCTCCTGGTTCTTACCTGCCCTGTTTGGGGATTGGCTCAAAGGACCAGCGACTATCACAAGGTAGAAGTGTATGGCGGCTTCTCGGCCAGCCAGGTTGAATCAACAATCACCCAGGCAAGTTTCAACGGCCTGGGCGGCACACAGACATTCACAAACTTGTGCAGTACGGCTACCGGCGATGTGCTCGGACCGAATTTTCAGGACTTCTTTTGCTCGCGCCGAAACTTCAACGGTTTCGACGCGTCCGCAACCTACAACATTACGAAGTACATCGGGATTAAAGGAAACGTGACCGGGCATTTCAGGTCGCAGAGTTATGTCGATCGATTCAATCCGCCGGGTGTAACCCAAACAATCGACAACCAGGAGCGCCTCTGGCATTTTCTGGGAGGCGTGCAGATCAAGAACAACAGCACCTCGAAACGCGCCAAGCTGTTCGCGCACGCGCTGGTTGGCTTTGCTCGTTACACCAACCGGCAATCGCAGGATCTGGATCTTTTTCCGTTCGCAAATTTCACCATCGAGGATCGCGAGACAAGTTTTGCGATGAAACTAGGCGGCGGGATCGACGTGCGCGCCGGCAAACGCTTCGACGTGCGCGTGTTTGAGTTTGATTACAATCCGGTGTTCGCGGGTAACCGGAACCCGAAGAGTATTGCCGGACCATTTACCGTAAACTTCAGCGGCAAGACGGCGCACAACTTCACAATCGGGATCGGATTGGTGATTCACTGATTTGTGCTCGGAGTTCCGCCTTTAGGCGGCCGCCTGAAGGCGGAACTCCAAACTCATTCCTTGAAGCGCTCGATCTCGCCGGGCTTGCGCAGCATCTTGTTCACCTCACCCAGGTGCATCTCTTCTGCGGCGATCATCTTGCGCGCGTATTCTTCAAGAAACACAGAACGATCTCGCACCAGATCGAGCAGTTGTTTATAGAGCGCGAGGCCTTGCTTTTCCGCCTCCAGCGATTCGATCAGGATGTCGTTAATGCCGTGCTTGGTCGTTTCCAGCAACGCTCCGATTTTCAAGCTGGGATGCTCACCCAGATGCGTGACCAACTCGCCGGCGGTGTTGGCGTGCTCCAGACAGGTGCTGGCTTCGCCGCGCAACCAACTGACGATGGGAATGCGGCTGTGGCCAAAAACCATCAGCGAGTAGTGCGTGTAACGCACCACTCCGGCCAACTCTGTTTCGAGGATCTGGTTGAGCAGCGCGACGACTGCCGTTCTGTCAAATTGTTCTGCCATGATGCCGGAAATGATAAGGCGAGAACTGAGTTTAGTAAATCGCGCGAGTCCGGAGCCGCGGCTTTGCCGCCTGATGTGCGGAAAGTCTCCGACTTTCCGTGCGTGCTTTTTTCTTATTTTGGAGGCTCCGCCTCCAGTTCGCGAAGCGTAGCCTCGCGATAAATTCAAAAAGAGTCATGGTCCGGTAAGGCGGAGCCTTACCGCACATCAGGCGGCAAGCCGCTAAGTTGTCCTCAGCGCCTACACCGGCAACCGCTCGCCCTTCGTCTCTTTGCCGAAAGGCAGCAGCAACAACCCGACGACGAAAGCCAGCGACGTCAGCGCTACCGGTGTTCCGATCGAGTGATAATAGGCAACGCCGGCGCCTACCAGAAAAGTTATCCCCGCGCCGCCAAATCGTCCGATTGAGGTGGCGAAGGCAAACGCGCTGGCGCGGCATTCAGTGCGATATTGCTCCGGCAACCACAGCGTGTACATCGCAAAGTTTGCGCCGCCGACGCCGAGCCAGAACAAACAAATCATGAACCAGACCAGTGCGTGTGTTTCCAGATAAAAGACATAGCCAAACCCGATTGAAATAAACAACGCCATCAAAGCGAAGTAAATCGCCAACGTTAATCTGCGGCCGAACTTCTCGGCGAGCATCGGCAACAGCAGACATCCGATGATGGTTCCGGTTGCCAGGACCATCGTCGCATAAGAAGCCAACTTCACACCGTCGCTTTCGGTGAATCCTGACCTCAACGCCAGCTGTCCGACGGACGCCGGAACATAAACTGAACCAGCCCACAGGCCAACGATTGAAATGAAAAGATAAATTGAGTTGAGCAGCGTGCGCCGGCGATACTCTTCCGAAAACAGCGCCCTGAATGCGCTCGTCATCGTCCAGGCCTTGCCCACTTCCGCAATCCGATGCTCCCAGCGCTTTGATTCGGTAACGCCCCAACGGATCAAGCCGACCAGCAAAGCGGGACTGCCCCCGATCAAAAACATCGCGCGCCAGCCATAGCGGGCGCCGACAAAATAGTTCGCGATTGCGGCCAGAAATATTCCAACGTAGTAACCGGTGTGCATCAAGCCGGCGGCCATCTTTCGCCGCGACTCAGGAAGTTCTTCCGCAATGAAGGTACCGCCCATGGACCACTCGCCGCCGATTCCTATACCGGCTAACAATCTGAAAGCGGCCAGCATCCAGACATTCACGGCGAACGCACCCGCGAACGTGAAGATCGAGTAACAAAGAATCGTGAGCATCAGCGTGCGCACGCGTCCGAAGCGATCCGCGATCGGTCCCCACACAAGCGAACATCCCCAGCCAACCAGGAACAGGGCGAACAGCAGTCCACCGTAGTAACCGATACTTGCCTGATTAGCGGGAATTCCCGAACGCGGCAGAAGTTCGCGCAGCGCCGGCACCATTACCAGCGCATAGATAAACGAGTCCATGCCATCCAGGACCCATCCACCCCAGGCGGCCAGAAAACCACGGCGTTGATTCTTAGTTAATGGAACACGGGCCATCGGGGCCAGGAGTTTAGCACTGTGGGGTGCGGAGAGGGTGCAGAAACGTCTTGCTTCGATAGTCTCCTGATTTGTGGAACCACCGTTGCAGTCGTAATCAAATATGCTTGGTCAGCGGAAGTCTCTAGTAATGTTTTGATTGATGAATTGCAGCTTCGAAATATCGGAAGGAAGGGGCCTGGACTTCTCGTGGCGGGAGGCCAGCCCCCGCCACGGAAAGATCGCCGCCGGATTCTAATAACACCGGCAACTCCTATGACTACACGTTCATTGGCGCCGACGCACTCCAAACGCCACCGGTAGGCAGGCCGGTCCCACCGCTGAGCGTAATGGGGGACCCGCTGTCGGGGGTCAGGACAACCGTGAACGCCGAGGGACCGCCCCAGTTGAGTCCGACTGCAGTCAGGGTGTACGCACCAGCCGGCAGGATCGACTGTGGAATGACCGTGTCGTTTACCGGATTGTTGTATCCGGACTTGAGGTGGAAGAGCTCAGAACTACCTGCGGGCGTTGATGCAATGACACTCAATTCGTTATCGCAAGCCGTAGCTTGGATTTTGATTATTTTAGACATGAATTTTTTCTTCTTTCTTGGATGAGGGAAGCCAAAACCAGCCTCCTTTGGGTGGTGAGTACTTGGACTGGGAGCACTCGGGAGTTTTTTAGAGTCAGAGAAGAAGCGAGGTGAGCGCAGCCTATACCACTACGCGGGATTAAGCAAGGCTTCGGCGAATAAACCTAATTGTATTGAGCGTTATACGAGTTGAGAGACAAGCGGGCTAAACTCCGATCATCCCACGATCAATCAAAGTCTTAATCATGCGCAAACTGTCCGCTTCGCGAAACGGGCAGACCGACAGAATTCCGGCGATATCCAACTCGCCGTTGATTCGCGAAAGCACAAATCCTTCCTTCGGGCCGAGGTATTGATTCGCCAGTTGCTCCAGACTCGCCAGCAGGCGCGGCACTGATTGTGGCGATAATCCGTTCTGATAAACCTGGGCCAGATAGCCGCGTTCTGCTTCTTCGCGCAAGCGATGGGCTTCGGTGTTTTTGGGCTCCTGTTCGAGCGCGCTATAGATGAAGACCAGCGCATTGTCGATGTCATTGCCTTTCAATTCCGCTCGCGCCAACTGAAGCAGCTCGGGAATAGCTTTCTGCAAATTGAGTGCGGAAAGATCTGCGGCCGCCTCACTGGCCGGCGGCTCAGCTTCACCAGCGACTTTGATCGCGCCTTTCTCAACCAGATCAAAGAGCACTGCGTAGGTGTGGAACAGAGAGGTGTGGAGGTTGAAGCAAATCTCGGCCGCCGTGTGACGCTTCTCAACATGGTAGAGAACTTCGCGAATCTCTTTGTTGCTTTCGCGGATCGAATGCGTCCAGCCTGACTTCAATTCAAAGAACGTTCGATCGGACGGAATCACTGTGCGGTAGCGTGACCATTCATCGACCCGATAAATGCCGTCCATGATGACGGACGTCGCATTAACCTGAATGCGAATCAAATCATGAGGCAACGGTTCGCTGTCATAAAATTCAAAGTCGGCTTCCTCCCAAATGAACAGGTCGTAAATGATTTCCAGCGTGCGGGTCCGCAGCACCTCCATGATGGCAGCCTCAGAAACAAATCCTCTGGCGGACAGGATCGTACCCAGCTTGCCGCCGGACTGCCGATGGATGTCCATGGCTGTTTGCAGTTGGGTCTCATCAATCTTGCCGTAATGCAACAGCACCTGGCCCAGGAATTCTTTAGGATCGTTGGAAGTGGAACCGACAATCAATCCATCCTCGAGATAGATCTCTTTGATGATGCTGCCGCGGCCGATTTTGAGCGTACCTGTCTTACGACCTGCCGCCAGAAACTGGAGCACGTCAGCGACACTCATAGTATTCAGAGTTCCGCGAATTCCCATCAGATCAATCTTTGAGGTTCACTATAGAAGGAGGGGCGCGTTCTCCAAAGCGTGGAACCCGGGGCAAGTCAGCCGCAGACTGTTAGTAAATCATCTAAACCAGCTTACATTTTCCAGACGCCTAGATTCAAGTCTTATTTGGTGTAACTGTCGGCGCCGAGGAAATGCAGCGAAATATAAGGCTCTTCCCCTATCACCCAACTGTCATGGGGGACCGGAGGGATATGAAAAAGCTCGCCCGGTTTCAGCTCAATTTCGCGCCCATCCTGCATGGCCGCCATTGCCCGGCCCGAAATCACCAGACCCACGTGTTCGATAGCGCACAAAGGCGCGCCGGCAAGTGGGCCGACATGCAGGGACCATTTCCAGCCCGGCTCGTAGGTGGCTCTGCCCACGGTCATTCCGCCGATTTGCACGATCTCGAACTTCCCCTTTTCAAAGCGGCGGGTTTCGTCAGGACTCTCAAAGCTTTTCAGGATAACCTCCAGCAATAGCTCTCCTTTCAAGGTTTATTCGGCGGACTGGTAAACGGACCTCTCAGCATGGCAGGAGTGACTCTTCAAACCGCCACTAATGGCTCTGCCACATTGATGCGCGGCAAGTCTCCGACTGGCCGAATGACGCCGCCACTTTTAGGGTCTGCGACCCGGTGGTCATAGACCGTGAACTCTGAGAAGCCCCTTTCGGCAAGTCCTAGACTTGCCGCGCATCGGCGTGGCCAAGCCATCGGACAAAAAGCGCGACTACACCAAAGTAATCGCTCAGTTTGCGGACTTGCCCCGCGTCCGCGTGGAACAGTAATCACAAAGGCTTCAACGCACTGCGCGCGAGTTTCTTTTTCAGATTGGTGTAGCCCTGATCGCCGGCCACCAGCTGACCCAGCACTTTGCGGATGCCGCGGTGGCCGCGGGCGAACTCAATCATGCGATCCGTGAACGGCGCACCCCAGAAATTTCCGTAAAAGCGACGGCGCATCTGCGACGCTCGCTTTAGCTCCGCGCCAAAATCCGCACGCCACTTTTGTTCGTAAGCCAGCGTTTCGCCGGCGAGGTACGTCTCGGCAAAGATTTCAGCCGAACGAATCGCATAGTAAATCCCTTCACCGGTTACCGGATCTGCAAAGCCGGCGGCATCACCCAACAAAGCCCACCCTTCGCCACAAGCTTTCCGCGTGTCCCAGGTACGCGGCGCCAGGCCCGGGATGCGCGCGGCGTAACGCTCGGCGCTCTGGCGCAACTTCTCGATTTGCGTCTCACTCTTCTCTTTCTTCCATAACTGCATTCGCGGACTCGAGCTGCCCGCCTGTGACGCCTGGTAGTAGCTCACCATAAAATCCCACAGCAGCGAATCCAGCTTTTCATGATCAAAAGCATCCTGCGTGGTGGCGATGCCGAACGATACATGATCGATGCGCGGAAAGGCCCACGCGTAACCAACCCACTTAGGCAGAAACGCCACCACGGTTGCGGCCTCAACAGACTTTGGCAACGGCGCGCGATATCCAAAAGCAACTTCCATCTCGGTAGGCGGTAAAGGTCCGGCCAGCTTTTTCGCGATCGCGCTGTTCGCGCCATCCGCACCTACCAGATACTTTGTGTGAAACTCGGCCCCACTCTGCGTACGCACGATCCAACCACCCTCCGTGTCAGAACCCGGAGCCGTTTTCTCCTCTCCCTCCGGGAGAGATTGGGTGAGGGTGCGCAGCATAGCGACGGGGTTTATCGATGCCACGGGAATCTTTCCCTCGACTCGCTTGAATCCGCGCGCTGAAACTTTCTCCGCAAAGACTTTCGCTCCGGCTTTGCGCGCACGTTCGCGCAGGAAAGTATCGAACGTAATTCGCGAATACACCGCGAATGGTTCTTCCAGTTTCAAATGAAGCTGCTTGCCCGAAGGCGAGTACATGTCGAGTTCATCAATTGTTCGGCCCACCGCTTCGAGCAAATGCGGCCAGGCTTTCAAAGCTTTCGACGTCACACCGCCGCCGCAAGCCTTAGGTTCTCCCGGCGGGCGGCCATCGAACAGCGCTACGCGGACGCCTGCGCGCGCGAGACGTTCAGCCGCAAATGATCCGGCCGGACCAGCACCAACAATCAGGACATCGAATCGATCCATCAACGGTTAATCATAAACCGCCGAATCTCGGTTTAGAAGCCCACCCTGTCCACCCGTTCGCAGAAACGTGCGGCTGTGCCGCCTGATGTGCGGTAAGGCTTTGCCTTAGCGGCCCACAACCCCCTCCGGATTAGCGTGAGGCTACGCCTCGCGAAGAGAAGGCGCAGCCTCTTGAAGGAGAGTTGAGCTGTCCGGAAAGTCGGAGACTTTCCGCACATCAGGCGGCAAAGCCGCATCGTCTTTGCACCAGCGCCCTTCTGACCCGCTTGCGCCGGTGCTAAAATCTCCATGCAAATTTTTCTGCATATCCTCCGTGTCCTCTGTGGTTAATGTCTTATGGCCCACACGAGTTCACTAGTCTTTACCGGAATTGCTCCGCATCCGCCGATCATGGTGCCGGAAGTGGGCCGTGACGCCATCACCGAAGTACGCAGTTCGATCGATGCCATGGCGGAACTGACTGAACGCATCATCGCCAGCGGAGCAGAGACGGTCGTAATCATTTCCCCGCACGCCCCCCTCCAGGCAGCCGCGTTCATTGCCTACGATGGGCCGCAACTGTACGGCGACTTCGCAAATTTCCGCGCACCCACGGCGACAATTCACGCGGAACTCGACGAGGAGTTGCTTAACGAAATTACCCGCGCCGCCAGCGAAGATGAATTGGTTGTATTAAGAACCAGGGGACAGGATCTAGATCACGGGACAGCTGTGCCGTTGTACTTCCTGCAACGAAACGGCTGGCAGGGCCGCGTCATTGCACTGGGATACAGTTTTCTTTCAAACGAAGACCACGTCCGCTTTGGAAAATGCATCCGTCAGTCGATCGAAAAGATCGGTCGTCGCGTCGCCTTCATCGCCAGCGGCGATTTGAGTCATCGCCTGAGACTGGGTGCGCCCGCCGGTTACAATCCTGATGCGCACCTTTTCGATGAAGAAGTTTTGGATGCGATCCGCAATTGTTCCACCAGTCGAATCGTCGACATCGACCAGGAGGTGCGGCGGATGGCCGGAGAGTGCGGCTATCGCTCAATGCTGGTGGCCATTGGCGTCGCCCAGGGCGGCACTCAGAATTGCGAAGTGATCAATTATGAGGCGCCTTTTGGAGTTGGTTATCTGGTCGCCCAACTCGTTGGCGGCGCGGACGCGCCAACTGCAAACGCGGTCTTTGTCCCACAACCAGAAATACCGGCCCTCGCTCGCCGCGCGGTCGAGGCCTTCGCCACGACCGGCAAAATCATCAACGCCCCGGATGTTTCGGATTTGCTTTCGGTCCGCGCCGGTTGCTTCGTTTCGATCAAGACTCGCGACGGAGAGCTGCGCGGTTGCATCGGGACGATCGATCCGGTGAAAGACACGCTGGCCGAAGAAATCATCTTGAACGCAATCGGTTCGGCCACCAGCGATCCCAGATTTTCTCCGGTGCGGGCAGACGAATTGCCTGACTTGAAATATTCCGTCGATGTACTTTCCCCGCCCGAAGCGTGCGCCGCAGACGACCTCGACCCAAAACTTTTCGGAGTGATCGTGGAAGATGAAAGCGGCGCCCGTCGCGGCCTTTTGCTCCCGAACCTTCCCGGCATAGATACCGCCAGCAAGCAGATCGAGATGGCTTCACGCAAAGCCGGCATTCCGCCGCACGCGGCCCTCAGACTTTTTCGTTTCCGGGCCGATAGATACTCGGAATGAGAGTAAGCCCGAGTTTGAAATACTCTGCGTCATCTCGGCGTTCTTTGCGTCTCAGCGGTGAAGTGGATTAAACGTATTGTCACCGCAGAGACGCAGAGGCCGCAGAGAAAAGCTGAAATCAGGGCACTACCGGAATGATGGATGTCAGGATTCGTTGTAGGCGCGTTTTGCCGTTACGCTGACGAACTCGTCGCTTTCAATGATGTAAGCCGTGAGAGAATAACCGTAGACGCATCCCGTGTCGAGGCCGATTGCCTTCGGCCCGCGCCGCGGTTCCGCCGCCGGCCAATGTCCGAAGATCACAGTCTTGTCGCCGTTGTAGACGTGATACCAGGGAATGCCTTCTTCACTTTCACGATCGGGTCCCAAAACACGTATGCGCGTCAGGTCACCAGTAGTCTGTGAGTGGAGCTCAACATTCGGCCGCAGCCCGGCGTGCACAACCAAATGTGTATCGAGGTCGATCATGAATGGCAACGCGTTCAGGAATTGCAGGTACTTGTCTTTCTTGCGTCTGAGTTTTTTATGGGTGTCTCTGGGACCTGATTTTAGTTCAACGTTTTCGCCGTTCCAGTAGCGACGCAGGATCAGATCATGATTGCCGATAACGGTCGAAAACCTCTTGTCAGTCATAAAGAGGTCGAGTACTTCACGGACTTTGGGTCCTTTACTGACGAGATCGCCCACCGAAACTACGCGATCTGACTGTTTGAATTTAGCTTTCTTCAGCAATTTCATGAGCTCGTCATAGCAGCCATGAATATCGCCAACAACAATTGTGCGAGACGCCATTCAAATCCTCCTGTAGTAATTCTTATAGCTCAGGAATTTAAGAAAAGCGAGAAGGTGTTTCAAAATTGGGCGCAAAATTTGATCTCCCGGCCCGTCCTGCAAACGGTTTTTGCTTTTTCTTGAGCGACGGCTATCACAGTGCTATCATTTGCGCCGGCCGTTGAAGCCCCAAAAATCTTTAATTCCCTGCTGAAATGATTATTACGAGGCCCATGATGACTGGAAAGAAATATCTCCGCAGCTGGTGGGGTTTGGTGACGGTTCTCATGTTCGCTGCGATGGCCCACGCCCAGGAAGCCGCGCCTGTCGCAAACAATGTTAGTGTCAAAATAAAAAACTTTGGCCAGATGGATGACCGGTTCTATCGCGGCGCTCAACCGGATAAAAAAGACTACAAAGATTTAGCCGCCCTGGGGATCAAAACAATTATCGACTTGCGTGAAGATCCTGAAAGTTATGAACAGCCGCTGGTTGAATCCCTGGGAATGAAGTACGTAAACATTCCCATGGTTGGCAAGCAGTATCCAACTCCGGAAGCGACGGAAGCTTTCCTGAAAACAATCAATGATCCGGCCACCGGTAAGTTTTTTGTGCACTGCGCCGGCGGTCGTCATCGCACCGGCGCGATGGGGGCTGTCTACCGTTTTCAGTTTTATGATTGGGATTTTGATCAGGTCTACAAAGAAATGAAGCAGTACGATTTCTACACCCGCTTCGGTCATCAGGCCTTCAAAGACTTCGTGGCGGATTACGCGAAGACCCACGTAAACAAGAAAGTCTCAGCCAACCAGACTCAGACCAAACAGTAGGAAGAGTGGCACGGGCGTCCCGCCCGTGAGAATCACGCGCAAGATGCGCGTGCCACGCTTACTTTGCCATCGCCTTGAAGTCGAATTTCTCTGACTTTGTTCCCTCGCCGCCGTCGACGATTGCGCTGAATCCGCCTTCGGAATTCTTGCGATAGATGAGTCGTTTGGGAAAGTCATGTTCCGGATTCTCGAAGACTGCCTCCTGACCAGAGAGTCGAGTGAGCTTGAAATCAGTCGCCGGACAACGGCCTTTGGGACTGGCGACGTAAAAGATTGATTCACCGCGCACTTCAATTCTGAGAAATTCGAATGATGCGGTGCGGTCGCCGACGAGCGTGCGGCTGACGCCAATCATCGATCCGCCGGCCGGACGCGTCCAATGCTCCTCGGAAACAGCTCGGCCCGCTGGGTCAGTCTGCCAGTCGCCCGCAATCCACCCAAGATCGGCAATAGTCCAGCCGCCGGCCGCGTTCGGATTCGCACCTGCAGTTCGACTGCTGCCAATGAGAGTAAACGACACCAACAGGGCCATCGCGAAAAGTATTTGAAAGGAATGTTTGTGGTTCATTGAATTGTCTTCGCCTCAATTTTGTCGATCGCTGATCAAAGTAGCACAGACTTCAGTCTGTGGATTTCGTCGTAGCGTCGTGTCAGAACCGCGAGCGGTAGCGACCGGATCAAGACGCAATTGAGGCGAACAAGAAATGTTTTCAAGTGTATCGCTTGATCCGGCCGCTACCGCTCGCGGTTCTGACACTAGTCACCACAGAGGACCACAGCCTTGCAGTCCGGCATTGCTCTATTGTCACGCCGCTCCGCGGCTGATGTATCAATGGTATCTTCTACCCACGGCTCACGCCGTGGGCTACAGATCTTCCGCCGCTCCGCGGCTTGCCACTGGAATTGGATTCTAAAACGCGAAGCCGTTTCTAATATTGGAAAAATCGGACACCGGCGCTGCAAGTCGTACGCGCTTTGCGCTCATGGCGGGCGAGGCCGCCCGCGCTCCCAGTATTTAAAAGCTCGTTCCAGCTTGGATCGATTTTTTCGGCAAAGCCTGGGACACCCGATTCTTTCTGGTAAAGGCCTCAGTCAGGCCACGCGAATTAGCGAGGAGTACCGAAGGAGTCTGTTGCGCAAATTGGCGGAAATCATTAATCAGATGCGCCTGGTCATAATATCCACACTCAAAAGCAATGCCCGCCCACTCGGCAAAGTTCTGGTCAACCGCCCTGAATACTTGCTGAAAACGCAGCAAACGGCACAAGAGTTTTGGGCCCACACCGACTTCCATCAGAAATCTCCGGCGCAATTGCCGAGTGCTGATACCCGCTTCCGCGGCCAGCGTGTCCAACGACAATCTTCCGGCTGACCTGACAATCCTGGCTGTCAGGTCGACAATCGAGGAGTCATGGCCACGTCTGCGCAAACGCTTTGCGAGCATTTGTTCAATCGCCACAATCTTCAGGTGAAGTGAGGCAGCGGCATCCGCAGCTGCTTTGAACTCACGCTCAAGATCAGCGGCGATTGCACCCAGCTCTATGATCCGGTCAGTAGTCTCATCCATCGGAATTGTGACGAACGGAAAGGTGCCTCCGGGATGAAAGCGAATCCCGATCAGACGGACTGAACCGGTGGGCTTAATGATCACGGGCCGCGTCATCTGGCCAACCAGAAAGTGAGAGGGCTGTAGTTTCTCGCCTGAGCGTTCGTCGATTTCGGTGAAGCGATCGGCAAAACTCAGGATGATTTCGACGCAACCGTCAGGAAGAATTCGTTCGGGGGTGCTCTCAAACGGATCGGGTTCGCCCTCGAGTGTCCAGAAACATTCGATAAAAGCCGCCAGCAATTTACCCGGTTGGATTTCCTGATACCGCATTTTTCTTTTGGAGTGCGGCGACTCGTCGCCGCTTTTGCGTTAGCATCGAAAAAGTATTGAAAGCGGCGACGAGTCGCCGCACTCCAAATTATGCTAGCGATAAATGTAGGTCTTACTTTCCTTTTGGTCCCACTGAATGCTGTCAACGTCTTCGGGGTCTGCGGCAAAAATCTCTTCACTGAGCCGGTTTGTACTGAGACCGGTTCTAAGGTTGACGAGGTAGACGATCCTGCCCATCGGATCACCTTCGTCTTCGCGATCAAGCTCTCGCATTTCGGAGTCCAGTTTATTATTTGAGAAGACCTGCTGCATCACCTGATTGGTGCGATCAACCTTGCGGGTCTTGACTATGATTTCCATCGAGCGAAAGACCTGCGACTGTTCGAAGTACTCCAGAATCGCCAACGCCAGCAAAACAAACAGCGTGAGGATGACCGCCATGTCCCAGCGACCCACGCCTGCGGCCAGGCCGACCCCCAGACAAATGAGCAGCACGGTGATTTCTTTCGGGTCGCGAATGTTGGTGCGAAATCGCACGAGCGAGGCTGCGGCAAAAATGCCGAAGGCCCGCGCCGCGCTATCGCCAACAACCATCATCATGGCGCCCACGGCGACCGCCATCAGGATTTGCGTCTGCGCCACATATGGATTGCGGCCGCTCATCGAGACGCCACGCCGCGGACGAAACGCCAGCAAGGCCGCCAGGAATGCCGCCAGCGAAAATCGCAACGCAATGCGCGCCGCGGTGGATTCCCAACTGGCCACACTGGTCGGCGACGACGCGGATGAATCAAATCCGAAAAGCTGCCAGAGCAGGGGCCGATTCTCAACGGGCGCCGGCGTGGCGGTCGGATTTTCCGATCGATTTTCGGTCCGTTGGACACTCGGCCCTGCGGGTACGGTGCGGTTTCGCAAAACGAAAGCGAGCAGACCGCTTCCCAACAGGAGTACGAGGAAAGTGGCGAGCAGGCCTACAGTCAGTCTGTTCATGAATCGGTCCTTTCGGTACGCACGCCTCCGGCGTACTTGAAATTGTCGGTACGCACACCCACGGGCGTGCTTCAAATGATGTCGACCAGACAGAGGCACGCCAGAGGCGTGCGTACCGACACTCCTACTAAAGACTCGTTAATTGATTAATCCGGGCCCGCGTGGCATTGGTCAAAACCTGCACTTCTTCCGGCGTGTAATTGGCCGCGCGAAACGCGTCGCTGAGTTGTTTGTCGCTCAAGCGTGCCAACCAGGTCCCGATCCATTTCGCCTGCTCGACCGTGATGTTATCGAACAGTCCGGAGTTCTTGCCGCCGTAGGCGAATTTCACGCGACTGCCTTCGACGCCTTCGATGAATTTTGCTTTGGCGTAATCCTCAGGCTTGTTGCAACTGCGCGAGATAAAACCACCCGTCTTCCCGAACGTCGCGCCAAGATCGCTGAGAATGTATTGAAGTTCGGGGCTCCCACTAATTATTTTTTTGACCATAGTCGTTTCCTCTTCGAATTATTCTTTTCCACTGCCGGAAAACTATTATCGCCTTCAAAGAATGTTTGACTATTGAAAAGTTCTTCGTCCGGTCCGACTTGCGGGACCTCATAGGTTCCTTCCGCAGTCAGGATCCGGGCCTGGACATTATCGCGCAGGTAAGCCGCCAAAACCGTATCTTTCAAAAATTTTCGCAATTGAGCATCGAGCACAGGCGCGACCACTTCGACGCGGCGACTGAGATTTCTGGTCATCCAGTCGGCTGACCCAATATAAACCTCTTCTTCGCCGCCATTGCCAAAATAAAAAATGCGGCTGTGCTCGAGAAAGCGTCCCACAATACTTCTCACGTTGATCGTCTGCGACAAACCGGGAACCCCGGGCCGCACCATGCAAGCCCCTCTGACGATTAGATCGATGTCGACGCCGGCCTGCGAAGCACGATAGAGCGACTCGATGATTTCCAAATCAGTCAAACGGTTGACCTTGGCCGTAATGCGAGCGGGCCGTCCGGCCGTGGCGTGGGCCGTCTCGCGCTCGATCAACGCGACCATACGCTCGCGCAGATTCAACGGCGCCACCATCAGCCGCGTGAACTCCTTCTGCATCGAGAACCCGGTCAGGTAATTGAAAATGTCCGTCGCGTCGTCGCCGATATCCGGATCAGTAGTCAACAGCCCGAGGTCGGTGTACAGCTTTGAGGTCGTTGGATTGTAATTGCCGGTGGCGATGTGCACGTAAGTTTGCAGTCCGTGATCCTCGCGCCTCACTACCAGTGCCAATTTGCCGTGGGTCTTCAACCCCACGTGCCCATAGACTACGTGGATGCCGGACTCAGCCAGGCGATCAGCCCATTCGATGTTGTTGGCTTCGTCAAACCGCGCTTTGATTTCGACCACGGCCGTGACTTGTTTGCCCCGCTCGCTGGCTTCGATTAGCGCTTTTGGAATCGGAGAATTCTGCCCCGTGCGATAGAGGCAGATTTTGATCGCCAGGACCTTTTCGTCGTGCGCCGCCTGTGAAATGAAATCAGTAACGGTGGTGAAAGAAGTGTAGGGATGATGGAGCAGCTGGTCCTGTTGTTTGATCGAATCAAAGAGCGTCTCCTTCCGCCGCAGCATTGAAGGCACCGTGGCTTGCAGCGGTTTATCCTTTAGTTCAGGCCGGTCAAGAGCGTAGAGCCCCATCAAGTCCGGCACGTTCAGGACGCCATCGATCGTATAGACATCATCCGCGGCAAGCTGCAGTGACTGAGTCAGATACTCGACCATTTCACCGGGCATCGTGGCGGACACTTCCAGACGGACGGGCAGCCCAAAGCGGCGCTCCCGCAAAGATTCCTTGATCAGCGCCAGCAGGTCCTCCGCCTTGTCATCGCGAATCTCCACATCTGCATCACGCGTCACGCGAAACAAATGTCCTGCGCTCGCCTTCATGCTGGGAAACAACGCACCGACGTTCGCGGCGATCACCTCTTCAACCAAAGCGAACTTCGATCCATCTTTGCCCAAAGGCAGCAGTCTTGGAATCACCGGCGGAACCTTGATTCGCACAAATCTGATCTCGTCTTCACCGCGCTCGACAGTGAGACCGATATTCAGGCTCAGGTTCGACATGTATGGGAACGGGTGGGCCGGATCGACCGACTGTGGCGTCAATACCAGAAAGATGTTTTTGGTGAAGTACTTTGCCAGTTCCTGTTTTTCGCGTTTCCCGAGTGATGTGTACGGAACAATCTCGATGCCATCGCGTTTCAGACCGGGGATTACCTCTTCATGCAAACAACGGCCGTGCATCAACACGAGTGGCAACACACGTTTCCGAATTTCCTCTAACTGCTCGACCGGCGACAGTTCACCGGGCATGGGCTTGATGTCCTCAACGCCCATCGTCTCTTTGATCCCGGACACCCGGACCATAAAGAACTCATCGAGGTTGGTGGCAAAGATAGAAAGGAACTTGAGCCGTTCCAGCAGAGGGACTGAATTGCTGGCTGCTTCCTCAAGGATGCGCCGAAAGAATTCCAGCTGCATCAGGTCCTGGTTGAAAACGGACCAGGCCAGAAAGTGTTTGGGTTTTGATGATTTAGTTGACGCCTTTTTCCTGTTGGGGGTCATAAAAAATAACGTGTCAGAACCGCGAGCGGTAGCGACCGGATCAAAAGTTCAACCTGAGCAATCGCGCCAACCGGCCTGATCAAACATACGAAGGTAACTTCTTGATCTCGTCGCTACCGCTCTGGGTTCTGACACTCCTGGTTCGAACAACTCGCGTTGAGTTTTGTGGCACGCGCATCCTGCGCGTGATTCACGGGCGGGACGCCCGTGCCACTCTCCTAATTCGAACAACTCGCGTTGATGATCGTGTTCGCCTTCCGCACAAATTCCGCGGCCCACGCTTCGGCCGGCTGATCGCGTTCAGCGTTGCGCGACGCCCGAAACACGCGCGTGATTGTCTGATCACGCTGCTCCGCTTCGAGTAATTTCTGAAGCCCTTTGGCCAACAGTTGCCGGCCTTCCTCACTGACATTGGCATCGCCAATACTCTTCGCGGTTGACGTGCAGCGGCCACCGCTCACCTTGATCGGATCCTTACCTTTCCACGCGTCCAGCGTCGCTTTCTTTTCGCTGGACGCGGAAAAACCAAAGGTTGAACCCATGTCGCTCACGTAAAACACCGCCTCGCCCGGTTTGCAGATCCGGGTGCCGTCCGGGTTCTTCTTTGAGTCGAGGCAGGCAAATTTATGATTGTCCGTCTTCGTGTCGCCGTGATCGATAAAGGCCAGCCAGATCTTGAACGCGTCAATCTCAGCGCGTGGCGCGCCACTCTGAACCAAAGTCTGCAGCGTGCCGGCCAAAGGTCCCGAGTCTTTGTCGTTGCACTTGACGTCGATCCCCCGGCCCAGAGACATTTCAATTCCGGCCGCGGGTTGAAAAGGCGACCAACTGGCACCCTGAAAAGCCCTGGTTAAACTCTTTTCACAATCGGGACAAGTTACATCAGCGACCCATTCATCGTCAGCAAAGAAACCCATCGCTTTCGAAAAGCGCGAAGAAAGAAACTCGCCAAATATCTCACCATTCATTTTGTCTTTTGACTGTCCCTTGAAGTGCGGCTTCACTTTGTAACGAATCAGCTCGCCGTTATCGTCGACATTTCCGGGGACTGAGCAATGAAATTTCGGGGTCGTGCCGGCGCCCGGTGTCTCATCCTTATTCGCGACGCAGTTAATCGGTTTGGCGAGCCCGTTGTCATCAACCGGCGGTGAACCCTTTCGCGGTCCCACGCTGGGATTGTAGCCAAGCACCGGATTGTAGCCGGGGTCAGGCGCGCGCCAGACCTTTGCAGACCGCTCGGCCTGGGCCCGCGCTTCCGCAGTGAAGCAGGATTTTTCCTTTTGAGCGACAACCCCCGCAGGTACCAGGAGTAAAGTTAGAATGACAGCTGATAGCACTAGCGATTTGTAAACCATGCCGAAATCCTTTCATTGAAAATGTCCGGACTTGTAATGCTCAGTCTTAAGATTAGGGGTTATGTGATTACGACAATAACTATCTTGGGAAATAGTTTCAACCAGCCGTACGGAACTCAGCGAACAGTTGGGCGCGGCATCATCAGAATCTTCAGCCAAACTTCTGGTTTTTAGTTAGGTTTCGTGGACACTCTAATCCCGCAGGGATGAAATGTTTATAGATACCGGGGCCGTCCAGATTCACAGCTCCGTAGGAGCGCAACGTGGGTGGAATACTTGTTTCGCTCCTACGGAGCTTGCACTACTTAGTGCTCTCGGTACCTATAAACATTCTGCTCCTACGGAGCCAGGCCCCGTTGAGTCTGTCGGGAAAAACAAACTCTGTGGTTCTCTGTGCGATCTCGGAGATTCCACAGAGTTACATAGAGAAAATCCTTTTTCTGACAGACTCCGTTGGGTTGCGGTTCGGTTCGACTTCCCTACTTTCCCCCGCCCCACTGGCAACTAGCCATGCGGTTCACTTTGCAAACATCCTCGCATCGGGCTTTGGTCAGGGTCTTACCAAGGTTTACTGATTTTTGCTGGTCATTCATTCCCGTACATTCACGTTCCGGATGAGCAGGTGAAGATCGGCAGATAACGCCCGTCTCCACGTTAATCGTCGCCTTGTTCAGTCGCCAACGCTGGTTAGTGCCGTTGCTGCAGGCTTGCAGGTTGACGGGAGAATAGTTCGCAGTGGCTTTGCGCTCGACATCCAGACAATGATTGCTCTGCACGTCGCGGATTTCCAGGTTGAGGCCGTACTGGGACATCGACCACTTTTGGCTCGCCTTACCGGGAATGCATTCAGCCTGAATGACTGGAATGTGGTCGCGATATTTTTCCGCGGCGACCTCAAGGCACAAATCGCTATGCACCGGCGAGATGGTGTAATTACCGGTGCCATCACTGACGATATTGAACTTTTGGTTATTACTCGCATCCGTGCGGTCGCAATCAAATGTCTGTAGAGGAATCGCTGACCCGCACGAGTTGTTTGGCACTTCCAGACAGCGCTTGCTGGCTTCGCCGACGATCGTGTACATGCCATCGGCGATGTTTCCGGGTTTACCGGTAACGATTGTCTTCGAGGTTGTCGAACTGCCGGCCCAAAGCAGTAGCAAGGACAAAGCAAATAATGTCGCGGTGCCTTTTTTCATGTCGAGTCTCCTGACGCCTGACGTGGAGAGGCTTATACCACCAATCGGCGTAGCGCTGAAAGCGCGCAATGCAAATAGGGTAGGAGAATTTATCCACAGATTACGCAGATTTCACCGATTGGGGAAAAAATAGAAACCCTATCTGGGTCCTGGCAACCGTCAGGTTCTGATCGTGAATGCCATCCCTGTCATTCACTTGATTTCCATCTGTGTAATCTGCGTAATCTGCGGATAAAATATTCCCATGCCGGAGTTCCCCGAATGGATCCGACCCATGGCCGCCACGCTCACGCAGGAGCGCTTCACCGGACCCGAATGGATCTTCGAACGAAAGTTCGACGGCATACGCCTGCTCGCTTACAAGAACGGCGCAGACGTTCGCCTCTACTCACGCAATCAACTGCCGCAAAACATTCCCACGCTCTCAAAGGCCATCGCGAAACTACCGCACCAGGAATTGATCCTCGACGGCGAGATCACCTGGCACGGCCCCTTTAATTACGACATCTTCGACATCCTCTGGATCGATGGCCGCGATGTCAGGACACTGCCCATCGAAGAGCGCCAGGCCCTGCTCAGCAAACTGCCGCTGTCACCTCCAATGCAGCGCGTCGAGCCTCTCGATGACGACGCCCCCTGGAAACGGGCGGAAAGAGAAGGCTGGGAAGGCGTAATCGCCAAGCGCCGCGGTTCAATCTATGAATCGCGCCGCTCACCCAATTGGCTGAAGATGAAATGCGAGTTAGCGCAGGAGTTCGTCGTCGGTGGCTTCACCGATCCGCAGGGCAAGCGAGTCGGCCTCGGCGCGCTTTTGGTTGGCTACTACGAGGGTGATGACTTTGCTTTTGCCGGCAAGATCGGCACCGGCTTTGATACGAAGCTCCTGCTTGATTTGCGCGCGCAACTCGATCAAATCGAAATACCAAAGCCGCCATTCACGAAAGCGAAAGGCTTGCCGCGCCTGCGCGCTCACTGGGTCAAACCAGAGATTGTGGTGCAGGTGGGCTTCATCCAATGGACCGGCCACGGCAAACTCCGTCACCCTCGTCTGCTCGGCGTGCGCACCGATAAAGATCCGCGCGAAGTGGTGCGCGAGTGAAGTCATCCACAGATTACACAGATTAGGATTCAGGCAACAAAAGAAGTTTTAAGGTCTATCTAACTGCATCTTTTTCGTTTCTGCGTCTTCGTGGTTTTTTCTTCTGCCTAATCTGTGTAGTCTGCGCAATCTGTGGATAAAGTTTTGATCACGCATCCTGACAAGCTGCTCTTTCCCGAAGATGGCATCACCAAGGGCGAGCTCGCCTCATACTACGAAGCCATCGCGCCGGTGATGCTTCCGCATCTGCGTCGCCGTCCCATCACGATGGAGCGTTACCACCGAGGCATCAACGCGCCCGGCTTTTTCCAGAAGGACGTGTCAAAGGGTTTCCCTCCCTGGCTGAAACGCGTCGAAGTCCCCAAGAAAGATGGGACCGTGCATCATCCCCTCGCTAACGACACGCGCTCCCTGCTCTGGCTGGCTAACCAGAACAGCATAACGATCCACGTCTGGCCATCGCGGGCTCCGCGCCTTTTTTACCCGGACATTTGTGTCTTCGATTTTGATCCGGCGAACGATGAGGAGCCGGACGTTCTGCGTGCCGCGGCCCTGAGACTCCGCGATCTGCTTCTCGAGTTGGGCCTGAAGAGTTGGGTGAAGACTTCAGGTTCGAAAGGCTTTCACATCGCGGTGCCACTCGATGGCAAAGCAGACTTCGGTATGGTGGCGCGTTTTTCTCATGAGGTCGGGCGACATCTGGTCGGTCTCGATCCAAAACATCTGACCCAGGAGTTCAGCAAGGCCGATCGCGGCGGTCGCATTCTGATTGACACCGGCCGCAACGGCTACAGCGCAACCTTTGCCGCCGCCTATACCGTCCGCGCCAAACCCGGCGCGCCCGTTTCGGCGCCATGCACCTGGGAAGAGATCGAACGCGGCGAGGTTGGACCACGCACGTTTGGTTTGCGAACAATGCCCGAGCGCATCAGAGAAGTTGGTGACCTCTGGGCCCCGATGCTCAAAAGCAAACGTTCGCTGGGGAAAGCGATAGAGCGGCTGCGCCAGTTGCGAGGGTAAAAGCCATCCGCAGATTACACAGATTACGCAGATCAGAATTCATGCAAACAAGAGTTTTGAGATCTATCTAACTAATGTTTTTCGTTTTCTCCGTCTTCGTGGCTCTTCCTTCTGCGTAATCTGCGTAATCTGCGGATAGGATCCCGTATCGCGCGCGAGGGACGCGACCTGCAGCGTCTCGTGTCTTATAATCCTGAGCTATGGAATACAAAGATCCGCGCGCCACCACCGCTCTACCCAACCTTGAGTCGCAAACTGAAGATGCAGCCAGCGCACCTGCCCGCGCCTCCCTGCGCGATGAACCGGAACCCGTGAACCAGTTTCTGATCCTGGTCGTAGACGACTCTGCGGATAACGTGGCGATGCTCAGTTTGGCTCTGCAGCAGCAGGGTTATCGAGTTGTGACTGCGACTAATGGTGAAGAGGCAATCAGTGTCGCCTGTTGCACTTCGCCTAACCTAATCCTGATGGACATTAGTATGCCGCGGTTGGATGGCCTGGGCGCCACACGCCGCCTGCGCGAAATAGAAGCGTTGCGAAATGTGCCCGTGATCGCGGTTACGGCGCATGGAACTGAAGGATTTCAACGCGCGGCGTCTGATGTGGGAGTTTCCGGTTTTCTCACCAAACCTGTGGATTTTGACCGCCTGCACCTGTTGGTTGGGCGACTGCTGGCACCCGGAGGTTCGGGAAATCTCACCGGCCTCTCATAGTCGCCCTCATAGTCGTGGGCTGTGTCAGAACCGCGAGCGGTAGCGACCGGATCAGGAAGAGCCGCGAAATTCATCTCGGCGGTTCGCTGTAATCCTATCCGCGAGGTTCCCTTTTTGATTCGAGGAGACTTCCTGATCCGGTCGCTACCGCTCGCGGTTCTGACACGCTGTGAAGCGCTGGGCTATTCTCTCTTTCAGTCCGCTTCGCGGACGAGGACGAAAATATTTTTGAGGCAAAGCCGCTAAGAACGTTAAAGATTCCTTCGAGTCTACAAATATTTCGTGCCTACCATCTCATTAGGACTGTAAACACCCTCAGGTAGTGCGCGGTCTCTCCTCGCTTCGGAATTCCTTCTTCACTAATCTCCTTGCAAGAGTGTCCCTAAACCATGTCGGTTCAGCATCTCTCCGACTATTGCTTTGATTCTGACCATATATGACTTCCTCAACTCTTATGCGCTCGAAGCTCGTCGAACACGGGCACGCTCCTTGCCGCAATCCTTTACGAAGGTATTCTGAGTATTGAATCAACACGGTTCTTAAGAAGTGTAATGACCAGCGAGGGCCGCTATGTGTGCTAACCCACAGACGCCTACTGAGACAGTCGTGTATAAGTCTCTAGCTCCTCGCTTTGTCAGCTCCGCCAGAATGCCCTCCTAGTTAGCACACCGCGGGACAGTCCGCACCATTTCGCTGAAAGCGTGAGCAAACCAGAGGATTTAACCGAAAACATCAATTGGATTTCGCAGAAGGAGAGTTTTATGAGCAGGATTAAACTATGGCCGCACGGCACGATTATCGCAGCACTGTTCGCCGTCATCGCCGGCTTGGGAGTGTGGTTCTACGCAAAACATGAACAGACGGTAGAGGCTGACGCGCTACCTTACGCGGCGCGCATACAGCGTATCGAAGGCGAGGTCGCCTTCAGTGATGACCGCAACAATAACGCCACTGATGCTAACACCCAGTGGACCGCCGCGACGGCGAATCAACCTTTCTCAGAAGGAGATCGGATTTACACACGTGACAAGTCGCGCACTTCGCTCGCTTTTAGCGGACGCAATTTTGCGCGGCTCGACGAAAACACTTCGCTCGACATAGTGTCGCTCGGTGACCGCCGCACACAGCTGGCGCTCCGCGACGGCTCAGCCATGTTCGACGTTGGGTACTTACAGCCTAATGAACTATTTGAAGTCGCTACGCCCAACGGTTCGATAGACTTTGCTCAGCCGGGGCTTTATAACGTCGGCTTCGATCGCAATGGCGGCGTGCTCGTCTCAGTGCTGAGCGGACTGGCGCGGGTAGTTGGACAAAACGGTTCAGGGGCAATCAATAAAGGCGAAATGCTTACCCTGCTCGGTCAGGCGGCTGCCGAGGTCGCCCTCTCGAAATTGAATCATCAGGATGCCGGATATCAGGTGGATGATTACTACCGCTACCAATATCCGAATTCCTACGACGGTCGTTACAGTAATTACGATACTTATCTTAATGACCCCTCTTATTACGATCCTTACCAGCGCAACGTGAGCTATAAGTATGCGAGTTCAAACATTCCGGGTCTCAACGACCTCGATTCTTACGGCGACTGGCAGAATGTTGGCAGCTATGGCTATGCCTGGCGGCCGCGGGTAGAAGCCGGCTGGGTCCCTTATCAGCAGGGTCAGTGGACCAGTAGCAATACTTATGGGCCGACCTGGGTTTCCAGTGAGCCCTGGGGCTATGCGCCTTATCACTACGGACGTTGGGCCAACGTGAATAACCAGTGGTACTGGGTTCCTGAGGCAGTGAACACCACGCCTTCGTATGCGCCGGCCCTGGTGGCATTCGTTTCCCTGGACAAAAACCAAATGGGCTGGGTGCCGCTTGGTCCGGGCGACAGTTATGTGCCGCGTTATTATGACGAGAACTGGCAGCCACGTTATCTATCTCAGACGAGCCTGGCGCCCGCACGACTTATCAATCTTGGCATACCTGGGGCAGTGACCGTTGTGCCGGTGGATGCCTGGGGTCGCCCGATCGATCGGCGCATACTCCAAAGGATTGACCAGCAGAGGTTGGTGGGAGTGACGTCAACGCTCGATCCTTTGACCCTGACTCCGCTTCGAAACGCAGTCATTCATTCCGCCTGGGGCCGCGGCAAGATGGACTTGCCGCCGGGCATCGCGAAGAAACTTTACGACACACGGGTGTTTGTGGGTAACGATGTCAGAGAGTCGAAGTTTCAGAAGGACCGGGCCAAGTCGATGCGCGTCGAACGTGTTTCCGACCAGGCCAGGAATCATGAGTTCAAGGTTAGAGACGAGCGCCAGCAAGAGCGGCAGGCAGATACCGGACGCAGACAGGAAATGGGCCGCGTGAACGGCGAAGCCAGGAAAGATAATAAAGACAATAAGGCCGCAGAGAAGCAGACGCGTCAGCTTGAGCAGCAGCAACGAAAAGATACGCGTGATCAGGAGAAGGCGGATCGCTCTAAGCAGCCTGCGCAACAGCCTGGTCAACAGAAAGCCCAGGGGCCCGGTCAGGATAAAGCCCAGCGCAAGGCTCAACAACCGCAAGCGCAGGGAGAACGAGTAGGCAAGCCGGCCAAGTCTGAGGCGAAGCCGCAGACGACCGGAGCTCCAAAGGAACGCAAGCAAAAATCACCAGCAGCCCAGCCAGGCGACCAGGGTAAGGGTCAGGGCGGCGGCAAAGGCAAAGGTAAGAAGCCTTAGGCTTGTAGACCGGCATGTGCTCCCTCCCTTTTGGGAGGGGCTGGGGGCGGGGCGCAGCTACGGCAAAGAGAAATGCAAATTACCTGTGTGCGCGGGCTTTCAGCCCGCGCGTTTTTTTTGGGGTATCGACTCGTAGCTGCGCCCTCCCCTAGTCAAAACTCTGTAGGGGCGTCTCTCCGTGGGCGCCCCGTCGCTTGAATGCGAACATTCCGGGCGAAAACGCAAGAGGGCGCCCACATAGAGACGCCCCTACGCAGGTTTTGACACGGGCTCGTAAGCCCGGGGATCACAAACCAAAGATTTCCACAGCCGCTTTAGAGTCGGTCGGAAGAAGGCGTTTCTCTGTGCCTCTGTGAAAATCTCTGTGTCTCTGTGGTGAAACTACTCGAGAAAACACTCACCACAGAGGCACAGAGATCGCACAGAGGCACGGAGATCAATTTTCTCCGACAGACTCCTTTTTCCGGGCGACACAATTTTGGAGTGTGCCGGCAGAGCGTAAGCGGCGACGGCGCTTTGGATCTTCCCTTCACTATCCTCAAGAGGTCGGAAGCGCTAGCGACCTGGTGACACTAATCCCCCTCACCAAAAACGAGAATACTTCGCCAGGAACCTCCCTCGAAACGTCTACTCCCGCGCCATCTCCATACCAAACGGGAAGACGCGCCCGACACTTCACCGCTAACTCCTTCAAATCAACATCGCTTTTCGAGGGAACAGGCATTGCCCTTGCTTTCGAGTAAGGGAGAACACTTGATGAAAAAATTAAACACAAAGATTGGCGGCGCTATCTTAACGCTCGCATTCATATTCGCAATTTCCGCCGCGGCCGGGATGACCGTCCAGGCGCAGTATCGCGACCGTGACATTCGACGGCAGGAGAGCCGGCGTGATCGCGACGATACATGGTCGAACAACCAGAGTCAGAACCGTGATTGGCGGCGAGAGCGTGCGGAGCGCGCACGTATTGAGCGCGAACGTATTGAACGCGCCCGTCGCGATAATCGCAACAACGGCAACTATGGAAATAGTGGCAACTACGGTAACTATGGTAACTACGGCAACTATGGAAACAATGGCGCCTACGGTAACTACGGCAGCTATGGTAACGGCAGCCAGGTCGAAGCAAACCAGGGTTATCAGAATGGTCTAAGCACCGGCGCCAGCGACGCGCAGCGTCAGCAGAGCTACAGCCCGCAGAGATCACACTTCTGGAAGAACGCTTCTTCGCAGGCCTTTCGCAGCGGCTTCGAGCAGGGCTACGCACAAGGCTATCGACAGTACGCGGGTAATGGAAACGGCAGCTACGGCAACACAGGCAATCGCGGTGGCAGCATTCTCGGCACAATCTTTGGCCGGCCCTGAATGAGTTGAAAATAATTATGGTCTAAAGGAGATGCCGCGACGTGATGTCGCGGCATTTTTTATCCGCAGATTACGCAGATTACACAGATAAGAATTCATGGCAAAGTGATTTGAGATCTCTCCATGAATTGAACTATTCCTGAGCTTCTTCTGCGTAATCTGCGGAAAACTCATCCTCGAATCTCATACACAAAGCTCTCAACAACCCCCCGAGGAACAACCTTGTCTCGCCGCCCCACCCTGACACCGCCAATCGCGGCATTTTCTTTTCCGCAGATTGCGCAGATTACACAGATAAGAATTCATGGCAAAGTGATTTGAGATCTCTCCATGAATTGAACTATTCCTGAGCTTTCTTCTGGGCAATCTGCGTAATCTGCGTAATCTGCGGAAAACTCATCTTCTAATCTCATACACAAAGCTCTCAACAACCCCCCGAGGAACAACCTTGTCTCGCCGCCCCACCCTGACGCCGCCGATCTTCTCCACCGCCTTCTGCGATCGAAAATTCGTCACCCCAATCACAAACACAACTCGCTCAACAAACCTGAACGCATGGTCCAGCATTAGTCGCTTCAATTCCCCGTTGTAATTCCCACCCCAGTAAGCGCGCGCCAGAAACGTCCACCCAATCTCAACCACACTCTCCGACCTGTCAAATCCAAAGTAGCGCGAAGACCCAATCATCTCCCCCGTCTTCCGATCAATAACCACAAACGCGCTCCCGGTTTCCAAAGCCTCGCGAAAGAACTCTCTAAACACATCCTCCCGATACCGATCACTCGCCGGATGCTGCTCCCAAATCAGAGGGTCCGAAGCCACCGCGAACAAGCCTTCCCAATCATCAGCCGCCAACGGCCTGACTTCGATTAACTCGCCGACCAGGCGAGGCTGCAAATCAAAAGTTTCATGTTCATCCTTCATCGAGCACAAGATGGCTGAAGCGAAATGAAAAATCAATCAAAGTCATCCACAGATTACACAGATAAGAACATTCAAATTTCTTAACTGTATTTTGTTATCTGTGTAATCTGCGTAATCTGTGGATGATTTTCGCTTTCCTATTTACGATTCACGAATTACGATTGGCGCATGAAGTGGACCAAAGTTCTTCTCCTCCTCTTAATTTGTCCCTCAATATTCGCCGGGCAGAAATCCCTCCGCACAAGTTCAACCTCGTCTGACGCGGACCGGCTCCGGACCATGGTCACGATCTATCGCGACACCTACGGTGTGCCTCACGTTTTTGGCAGCACCGACGCGAGTACCGTATTCGGTTTTGCCTATGCTCAGGCTGAGGATAATTTCTGGCGCGTCGAAGAGAATTTCATTCTGGCGCTCGGTCGTGCTTCTGAGTTATACGGAGAGCGGTCTTTGAACGACGATCGCCTCAATCACGCGCTCGAGATTCCGCGGCTGGCGCGGGAAGAATACGCCCGTTTGGATCCGAAGATGCGCGCGCTGTGTGACGCCTTCGCCGCCGGATTCAATTACTACCTGACTCGTCATACGGAAGTGCGCCCGCGGCTGCTCACGAAGATCGAGCCGTGGTACACGCTCGCTTTCATCCGCTTCAACTATTTTCAGAGCGGCTTTGCGCGCGACCGTAACCTGCCGCTTGAGGTAGAGACCGCGGAAATCGACCGCGCACTCGCGGACAACGTCGGTTCGAATGGATGGGTAATCGCGCCGGCGAAGAGCACAACCGGCCACGCGATGCTCTTGATTAATCCACACCTCCCCTTCTTTGGGCCGGGCCAGGTCTACGAGGGTCACGTGCACAGTGACGAAGGATGGAACTTTACCGGCTACACCCGTTTCGGATTTCCCTTTCCCTACGTCGGACATAACGCCGACCTCGGTTGGGTGAGCACTGACAATGCGGCCGATCTGGAGGACGTGTACGCCGAGACGTTTGACGATCCGGCGCGGCCTCTTGCTTATCGATATGGCGGCGAATATCGGCTCGCGACTGAGCGAGTTGAAGAGATTCGCGTGAAGACGGCCACAGGTTTCGAAGTCAAAAGCTTCAAAATGATCAAGACCCATCATGGACCGATTGTGGCGAAACGCGACGGCAAGCTCCAGGCCATTCACATGGCGCGATTTGAAGAGGACGGATGGCTGCGCGAGTGGTACGAGATGACTCGAGCGCGAAATTTGGTTCAATTCAAAGCGGCGCTGAAACCACAGAAGATGCTGTTTGGAAATGTGATGTACGCCGACACGCAGGGCAACATTTACTACTTGTATAACGGCGCCGTGCCGCGTCGTGATCCGAAATTCGATTGGACTAAGCCTCTGGATGGCAGCGATCCAGCGACTGAGTGGCAAGGCTTTCACACCATCGACGAGCTGCCGCAGCTGACTAATCCAAAAACTGGCTGGATGCAAAACTGCAACACGACCCCTTTTCTTTTGACGAGCGAAGGTAATCCTGACCCGGCGCGTTTTCCCAAATACATGGTTCAGGAAGGCGACAACCCTCGCGGCCGCATCGCGCGTCGCATTCTTTCAACCGCCGCGCCCTGGACCTTTGAGAGCTGGACGCGCACCGCATTTGATACCCGCGTAATCATGGCCGACGAACTGCTGCCTGTCTGGCTTGCAGAGCTGAAAGAACACCTTAAAGGGTCTGAAGAAAATCTGCGTAATCTGCGGACAGCCCACAATCTCCTCACAGCCTGGGACCATCGCGCCACCAACGACTCAGTAGCCATGACGCTCTTCAACCGCTGGCGCGAGCGCATCGGCCGGATAACGCAAACGCCGGTAACAGCCGAAGCCCGGGCCGCAGCGCTCAACGCGGCGCTCGATGGTCTTGTCGAGCGCTTTGGCAAATGGCAAGTAACCTGGGGTGAACTAAACCGCCTCCAGCGCCGCGATGAAAGCCAGGGCGAACAGTTCGATGATGCGCGCCCGAGTCTTCCCATCCCCGGAGTCGGCGGTAATGACGGCGCTGTATTCACCTTCGCCGCCGGACCGGCGCCCGGACAAAAACGCTTCTACGGAGTAGCCGGCGCGACATACGTGAGCGTGGTCGAGTTCGGCCCCACCGTGCGCGCCTTGTCAATTCACACCTTCGGGTCAAGCGGCGATCCCAAAAGCCGGCATTACACCGATCAAGCCGAGTTGTACGCACGAGGAGAATTCAAGCCGGCCTGGTTCACCCTCAAAGAGATCCGCGCGAACCTAGAAGCCTCGTACCATCCGGGGGATGAGAAGTGAGCACGCTGGGAACGCGGACGTCCCGTCCGCATTGAGCGCGAAGCGCGAATTCCTCACGGCTTTTACAGCCAGTAGCCGGCGATAAGCGCCTTTTCTGAGCGCAACCACCGTGTCACGATTCTGCAGCAATGACAGCCTGCTCGCTGTGGCTTGGGCCACTCTGATGCGCGGTAAGTCTTTAACCTACCGAAAAGGGACCCTCCTTCCGGGTCTGCGGCCGGGTTGGCGGTCGTAGACCACCAGAAGAGTAATGGGCCTCACGGCAAGTCCTAGACTTGCCGCGCATCAGCGTGGCCGAGCCATGGTGCGAGTAACTTCCTTACCGGAACGCGCGAATCGCTGCCCCACGTCGAGCTCGCAGTGGGCCTCGACAGCGGCGATTTGGCTTTTGGGCGAGGCCCGTAGATCGCATGGGATTACGCTGAACGAGTTCCGCAACCTCCTACGACGATTGCAGGATTTTGCTCAATGTGGCATAAAACGAGCGCTCCTCGATATCGCTGTGCGCTCGTAGCGATCATATGAAGCGAGACTATTACTCCTCATCAATCACGCAATTCCTCGATATTTCCGCAGACGAGATCCTCGGCGCGCTTACTCGCAACAGCGGCTTCGCGATCGAGCCGACTCAGCTCGATGCGTGGTTGCAAGAGATCGCGATCCTCAAAGACGTTCTTCATGACTTCGATGGTCAGATCTATTTCGAATATTCGATTCCTCGCATGGGCAAGCGAATAGACACAGTCTTGTTGATTGGTTCGGCGCTGTTCGTTCTGGAATTCAAGATCGGGGAGAATCACTTCACGTCGTACGCCATGAATCAAGCGTACGATTACGCAGTCGATTTGAAGAACTTTCACGAGTCGAGTCGTGATCTGTTTATTGCTCCGATTGTAGTTGCCACTAACGCAACAGAATCCGCGCCAAGCATTACAACGACCGTACATAATGACAAAGTTCTTGCTCCGATGCGTTCCACGGTTGCACTGCTTGGCTCGACTCTGCGACGCGTCACCGAATTCACCGGCGGCGGCGCGATAAACGTGGCCGAATGGGAAGGAGGCAGATACTCGCCTACCCCAACAATTATTGAAGCGGCAATGGCGCTCTACAACCATCACTCGGTTGCTGATATCTCTAGAAGTGATGCAGCTGCGATTAATCTGACGGCAACTTCCGCCGCCATCTCAGACATTATTGAAGCGGCAAGAGCCGACTGTTTCAAAGCTGTTTGCTTTGTGACTGGTGTTCCCGGAGCCGGAAAGACTTTGGTTGGTTTGAACATTGCGACCCAACGGCGGGATGACTCTAACGAATTGTACAGCGTGTTTTTGTCGGGAAATGAACCCCTTGTCACTGTTTTGCGAGAGGCGCTAGCGCGAGACCGTGTTCGTGAACGCAAAAAGTCGAACAAGAAAGCGACGAAGAGAGAAGCGGAGAGGGAAGTGAGCCTGTTTATTCAGAATGTTCACCACTTTCGGGATGAGTACATAATCGATTCAGGTCCGCCAAAAGAGCATGTAACTCTCTTCGATGAAGCCCAACGCGCTTGGAACTTGAGAAAGACGGCTAGCTTCATGAAGACGAGAAAAAAGCATGCAAACTTCAGTCAATCTGAGCCGGAGTTTCTTATCTCATGTCTTGATCGTCACCTCGATTGGGCCGTTGTCGTTTGTTTGGTTGGCGGCGGTCAGGAAATTAACACGGGCGAAGCGGGAATAAGCGAATGGATTGAGGCGTTGAATCGTGCGTTTCCCCACTGGCGAGTCTACGTTTCGTCGCGACTTTCGGATAGCGAATACGCCGCCGGTCATGCTTTGGAGTCCTTGCAGACCCGCGAGCACGTAACAATCAGAGATGAACTGCACCTAGCGGTTTCAATGCGCTCATTCCGCGCTGAGAATGTCTCGCTACTGGTCAAGCAGTTGCTCGATCTCGAAGTTCGGCAAGCGCGCACGACTCTGACCAACGTCTCTGAGCAATACCCCATGGTACTCACGCGTGACTTGACGAAGGCTAAGCACTGGCTGCGCGAACGAGCCCGCGGCACAGAACGGTATGGAATCGTCGCTTCCTCTTGGGCGGAACGACTAAAACCGTTAGCACTAAACGTGAAGTATACGATTGAACCTGCGCTATGGTTTCTCAATGGGCCAGAAGATGTGCGCTCATCGTTCTATCTCGAAGATGTCGCAACGCAGTTCGACGTTCAGGGTTTAGAGTTGGATTGGGCATGTGTGACATGGGACGCAGATTTTAGGTACACACCACATGGATGGGAACACAAGAAGTTTGTTGGAAAGTGCTGGAATCGAATCAACAAGCCAGAGCGACAACTCTATCAAAAGAATGCCTATAGAGTTCTCCTTACTCGCGCCCGCCAAGGCATGGTGATCGTGGTACCTACGGGCGATCCTAATGATCCCACTCGCATGCCGGAGTTCTACGATCCAACTTTCAATTACCTTCAAGACATCGGTTTTATCACTATTTAGCCCTGCGGGTCTTGCAACATTTTTTACATTGCGCGTTTTGAAAAGCCTGGGTAGTATCCGCAGACTCTGCGGATGATTGAGATACTCACTAACAGCTATTTCTCGGGCGCCGGCCTCATGGACATCGGTCTCGCGGCCAGTGGCCTGACCCTACAGCAAAGCTTCGAGATTGACCCTTTATGTTGCGACACGATGCGTCGTAACTTCGGTCACGAAGTTATTCAGTGCGACATCAAAACCAAGCTGGTTGAGTCGGAGAAGAAGTGCCAAGTCATGGTGGCAACTTATCCTTGCACCAGATACTCACCAATCGCCGACCTTCATGGCGTCCGCACCGGTGATGATTTGTTCCTGCATTTCTTCCGGCACGTGGCCATTCGCAGGCCGGAGCTTTACGTCGTCGAGAATGTTCCGGGGATGAAGAAATTTCCGGTGGTGATGGAAGCGATGACGAAGCTGCCTGATTATTATGTGCATGTTGCTTGTCCGGTGAAGTCTTCGACTTGGTTGCCGCAGAAGAGAGACCGGTTAATCATTATTGGAAGTCGAAGGTACTTCCTTTGGCGCCAGCCGGCGGCCGCAAGGGCCCTTACACTCGCAGAGATACTTGAACCCAACCCTGATCCGCACATTCCGGACTATGTTAGCCGGCGGCTTGCCGGAGCGTACCGGGACCGGCCAATCATAAGTGATCCGGAGCGCGGCGACATCGCTCCAACCTGCGTGGCGCATTACGCGAAAGATTTGAGTACGAGGTTAGTTGCCGACAAGAGGTTTCGGCACGGCGTACGGCCTTACACGGTTCGAGAGTATGCACGGCTGCAAGGAGTTCCCGACTCATTTAGTTTTGTTGGCAGTGATAATGATGCTTATCGGATGATTGGTAATGGGGTGTCGGTCCCGGTGGGAGAATGGATCGGTTCGGAGATCGTGCGGTACTTCCAATAGACGTCGTGTTGAGAGTCAGGTGTAATTGGTTGAGAAGTAGCCTCAACATTTTAATAAGGGAGAGTCGCCGGGTAAGCCGGAGGCTTACCGCAGTATGCGGCGGCAAAGCCGCGAGTGGCGCAATCGGTAAAGATCAACCCACCTGCTATGGTAGGTGGTACTGATCTCGCTTCATCACCCGTTAAAGCGGCAGTGGCCTGATTCGTAACGCAAGTTTCATCGCAAACTAACAGTTTGCGTTACAAATCATGCCGTCGGTCCGCGCCGGCTCGCACTCAATACCGACAGGCCGTGCAAGTCACTTGCGCCTCCAACCTTGGTCAAAAAAGTCAAACGCCAACTGGGCCACTTGTTGGTGGACCTGGGCGCGGTTGATTGACGCGGGGTCGCGACAGAGGTCCAGGATGCTACGGCCGTGCTCGTTGCATTCGGCCAGAAATGTGTAGTGGCCGATCTCTCCGGGAAGGATTGTCAGCTTTGCTCCGCTGATGAGCCGGGCATAGTTTTCGGCGTTGGTGGCCGGCGGCGTTACTCTATCGGCCTGGCCCACGACGATGAAGACGGGGATGTTGATCTTACCAAGTCCTGCTTTAGTGAAGCCGCTGCCCAATGCCGGAGCCACTGCTAACACGCGTGAGATCCTGCGGTCACGGTAAGAGTCGCCGGCATGACGCAATGATTCCTGGACGACGATGGACTCTGGAGTCGGCGCGTCGGTCTTTTTGAGCTCGGCAAATAGTTTGGGCGCGTCGGGAAATTCAGGTTGCGGCTCGCAGGTGAAGTCTCTCTGCGGAGAGCGGCAGAAGGAATCAAACTGCGCCTGACTGAATTGTCCGCCGGCGATCGAGATGACAGTGTAACCGCCCAGGGAAAAACCGGCCGCGCCGATGCGTCCGCGGTCGATGCGCGGGCCGAACAGCGGATCGGCGAGCAGCTTGTCCAAGAGGACCGACAAATCGCGGGCCCGCTCCCAATAAAGCAGGAACCCGGGCGCGGCCGGCTGTTTTTCTGACGCAGTATTGCCATGATGGTTGATGGCGGCGACGATGTAGCCACGCGACGCCAGGTAGAATCCCAGCCACATCATCTGGACGGCCGAGCCTCCGGTGCCGTGAGACAGAAGCACGAGCGGAAGTTGCCGTTTCGTGTTGGAGACGCTAGCGCCGCCCGCGACCGTTACCGGCGCGAAGACCTCTCTGTCCGGCGGACCGCCGAAAATCGTTTCTTCTTTTATGTTGGTTGGGTTTGCCGGATACCAGATTGCAGTTCGCAGCGGGCGCGGCGCCGTGCCTTGCCAGTTCCGGCGATGCTCGTCGATGAAGTCGCGAGTGATCATACCCACTTTGAATATGGTTTCGGCGGAAGCCTGGCAGGCGAGTAGAAGGATAAGCAGCAGGCTTCGGTGCATCATGTTCGTAGCATAGTAAATCGCAATTGAGCATTCAAAAAAGGGAAAGGCCTGGTCACTGAGCGGAGCGACAGCCCTCCTCCTCCTCCGTTCGCCAAGTGTCAGAACCGGGAGCGACAGCGACCGGATCGGCGCGGATTCTTCATTCAATGAGCGATTCTTGATCCCGTCGCTACCGCTCGGGGTTCTGACACGCTGTCGCCCGCTCCGCGGGCTTGGCACCTTATGTGATCCGTGTCCCGGGGCTTACGCCCCGGGCTTTATGCTGTCGCGCGCTCCGCGCGCTCTCCGATCAGCAACCCACCTGCTACCGCAGGTGGTACTGACCTCGAAATGCCCCGGAGACGTCAGAACATGAGGAGAGGAAGCTAGTCAGAATTCCAGTTGATCGAGAACGCTTTCAAGATCATCGGGTAGTCCTGTCCGACGCTCCAACTTTGGCCACAACTCCAGGGCCGATCGCACCGTCTCGTCAGAAAGCGTGACCGCGGCCAAATCGTCATGGAGAAACTCTCGCTTGCCACAATTCAGCGCGTCACACTTCCTACGTTTCCCTGGCGCGCATTCCTTCCAATGGCAGGTGCGACCGATGTAGTGGCCCTGGGGGTTAGTCAGAAAAATATCCACGCCGCGATTCATTTGTTGGACTCGGCCTTGCAGCTTCCGGCCCAGGCGGGCCAGTGGTTCGAGGTCCGTTTCCTCTTCGACCTCAACCAGAAAGTCGATATCTTTGGGATTAGCTTTGTTGGTGGTAATTGAGCCAAGCAGCGACACGCGGCGAATTCCAGAGAGCTTTGTTACCGCCGAAACAAACCAGGGTAAATGAGAAAGTAATTGCGCTCGCATGCGTCTAGCCGGATGGATTGGCGGTCTTTGTCGGGCGTGAATTATAGCAGCTGCGGGAAGACGAGCACGGCGCCGCTGCCGAATCCGGCGTAAGGCTGACGAACCAGTTTTGGAGTGCGCTGACTTGTCAGCGCTTTCGAAAAGCGGCGACCAGTCGCCGCACTCCAAAGAGCTTGCAAATATTTTTACTTGATCCGCCAATTATGATTGGTGGTGAAAATGTCTCCAGATTGGCCCCACGCTCCGGTCCATCGCTTTGACTCACGTGGCATTTATATGGTCACGGCCGCGACGCTTTACAAGAACCATCTCTTTGCCGGTGCAGACAAGTTAACGTTGCTCGAACGGCAATTACTCTCGCTTTCGAAACAGTATCAATGGCAACTCGAGGCTTGGGCGGTCTTTGCTAATCACTACCACTTTGTCGCCCGCCGCAATGAGGAATCAGCAAGTCTGAGAAAATTCCTGAAGCATCTTCATGCTAATTCGGCTCGGGAACTCAATCAGATAGACGCGACGGTCGGCCGAACGGTGTGGTTCAACTTTTGGGACACGAACCTTACCTACGAGCGTTCTTACCTCGCCCGGTTGAACTATGTTCACCAGAATCCTGTGAAGCATGGCTTGGTGAATATGGCCAATCAGTATCGCTGGTGTTCCGCGGCATGGTTTGAACGAGTAGCCCCACTAGCCATGGTCAAAACAATCTACAGCTTCAAGACCGACAAGTTAAACATCCACGACGATTTCTGATTCGAAAGCGGCGACTAGTCGCCGCACTCCAAAGATCACTTCTTCTTTTTCTGTTTTGGCAGGGCGTGCAGCACGACGTAGGTGGCGGTGTCCCAGGCGTTGTGAATTCCGATAAACAACAAAAGCAGCGCCCCGGCCGCTACCAGAAAAAGTGTGCGCTCGGGAGAGCGCGGCAGCAGGATGGCCGAGAGCAGCAGGGCAGCGTAAGCGATTGTGGGGAGGATTGTGTGCCAGATCCAGTCTGAGAGGACTGGCTGGTATTCAGTGGTCCGCCGCGCGCGTCGGAAAGTGATCACGCAGTACGCCAGACCCAAGACTGCACAGGCACCGAGAGCAAAAGCCACACTCGAAAGATCGTGCCAGGGCGCGCTGAGGATGGCGGACATGAGCAGCACCGCGCAGAAATGCAGTACGGTCGGCGTGCCGAAGGCAGCCAACTCGCGGCTGGTATTTCGTCTGGTCGACTCAGTGATCAGCGCCACCACCACAAACTGCAAACCGGTCAGCGCCGCGCCGGAAGAACCCACGATGACGTAGAAGCTCTCCCAGGGAAGAAGGAAGGTGTGGGCTTCGGGCATGATCGACGGCGAGCATATTACAGTTGGGAAGGATTAGGCGAGCCAGGGCAATTTGAAGTAGTGTCTTAGTTTGACTTTGCGTATCTTTGCGCCTTGGCGTCTTTGCGTGAACATAGCCTTTTCATCCGAGACACTCACGCAAAGGCGCAAAGCCGCAAAGAAAAACCGCAAAGTAAGACACTACTCAATTTGAAGTTCTCTGCGCCACCTCGGCGTTTCTCTGCGCCACGGCGGTGAACTCGATTAAGCGTAATATCACCGCCGAGCCAGAATGCTTATAGCTTCAGCCTTGAGCAAAAGATCCAAGCTCCGGAGGAGCGAAATGAAACCTCCAAACCCATTGCGCTTCTACGGAGCTCTGAAACTAACCATAAGCACTGGTTTCTACAAATATTTCATCCCTACGGGATTAATGTGTTCGCGAAACTTTGGTCAAAAAACAAAAGGTGCTTGTTACACAGAGAAATCACAGAGACACGGAGTTATTTCCGGTTGACCCGTCTTGGGCGCTCGTTGCGGCGAGGAGTTTCACGGGGCTTGCCGGCAGACACGCTTCTCTTGATCGATCTGTTGTCTGTTCGGTAGTTCTTACTTTGCTCGAGAGGTTTTTCGCTCGCGGTCAGCACGGATTCTTTTTTCGCTTCATCAGCAGAATCTCCCAGCAGCCATTCGCCCACGTTGTAACGAATGCCGACGAAAGACAGGAGCATGAAGGCGAAGATGGCCACGGCAAAAGCCGGCGCGCGGCTGGGCTCGGGCAATAGTCCATCCGCTTTCTCGGCAACCTGGAACACAGAGTTGTGTTTGAAGACGTTGTCGACGACATTGGGTTTGGGGAGATTATCGATGACGATGCGTTGCTTCGGTTTGGCCGGAGCGGTCATGGTCGTACTCACACTCACGGTATTCACAGTTTGCGGCGGGATCGCCAAAGCGAATTCGTTGGCCACGGCCCAGCGTGAGTAATCCACGCGGAGCAGAGCATCGCGAAACTCCTCGGCAGAGCCGCAGCGTTCATCCGGATTCAGGGCCATCGCCCGATTCAGGATCGTGGCAATCTCCGTCCCTACCTCTGAATAAACCAGGTGCGCGGGACGAAGCGGATCGGGCTTGCCGTCGGCGAGCTCCGTTGCTCGAGTGATCGCATCAGGTGGTTTCACGCCCGTGAACAAGTGATACAGCGTCGCACCCAGGGCGTAGATATCGCTTCGCGGCGTGGTCCCCAGATCCTGAATCTGTTCCGGCGGCGAATAACGTCGAGTGAAACCAAAGACGCTGCGCCGCGAATTAACTGATGATTCAGTCGTATCGGATTTAGCCAGACCAAAATCGAGCAGGGCTATCTGTCCGGTTGATGTCACTTTCAGATTATGCGGCTTGATGTCGCGATGGACGATCTGGCGTTCGGGCGCATGCAGGTAAACGAGCGCGCCGAGGACCTGGTCGGCCCAGGCGAGTACTTCGCGACGAGGAAACGGTCCGCGCTTGCGCGTAACAATCTCAGCCAGGTCCGGCCCGGGGATAAACTGCATAACCAGAAAGGCCCGGTTCGATTCTGTGAAGTAGTCGGTCACCCGCGGCAATGCCGGATGATTGAGCTTCGCCAGCATGCGCGCTTCGCGACCGAACTGACGGCGCAAACGCTGGTCGGCCGAGAAGGTCTCTTTCACTGCGACGGTGATATTGAGCCGTCGATCGACAGCTTCATAAACCGCGCCCATCCCGCCACTGCCAAGCCGTTTGACGATGCGGTAACGGCCTTGCAACATTGTGCCGCGCGCCAGAAAAGACGGCCGGGCGTCGGGGTGCAATCCTTTCTTCATTTGTCGGACAGGTTGGCGACAACGGTTCGCACGCCTCTGGCGTGCTGGAGCTCGTACTGTTCAAAGCACGCCGGGGGCGTGGTTACCGCATAAGATCGAGGAGAGTACGTACGATTCGTGTGGCCGAAACTATACTCCAAACGCTCGTCGCAAGACAAATATTATGGGTACGGTCCGGGGGGCCGCCGAAGAGCCGGGCGGGAACGGCGTAGGTTTTGAAGGGGCTGAGGCACAAGTTTCTTTTGAGAATGATCTGAGAGAGCGGCTTTGCCGCCTGATGTGCGGAAAGGCTCGGCCTTTCCGAAAACTTGGAATACGAGTTTGGAGGCTAGGCCTCGTTTTCGGAGGCGTAGCCTCCAATTCATCGTTTTCGACGACCGGGTAAGGCAGAGCCTTACCGCACATCAGGCGGCAAAGCCGCGAGAAAACGCCGTCAGGCCGGCGCGTGCTCCAAATTCTGTTTCGCGCGCTATCTCAGCCCCAAGACCCGCCGGCGATATCCAGAGTTTTGAGTTCTTCTGCAAAGCTTCATCTCCCTTAAAGTTAAGTCTTTGTTAAGTGAGTTTCACCGGGCAACCTTTTTTTCGCTTTCGTCGTTTAAGTTCTTATAAGGAACGAGGTCAGGCAGGAACGAAACAAAAGATGGCACGAAATTGACGTTGGTGGTGTTTTCAAAGTGGGACGCCAGAGAGGTGCGTACCTGAGTTAACAAAAGCAAAGTTCAAGCGTCTTTTATACAAGTGCGGTGGGTGCACGGAAGATTTTCAGAAAATAGTTGAAACGAAGTCCGGGTTTGGCGCACTTACTATTTGAAAACGCGAGTGGTACTTGAAAAAACGGGGGGAAAGCAAGTTATTAGTCCTCCTTTAATGACAACCCTCAGGCGGGCGATCCCGCCTGGGGGGCCCGGGTCGGGCCAGTCAGTTGTCATACAAACGGCAGGGAGCTTTCCACTAATTAATCAGGATTAATCAGGGGCGGGCCAAAGCTAGAATCAGGGGAGTTTGGTTATGCTGAAAGTACACACAAGAAATTTGGGAAACGTGGCTGTCGTTTGTTTGCAGGGACGTATCGTTAACGGTGAAACGGCGTCCCTGCGCGAAGCAGTCGGATCGCAATTGAATGGCAGCGCAGTGGTTTTGGATTTGGCGCGGGTCAGCATGATTGATGCCAGTGGTCTGGGGTTGATGCTCGCTTTGCGCAGGCAGGCGGAAGCCAAAGGCGTCGGTCTCAAACTGATGAACGTCAGCAAGTTTGTGAAGCAGGTTTTTGAAATCACCAGGCTCGACACTGTCTTCGAAGTTATCCCCAGGGTCGAGCCTCTTCCGGCACGCTCGCATGCGCGCAGCGCTCAGGTTAAATGGGCGGCGTGCGCGTAGGAAGAAGATAGTCCGCAGATTACGCAGATTACACAGATAGGGTAAGAAGAAAGACCGCGCTGGTGGGCGCGGTTTTTCTTTTTGCTTCGACGAATGCTGATGAGTCTTTTTCTTCCGGTCTGCGTAATCTGCGGATTCTTACTTCAGCCCTTCAGACCCTTCATGATCTCGGTGTGCGCTTCGAGGATTCCGGTCGCTTGATCCTCTCTGGGCTCGAGCGACCAGTCATCGTGATCGAACGTGCCTCCGAGAATTATTCCATCGCGCCGCGGGAACATGTAGCCGCCGCCCAGATAACAGTAATCAACCTCAGGCTGTGGCAAGAGCACTTCGAGTTGGCCGCGCACCGGGCTGAGCTTCTGATCATCGAAAAGCGCGCGGGCTCCCAGGCCCGTGCAGTTAAAGACGACCGGCTCAGGCAGGCGCATGATTTCTTCACGGCTGTGAAATTCTTTGACCACGACCCGGCCGCCGGCGATGTAGAAATCACGCAGCAGCGCGGCGAGATAGATCGAAGGCTCGATCAGCATCGTGCTGAACTGCTTCACAAAAGGAAACCCGAAGTAATGATCGGGGTCGCGATGAATTTCAATTCCCGGATAGAGATTGTTGCCCCCGGGCAGTTCGTCGCCGGCCCCCGGTTCGTTGCGATAGAGAATGAAGGTATCGATCCAACGCACGCCGTATTCGGCGCCAACCAGCAGTTGAAAAGATCGATTCGAAATCCGGCAGGCCTTAAGAAACTGCTCATTGAATTTCGCCGAAGTGCTTCCCGGATCAAAGACGGTCGTCGGCGACCAATGCGCGCCGGAGATGTTTGAGGTCGTATTCGGTGGCAGGTCTTTCGCGTAGATGGTGACCCCGCCGTTGAAATGTCTCTGGAGCAGGCGCGCGGTTGAGAGGCCGCTCACGCCGGCACCAAGGACGGCAAAGCGATTGTTATTTGGCGTGCGCGGGGCTTGACGAGACGACCCGGTCGCTACCGCTCCCGGTACTGACATCAGAGCCTCGCGGGCCAGATCAGCGGCGAGCGTTGCCGTGCCCCACGACAGGGTCATACCGCCGCCGCCGTGTCCGTAATTGTGAATAAAAAGCTTTCTGCCGATCCGTTGAACGTCGACGACAAAGCCTTCATCACGATAAGGACGCAAGCCCACGACTTCGCGTATGACCCGATCGCGCGACACTTTGACCCGGGCAATCTCACGTTCAGGATTTAAGGCGAGGACCCGCGCTCGCGACGCGGCAATCAGCGCGCTGGTGGCGAGGGCACCACGCAGAAAGTCGCGACGATTGGTTTCGAAGGCCATGTCATCCACAGATTACGCAGATTATGAGAAGAAGGAAACCCGACCGTGAGGGAGGGTGCCGGGAGGATGTCATCAAGTCCCGACACTCAACCCGACCTTTGCGAGCGTCATTGCACCCTCCCTCACGGTCGGGTTTCTGGCTTCACTTCTTCGGCTTCACAAAGACGGCATCATCGATCGCGACGTTCTGTTTCACTTCCGTGAGCTTAATGATGAAATGAGCATCCGAAAGACGATGAATCACGAATGGAACTTTGATCCCGTCGACTTCACGATAATCGTCGAACTCAGTTGCGCTGGTGACCTGGTTGGCGGCGTTTCGCTCCTCAATGCGTAACAGCAGTCCGGTGGTCGGATCAAAATAGAAAATTCTCGGATAGTTATTTCGCGGCGCCTGGAGTGCTGACAGCTCGCGTTCAGAACCCCGCTCACCGTTGGCTTTGAAGAGCGCGACCTTAACCGGTCCTTTGAAAAAGAGATTCGGGTATTGCGCGCGCAACTTTAGCGGTTGATAAAAGTCGGCGTCGCGCATCGCCGATCCCAACTCCAAACCTGCCTTATCGACTACGCCATCGTCCGGATCTTCCTGCCAGCCCACGGTGCCATCGAACCCTTCCTTCAAAGTCGTCTGTCCGGGCACCGTGAAAGTTGTGAGCATCTTGTTCGGCGCCTTCTCAAACATCTCGGCGGGTCCGCTCAAAGCGATACCCAACACTTCGAAGGTGCCTTTCGCGGTCCGGCTGTTGATCTTTTCAAGTGCGGCGCGGCCTCCGAGTCCTTTGACGTATGCCGCGAGCACTTCGTCGGCTTTTTGCTTCGTCTCATCAGTCGGCGCCGCCGCGGTGGTATTAGCCGTCGCCTCAGAAGGTGCAGCGGGTTTCAAATCAAGCATGATCTTCAGCGCTTCGGTAGCGAACTGCAGATAGTCTTTATCATCAGCGGCATAGTTGGCCATGGCGATGATCGCAACCGAGTCGTCCGGGGCAAGCAGGAGCCGCGATTCAAATCCCACATCACCGCCATCGTGCATCACCAAACGATGTCCCTGCAGGTCTTTGGTGAACCAGGAGAGTCCTTCTTTCATATTGAAAGCGCTGACCACTGGTTGCCACATCAACTCAGCGGTTTCACGTTTCAGGATGCGCCGGCCGTCGAGTTCGCCATGATTCAGGTTGGCAATTGCCCAGCGGCTCATGTCGTCGATGTTTGAATAGAGCGTCGAGCTGGGCGCATGAGCCCGGTTGTAAGGAAAGACCTTGCTGACCACGGGCTTGCCACCCTCTTCCACGTGTGGCGACGTCAAAAGGGAGGCGTTCGCCTGCCGCACCAGCAGCGTGCTGTCTTTCATTCCGAGCGGCGTCAGGATGTGATGTTGCACATAATCTTCAAAGGTTTCACCTGACACTTTCGAAATCAAGTCGCCGAGGATTTCGTAGGCTGTGTTGCTGTAAGCAAATTTTTCACCCGGAGCAAAAATAAGTTTCTGATTGGCGGTGCTGCGCACAAAACGCTCGAGCGCTCCATCGTCGTACTCCGGCTGGTCCCAGTGATAGTTGGTCGTGTCAGGAATGCCGGAAGTATGACTGAGCATCTGCCGCACCTTGATGTCGCGGTATCGCTCATCATCCATTTTGAAGTACGGCAGGTATTTTGTGATCGGCGCGTCGAGATCGATTTTGCCTTGCTCAACCAGCTGCATAACAGCGGTAGCCACGAACGTCTTGGTCACTGAGGCCATGTGAAACAACGAGCGGGAAGTCACCGGCGTGCCGGTGCCAAGCTTCGCCACGCCAAAGCCTTTCGCGTAAATCAGCTTGCCGTTCTTGACGACGCCGATGGCAAAGCCTGGCAGGCGGCCTGACTTGATGACCTCAGTTATCTCCGGCTCGAGCTCAGTCTGTAAACGCGTTACATCAGACCTTGCCGCCGGTTCGGTTTGTCCGAAAGCGTTCAACGCGAGGAGACCGAAAGCAAGTACGATCGCTGCGCTTAGAATCCTATGGTGTCTCATGTCATGAGATGGACGGCTAGACGTGAGCTTTCGTTAACGCGTAAGCGAGCACCAGACCGGACCCATCGGGATTTTTGTGGGCACAAGGACCGTTAGGTCTGAGGGCGGTTAGGCCTGACATCTTTGTAGAAAAATGTGTGAAATGTTGGTGAGGCCCAGGGCCGACATATTTTCGAAGTATGTGATACCCAAACCCATTTTCTCTGTTTGAGCGATATGTCGGCCCTACGGGCCTTAAACTTGTTTTCTACCTCGGTGCTGCTACAAACATGGCGGGCCTAACGGCCCCTCGCCTTACTGCTCTGCGATTGCTCGCGGTGCACACGCGGCGTGAATGACGAAGGACTTCTTAGGTAACGCCAGTGAGTGAGATATCTTACCGACAAATTTAGATATCCAGGTTCCGCACATCGAGCGCGTTATCTTCGATGAACTTGCGACGAGGCTCGACGGCATCGCCCATCAACACAGTGAAGATTTCGTCGGTTTCGACGGCGTCGTCGATACGAACCTGCAACAGCGAGCGCTTCTCCGGATTCATCGTGGTTTCCCACAACTGCTCCGGATTCATTTCGCCCAGCCCTTTGTAACGCTGAATCGTAAGATCTTTCTTCGCGGACGTCAGGACCCGATCAAACAGAGCTTCGCGGGTGGCGAGCTCTTCGCTGTCGCCGTTTTCGCCGGCGATAAAAGGAGGAGTAAGACTCTCTTCCAACTCCATGAAAAGTTCGACCGCCTTCTGAAACTCAACATAGCTGGCGAAGTTGTAATCAATCGTGACCGCCGCGCCGGAATTTGTGACCGTATCGATTTCCCACAAACCGTGCTCTTCATCTTCGGTGAGCTCAGTCTTGTAGCCGCCCTTATGGACCACGCCTTCGACCTGGGCCATTAAGTCTGCATCATGGAAAGTTCCGCGTAGCGTCGCTCCTGCTTCACGCAGCACACCTTTCCTGCCGCCGAATGCAATGAGGAGTTGATCGAGCAGGTAGGCATCGCCGCGGAGACGGCGTGCGGCCTTTTCAAAATACTTTTTGAACTCGTCCATCCGTTCAAGTGAGCCGGCCAGCTGTGCTCCCTCGATCACCGTCTTGCCCTTACCGGAAAAAACCTTCAAATCGGTGGTAGCCTGACGCATCAGGTAGCGGACCATTGAGTGGTCGTCCTTGATGTACTCTTCCTTCTTGCCTTTCTTCACCTTGAAGAGCGGCGGCTGCGCGATGTAGACGTAGCCCTGCTCGACGAGCTCAGGCATTTGTCGAAAGAAGAAGGTCAGCAGCAGCGTGCGAATGTGCGAGCCATCGACGTCGGCGTCGGTCATCAGAATGATACGATGATAACGAAGCTTTGAAAGGTCGAAATCTTCCTTTCCGATACCTGTGCCCAGCGCCATGATCAGCGCTTTGATTTCGTTGTGCGCGAGCATCTTGTCGAAGCGCGCCTTTTCCACGTTGAGAATCTTGCCTTTCAGCGGAAGGATCGCCTGGTTCTTACGATCGCGGCCCTGTTTGGCTGAGCCACCGGCGGAATCACCTTCAACGATGTAGATTTCCGAGAGCGCCGGATCGCGCTCCTGACAATCAGCCAGTTTGCCGGGCAGCATGGTCGAACCCATCGCGCCCTTGCGCACAATCTCGCGGGCTTTGCGGGCAGCGTCACGGGCCCGCGCCGCGTCGAGTGATTTGCCGACAATGCGGCGCGCGACGGTCGGATTCTGTTCGAGGTACTCGGTCAGGCGTTCGTTGAGAAATGATTCAACGGCGCCTTTGACGTCTGAATTGAGCTTGCCTTTCGTCTGACCTTCGAACTGCGGCTGCGGCAGTTTGACAGAGATCACGGCGACGAGCCCTTCGCGCACATCGTCGCCGGTCAGCGAACCTTTAAAATTCTTGGCCAGGCCCGAAGACGTTGCGTAGGCATTGATCGTGCGAGTGAAGGCCGAGCGAAATCCTGAAAGATGCGTACCGCCGTCGACGGTGTTGATGTTGTTGGCGAACGAATAGACCTTCTCGTCGTAACCGTCGTTGTACTGGATGGCCACTTCGATCGAAAGTGCATCGGCGACCTTCTCAAAATAGATTGGCTTGTCGTGGAGGACGCTGCGGCTTTTGTTCAAGTGCTTGACGAACTCAGCGATGCCGCCACGATAGTAAAACTCGTGTGACTTTTCAGTCTCTTCGCGCTCATCTTTGATCGAAATACGAATGCCTTTGTTGAGAAAAGCCTTTTCGCGCAAGCGCTCGGAAAGTTTTTCAAAACTGAATTCGGTCGTGTCGAAGATTTCAGTGTCCGGCTTGAAGGTAATCTTTGTGCCGCGTTTACGAGTCTTGCCGGTTTGCTCCAGCCGCTCGACCGGAATGCCGCGGACGTATTCCTGTTCATAAGTCAGTCCATCACGCCAGATTTCCAGATGCAGCTCTTCGGAAAGAAAGTTGACGCAGGACACCCCAACGCCGTGCAGTCCGCCGGAGACTTTGTAAGCATTCGAATCGAACTTCCCGCCGGCGTGCAGTTTGGTCATCACGACTTCAGCCGCCGAACGCTTTTCTTTCTTCATCATGTCGACGGGAATACCGCGGCCGTTATCGATTACCGTGATCGAGTTGTCGAGGTGAATCGCCACTTCGACCGTGTCGCAGTATCCGGCCAGCGCTTCGTCGATTGAGTTGTCGACAACCTCATAAACCAGATGATGCAGGCCCAGTTCGCCGGTCGATCCGATGTACATCGCCGGGCGTTTGCGCACCGCGTCGCGCCCTTCCAGGACGGCTATTGACGATGAATCGTAAGTGTCTTTTTTGTTCTTCAATTTCGATGTTGGAGTTGCCAATTCTTCACTACCTTCGTTTTTATCTTCAGTCATCAAACAACATTTCCCGCTCTCATCATGGGCGCGTTAAAGACTGTTTCTTCCCTCGCCACCCCGTCCCGCACCTCATAGAAATTCGCCCGTTGATTGAACCGCTCAAAGTGATTTCGCTTGGAAGTGGTAACGAACGTTTGAGTGCGTCCGTCGAGGTATTCCAAAAGCCGTTCAATGCGGATTCCGTCGAGTTCTGCGTCCACGTCATCAATGAGGAAAATTGGATAATCCTGATGCTTGGTATGATAAACTGAAATCGCTGCTAAATCAAGTGTTATCAACGCGCTACGCTGCTGTCCAGCGCTTCCAAAACTGCGCAAATTCCGGTCTCGAAAAAGAATGTCGAGGTCATCGCGGTGAGGACCGATGAGACAGGCGCCGGCGAACATTTCTGCTTCCAAACGAAGGTGTAAACGATCGGCAATCAGCTGTTCATAATTCAACAAATCACCTTTCGTTTCCAAAGACGAAACGTAGCGAATAGCCATCGAGTCGCCGAATAAAGAATGCTCAAGGGCTTCGCCCAACAGGTCTACATATCGATTTCGCGCGCGATGAATCTGCGCGCCCAAAACGATCAATTGCCGGTTCCAGGGTTCAACCAGTTCCCTGAGTTCATCCAGACGGATCTCACGCTCCGCAGCTTGCTCCAAAAGTCTCTTCTTTTGCTTGATGACTTTGCTGTAATCGCTGAGAGTTTGAGCGAAGGGCAAATGAAGTGAGATCACGCCGCGATCCAGAAAACTTCGCCGCGCGTCGGGACCGCCCCGCACAACTTCAAGTTCGTCAGACGTAAACCAGACGGCATGCAACTGACCCAGATATCGAGCCGCCGACTCGCGTTTACCGTTTACAAAGGTCTGTTTTGTGTTTTGTTGGATACCGACGCGCAGGTCGCGGTCAATCGCGTCACCACGATGCACCGTGCCGTTGACCGAAGCTGTTGATGCGCCGAAAGCGATAGCCTCGTAAAGAAATCGCGTGCGAAAAGATTTTCCGTGGGCGAGGACTTGAATCGATTCCAGCCAATTGGTTTTTCCCTGCCCGTTATTACCGTAAAGGACGTTAGTGCCGTGGGCCCAGTCAATCCTTCCCGTCAGATTGCGAAAGCTGTCAACCTCAATTGATTTGAGAAACACTTCGAAATTTTATCATAGAGTTGCGCCAATCCCCTGTCTTACTGAAAACAAAACGAGCGCCTTTTTAGGGGCGCTCGTTGGGCAAATCTCTTAAAGAAAAATGACACTTAAAGCCTCATCGGCATAACGACATACTTGTATTCCTGGGCATCATCCGCAACCGGCTTCAGTTGAGCCTGGGAGTTTCCGTCTTTGAATTCGAACGCAACTTTTTCAGAGCCAACCACATTTAGAAAATCTTGAAGGTACTGGGCATTGAAGCCAATGTCCGTGTCTTCGCCCTCAAAAGTTGTTTCGAGCGTCTCGCGAGCTTCGCCCTCTTCGGCGTTTTGCGAACTAATCAACAGTTGATCTTTGCTGAGATGGAAGCGGATTGCGTGTGAACGATCGTCGGCCATCAGCGCGACGCGGCGAATTGCCTGGTTGAGCGCGGTCGTGTCGAAGGTAGCTAACTGATCGTTGTTCTTCGGCATAACCATTTCATAATTCGGAAATTGACCAGACAACATGCGCGAAATCAACAGACGCGAACCAACTTGAAAATAGACGTGGTTTTCATCAGAGCCGAGGCTAATGTCGCCATCGAAATCTGACGTAAGCTTTGTCAACTCCGCGAGGGTCTTGCGGGGAATGAGCACGTCGAGCTCGCCGGCGCTACCCTCAGCCAGGCCTTCTTTCGTCGCCACGTACGCCAGCCTGTGGCCGTCAGTGGTCACCATTTTTACGCCTTTATCGTCGAGTTCGAATTTCGCGCCCGACAGCGTGTAACGGCCCTCTTCCTGAGTAATCGCGAAAATTGTGCGATCAATCAGCAACTTCAAGAGGGACGCCGGCAGCTTAAGTGGGGTCGACTTGAAGCCCGGTAATTCCGGGAACGTTTCCTTTGAAATTCCCGGCAAACGAAACTTTGATCGATCACATTCAACCGTTACCCATTCGTTTTCTTCCTTGCGAAAACTTACGGGACCATCCGGTAGCAGTCTGGCTATGTCAAAAAGTTTTCGCGCCTGAACACAAATAGCGCCCTGAGACTTAATCTCTTCCGCGTCTGCATCACAGCGAATGGTAACGTCCAGATCGGTTCCGCTGATTCTAATCGAAGTCTCACCAGCTGATTCGATCAGAATATTGGCCAGGACCGGAATAGTGTTCTTTCGTTCGACGACGCCCTGAACGAAGGCGAGTTCTTTTTGCAGCGCTCCACGAGCAATTACGAATTGCATTATCGACTCCTAAAATTATTGAGCGTGAACTTATACCACAGGTTCGTGCCGGATGCGCACTGCGCATTGCTAGTTAATATAAGAACAAACCTTATGTTTAGAGATAGTACTACTAGTAGTAGCTGTGGATGTGTGAAAGCTAACTGTTACAAGGGCTTTTCGCACTCAGACCTGTGGAGTCAATCTCGTTGCATGTGTAAAAGCTGAGACGTCAATCACAAACTTAATTTCCACAAGACTTCGAACTGACTTCCACACACGAGCTGTGGATCAAAGGGATATTGCTCAAACTCCAATGCTGTCGGAAAGTCGTTTGACAACCATCTCAGTTTCTCGATCGGTGCTAATCAGTCGATCGATTTTCTCGACCGAGTGCATCACCGTTGTATGATGTTTCCCTCCGAACTGCCGCCCGATTTCCGGATAACTCTTCCTGGTGAGTCGCTTGCACAGATACATGGCGACTTGCCTCGGGAAAAGAACCTGACGCATATTCGAACGAGCTTTAAGATCGTCGGTCCCAACCTTGTAATAATCGGCCACCACTTTTTGAATCATCGGAATTGTCACTGAATCCGATTCACTAGTCTGCGATACATTCCGCATCGCATCCTGGGCCAGCGCCCGGGAGAGCGGCACGCCTCGCAACGAAGCCATGGCCATAACTCGGATTAGCGAGCCCTCTAGTTCTCTAATGTTGTGCTTGCTGTTCGATGCGAGGAACAGCGCCACATCATCCGGAAGATCAATTCGTTGAAGTTCGGCCTTGCGTCGCAGAATGGCAACCTTGGTTTCCAGATCAGGCGGTTCGATGTCGGCAATCAAGCCCCATTCAAAACGGGAGTGCAGCCGTTCCTCCATCTCCGGAATATCTCGGGGCGGACAGTCCGACGTCAGCACGATCTGCTTTTGACCGTCATAGAGAGCGTTAAAGGTGTGAAAGAATTCTTCCTGGGTGCGCTCTTTGCCGGCAATGAATTGCACATCGTCAATCAGAAGCACATCAATCGATCGATAACGTTCGCGGAATACTCTGGTTTTGTCATAGCCGTACCTGATCGCGTTTATCAACTCATTCATGAAGCGTTCAAGCGAGAGGTAGGCGACTTGTAGCGTCGGATTGGAAGCCTTTATCGCGTGACCGGCTGCTTGAATCAAATGAGTCTTACCGAGACCGACCCCGCCATACAAATAGAGCGGGTTATAGGTCCTGCCAGGAGATTCCGCCACGGCCTTGGCCGCCGCATGAGCGAACCGGTTGCACGAAGCAACCACAAAACTCGAGAACTGGTATTTCTCGTTGAGTTTAGAAGGAACGGCCTCAACAAACGGGGCTGCGTCATCTTCTTTGACCGAAGCCTCGGGAGTGGCGACAGTTTGGATTCCCGGGTCTCGTACCGGTATCCCGCGAAGATTTGCAACTCCCGCCACTTTGGCCAGGGACCATTGAACCTCGTACCGATCAAGCTTAACTTCCGCCAGTGATTCAGTCAGGGCACTTTGATAGTGCGTGGTGACCCAGTCCTTCACCACCGCGTTGGGCGCTGAAATATGTAAGACCCGATCATGCGAAGAGGTACTGAATTCGAGCGGTCGAAACCAGGTTTCGCAAGTTTGCCTACCTAACCGCCGTTCCAAAGAAGAGAATAATAACTGTTGGGGGGTGGTGTTATACATTGAACGAGTGCTACTAAGTAAACAAATAGAAAACAACAAGGCCAGAGCGTGAACTAAGCGTGAACCCGTGACGCTAACACAGGCCGAAAACTGGTGGCAAGGAAAACACCGGAAAAAGTGCTGAGGCCTGGGATCGTCCCAGTATTCACGCGGGCGATTCGCAGATTCTCTCCTTCTTTGCGTTCGTGTTGTACTTCAGACTATAGCGTGTTGTATTAAGAGCTAGGTGAAGAGGCCTTAAAGGTCGCTGGAGTTTCATCGGTTCTCACGATGGTATTAAAAATACGATCCAAATCAGCCATGCTGTAGTATTCGATTTCAATCTTGCCTGTGGATCCGGCGCGTTGAGGGTGGATTCGTACCTGAGTAGAAAGAGCCCTCCGAAGCTTCGCCTCGGCAGCCCGAACGTTTGGGTCCAAGAGTGGGGGCGACTTGCCCGGTTGAGGCTTTCGCCCTTCTTCCAGATTCTTAACGCGCTGTTCAGTCTCTCGCACAGACCATTTGTGCTTTACGATCTTTTGGGCGAAGCGGCGCTGCGTGATGGGATCCTGCAGGGCCAGAAGTGTGCGGGCGTGACCAAAGGACAACTTCTCTTCTTCGAGTAATGCCTGAATGTCGGTCGGAAGCTTGAGAACGCGCAGATAGTTTGTGATGAAGGTCCGGTCCCTCCCTACACGACGGGCAACTTCATCCTGGGTTAAACCTAACAAGTCAATAAGTCGTCTGTAGGCGTTGGCTTCCTCTATGGGATTGAGTTCCTGACGCTGAATATTCTCGACCAGGGCAAACTCGAGAAGTCGATCATCAGGGATCTCCCGAATGATCGCGGGGACGCGGACTAGCCCCGCAATTTGAGCCGCACGCCAACGACGCTCACCGGCCACTAATTCAAACAGGCCGCCTCTCGGCCGAACCAGGAGCGGTTGGATGATCCCGGTCGTGCGAATTGACTGGGCCAACTCCTCCAGTTTCGCCTCGTCGAAGAACGTCCGGGGCTGCTGTTGACCTGGTTGAATCAGGTCAATTTCAATTTCGCGGATTTCGTCACGATCCGCCGGCTGCTGATCTGTTGAGATCAGAGCGCTCAGTCCCCGTCCCAATGGTCTCTTGATCATCGGCCAGAACCTCCTTCGCAAGTTGTGAATACGCCTCGGCGCCCCGAGACTTCTCGTCGTAATAAATCACCGGTTTACCATGGCTTGGGGCCTCAGCAAGTCGAACGTTTCGGGGAATCGCGGTTTCAAAGACCAGTCCGCTGTAGAAGCTCCTGAGGTCTGCGGCTACTGCGGGCGCAAGGTTGGTGCGCTCGTCATACATGGTGAGCAACAGTCCTTCTATTCTCAGTTGCGGGTTAACGACCCGACGCAAACGGGCGAGCGTGTTGAAGAGTTCGGAGACGCCTTCGAGTGCGTAGTACTCGCACTGGACCGGCACCAGTAGAGAGTCCGCGGCCGCCAGGGCATTGACCGTCAAGAGGTTTAGTGCCGGCGGGCAGTCCAGCAGGATTAGGTCATAGCTCTCCCGTAAAGGCGCAATTGCCTCTTTTAGGATCAGTTCGCGATTGGGCATTGAGATGAGTTCGACTTCGGCTCCGGCCAGGTTCCTGTCGGAAGGAACAACGTCAAAACCGAACTGAGTGGAGACTTTGATGGTTTCCAGCGGTTGGCCCAGAACGAGTGCGTGATAGGTGGTGCGCCTGACTGAGGATTTTTCGATTCCAACACCGGACGTGGCGTTAGCCTGGGGGTCGACGTCGATCAGAAGTATGCGACGGCCCAGTTTCGCAAGAGATGCCGCGAGGTTCACGGCTGTCGTCGTTTTGCCGACACCGCCCTTCTGATTAGCAATGGCTATAGTTTTTGCCATTAAACTGGTTAGGGAAGGCCAACAGTACCATAGACCCAGGCAACGTGCTACTGCTTTTCGGGGATTTTGGGTCGGATGGCTAACCGTTTCACGTGAAACGTGCGCGTTCCAAGTCGGGGCCGGGACGAGAGTGTTTCACGTGAAACCTACCGGATCAGGCTGGCGTCGCGTGCTGTGAGGCGCTGAGGTGCACCAGGAGATTTGCCAGGGCCGCGGGTGTCATCCCTGGAATGCGGCGGGCCTGGCCGAAGCTCTGAGGCCGAGCTCGCTCGAGACGCTCGACAATTTCATGCGAAAGACTACTGACGCGGCGGAAAGAGAAGTTCGCTGGAATCTTGAGAAGATCGTGCTGGTGAAGACGCCGGTTCACGTTGGCTTGTGAGTCCAGGTATCCCGCATAGAGCTGATCGGCAAGGACCGTCTCCAAATCCGTGATCGTAAACGAAGAGAGGGTCGCCGCCGGCAGAAGCCCCATGATCGTGCTGATTTCCACAGCGGGGCGCAGGGCCAGTTGTGCAAGCGTGAGCGAGTCACCGAGATCCTGACCGGTTAACTCCTGCAAACGCTGATATTGGTGATGAGACCGTTGAATCTTCTCCCGATTCAAGAGCGTTCGTACCTCCGCCTGCCGCACCCGCCGCCGATTAAACTGTTCCCATTCCTGGTCGCCAACCAAACCAAGTTCACGACCGAGCGGCTCCAGACGCTGATCCGCATTGTCGTGTCTGAGCACCAGTCGATGCTCCGATCTTGACGTAAACATTCGATATGGTTCGTCGACACCTTGCGTGATCAAGTCATCGATGAGAACGCCGATGTAAGAATCACGGCGATTCAACTGGATCGCCGGACGACCCAGCGCTCCGAGCCCTGCATTGATTCCCGCGACCAATCCCTGACAGGCAGCCTCCTCGTAACCTGTCGTCCCGTTGATTTGGCCTGCGAGAAAGAGGCCTTTGATATCGGCCGTTTCGAGGAACGGGGTAAGTTCCTTGGGATCGACAAAATCATATTCAATGGCATATCCCGGTCGAATGATTTGCGCTTCGTCAAAACCCGGAATCAGGCTGACTAGTTGTTGTTGCAGTTGCGCGGGAAGAGAAGTTGAAAAACCGTTGAGATAAACCTCGTTTGTGTTGTAACCCTCGGGCTCGATAAAGAGTTGATGACGAGTCTTATCGGGAAACTTAACAACTTTGTCTTCGATCGAAGGGCAGTACCTCGGTCCAATGCTCTTTATTTGGCCTGAGTAAAGCGGCGACTCGTGGAGGTTCTGCCGAATGGCCTCATGAACCGAATCATTTGTATACCCGATGTGACAATCCAGCTGTTCCTGGGCAATTTGTTCAGTCGAAAACGAGAAGGGAACCGGTCGTTCGTCGGGCGGTTGACGTTCAAAGGCCGTCCAGTCGATTGTCCGGCCATCCAGCCGTGGGGGCGTACCTGTCTTCAGCCGGCCAACCCGAAGCCCCAGGTTCTTAAGAGCCTGCGCGAACTCAATTGACGCCGGTTCACCAGCCCGACCTCCCTGGTACGTTCTTTTGCCCGAGTGTATTTGGCCGTTAAGAAATGTTCCCGTGGCAATCACCACCGAACGGGCACCCATTCGACGAGTGTCTTGTAGCTCGATTCCCAGAACGCGTTTGTCTTTGATTATTAGATCCGTGACTACGCCTTGCCGTAGGCTGAGATTCGGTGTGGCCTCCAGCGTGCGACGCATTTCGGTTCGATACAGAGCCCTGTCAGCCTGAGCGCGGGGAGCTTGCACCGCTGGGCCGCGCGAGCGATTCAACAGCCGAAATTGAATGCCGGTGCGATCAATGACACGGCCCATGATCCCGCCCAGCGCGTCAATCTCGCGCACAATGTGACCTTTCCCGATCCCGCCAATTGCGGGATTGCAGGACATCTGGCCGATCAGATCGAGGTTCAGGGTGACGAGCGCTGTGTTTGCGCCGAGCCGCGCGGCCGCAGAAGCGCCCTCGCAGCCGGCATGGCCAGCGCCGATTACAATCACGTCAAAGACTTCGTCGAATACCATGTTCAAAAATCACTTGCCGATACAAAAGGTGGAAAAAATCTTTCCCAGGATTTCATCAGAGGTTGTTTCGCCGGTGATCTCTCCGAGGAAACGAAGCGCGTTATGCAGACCCACCAAAATCAATTCTTCACTGACCCGTGCTTTGAGCAACTCTTCTGATGTCTTAACCGATTCGATGGCACCGCGAAGCAGATCATGATGGCGAGCATTCGTGATCAGCAATCCTTCAGCAGCAGCATCGCCGTTCCGGAAAGACTCGAGTATAGCAGTGCGCAGCCGTTCAAGTCCTCCATCAGCCCTGGCCGATACCGAGACGATTTGATGCTCCTTAGACGAGACGATCTCGTCGCTCGCTCGAGTTGCCGAAAAAGCAGGAAGGTCACTCTTGTTTACCGCAACGATGTGACGTTGCTTTGCAATGTAGTTCATGACCTGGCGATCATCGTCGGTCAATGGCGCAGCCCCGTCAATTACCACAATCAAGAGATCAGAATCAGCAGCTTCCCGCCTGGTCTTATCGATGCCGAGCGATTCGATCTGATCATATGAATGTCTTAGACCGGCCGTATCAGTGAGTACGATCGGGATTCCGTCAAGCGCGATCGATTCAGTGATCGTGTCTCTGGTTGTGCCGGGAACTTCGGTCACGATGGCCCGCCCGTGCCCCAGTAAACCATTGAATAGGCTAGACTTACCGACATTGGGGCGACCCACAAAGGTTACTTTGATTCCTTCACGGATTAGTCTTCCGCGACTGAAAGTGTTGGCGAGGCTTTCAAGATTTGCCCGCAACTTCTCAAGCGCGTTATGGAGTTGATCAGTTTCCAGGGCGGGCAAATCGTCTTCGACGAATTCAAGAGAGGACTCGAGGCGAACAATTATTTTCAGCAACTCATCTTTGACGGGTTGCAGCCTGTTTGAGATCTCGCCCTTCATTTGGCGTGTGGCCTGACGAACGGCGACGTCAGTCTGGGCGTCGATCAGATCACGAATAGCTTCAGCCTCAGTTAACTTCAAGCGCTGATTGGCGACCGCACGCAGAGAGAATTCACCAGGATCAGCCAAACGAGCGCCCAGCCGCAGGACCGCATCAATTATCGATCGGAGAAGTATCGGCGACCCGTGGCAGTGCAATTCGACGACGTCTTCGCCGGTAAATGAATGCGGCGCTTTGAAGTAACAGACCAGCCCCTGATCCAAAAGCTCACCGGTCGCCGGATCGATCAAGCCGCGTAGGGTCAATAGATTTGGTTCGGGCTCGAACGAGTCAGACGCGATCAGCTTGCGCAGGAAAGCGAGGCAATCAGGACCGCTTAGTCTTACGACCCCGATACCACTGCGGCCGGAAGGCGTGGATAAAGCGACAATCGTATCGGTTTGGACGATCATTGGTCCGGAGGGTACTACACGTTGATCCGGAGCGTACTACCTGAGGAAGAATCACTGAGCGGCTGAGGGTTTTAACGAGACTCGGAGACGCCGCCCGTTGCCCTCGCCAATTGATTCAGTAATGAGATCCTGTTCGTCCGCCAGCGAGAGATGGATTACGCGACGCTCGTTCGCTTCCATCGGGCCGAAGACAAATGCTGTTGAGGTGTTTCGCACCTGACGCGCAGCGTGATCGGCCATTGCTCGTAATTCGGACTCTCGCGCCGCACGGTAATTATCTGCATCGCAAATAATTCGCTGTCCCTTGGGAAGATTGCGGCCGTACGCTTGATTGAGAATTTGTTGAAGCGCGTCCAGAAGTTCGCCGCCTTGATTCAACACCAGCCCGCAATCAGCTCCTTCGATCGAGAGCAGGCATCCCAAATCAGTCTCCGAGGCGGTGGCTCTTACGTCAAAGCCGGAGCTCTCGAAAATCGAGTTAAGCAACTGCTCAGCATTGGCACAGATTTCGTTCATTTCCAAGGAGGGGATTGTACCTTAAGCGAGGTTCGTCTGACCAAGCGACAGAGACGGTCAGGAATTAGTCCAAAGTCCACGTCTAAAGTCATTTGGGCAAACAGACGTTGGACTCTAGCTATTGGACGGAAGGATCGAGCACAGAGTCCGATCCTTTTTTCAGTGGTCGCGCGCCGCGTGTGTCGAAGCTACGCAGCAACGAAGAACTATTTCGAAGTTTCCTTGGTAGCCTTACGAACATAGATCTGGCCGCGCGGGGTCAGGCCTGCCTTGTTAGCCAGCGTGTACAGGACAGAATCCATAATCTCCTGGTTGTCGAGCTTGAACGCGGCGATGCCTGAAACCCTACTGTCCTCATCGCTGTATTGAAGGCTCAGGTATCGGACTGTGGTTTTGATCAGGCTGCCAGCTAAACCGGCTCCTGGAATGGGCGCGTTTTGGGCGACGGTAGCCGCAGCCGGTTGAACTTTTTTGATGTCGTTAAAGGCACCGTTGATCGCGTCGTAAGGCACGAACAGGATTTCCTTGCCGGTCTTGTCGCGAAAAACGAGTCGTCTGCTCTCGTCTTCGAAATTCAAAGTACCGGTCATCTTCTTGGTATAGCCGAAGACGCCGCCCTCATACTTCGCGTTCACGCTGGCCGGTGCAGGGGCTGGAGGCGGCATGTTGGTAGATACGTCAGTCGCGTTTGGATCCTGAGTGGTGGCGCGAGGCCTTTGCGCCGCAATAGTTCCGGCGATCAGCGTGACGACGAGGATCGCGCCTGACAATCTGAGAGTAATCAACATTTGAAAGCCTCCATCAAGTTAACGGAAGAGACAGTGAATTCAAGGACGCTCTTTGGTGGCCCTGGCGTTGCCAGCCGGCCACTAATACCGGCGAGCTTTTGTCAGCTGCTCGTCAGCAAACGTGTAACGCGTACTCTTTAAGGTGTCCTGAAACGTGTAGATTAGGCCCTGCTTCATATTACGAAAAATAGTGGACGTTTGCGTTTCGTCTCGAGTGAAAGCGCTGTTCTTCAGGAGCTTCATCGACTCGGGTGTATCGGACGAGCGATCGTGCTGCAAGACAATCTCCAGCACAGTTCCAACCAGTTGCGGCTTGAGTTTCTTAGCAGTGACAAACTTCTCGTTTACAAAGCTGACCTGGGCGCTACCGCCCATAACGGGAAAACGCAAAACGCCATCCGGGCTCTCGCCGATTGGTTGGCCCAGGATCTTCAAGACGTCTGCCTTAGTAGATTTGAAAGGCTCTATGCCATTCCATGAGGCAGCGCTGGCGTTAGCCGCGATCAGGAGTGCGAACATCATTCCCTGCGTGGCGCGAAAAACCAGATGGTTCAACCTTTTCATGTGACGATGCTAATCCACAGTCAGGGTTTTGCAAAGGGCCGCATCCGTTCCAGGCCCTCTTTGAAATCCGCGTCATCGGGTGCGACCTTCAAAGCTTTTTCGTAAGTCGCGAAGGCCTTGGGATATTGCTTTGATTTTTCGTAGTCGTAGCCTAGCTCGCGATAGGCGTTCGTATCGTTCGGAGTCTTGACAATCGCGCGCTCGAGCGCGGCGATCGCTTTAGGAAAATTGTTGGCGCGCGAATACGACAATCCCAGCAGATAGAGTGTGATGCCCTGCACGTTATCGCCGGCTGCGACTCGCTCCAAAGCGGTGGCCGCCCGCGCGTACTGCTGCGCGCCGATCAACGCGCGCGCATACAGGCCCAGCGCCTCTTCATCCGAACGCAAACGCGTCAGCGCTTCGCCGGTCCTGACTGCGCCCAGATAATCGGCACTGGCTTTGGCTTCGTCTGTGGACGACGTCGCGCGTCGCAGATAGGCTGAGGTCAACAGAAACCAGGCGGGCGACTGTCGGGGATCGTTCGTCGTCGCGCGATTCAGCATCGAGATTGCGGTATCGAGATCCTTGCGGGCCAGAGCAATCTGGCCGAGGTAAACCAGCGACGGCGTATGCTTCGGATTTGCCTTGATGGCCTCGTTGAAGGACTTTTCCGCGTCGGCGGCCTTTCCGGTTTTGAACTCGGCGATGCCGCGATAGTAGAGGAACGTCGAATCGGGCGTCGCCCCGGCGCGGGTCGTTACGGCAACCAGCAACGGCAGCGCGCGATCGTATTTTTCCGCCAGGGCGTAACTCTCAGCCAGCGCGTCAACGGTGTGCGAATCTTCCTGATTAGCCTTGCGCTGGAGGTCGAGGGCCTTCTGTAAATCCTCGGAAGCTTCGTCGTACTGCTTCAAATAGAATTCCGAGAAGCCGGCAAGCTTCCACGCCTCTGCGTTGCCCGCGTCATTTGCGGCAATCGCTTTTGCTTCCTTCGCTGCCTCGGCGTATTGCTTCTGCTGAAAGAGCTGATAGGCATGCTGGGTATCGGTCGATGCCGATACCGGAGCGGTCCCCACTGGCTTTGAAGGTTTCACGTCGAGGAGCGGCGCGTTGTTGTTCGCGGTGGGCGGAGGTTTCGGCGCTGGTCCCAGAAGTGATTCGGGCGTGGGCGAAGGCGTCGGTGTCGGCGCCGGCTTTACCCGGCGCGGCCGTGATTGGGCGTTGGCCATCAACGCGGCGCCCAGGACCGCCATCGCGACAATCAAAGTTATTACAGGCGTTCGGTAATTCATTTGGGGTGATTCTTTCAGATTTGCACCAGTTTTTTCAAACAAAACCGGGAAGAGACTTGAGGCGATACGTCGGATGCGGGGAGAGGATGTCAGGTTCGCCGGGCAAGTTCGGCAAGAGCCTGAAAGCCTCGCGGGGCGCGGCCACACTTGGGTTCAGCCATACGGCGAGTCTGATTGTTTCGCCGTTCCAAGTTTTGTTACACGCGACAAATCAAAAGCTCGCGCTCGTGGATCATTTGCCGCGGCAGCCGATCGTCCAGATTAAAAAACAACTCCTCCTGAGTTCCTGGCGCGGTAGCGCAGGGGGATGTCAATACACCGTAATCATCCACTGGTGCTGCTGTAAATCTTGGGGGCTATGTGCGTTATTTTCCCACCGAAGGTTCTTCCTTCAAAAATATCCTCCGCGAATCGTACGGCCCGTTGCGCATATTCATAGTATTTTTGATCAACCGATGTGAACATGTACTTATCTTCTAGTTTCAGCAATTTCCTAATCACGTCCGAGGCATCAAAGCTAATGATCTTAATGTCCACCGAATCATCCAATTGTAACTGGGTGGATGATAAAGATATTCGTGCTCCGAGTGCGAGATTATCACTGGCACAGAAAATAAAAGTCGGTTGAGCGCGCGCGTTACTAAGGTTGTCCTTGAGAGCTGTAATTACATGTTTGGTTGCCGAAATTGGTTCGGCAAAGCTTAGCTCCACCAACTCATCAAGGAATTGAACGCAAATGCCCCGCTCGCTCGCCAGCTGTTGCAGGAACTCTCTAAAGTATCTCCCTCTGTTGTGAAACTCTCCTTCACAGACGATTGCATTGATAGAGCTAAGTCTTTTAGCCTGGCAATAATCGGCTACTGTCCTCGCCGCCAACTCGGCCCCATGTTTATTGTCGATCAGAATCACTTGCTTAAGGAAGGAGCACGGTTGCAATCTGCTGTCCTCTTCGTCAACTTCCATGTCCAATGCAATGAGGTTGAGATTAGAATCTGGGTCTAGGTTCAATATGTCATTATACGAGTGAGGCCCAGCGGGGATCATGATGAGTACAGTGTTTTCGTAATCATTATCGGTATACTCTTCGAGTACGCGTAGATGATCACTCGTCATATGATAATTGATCGTGGTGACAGCTTTACGCACTAATACATCAATCTTATTGCTGGCACTCGATGTGATTTCAATAATGTGGTCCAATATCTCGTGAAAGAACGGATTTCCCTTTAAGGTGGGTGTGTAAAATACAATCTTCTTGTGAGGCTTGGCGCTTGCGTGTTCCAATAGATTCGGAGATATGTAGTTTTCAGCCAGGACTACACCGATTTGAGCAGAAAGCTGGATAACCCAAGTTCGATCAAATATCTCTTGCGGGTCCAAGTTGTATTCAATCACTCTATAATCTTTCACATCAAATGGGACACTGTCGCCCTTCAATATCATGAGGATGACTGGTCTACGTGCTGCTTGTGCTACGGCAAGTTCATAGAAGACGTTAGGATTGTGCCCCGTGAGAACAGCAATACAGAGGTCGTACTCAAGAATAGCTGAGATCATCTGACTCGTAATTCTACCGGGTTCATCCATGTGATCAGCACGAACTGCATGAACACCAAAGTCGTTCAGGGCCGGCTCGATAATGCACTTAAAGACATCATCGGAGTGCGTTCTCGTATCCGAATCTTCAGCCCCGATGGGGCTAATAACGAAGCATTTCTTGCTTTTGGTGGTCATTGTCGATTGGCCGCTGGCTAGACTATGAGTGCGGCGTCCAGCGTCCCGGAGCCTGCCGCTTTTTCTGCGAGCCGCGCTTCATACGCTTGGAAGCTAGCCGTTTTGTATCCGACTCAGGATTCAAGAGACTTGGACACCGCATTCCCTCTCAATAACTGCGAGGACAAAATCAATATCGGGCAGAGCGATAACATGATTTGAGCCAAAGCGAGTTTCGACCAGACTGCGAACCTCCGGATGAACATTCTCAGCCGGACAATACGCGCTACCAACAGCCTGAATAATACTCAGATCAGACATGCTGTCACCCAAAGCAGTAATCGCTTTCAGGCCCTCCTGTCGATCAGCGGGACAATATTTTAGCACTTCTTTAAGCCCTGATAATTTATTAATGTTCTTAGGCGTAATATCGACTGCAGAGGCTGAGGAAGCTATCGTTAGAAACTGAAGTAAGCCCTTTTGGGCAAGCAAGTCCATCGCAGTCTCTCGCAGTTCATCAACTGTCTGAGCATCCTTGGGATTGATAGTTACCATGCAGGTCTTCGGCTCAAACTCATTATCGCGCAAAAGACCATGCAGGAGCGTCCGAGCATTCTGAATGGCCTCGAGGTGCTCGTCGGTCAATAGTGATATTGTTTTCATTGAGGTCGGTCGGTAAAGGGCGGCGCCATTCTCAATTACAAATGGAATGTCACAGGGGCTATCCAGCATTCCCAGGACTTGGGCCAGCAATTCGACATAACCTTGAGAACGACCAGTAAAGACGATAATCTGAGGAAACTCAGGGCGGAGTTTTACAAACTCACAGTAGGCTCGAAGCCTCTGAAATTTACTCAAATCAATCTCAGTTCTGTATGGAGGGGTAATACAACCTTCAATATCTGAGGCCAGAATAGTAGGAAGTACGGTTTTCTTGGAGACGACCTGCACTGATGAACCGTAACGACTCTTGTTAGAGTTCCGCATTTTGATTCTACTACTGTAAACGACTGTCAGTTAAGAGGACGGAAAGCATCTAGCTCAAACGTTAAAGTGAACAGCGACATCAACTCTGTGGTACTCAATTGAGCATCTATGATTCTGGTTTGTGGCCGAGCATCACTTCTTTGTCGTGTTGGTTGTGGCAGACGAACCTCTCTGCTTGCAAATTTGATTTATGGTTGAAGAGCTGAATATCTTCGGCGAACTAGAGGTGCGGGACCATTGTGTTACAACGCCGATTTTCACAACCTGCAAATCAACAACTCGCGCTCATAGATCATTTCCGGCGGCAGCCGATCGTGCAAATCCAGGAAGAGCTCTTCCTGACCGAGAACTTCCTGACGCCAGGCGCTGTGATCGAACGCTTGTAATTCGTCGAACTTCTCTTCCGAAAAATCCATACCGCTCCATTCGATGTCTGCGTATCGCGGCGTCCAGCCAATCGGTGTCTCCTGGCCCAGCGAGCGGCCGTGCGCCCGATCGACGACCCATTTCAGGACGCGCATATTCTCGCTGAAGCCCGGCCAGATAAAGTTGCCTTCGGCGTCTTTGCGAAACCAGTTCACGTGAAACACGCGCGGAGTTTCGCTGAGGGCCCGCTGCATGCGAATCCAGTGACGGAAATAATCACCCATGTGATACCCGCAAAACGGCAGCATGGCCATCGGGTCGCGGCGCACTTTGCCGATTGTGCCGAACGCGGCCGCGGTCATTTCCGATCCCATCGTCGCGCCGATGTAAACGCCCGAGGTCCAATTGAATGATTGATAGACCAGCGGCATCGTGGTCGCGCGCCGTCCGCCAAAGATGATCGCGCTGATTGGAACACCGTTCGGGTTCTCCCAATCCGGATCGATCGTCGGACACTGTGAAGCCGGCGCCGTGAAACGCGCGTTAGGATGGGCAGCCTTGGCACCTGTTTCTTTGGCGATTTCCGGAGTCCACTTGTTTCCCTGCCAGTCGGTACATTCTGCGGGCGGCTCGTCGGTCATGCCTTCCCACCAGACGCCGCCTTCGGGAGTGAGAGCCACGTTTGTAAAGATCGAGTTGGTTGCCAGAGTGGCCATCGCATTCGGGTTGGTCTTTGCCGAAGTGCCGGGCGCCACGCCAAAGAATCCTGCTTCCGGATTGATCGCATGCAGACATCCATTTGCGTCCGGCTTGATCCAGGCGATGTCGTCTCCCACGGTCCAAACCTTCCAGCCTTCGAAACCCGCGGGCGGAATCAGCATCGCAAAATTTGTTTTACCGCAGGCGCTGGGAAAGGCCGCGGTGACGTAAGTCTTCTCTCCCTGCGGATTTTCGACGCCGACGATGAGCATATGCTCGGCCATCCAGCCTTCATCACGGGCGATGTTCGAAGCGATGCGTAAAGCGAAACATTTCTTGCCCAGCAGTGCGTTCCCACCGTAGCCGGAACCGTAGGACCAGATCTCGCGAATCTCAGGAAAGTGAACGATGTACTTTTCGTTGTTGCAGGGCCAGGGAACATCCTTGGCGCCGTCCGCGAGCGGGACGCCCACCGAGTGCATGCATGGCACGACGCGCTTGTAGTCTTTGTCGATCTCCGCATAAACGCGCATGCCGATGCGCGCCATGATCCGCATGTTCACAACCACGTAGGGCGAATCAGTCAATTGCACACCGATCTGCGACATCGGCGATCCGATCGGGCCCATGCTGAACGGTAGAACATACATTGTTCGCCCGCGCATCGAGCCGTCGAAGAGCTCTTTCAGCTTTCTGCGCATCGCGAATGGTTCTTCCCAATTATTGGTCGGACCGGCGGCGTCTTTTGAAAGCGAGCAGATGTAGGTGCGATCCTCAACGCGGGCGACGTCACTCGGGTGCGAGCGCGCGTAGTAACAGCCCGGCCAAAGCTCTTCGTTAAGCTTGATAAAAGTCCCGGACTCAACCATCTGCGCTTTGAGCATCTCGTCTTCTTCGACTGAGCCGTCAACCCAATGAATGGCGGCCGGCTTGGTCAAATTCGCCATCTTTTCGACCCAATTGAGGAGATGGACATTTGTGCTCAGCGGTGTCGCTGGGTCGCGTTGAATCGTTTTTTGTACAGGAGAACTCATGCTGGCTCCAATCTATTGATTTTATGAATTGCAGAGTTGATTGATTAAGGCTAAGTGTTACATCAGAGGGTTAGCAGAATCAAGTTCTGCTCGGAGTGCCAGGCAGCTGCCCGGCATCGAGCGCCTGGCACGGACCGTTTGTTCCGTTGCGGCATTGTCTATAACTGTCGGCGGTGAGATTGGCCATGGTGCCGAAGTATGGGAACGCGAGCATCGACTTCCGCTGAGAGAGAACAGGCCAGGTAGGAACTTCTACCGTCCTTTTCTTGAATTCCGCACTCAATACACTTCTGACAATTCATTTCGACGTTTCTTTTCGTAATGACTTTGTGCGAGCCCCTCCGGTTTCGAATTTGATGGTGGCTTGTTTCCTGGAGCACTTAGATCAGGCAGTTCGTCGGGATATCGCATCCAGTGAACAAACATCGGCCAATCGTTTTTTGCAAGACTAAGCATCGTTCCAATCATCATTCGGCGTCGTTCTGTCGCGGTGGGCTCATCGAGTGCTAGTTTTTCTATTAACAACTTTCCAGCCTGACTGTTGTTAATAGCCTCAATTCGGCCATTCTGATGAACTCGGACGCACGCGCCAAGGGCAAGAGTACATGGGTCCGGGAGGATCCAAGTCCGCTTTAGATTATTGCAAGCCGGACAGAGATAAAGGAGGTTGGTATAGTCAGATGCCAAATCTGCTCTAAGCTTCTGAGGTTGGAGGTGATCGATGTGCATACCTGTACGCATGTCCTGCCACACTTCACGTTCGAGGCAGTAGACGCAGCGAAAACTGAATTCATCACGGAGCCATGGACGATATCGCTGATAGTTGTTCCAGCCTAACGGGCCATGACGGCGTACGTGAGGTGTGGAAGGATACTCGTACGGCTTTGGAACTACGCGCCCTGCCATAAATTTCTTCTTCGCAAATCCGCTTCAATGGTGGCCAACTCGCTCAGCGAAGGGCTGGAGAGAAGTTCCCGTTTGAGTCCAGCCAACCGTTGCAGCTTTCGTAACTCATCCGACTCTTTGGTCTCCAGCTTCTGAGCCATTTTCTTTTCAATCAACTCATGACGTTTGGTGTTGGTAGTTTCCCAATCTGTGGTAATGGAAAGAAAATCCGCGAGTGAAATCAGCTCGTCGAAGAACATTGGGAAATAGCGATCTTGCTCGAAAGGAACACCTGCTCTTTCCCAGCCTGAAAAGTAATCAAGCAATTGTCGCTCGAGTTCAACTGGCAGGTCGTAAAGACGAAGAACCTCGGCATCAATTCTCCAGTGAAGGTCGCGAAGCCTTACTGCTTCCTCCGTACGAGCATCTTCGCTGCGCAAGGGGAAAGGTGCCTCATGCTGAGCGACGGAGTCGAAATAATTCCGGACTAGAGTCTCAACGCGCAGACGGTCGCGGGAGTCGAAATTCGGGAGTCGGAATGTGCGCCAGATCCCAGTCAAAATGTTTCGCTTTGAAGAATGCGAATAGGCATAAGCATTCGCGAAGGGCGAATTTAGGACCGCCCACAGGAAATCAAGTGAGATGTCACTGGAGATTGGACGAAGAATGGTAAAGCTACTTTTTGCTGGCCGCCCAATTCGATCAATCATCGCACGAAGGCACCAAGGCCCTATCTGAACAGGTGGTTGATTAAGAAGAATTTGTGGAATGCCACGGCCGGTACCACTGATCGGACGCCTAACCACATCCTCCGATAAGTTCAGCCATTTGAGCGGAGGCAACTGATGCGTTTGAATTCCGCGCGAGAGGTTCTTGAACCCCTCGATCCCTCCTTCAAATTCCTTGTCCGACACCGTAATACTTCCAACAGGAAAGTCCGGTTGGTCTTCTCCTATGTGACTGAATCCTTGCCCCACATCGACGTATTTAGTGAGCAAGGGAAAGTCCGCGCCTTTCTTCCAAATCTCTTCTAAGTCAGGGATTCGCAAATCGAAATCTTCCGCGTGCAAAAAACGGCTCTGGTTCACCTCGGTTTCACTCGTCACATCGTAGGATTTTTTGAAGAGTTCCATCTGGCGAGGACGAACGCGGCGGTATCGCACCCTTGCGGAAGAAGGCGAGCTTGACACAAGCTTTCTACCTATCAACACAGCTGATTCGTGGGCGGCGAAATTGAAGACCTTATCCGGAAATAGACAGATTTCCTGAAACTCGAAATGCTGTACGAGCAGTCTCCGAAAATCCGAAGCATTGCGCTCGTGAAGAAGTGTTTGCGGAACGACTACGCCGAACACGCCACCTGCTGGCATGACGGAAAGGCAACGACTTAGTATCTCGGCCGCTTTGCTTAAGAACCGTGGCTTGCGAAACTTTCTGGCGTACAGCGCGCGATCGGATCCTTTGAAGTTCTCGAAGGGAACATTTGCTAACAATATAGTGGAACGCTTTGCGACTTTCTCCATCAAGTCGGATCCGAACAGATCCGCTTCCCTCACTGACCATCCATTCGGGTTCGGGATATCTGTCAACGTGAGTGAAAGGCGTGCAATTTCTACAGCGAAGTCATCGGTGTCGTAGCCATAAACACGATCGCGGAGATACTGTTTGCGCTCGGCCGGATCGGCCATGTGTGGCGGAAGTAGACTTGTGAGAAGACGAATTGCCGCCACTAGGAAAGCCGCGTGTCCGCAAGCAGGTTCAAATACACTTCGTTGGTCTTGCTCTAATTCCTGAATCCAAGGTTCTAGGCGCCCAATCATGTAATCCACAAGATACGTCGGAGTGCTGTGCGTGCCGAGCTCCGTCCTGATCTCGTCTGAAATAAGTGTGTTCTCGTACACGTAGGCCAACGCCTCAGTGGTGGCGAGCCTCAAGTCAGCTGAAGCAGCGATTCGTTGTGCGACTGGCTCTAGTGCACGACGCTTCTGCTGGCTGGTGATCAGAGTCTCCGCTGATTCGCCGTAATGCTTCGCAAGACGGGCGAAGACATCATCAACATTGCTGAAGTTCAAACGAATGAAACCTTCGACTTCCTTATCGCGGAGCATTTTCGCACCGAGCAACCAAAACACAGACTTTACGAGCCACTGTCCTTGCTGGAGATCAACTTGCGCGGGCCAACCCATTGCATCGCGGACTTCGGCGACACTGTCGAGCAACAAACGTTCGATCATCTCACCGGCTTCCTTCTCAACCACGGGCATCATGCCCAAGTCTATGAAACTGAGCTGATATTCACTCTTAAACCGACCCAAGGTTTTTGCACGATAAACGGTCCTCGGGGCGAAATCCTGCGAGTGCTCCCGAAAAAAGCCTTCTAATTGATTTATCGGTACGGGTCCTGCAACCTGGTAAGGGTCTTGATCCGTTTGACTCCACCAAAGCAAATGATCGTGATGACAAAGGAAGGTGAGCGGAGCTCCAATGCTACGACAGGCTCTGGCGTCCTCTAATGGACTAGAGACGACGTCCATCGCTGCGAAGCAAGCGGAGCGGCTGTCAAACGGACGTTGGGCGAATCCTGCAATCGTTGCCGTCCGGTTATTAGCTAGCGAAATGTCTCGGAGGACATTAGTTGGCCCATAACCGCACCTTTGGAGGTGTGGCCAGAGCTGGTTAGCAAACAAACGCGGTTCCGACTCGGGCATTGTCAGTTGTTTACAACATTTTCGGGTTCGCAGTCTACGCAAAAATCTATGCGTAAGCTGCAGAATCTGCTTTAAACGAACTAGGTGACCTTAGCGTAAGACTTGACTTTAACAAACCTAATGTTTGGCCTTAAGGTATTTGGCCGAGTGAGCGTCTGGGAGCACTGTGGAGTTGCGCCGCGGGCGTCTCCATGCAACCAGTTCTTAAGCTTGCAAACGTATGTCCGTATCGTTCCATATAGATCAGCATCGCACAGCGATCAAGTAGTGAAAGTTGCATGACCCGGTTGCTCCCGTCCCAGTACTGACCGTATGAACTTTTGCCTTTTGCTGAATGCGTCTGGTATTAGCTTAGCCAATGAATGGCAATCCGCCCCACGAAACCTTTACAAACAAGGAGTGGAATCTAATCCAGCGCCTAGACACACCGGCCAAAGTCCAGCGCTGGCTGACCGAAATGCCCTACAACTGGGAGAGTCAGGGCGGCACGATGCGATCGTTTCGCGAGGTCGTGAAGCGAAACGAAGTGCATTGCCTGGAGGCCGCGGTCGCCGCTGCGGTGGTGCTTGAGCAGCACGGTTACCCGCCGCTTTTATTCGATATCGAATCAATTGATTTGCTCGACCACGTCATCTTTGTTTTTCAGGAAAAGGGAAAGTGGGGATCGATTGCGCGCTCGCGCGACATTGGTTTGCATGGACGCAAGCCGGTGTTTCGAAACCTGCGGCAACTCGTCTGGAGCTACTTCGAGCCTTACATTGACATGACCGGCCGAATCAAAGGTTATGGGCTGACCAGTCTTTATGAGTTGGGGAGATACGACTGGCGCTTTAACCGGCGGAACATGCACAAGATTGAAGATCACCTGCGTGCAATTCCGCACCAGAAGCTTCGTTCTTCAGATCAGCGATACGAGGACTGGCATGAACGCTATCAGAAATATAAGAAGCGCTTTCCTGATCGGTCCCCTGCGTATTACCCCAATCGTCATCGATGGATGCTGTGAGGTGGCACGGGCGTCCCGCCCGTGAATCACGCGCAAGATGCGCGTGCCACATGCAAACTCTCACGGCGTCAGACCAACGCGACGCACCAGTTGTTGGTAGCGAGGATCTGAGCGAAGGCTATCGAGCATCGGCTCGACTTTGATGTGCATTATCGGCGTGTCCCGGATTTCGTAAAGTTTTTCGAGGCACTCGATAGCTTTGTCTTTTTCCCCCAGGTATCCATAAGTGCCGGCCAGCATCATCCACGGCATTTCGGCTTTCGACTCTTCGCGAACCTGTTTGATGATCTTTCTGGCTTCGGCGCGGTTTCCGGATTTTGCGTAAACATAGGCGAGCGATGCTTTGCCCAGCGATATCTCTTCCGAAAGAGTCTGCGCCTTCTGCAACATCAAGATCGCGTCGTCGTACATTCCTTTCTGAGCATACGCAAGGCCCAGCCGCCAATACACTTGAAAGTACGCGGCATCCAGTTGAAACGGTGTACGCAAGAATTCTTCGATCGCGCGATCGTACTGGCGCGCCAGGTATAACGCTTGGCCCTGTCGCAGAACTGTGCGCGGAACGAATGGGTCGATGTCGAAAGCCTGCTTCAGTTCCGCCAGGGCTTCTTCATGTCGTCCGATCGCGGTCAGATTGTGCGAGTACCAAAAGTGTGCGTCAGGGTATTTGGGACTTAGCTCGATTGCCCGCTTGAATGATTTTTCTGAACCGGCCCAATCCCAATCAGAAAAAATGAGCGCGCGCCCCAGCACCATATGAGCTTCGGCCAGCTGGTCATCGATATCCAGAGCTTTCTGCGCGGCGGCTTTAGCCCTTTGCATCCGCGCAATCACCGTTAACTGGCTGCCGGGCAGAATATACGTGTGGGCAATTCCCGCGTAAGCTGCGGCAAATCGAGGATCGAGCTGGATTGCCTCCTCGAATAACGCTACTGCCTGCTGTGCCTCTTTTGGCCGGCGACGATTGAACAGGTGGCGTGCCCGTAGATAACGATCGTAAGCTTCGACGTTGTTGGTGTAACGCTTACCGACGAGGACACGCTCGTGATCTGACAGATTGAGATTCAGCGCCTGCGCGAGTAGTGTCGCCAGCGAATCCTGGACGCTGAGCATCGGTTCCGACTGATCGAGACGCCAGAGCACAGCGCCATCCTTGGTGCGCACCAGTTCTGCGGTTAGTTTGAGTTGATCCCCTGCACGCGTCGCCGTTCCCTCGAATACTGCGTCAACCTGGAGAGCGCGGCCGGCATCTATCGCCGACTGGCTCAGGCTTGGGTACAGCAGCGACGCGCGAACCGGTCTGACGTTGATCTGGGAACTGTTCATCAGCGCCGAGGCCAGCGTTTCCGCAATACCCTGGCCAAGATATGCCTGACTCGGATCGGTTTTGAACGGCAACACAGCGATCGATTGAAGTTTCAAATCGGCCACCGGTGTTGAATGCCTCGTTATCCAGCGGTAGGCAAAAAAACCGAGGACGCTGAGAATCAGCAGCAGGGCGATCAACGGCGCAATTCCAATCCTGCTGCGCCGAACAAATTTGTTCGCCCGATAAGCCAAAGAGTCCTTTCGTGCCGCGACTGGTCGATGTTCGAGGTGTCGCCGAACATCGCCGGCGAATTCTGCAACCGATGCATAACGCCGTTCGGGATCTTTGCGGAGCGCCATCAGCAGGATGTTGTCGAGATCGCCACGCAGACGCCGGCGCAGTTTGGCTGGCGAGGTTTCGCGAGCTTTGCTGACCGAATCAGGCGTGACTGATATGGACGCTGAACCGTCGGCACTGCGCAACTCTTCGGTCAGAGAAATGGCCGTGCTCGGTCGCGTCGGCTCTTCCTCCAATACGGCCCGCGGCAAGTCGAGCTGGCTCTTTACTCGGTAAGGTTTGTGACCAGTCAAAAGCTCGTACAAAAGCACCCCCAATGAATAAACGTCGCTGGCAGCACTAATGGGTTCGCCCTTAACTTGTTCGGGACTGGCATACGCCGGCGTCAGCAGATGCAAACCAGTGAGTGTCGGCTCGAGGGTTTGCGCGGCCATCTCTGGCCCGAGCACCTTGGCGATGCCAAAGTCGAGTAACTTGGGCACGCCATCTTTCGTTACCAGGATGTTGCCCGGCTTGATGTCGCGATGGATTACCTGATGCGTGTGCGCGTAGTGAACTGCGTCGCAAAGTTTTTCAAAAAGCCTTAGCCGCTGTTTCGCGTTCAGCGCCTGTTCATCGCAGTAGGTGCTGATAGGAAGCCCGTCGACATATTCCATTACCAGATAAGGCAGCCCATCTGTTGTTGTGCCGCCGTCAAACAATCTGGCAATGTTCGGATGATCCAGAGCGGCGAGAATCTGACGTTCATTACGAAAGCGCCGCAAGACGAACTGAGTGTCCAGGTCGCGACGAATCAGCTTGATCGCAACCTGCCGGCGATACTGATCGTCAGCCCGCTCGGCGAGATAAACGGCGCCCATACCTCCATACGCAATCTCGCGCACAATTTTGTAAGGACCGATGCGGCCTTGCCGAGCGCGCATCAAAGCTCGCTGGGCGGGCCCGGTCATTTCTGACGAGATCAGGTTTTCCAGGCGAAGCCCGCGAGAGAGCACACGAGAATCGAGCTCGTCTTCAGGTTCTTCATGGGTAAGCAACGATTCAACTTCGGCACGCAAAGCACGGTCGCCATCGCACGCCTGATCGAGAAAGCTGTCACGGTCGTCCTGGGCCCGTTCCAAAACGGCCGCCAACAGATCTTTGATTTCCGTCCAGCGTTCCGGAGTCATCATTGGTAATTCAAGTCGCCAACTTCCGTCGCAGCCAAAGCCTCGCGGTGCTCCAGTCTCGCTTTACTGTGGCCGGCGAAACTCCCAGCGCCGCGGCTGTTTCTTCTATGGACAAGCCGCCAAAGAACCGCAGCTCGACGATTCGGGTTTGTTGAGGATCTAAACGCTCGAGCTCCTGCAGAGCTTCATCCAATGCGATCAGATCGATGTCGCTTTGTTGAGCGAATTCTATCGCTTCATTCAGCGCAATTTTCTCGCCACCACCCCGTTTTTCAGCAGCTCTGGTGAGCGCGTGGTTCACGAGAATCCGCCGCATCATTTGCGAAGCGATGCCAAAAAAATGGGCGCGGTTCTGCCAGGAAACTGAGTGCTGATCGATCAGACGCAGGTATGCTTCGTGCACCAGCGCGGTCGCCTGTAACGTGTGATCCGGGCGTTCAAGGCGCAGGTAAGTCCTGGCCATCTGCCGCAGTTCGTCATAAACCAAAGGCGTCAGGCGATCGAGCGCCTGCTGGTTCCCGTGACTCCACTCAACCAGGAGTTGGGTGATTGTAGGGGAATCGGATTTCATTCTACACACACTAAGACCTGAAGATTGAACGGAAAGTCGGGGGAAATTTGCTGACTGGCAAGCGGAATTATCGCTCCCAGCGCCGGAAAATAGAAATCTTTTGAGCCAATTCGCTTGCCGAACCTGCGTGTATAAGCAAAGAGCCAAATCCCGTTGGCCAAAAATCATTCCGGAGGAACCAGGATGAGGACGAAGAGTTTCCAATTGCTTGGCCTTGCTGTCGCGATCGTTGCTGTGTGTTCGTCCATCGCCTACAGCCAACACCAGCGAGTTGTGCACCCTGTGCGTCATCCGGTGGCTCACGCGCGTCTGGTTAGGCCCCCCGGCCACCCGATACGTCGGGTGCTGCCCGCGAATGTCGTCGTTCATACCGCCCGCCGCACAGTAGTGGTGGGTGCGCCGCTGCGCTATCTGCCGGCGCTCAGATGGCGGCCGGCGTTGGTTACTTTGCCGCCGCGCGAACGTGTTGTTTGGCAGGACACCGAATCCATCGCCCGCGATGAGGAATGGGTGGATGTGAATTACGGCGTTGACGGCAGCGGCAGTGGGCTCGTCCTGGATCTCAACGGCGAGGCCAAATTGAACTTCGCCGAGGTGACCTTCGCCAACGGGAACGTACAAGTCGTGGACTTCGACGAGCAGAGCCACGGCCAGGGAACCTACAAACTACTCGATCTCAGTGCGGACCAGCACGTCATGACTGTGCGGCTACTGGCAAAGTCTGAATCTGCTGACACGAAGTTGTCCGTCTACCTGAACAAATAATCGTAGATCTTTAAGGCAACAGACAGTTGGCCGGCCGGCAGACAATAAGTCACCAACCAGCAAGCCACTTGTCACACATCTGTCGAGGAGGGGTATGAAATATGTAATCGCAGGACTGAAGGTGTTCGTCCTGGTTGTCTTTTTAATGAGCGCTGCTTCCGGTGCGCGAGCGGCGATCTGGACAGTGACGAAGACTCAAGACACTGACGACGGCGTGTGCGATGCCGATTGTTCGTTGAGAGAAGCTATTAGTGTTTCAAACACCGGTGACACGGTGGTCTTCTCCTCGCTCTTCAACACGCCGCAGGTTATTACGCTTTCGACTGCTTTCCCTTACAGCGGTGGGATGGCCATTGCGCGGAATGTGGTAATCAACGGACCTGGTGCGGATTTGCTGACCGTCAATGGCGTTAACCATACCGTGTTTGACATTTCGTCGGGCAGCTTCGTGACTCTCAGAGGAATGACGATCGGAAACGGCTACGGAGTTACGAATCACGGTACGACTACTGTCTCTGAATGTGTCATCACGGGCAATGATCGGGGGATTACTAACGAAGGAACGATGACCCTCGACAACTCAACCGTGACGGACGACGCCGGCGTTCTGCTCGCGTGGGCGGTCGATAACGAAGGAGAAATGAACCTCGTCAATAGTACCGTTTCGAACAATATCGATGGCGGAATTGAGAATCGCGGAACACTGGTGATGATCAATTCCACCATTTCCGGTAACGGCAACCTTGCACTGATAAACTATTCGGGCACGACCTTTGCGACCTTATGCACCATCACTAACAACGGTAGCGGAATCGAAGCTGTCCAGGGCAGTGTGAGCCTCCGTGGCACGATCGTCGCAGCCAACAACGCCCTGCCCGACGTTTTTACTTCAATCTTTCCGGTAACTGTCACTAGTTACGGATTCAATCTCATTGGCAACGATGGCACGGGAGCTTTCTTCGGCGGCTTAGACCAGGCCGGAACCGCCGCGGCGCCGATTAACCCAATGCTCGACCCGCTCGGCGATTATGGCGGGATGACCGAAACCCATCGCTTGCAGTCCGGCAGTCCGGCCATTGATAAGGGCGCCAGCTTTGGCGAGAACGCCGACCAGCGGGGCTTTGTGCGACCTTTCGACAAAACCGGCGTACCAAATTTGCCGGCCGGCGACGGCAGCGACATCGGCGCTTACGAATTGCAGTTCGCCGTAGCAATCACGGGACTAGTGTTCGACCCCAACAACAATCCTTTAAGGAACACCCGAGTGCTGATCAGGGCCGCAACTGGTGAGCATCGCTCAACTAAAACGGACCGCTTTGGGATGTATCGCTTAGACAATGTTCCAAGAAATCGCACTTATCAGGTCAGCCCGATGCACAGGCTCTACAACTTCATGCCAAAGACTGTGATGGTGAAAGAAGAGACCATTACCAATCTGAATTTTACGGCGCAACCATAAATAGCAAAAAGAAAGCAGCCAAAGGAAAAGCCCATGAGAAAGTCAATCGCCATCGCGTTGAGCATCTCGCTAACGCTAATCACTTTCGTTTCGACGGCGCATGCCCAACCGCCGGAACGATATTTTTACAACACCGGCGTAGTGAAACTCGGGCCGAATCAAATCCTTCGCCTCACAATCGACTGGGGCGACGGAATGGTTGGTCAGGTTCGATTTGGCCGGACGATGTACACGCCAGGTCCCTGCAACGCTGACGGTGTTTGCAAACTTGCCGGCAGCAATATGTACACCGGCGCGACAACACTGGCTCAGGGCGATGTGGCTTCGTGTGACGTCCTCGCGGCGGGAACCTATGGGCGCGGGATAGTCGTCACGACCAGCCAAAGAGTTCAGGTGAGCGCAGCGATTGTCGATGCCACGACCGGGACAACTAAGGTTCTCATCGGCCTGTTGCTTCCGGCGAAAATCACGCTCACTGAGGTGCTGATATCGCGTCTCGATGAAAAAGGGATGACAGTAAGGAGGGCGTTATGAAACCTCAACGAGTTTTCTCGGTAGTCCTGGTTGCAATTCTGTTCACTTCGATTGTGACTTTGCCTTTTATGGCTCACGCGCAGCAACCTCGCGACCGTTTCCGCGGTGACACCGGCGTATTCACCCTTGGTGTGGGCCAGAAGGTAGTTGTTTGGATACACGGTGGCGCCCTGAAAGGCCCCACCAAAGTCCGCTTTGCCTGGCAGAGATACATGGCAACAGGTTGCAACAGCGACGGGGTCTGCCAACAGGTCGTCCAATCGCAGGGCACTACCGCGCCGGTCAACCTGGCGCCGAACGAAGCCGCTTCGTTTGAGGTTCAGGGAAATGGAAACGGCGTTCGCGTTGAAGTTCAAGTGGCTGCCGGTGACGTTAATGGCGATGCGGAGATTATCAACACGGCAACTGGTGAAGTGACCAGTCACGTCATCATGGCAAACACCGAAGGCGATTTTCACTGAACACTTAGACCGTGAAAGAGAAGAATTGGGTACTCAATGCTCATGCGAGACCCAGCTCGCATTTCTGTGAACAAGGAAAGGAGAAAGACAATGGCAGCAACACTAGAACTAAAACAGCTGCGTTGCATCCGCAAGCAGGACATAACAGGCAAGGACGAACCGCGCATCAAGGTGGACGGCACTCCGGTCTGGAACGACGTTGTGTCGAAGAACGGCTCAGTCGATATCGGCGTAAGCGTGCCCTTCGAGGGCGAGTGCAGCGTAATCGCTGAGGAGCTGAACAACACCAAGCCCAAGCAGATCGGGCCCGCCGTCATCGTACGCGAGAGCGGGAACCCGAAGCACCTGACGTTCAAGACGTCGGGCTGCTGGTACGAGGTCGACTTCGAGGTGACGCCCACGGCGGCATCGGCCACGAGCGGCGGCGCTCGCTGAGTGCACGAACAAGGGCACCGAGTGTCTTCGAGTCGTAAGATAATTGGGGGCGGCGATGTTGAATTGAATTCGCGTCGCCGCCTCACCTACAGGTGGAGGTCACAGGAATCATGAACCGCCCGGCCCGCGTAGCACCAATCCTTTTCCTGGCGCTCTTTAGTGCGTTCGCGATCGCTTCAGCTCAAAACTACAAACCTGCAATCGAGTACCAGTCACTGCTGAACATGCGTTACTACGAAGCGAATGGCGGGTTTCTGGTTGAAGATCTTCAGCTGGTCTTTCCGCCGGCGAACATCGGCGATGCGAAGCTGTTGGTCACCGACCAGGCAGGTTCGGTAGTGGCGACGGTTCCGTTGCGTTACGAACGGATGGAGTTTCCGGCCTTCGGCCGTTTTCGGCCCGCCAGCGGCAATCCCGGAAACCTGCGCGTCGGGAAATCAGGCAGCTTTATTATGCAGATTGTGCTCGGCGGTCAGACGATTACCGCGATGCCCTTCGGCTTGAAAGAAGAGACGAGTGCTGACCCCTTCAATCCGGGGCGCAAATTTGTGCGGGATGGATCGTGGCGAGATCTCGCTTACTTCTCAGTAGTCCCCGACGATCCGAACGGCGAAGTGCGATTTAGCTGGTGGCTCAGCACGAGGGAGTTGCCGCCCGGAATGCGACAACCCAAAGTCACGATTCACCTGGTAGTAAACGGAAAAGAGATGGCGGCCAGTCCGGGTCCGGTAGTTCCGGACACGGTTGACTGGTATTTCTACGGGCACAAACAACTCGGAGTGCCGTCGGTGCCGCGCCAGCACTGGCTGACACTTTCAGATCTCACGAAGCAAACAGGCGAAATCGAGTTGGTGGTGAAAGCCAACGGCCAGCCCATTAAGACATACAAAACGCGCGCATCGGGCGGGCAACTTCAGCGCTTGCCGCAAAACGCTTTGACTTTCGAGCCACCCGAGAATTTCATCTCGCCGCGATTCATTGATGTGTCGTCCGGATCAAACTCCAGCTACAAGATGTTTGAAATGTATTGGGTGAAAAAACAGTAAATCGCTCTACTCGTGCAATTCCGCACCAGAAGCTTCGTTCATCAGATGGGTGATACGAGTACTGGCATGAACGATACAAAAAGTACAAGCTGCGCTATCCCCAAAGATCGCCAACGTATTACGAGAACCGTCGCCAATGGATGTTGTAGCGCGTGATATAATTTCGACCAAAAATGGCTTGGGTTAACACATCTCCGCTAGTCAAGACTTACAGCCTCAAAGAATTCTGGGCACTCCCGGATCCGCCTGATCATTCGAAGCTCGAACTCATCGCCGGAGTTCTGTATTTGTCGCCACCTCCTGAGTACACTCATGACAACGTCGTCGGTCGCTTGACCCTTCTGCTTGCTGCTGAAATTGTTCGACTTGGGATCAAGGGAAGATTGTTATCGCCACGCGCGGCGATTTGGACAGGCGAACGCACTTATCTCGAACCGGACCTTTTTTATCTCTCCAAAGAAACTGAAGCTCGCCTCGATCCCGAACGCCGCACGACCGCTGATCTTGTCATCGAAGTCATTTCGCCAGGCTCTGCCATCTATGATCGAAACACCAAAGCCGATACTTATGCCGCACTGGGAGTGAAGGAATTGTGGCTCGTCGATGAAACTGCAGAGACTGTCGAGTTGCGAACACTTGCGGGTGATCGCTATCTCGAAGGCCAGGTGTCTGCCAAAGGTGACCGGCTGGAGTCAATCGTGATTGCGGACTTGAGCATTCCAGTGACGAAGATTTTTGAGGACTGAATCGTCCCCACTACTGACAACTTTTCGAGCAGTGTAATTCATGAGCATGCGTCGCCTTAAAAGTGTTTTCGTTCTGGCGATTACCATCGTCCTGATCAGTTGCATGTGGGCGACCCGGCGCGTCAATGTGGACGAAAAATTCGCGCTGCGCCCGAAAGAGGAAGTTGCCGTAGCCGATACCGGCATGACCATCCGCCTGAATGAAGTAGGTCACCAGACGTTTTCCGGCCCGACGCCTTCACGCCGCGCGGCCGCTTACGCGGTGTTGTCCGTCTCTTCGTCAAGTGGACCGAGAACCATCAGGCTGGACGTGGGCGAAGAGGAGCAGGTGGGCGACTATCTGATCAAGCTCAATTCCGCGAACCCCTTCAATAGCGATAACGGACCGCGTTGTGAACTGACAGTTACAAAGAAGTAGCCGAAACCCTTTGCCTGCGCTTCGTCCTGATCTCGATCAGCGTATGAGAAATCACTGAGGTGATAATGATCAGTCCTCCGATTATCGCCCAGCCTGACGGACGTTCACCAATAAAACAAAGACCCAGACCGGATTCAGAGCCGGCTCGATGTAACCAATGATTCCGGCGTCGAGCGAGCGCACACCGCGAGCCATGGCCAGGGTAAAAAGCAAATAGGCAAACCCAATTTGGACAATCCCGAGATAAGCAATGCAGGCAAAGTCGGTGGCGCTGATGCCGCGTCTGACCGCACCCAAAAACCACGGCGCACAAATCGCAACCGCGATCAGGTTGCCGTAAATCGCCGATGAGGCCCGGTTCACGTCGCGCGCTTTCGAATGACGCATCAACAGGACAAAAAGCGCGAAGCAGACTCCTGACACCAGCGCCAGGAAATTGCCGCTGACGTCCTGGGGCCGCGGCTTGCCGACGAAAAACAGCGACATGCCGCCAACGCACAACGCGACCGTAATGAAGTCACGCCCGCGAAACTTTTCTTTGTAGAAAATTGGCTCGAGGAGCAGCAAGTAAACCGGCGCCGTGTATTGCAGAAAAATCGCGTTGGCTGCAGTGGTCAGTTTCGTCGCCAGCACGAAGAGAATGATCAGGGCCGCATAAAGGATCGAAGTTATGGCGCTGATCTTATTGATGCCGAACCCTTCGCGGCGGGTGAAGATTGCGATGGTGATGGCCGCAAGTAGGGATCGCCCGAAGGAAAGCTCAAAAGCCGAAAGTTGAGTGGCCTTGATGAAAAGGCCGCCCGTGCTCCAGAGAACGGCGGCGCCGACGACGAGCAGCAGCGGTGAAACGCTCGTTTCGGTTTTTAGCGAATCAAGATGATTACGCACAGAATCGGGCGGTTCAGTTTACTGCCTGGTTTTGTTCGGCCGATTGGTCTTTTTGATCGTGGCTCACTTCGGCGGCGGCCGCCTCTTCGGATTTCAGAGACTTCAGATATTTTCCAAACTGTCCGTTCCACGGCGGAATCACAACCGAAACCGCTCCTCCGGCCTGGGCCTGGCAGGCCAGGCGAATCAGAGGCTTTGGTTCGGCGGTATCGATGTAGCCGAACTCTTTGATCTTCTTTCCTTCGCGAACGCCGACGTCGGCGAGTTTTTCAGCGCCGCCAAGTACGCCGACCCAGCAGGTGCCGCATGATGCCGAACGGCATTCCACCGGAATCGGTCCTTCGCTGCGACGCGGATCAATCGCCCGCCAATCGCGGGTTTGATCCTCGGCCGCACCCCAGGCGAGGTCCTGGCCCTGGCGCAATTTGTACTTCGCGCCGTTATCATTTTCGTCCCAGGTGACCGTCCATTGCTTGTTGATCGTTTTGAGAAAACCGAGCAATCCCTGACTGTCATCTTTCGCGCGATCGCGCAGGATTCGATCGGCAGATTGTTTCAAATGCTTCTTGTCGAGAATGGTCTTGCCGGGCGCGGCCTTGAAGGCGGCCAGACCTGTCTGCAGGACGGTCATAAATCCAGCGGCCGTGATGCCAACCAACAGCGACTCATCGTGTTTTGAGGTCTTTGCGACGGTGCGCGCGACGTCCAAAATTTGATCCGCCAGCGGTGCTCGGGCGGTTTGCTCGAAATTATCGGCATGCTGCTCAATGGCTCGCTTCACTTCGGGCCAGAAACGGTGGCCGTAAAGGAATGAATGCGAGCTATCGATCTGGGTTTTCAATTCGTAATCACCCTGCAAAAGCAGTTGCTGTACGAGCTTGTCGCGATCTTCTGCCTGCTCGAGCGCGCGGAACAGTGACAGCGGATAGAAGGAAAACCAAATCTGGGTCGCATTGCGATCGACCTCATGAATCGAGCGGAGCAGCGTCGCCAGGGCTGCCGACCAGGCCTCTTCGTCGTGCCCGGCCAGGAACTTTTCAAATGGAGTTTCAGTTGTCATAGCTTTGTTAGTCAGGAATTCTGTTGGAAATCGAACCGGAAAGTCTAGCAGGAATGAACCAGGACTTGAAACCGTGGCCGGATGGCGTCAGTACCGAGAGCGGTAGCGACCGGGTAACGGCTTATCCAGCTCTCTCGATTGTGGAGCGTTACCCGGTCGCTACCGCTCCTGGTACTGACGCCATTGCTCGCCGATTCTCACCGATTCGTAGACGGCGTTAACCAGCTCCACGGATTTGAACCCATCGAACGCGGTCACAGCTGCGGGTGCGCCTTCGACAATCGAATCAATAAATGCCCGGTCTTCCTGCAAATAACCCCACTTCTCTTCTTTCGCCAGCTGGTGCATTGACCGCTCAACATTCCGGCCGTCGAGTCCTTCGCTGTAAACCAGGCTCTCCATTTCGCGCGCAACGATGGTCGCGTGATGAGAGAAAACTTCGACGCGTTCAAACGGAAACAGCCAACTGGCGTCCGCGGATGATGCGAGAGTCGCGTGCAGGCCGCCGGCAAAAGTGAACAACGCTGAAAAGTCATCCGTCTCGGCATATTCGTGCGACGAACCAACGGCCTGAATGGTCGCAACTTCGCCGAACAGAAAACGCATCATGTCGAACATGTGAATCGTGGTCTCATAGAGAAAGCCGCCGGTAATTTTCGGATCACCGACCCACTCAGGATTGAGCAACTCACCGCGATTCATTTTCACGTGCGCTGAATGTGGCGGGTGCGTCTCCTGGAGCATTCGCTTCAATTCAGCATACACCGGCGCGAACCGACGGTTGTGGCCCACCTGAAAAACCTTGTCGCTTTTTTCTGCCGCTTTCAAAACCCGGCCCGCGTCAGCGACGCTGGTGGCCATCGGCTTTTCACAGAAGACGTGCTTGCGTTCTTCGGCGGCCAGAATAGCCACCTCTGTATGTTTGGTGTTTGGAGTGGTGATGTAAATCGCGTCGCAGGTCGCCAGCACTTCGGCTACGCTGTGGGCCACCTCTGCTCCCACGGAGCGCGACAATTGTTCAGCGCGCGATTTGGCTACGTCATGAACCGAGGCAATTTGCACCCGCTCATCGCGAGCCAGAATCGACGCGTGAACGCCGGCAATGTAGCCGGCGCCGAGAAACCCAATCTTGATCTTGTTCATAGGAATCTATCCGCAGATTCCTGAGGTCAGTACCGGGAGCGGTAGCGACCGGGTTATGTTTCCAGCCATCCCGATCGTCGTGCTAGACAGGACCCGGTCGCTACCGCTCCCGGTACTGACCCTTGTTCAATCTGCGTAATCTGTGGATTAAGCCAGTACTCGTTCCATCGCCGCTTTCGCTTCGCGCGCCAGCTCAAACGGATCGCGCTCCCAGTATTCCGGGCGAAAGATCTCTACGCTCGCGTTCGCATCGAACCCAATTTTTTTGAACGCGGCAAGGATTTCCTTCAAAGGTAAAATTCCCAGGCCCGGCAACAATCGGTGTGCATCCGTAAGCCGCTCTCGAGGCAAGCTTTCGGCATCGTTGATGTGAAAAATGAAAACACGTTTGGGATCAAGCGCTTCAATCATCTTTGTAGTCGATCCGCCCGCGTGGAAATGAAAGCTGTCGATCACCAGTCCGATATTCCGTCGGTTGACCTTCGACACGATTTCGTCGGCCAACTCGAGCGTCTGGACGCTGCAATCTTTCTGGCCCAGGAATTCAAAGGCGAGCGCTACGCCATGCCTTTCACCGATCGAAGCCAACTCTCTGAGCACCTGGACCGAGTCTTCAATCACTTCATAGCTGCTTAAACCGCCCGGAGGAATCTTGCCCGGCACGACCACGACGTATGGGCAGCCGATGGCTTCACCTTTCGCGCTTAACTCTTCACACTCGGCTCGGATTTGGGCGTACGCGGCGTCGTCGCGAAAGGTTATGTGTTCGATTGAATTGATGCTGAGTGGCTTGATGCCAGCTTCCCCGAACAATGCCTTCAGATCCGCCGCCGAGTTTTCTTGCAGATACTTTCGCAGCTTGGCCGCCCAAATTTCTACATAGTCGAAGCCGGCGGCCGCGGCCGCGCGTATGTCGGTCGCCAGATCGGCCTTCATCGTGGTCGCGCCGTTGAATGATAGTTTCATAATTAGGTGGCACAGACTTCAGTCTGTGATTGCTTCCGTTGCTTTGACGCTACTCTCGCCGGATCATGCCCTCCCTGCCGGTCGGGCTTCTGACACGGTTTACAATCGTAGTCCTGTTTCCGAATCAAAGAAATGCGCTTTCCTGGTATCGAACTCGATCCATAGAGCGCTGTCCGGCTCGGCGCGAAAGTCGCCGCCCGCCCGCGCGGTTAGTTTTTCGTCGCGCAGTTGCACAATGACAAGCGTTTCGCTGCCCATCAACTCAGTTACGTAGACGCTGGCTTGATGCCAGTCATCACGCTGACTGAGCGACACCTGAAGGTTCTCCGGCCGAATTCCCAACGTCACGCGTTTGTTCGAATCAATGTTATTTAACGTCTCACGCTGCGAGTCATTCAGTGCCAGCGAGACATTCTGATTCCGGAAACTACCTTCCGAAATATCGATCGAGCCGTCCAGAAAATTCATGCCGGGACTACCGACAAACTCGGCTACGAAACGGTTCGCCGGACGATTGTAAATCTCGAGCGGCGTGTCGAACTGTTGCAGCTTACCCTTATTCATCACCGCGACGCGATGTCCCAGCGTCATCGCTTCGGCCTGATCGTGCGTGACATAGACGGTTGTCGTGGCCAGCTTCTGTTGCAGGTGTTTCAGTTCGCCGCGCATTTGCAGACGCAATCTGGCGTCGAGGTTCGACAGCGGCTCGTCCATGAGAAAAGCGCGCGGATGTCGCACGATGGCCCGTGCCAAAGCGACCCTTTGCCGCTCGCCGCCTGAGAGTTCACGGGGCTTTCGCTTCAGAAGTGATTCGATTTCCAGGAGCGCTGCGGTTTCTTTTACTTGCGTCTCAATCCGGTCGTGCGCGAGCTTGCGAACGCGCAGAGGGTAGCCAATGTTTCCGGCAACCGTCATATGCGGATAGAGAGCGTAGCTTTGAAAGACCATGGCGACGTCGCGTCGCTGAGGCGGCAAGTCGTTTACACGTTTGCCCTCGATCAGAATGTCGCCCGAAGTCGCTTGCTCGAGGCCGGCGATCATTCGCAGTGTCGTGGTTTTGCCGCAACCTGACGGTCCGAGCAGAACGACGAACTCGCCATCACTAATTTCCAAGGAAAGATCATCGACCACAGTTGTCGAGCCGAAGGATTTAGTCAGGTGTTGAAGGGAAATGCTCATCTATCGTGGCACAGACTTTAGTCTGTGATTTTCTTTTCGCCCTGAGGTCACTGGGAAGAATCACAGATTGAAGTCTGTGCCACTTCCTCAGGTTAAGACTTCAATTTCAGCGAGACCTCTACGCTTCCTTTCGGCAGCAGACGACCACGGCCAATCTGCCGGGTTCTTCACCAGTCCGGCTTTTACAGGGTTGTTTTCTATGTATTGGACTATGCGAAAAAGTTCGGCCCGATCCCGAGCCCAGTGATCGAACGATTCATCTTGCCAGAATCGTCGACCCGTCCGCGCCAACAACTTATTTGCTTCGCGAGCCGTGAAACCCTTGAGGTTCTTCGTTATGGTCGCGATATTCGCTGGTGATTTGGGTTTCAGAAGAACGTGTAAATGATTAGCCATAATTACGTAGGACCACAGTACGTACAGATTAGCGTATCGCTCGAGTAAGGTCTGCTGAATCATATTCGCAATCCCGGTTTGCTTGAGCCAAAGTGGGCCGCTCTTCGCACTATCAAGAATCGCATCAACTTTGGCAAAAATCCTCTTGAATTCCAGGACTCGACTTTCTGGCGTCCGCTCCAGATTCTTTGCTGACAAATGGTGACGAAGGATACGCATCTCATTCACGACAGTTTGTGGGAGCGAGCCATGCAAACGCCACGTAAGGAAAATCGCTCTGCCCGGGGGATGCCAATGCGGTAGGTTTCGGTGATAGAAAAGCTTGGAATCTTCCATCGTACTCAGCCCACGGGATCAATCACAGACTGAAGTCTGTGCCACCTATCCTTTCACGGCGCCCAGCGACAGGCCCCGCACCAGATATCTCTGCACGCTCATTGCGAACGCCAGGATTGGCACCATAGCGACCACCGCAGCCGCGCTCATCACCCCCCACTTGATTCCGTATTGCGTGACCCGGCCCGCGATGCCTACCGGCAGGGTCATCGCATCGTCGGTCTGGGTCAGGACCAGCGCGAACAAAAACTCATTCCACGAAACGATCAGGCAGAAGACGGCGGTGGCCGCCAGGCCCGGCGCGACCAGCGGCAAAACTACTCGCCAGAGCGCTCCCAGACGCGAATCACCATCGACCATAGCAGCTTCTTCGAGATCGCGCGGGACTTCGGCAAAGAAGCCGCGCATCATCCAAACAACGAATGGAAGATTGAAAGCCGTATAAACGATTATCAGCGAGAGTCTGGTGTTCACTAAGCGCAGGTCGCGCATGATCAGGAACAACGGAACGGCGGTGACGATCGCCGGAAACATCCTGGTGGAAAGAATCCAAAGCGCCAGCTTGCGATCGAGTCCGCCGGGCAGACGGAATCTCGCCAGGGAATAAGCCGCCAGCGTTCCGAGCACCAACGCGCAGACGGTCGATCCACCCGCCACCACCAGGCTGTTTATTAAGTACTGGCCAAACGAGCGGACGACAAAGGCGTCGAGGTAATGTTCAAGCGTCGGCGCGAACCAGAACCAGCGTGGCGGCACCGCAAATTGATCGACCTCGCGCTTGAACGAAATAGTGATCATCCAATAGATGGGCGCAAGGGTGGCGAGCGTCACAATGAACAACAAAACGTATTTTGATGGGCGCGTCGGTTTGGAGTTCATCTCTTTAGCTTGGTAGGTCCTAATTTGCGTGAGCCTCCTGCTGAGGGTCCCGGCGTCAGTACCGGGAGCGGTAGCGACCGGGTAACAACACCAGCAATATGGATCAGTGCTCTCGACCTAACCCGGTCGCTACCGCTCCCGGTACTGACTAACGTGTCAGAAGCCCGCGCGTAAGCAAGGGCCGGTTTTCGAACACACCCATAGCCAAACCTGCCCTCCCTTACGGTCGGGCTTCTGACACCCGCGTTTGCAACAGCCGGATGTATCCCACACTGATCACGTTTGTGATCGCCAGCAGCACAAACGACATGGCGGCGGCGTAACCGAAATTGGAGAAGCGAAACGCCGTGCGATAGATGTAAAGACTCGCGGTCTCAGTCGCGAAACCGGGCCCGCCTTCGGTCAGGATAAATATCTGATCGAACACGCGCAGCAGGTCCATCGTCCGCAGCAGCAGCGCGATCAGAATTGCCGGTTTCAGCAAAGGCAAGGTCACGTGCAGAAACGTCTGCCAGCGGCTCGAGCCGTCGATCAAAGCGGCTTCGTAAGGTTCCTGGGGAATCGCCTGCAAGCCGGCCAGCAGAATCAGAAACATGAACGGCGTCCATTGCCACACGTCGGCCGCGATCACCGAAGCCATTGCCAGTTTGGGTGATGCCGTCCACGCCAGCGCTTCGGTGTTTACGCCGATGCGTTTCAGCGTTCCGTTAACGGCGCCAAAATTTGAGTTGAGCATGAGCCGCCAAACCACACCGACGACAACCGGCGGCAGCATCATCGGCAGCAGCAGCAGGGCGCGAAACAAACCGCGTCCGCGGATCTGCGTATCAAGCAACAACGCCAGTGCCAGGCCAATCAGAAATTCCAGAGTCAAAGCGACGGCGGCATAAACAAACGTGTGCCCGAGGGAACTCAGAAAGAACTGATCGCCGGCAAGGCGCGTGAAGTTTGCCAGCGTCCAGTTTCCGGACTCGCCCTGCAGGCTGATTTTGATCGAGTAGATCAAGGGGTAGATTGTTAGTGAGAGCAAGACCGCGATGGTGGGCGCAAGCAGAAGGTACGCAAGAGCGCGGTCGGTACCATCCGCGTGAGCGGATGGGTTAAAGAGGCGCGTTCTTTTCCTGAGGCGCATGATTAATCCATTCGCTTACGCGAATGGTACTGACTCCGGTTGGTACTGACTCCGGTTTGATACGGTCTGGCTCTATTTTCCCCGGGCAACGATCTTCGCAATTTCCGCAGTCGCCTGGTTCATCGCTTCTTCCGCTGAAAGCTCGCCGCTGTTTTGGAGTCAGTACCATCCGCGTAAGCGGATGGGTTAAGGAGGCGCGTTCTTTTCCTGAGGCGCATGATTAATCCATTCGCTTACGCGAATGGTACTGACTCCGGTTGGTACTGACTCCGGTCGGTGCCAACTCCGGTTGGTACTGACTCCGGTTTGATACTGTCTTGCTCTATTTTCCGCGCGCAACGATCTTCGCAATTTCTGCATTCGCCTGGTTCATCGCTTCTTCCGCTGAAAGCTCGCCGCTGTTGGCCTTCGAAAGATAGATCCCGAAGGCATTTTCGATCTCGTTCCACAGAGGCGTACGGGGCCTTGGGCGCGAACTTTCCAGGGAACGCAGTTGCGCCGGATAAGAAGGAAACCTGGCCACCAGCTGCGAATCGATAAAAACAGATTTGCGTGTCGGAGGGTTGCCGCGCTGCGCCGACATTTTCATCTGTTCGGCGCTCGTGGCCCATAACAGAAAATCCATCGCCGCCTCGCTGTTCTTTGCGTCGCGCGGAATTGCGATCAACCAGTTGCCGATCTCGGCGCGGCCGGGGTTCTTCGCGCCGGGCAGCTGTCCAAACTCCATCTGGCCGATCACTTTTGATTTCTTCGGATCGCTGAATGAACTGATCCAGGCCGGCCAGTTGATGGACATGGCGGCTGTGCCTTGCAACAGGTGGGCGCCGACTTCATCGGCATTGAAACTGGGGTAACCGGGCGGCGAATACTTGCCCAGGTCGATCATCAATTTCAACGCTGCGATTCCTTCCGGACTGTTCACGGTTGGTTGTCCGTTGCCATCAAACATCTCGCCGCCAAAGGCCCAGAAGATCGGCATGAAATCCGCAACCGCGGCGTTGCCCTGCGCTGCGCGCATCACGTAGCCATAGACTTTTCCGCCGCTGGGCGCGCCCGCCGTTTCCTGTTCGCTGATTACCTTCGCCGCGTTTAGCACGTCGTCCCAACTCGCCGGCGCCTTCAGGTTGTGCTTTTGAAAGAGATCCTTGCGATAGAAAAATAATTGAGAGTTACCAACGTAAGGCAGAGCGAACAACGCACCGCTTTGAGATGGATCGCGACAAAGCGCGATCGACGCTGCTACGAAATCATCATCCGGCGCGTTCTTACCTCGCTTTTGTAAAAGCGGCGTCAGATCCGTGAGCACATTGAGCGAAGCGAATTTTGGAAACCACGGATCATCGAGCATGATCAGATCGTAAGCGCCGGTGTGCGCATTGAGATCGATTAGCTCCTTTTCAAAAAGATTGGCATAAGGAAATTCGGCAATGTTGATGTGGATGCCGGTTTGCTGTTCGTAGTCTTTGGCGGCTTGCCGCAAGGCATCGCCCTCGACCCCGGAATTAATTGCGATTGTCAGGACCTTTCCGCCGGTAGCCGTCGGCCGGCAATTGGTCAAGCAGATGGTGATCGCAATTAGTGCGATGGTGATGGCCGCAAGCCTGAACGATGTTGTCATGTTGGGCCGCTACCTTAGCCGGAAAGTAAGCTGCCTTCAAGGGCTATGCAAATGAATTAAGTTCGCAGTAAACTCGCGCGCGTAAATCCGGCCCTTTGGTTTGGAGTATCGCCCTTTTGGAGTGCGGCGGCTTGACGCCGCTTTCTGATCGCGCTCTCTAAGATCAACAAGGCAAGATCGCTGGCGATTTCAAAAGCGACGTCAAGCCGCCGCACTCTAATTTCTCGCGAGGTGAATTGTATGTACAAGAGAAGCTTTCTTCGACTGCTGATAATAACTCTAACCGCGGCGGCCGCCCTATCGGCTCAAACAGCAAAACGCCCGCTCAAACTCGACGACCTCACACGTTTTCGCAACGTTGGTGATCCGCAGCTCTCGCCTGACGGCCAATGGATCGCCTACACGGTTTCGACTATCGATGCGAAGGACGACAAGAGCAGCACGCACATCTGGATGGTCGGGTACGACGGCAAGAACGATCGGCAAATCACTTTCAGCAATGACAGCGAAGGCTCGCCGCGCTGGAGTCCCGATGGAAAATTTCTGGCCTTCACGTCTTCGCGCTCCTCGGGCAAGCCGGGAGTCCGAGGCAGTCAACTCTGGCTGCTCGATCGCAGCGGCGGCGAAGCTTATCAACTAACTGAGTTGAAAGGCCGTTTGGCGGGATATGAGTGGTCGCCTGATTCGAAGCGACTAGCCCTGGTGATCGGCGATCCCGATCCGGACGCGCCGGACCCGAGCGCGACGCCTGCGCCTGGCACGCCCCCAAAACCGCCAAAGCCAATCGTCATCGATCGCTATCGCTACAAGCAGGATGTGCAGGGATATTTATTATCAGGGCGGCATACTTACCTCTATCTCTACGACATAGCGAGCAAGAAACTCGATCGTTTGACGAAGAGCAAATGGGACGAGTCTTCACCCTCATGGTCACCGGACGGAACGAAGATCGCTTTCATGAGCAACCACGGTGACGATCCCGACCGGGATCCGGCTGCGCAATTGTATGTTGCGGACTCCCAGGCGGGAGCGACCGAGAAACCACTGACCACCCCGGACAATCGCGCGAACCGATCACGTCCCGAATGGTCCGGCGATGGCAAGTACGTTGCCTACCTGGAAGGCGACGAGAAGAAGTACGGCGCTTACAACATGGAACACATGGCCTGGGTGGCGATTGATGGAAGTGCGCCTCCGTCCCGGGTCAAAGCAGTTGAGGCGCTTGATCGCGGCATATCCGGCCTGCGTTCGACCGACGACGGCAAGGCTCTGTTCGCCACGATTACCGACGATATGTCGGTGTATCCAATTGTGATTGCGGGATACAACATCACTCGGCTGTTGCCTTCGCCGGTGGTTGTTTCGAGCTTCTCGACTGCGCGCGGTCATGCAATTTGTCTGTCCGGCAACGATAACAAGCCGAACGAAATCTACGCGCTGGAAGGAAAGGCTCTGCGGCAGATCACTCATCAGAACGATGCGCTGTTGAATGAACTTCAAATCGCCCAAACCGAAGAAGTCAGTTTTAAGAGCAAGGACGGAACCGAAGTTCATGGCCTGCTGACCTATCCGGTTGGCTATGTGAAAGGAACGAAGGTGCCTTTCCTTTTGCGCATTCACGGCGGGCCGAACGGGCAGGATCAGCATTCATTTGCGGTCGAGCGACAGGTCTTTGCGGCGAGTGGCTATGCGGTTTTGGCGGTGAACTATCGCGGCAGCTCTGGTCGAGGCCAGAAATATTCGCGTTCGATCTTCGCGGACTGGGGTCACTACGAAGTGGAAGATTTGCTTGCCGGCATCGATCACGCAATCGCCAAGGGCGTTGCCGACCCGGACCGTCTGGGTGTGGGCGGATGGAGCTATGGCGGCATCCTGACGGACTACATCATTGCTACCGACACGCGCTTCAAAGGCGCGACCAGCGGCGCCGGCACAGCCTTCACGGTAGCCTTCTACGGCACCGATCAATACATCATTCAATACGATTACGAGATCGGTCCGCCCTGGAATCCGAAGGCCTGGGAGACTTATCAAAAGATCTCTTATCCATTCCTGCACGCCGATCGCATCAAGACGCCGACGCTTTTCTTAGGCGGCGAGCGCGATTTCAACGTGCCCGTTCAGGGCGGTCAGCAGATGTATCAGGCTTTGAGAAGTTTGGGCGTCGAGACTCAACTCGTGATCTATCCAAACGAGTTTCACGGCATCTCGCGTCCGAGTTATGTGAAGGATCGGTATGAGCGTTATCTCGGTTGGTACGACAAGTACGTAAAGAAGGCGATGCCGATTAAGAACGTAACCGACACGGGTCAGTACCGGGAGCGGTAGCGACCGGAGTGGCACGGGCGTCCCGCCAGTGAATCACGCGCAAGATGCGCGTGCCCCATCCGCGCGGAGTGTCAGTACCGCGAGCGGTAGCGACCGGATCATTTGGCCCGCCTCGCTATCGCAACAGTTCCTGGGTCGGTAATGGTCTTCGGACAAATCCCGAGTGGTGAAGGTACCGGCCAAGTTGTATGTTGATCCGGTCGCTGCGCTCCCGGTTCTGACACAGCGCCGCGGCCAACTCGCTGTAGAATGCTTTGCAGCACACGCAACGCCTGACAGTTCAACTCACGACCCACTGAGAACTGACTATGGCCAGAAACAAAGCTTACCGAAAAGCTGAAAAGAAGATTGACGACGCGCTCAGGTCAGGTGCGACGGAACTTGATCTGAGCGTGGGCTTCAGCATTATTGAGTCTGAAAGACTCACCGAACTACCGGGGTCGCTGAGCCGGCTCACGGAGTTGCGGTTGCTGGATGTTTCCCGCAACCAACTGACGATGCTGCCCGAGTGGCTGGGCGAGCTCACGGAGTTGGAGTCGCTGGATGTTTCCTACAACCAACTGACGACGCTGCCCGAGTGGTTGGGGCAGCTCGCGCAGTTGGGGTCGCTGGATGTTTCCCGCAACCAACTAACGACGCTGCCTGAGTGGCTGGGCGAGCTCACGGAGTTGCGGTCGCTGAATGTTTCCAGCGACCAACTAACGACGCTGCCCGACTGGCTGGGTCAGCTCACGCAGTTGCAGTTGCTGAATGTTTCCGACAACCAACTGACAACGCTGCCCGAGTCTCTGGGTCAGCTCACGCAGTTGCAGTCACTTAGTGTTTGGGGCAACGCGTTAACGACGCTGCCCGACTCGCTAGGTAATCTCACGCAGTTGCGGTCACTGGATATTTCCTTCTACAGACTGGCGAAACTGCCTGAAGTTATTCGGCGGCTGGAACGACTCCAGTGGCTACTTGCTTACAGAGGCAACTTAAGTTCACTGCCTGATTGGATGGGTGAACTCCGAAACCTTGAAGGGATCGATGTTGCCGCGAATCACCTGTCCGATTTGCCTGCCTCGTTGAGCGGTCTCAATCTGACTCAGCTCATACTCGATGGCAATCCACTAAACCCAGAACTCGAAGCCGCCTATGAGCAAGGTCTCGACGCTGTCAAACGCTACCTGCGCGCCAAAGCCGCAGAGAACGTAGTTCTAAACGAAGCCAAACTTATCCTTATCGGCGAAGGCGAAGTCGGAAAGAGTTGCCTACTCGGCGCGTTGCGAGATGATGATTGGGTCGGTGACCGCGACACTACGCACGGCATTGAAATCAAGCCCGTGAAAGTAACCGACAAAGACTCGGGCACGGACATTACGCTCAACGGTTGGGATTTTGGCGGTCAGCGCGTCTACCGTCCGACGCACCAATTGTTTTTCAGCGCGCCGGCAGTTTATCTGGTGGTGTGGAAACCACGTGAAGGTCCGCAACAGGGCTTTGTAAAGGATTGGATCCAGTTGGTGAAGCATCGCGAGCCCGATGCGAAGATTCTCGTAGTCGCCACGCACGGCGGTCCAGGCGCTCGCCAACCGGACATCGACCGGCAAGAGATTTGGGATCTGTTCGGACGAGATCGCGTCGTCGACTTTTTCCATGTCGAGAGCAAGCCGCCGAAATACGATGAAAGGCTGGGCAAGTGGACCGGAGAAGGCAAACAGATCAAGGAACTGCGCGATGCGATCGCCCGAATTGCCGCCGGTCTTCCTGAAGTCGGCCGCACTGTGCCAAAGCGTTGGTACGACGTGCGCGAGGCTTTAGAGAAAACGGGAGAAGCTTACCTTCCGCTGGAACGCGTGTTAAAGATTTGTGACGAACACAAAATGGATAGCGACGAGACGAAGGACTTTGTGCGGATCTCGCACCGGCTCGGCCATCTGATTCACTACGAACATGACCCGGCTTTGAGAGAGGTAGTTGTGCTCAAACCCGATTGGCTGGCAACCGCCATCAGTTTCGTGCTCGACGATGAAGAGACACGATCGAGACATCACGGCTTGATAAAGTTTTCGCGTTTGGCTGAACTGTGGGGCGACAAGTCACGCCAGAAAGAGTTTCGCTACCCGTCGGCGGTGCACCCGATGTTCGTCAACCTGATGGAGCGGTTCGACCTTTCGTACCGGGTGGCGGGATCGCCGCTCGGTGGAAAGGCGGAAGAGACGAGCCTGATTGCGCAACTGGTTCCCGATCTTAGACCGGAGCCGGACATCTCGCGCGACTGGCGTGATGCAGGGCAGCCGGGCGATGAAGTGCGGCGGCAAATATGCCAAATCGTCGATACAAAAGGACAGTCGGCAAATGCGGAAGGGCTGTTCTTTCAACTCATCGTGCGCCTGCATCGTTTCTCACTGGGCCGCGCCAACTTCAAGGACAGCGTGCATTGGCAACGTGGTCTGATTCTGGACGACGACTACAACGGCCGGGCCTTTTTGGAACATTCCGGGAATGATGTGCTGATCACGGTCCGCGCGCCGTACCCTGAGAATTTTCTTTCGGTGCTCACGCACGAAGTGAAGTGGCTGGTCGAGAATTTTTGGGAAGGTTTGCGCTGCGATGTGATGGTGCCGTGCATCGAGCCTTGTGGCCGGAATAATCCGGGGACGGGATTGTTTGAAGTCGAGAAATTGATCGATAGCAAACGGCGGAGACGCCCGGAATATCCCTGCCAGGTTTGCAACGAATGGCAGAGCATCGATTCGCTGCTCCGCAACGCGCCCGCCGCGCGACCTGATCCGGTTGCAGCTTTGCTCGAGAATTTCGAATCGATGAAGCACGAGCTAGCGATCATTCGCCCGTTGCTCACGGCGCAGCATGGCGAGGTGATGCGGCGTTTCGATAAGAACGAAGCGCGCATTCTCAGCCAGGTGGATGATGCGTTTACCGGCTTGATGCGGGCGTTCACCGATGAAGCTAAAGAAGGACCACGACTGTTCAGCTTGCAGCCGGTCGAGCGTTCAGCGTTCAACCCGCAAGGTTGGGCTAAGAAGAAGTTTCGCGTCACGCTCTGGTGTGAACATACGCGCTTGCCGCTGCCCCTCTTGAACGGCCATGAAAAAGAAGGCGTTTATGAGTTCGACGTGACGCGCGAGTGGTTCGTGAAAGCGGCACCGTTCCTCAAAGTGCTTGCGGGCACTTTGAGCTTGATGCTGCCGGTGGCTGCTTCCACGACGAAGCTGGTGCTTGATGAAACGGTCTACAAAACAATCGAGAATCAGCTCGACTTCGGTAAAGATTGCGCCGAAGCGATGTTAACGGTGTCTGAGAAGACCGCCGATTGGTTTGCGGAAACTCATGGACTGCAAAGTGAATACACCCGCGGCACCCGCGCCCACGGTGGGGTTTTGCGCGACTTTCAGACGTGGCTGAAGAAGGAAGATCCGAGCTTCGGCGATTTGCGCCGGGTGCTGAACAAGCGCCAGGAGTTTCTCTGGGTGCATCGAGATTTTGAAAAAGAATACTAAGCAGTAGTCCTTAGCCGAGTTGTTTGAAACACAGTAACGCAGGTTGTCTAACCTGCGCTTCGACAAAGACCGGCCGCGGGTTAGACAACCTGCGGTGCATCTCTCCTACACCCCAAGGAGATGAAACATGCCAACATACCATCATGTTCCTCGAGAGTCTCATCAATCAGTCAATCCTGACGTGCAAAACCAACGTCTCCTCGTTGCCTTGGTTCTGCTGGCGGGACTGGCCATAGTTTTAGTCTGGCCGGTTCTTTTTCCGGGTGGCTCCGCAAACCAGGCTGCGCGCGGCGCATCTGAGCCGGCGGCTTCGTCCAGTCCCAGCATTGAGGCATGTCTGGAGAACGTCGCCTGGCCGAGCCAGTTCGAGATTCCTTTCACGGCCCACTTCCAAAAAGGCACCCGCTACGGAACCTGGCGCGGCAACTTGCTTCAGTATCAGTATCTCGATCAAGACGGCGTGGTGACCGCAAATTTCCGATCGTATTTTCGGAAGTGCACCAATCTGCCGTTCGTGCCGCTCTCCTTTTTTGGCAAGCCCTGCGAATACTTTTTCTCGCGAGATCCGAGCCGGAACAACGAATGGCAGGCATGGGTTTACTCGACAAAGCGGAAAAAATATTTTCGGCTGGCTTCGAATCTCGGGCCAATGGTCCCGGACTTTGTCGCGCGTTACCAGGCTTTGCGTCCCGCCGGTTGTTCCAGCAGGCCTATGTTTCGAACGCCGCTGCCGGTGAGAAACCCACCCGGAGGCGAACCGGTGGAGTGGTTTCTGACACAAGGGAGCGCCCAGGTTAAAACTTCTCCGAAGGTGGAAGGGTATTACGCGGCGATGGCGACGGCGACGCCGGTCAGCGATGGCAGTCCTGACAACAAAAGCTACAAGCCGCCTTACGCTTTTGCGGGTGAACCGCCGGGGGCCGGCTTTCTCATCGGGCATCCGCAACACGTGTACGGCGAAATTATTTATGACTGGAGGCGATTTGTGATCAAGACAGGTTTCCCGCCCGATACTTTTACGCCGCCGTCGGACGGCTATACCGAAATCAAAGGCATCAAGGCGCCGCCACCACCGGCGCCGTCACCATCGCCGGGCGCGTCGCCAGAGCCAACACCCAAGCACCCAAACTGCGTCATATGTCACATGTCGAATCTGAGCGATGGCCAGACCTTCTACATCGAAAGGCGGCGAGTGATCGGAGCCGCGGTTATTGATGAGAAGAAGAAACGTTGAGCGATTTTGGAGTGCGGCGACTCGTCGCCGCTTTGTCGGTTAGGACCGAAGCGAGTAGAAAGTAACGTGCAATTCTCAGTCGAAGGCGAAGACTAGATTCTGGTAGGATTCAATGCGAGCCTGTTTCATAACGATTGGTCGGGCACGCTTGAGTACCGGTTCCGAACTCCGCAAGCTCCGGCATTTCTGAAAGCTTTGGTAATGTCCTAAATTCTCTGCGTCACCTTTGCGTTCTCTGCGCCTCTGCGGTTAGTGTTTCCAAGCGGTGTTCACCGCTGAGACGCAGAGGTCGCAGAGATTTATGCGGAGAAAAACTGAATTGAGTAAGCACATGAGATTTCGCCCTGCTTTTTTTATCGTCCTGTTCCTCTCGATAGGGTTTAGCGTCGCCGAATCCCAGACTGTTTCGCTGGCGGGTGACTGGATTGGCGAATCGATTTGCTTTGGAGATAACCCCAGCTGTCACGACGAGAAAGTCGTCTACCACATTTCAGTCGATCCAGCTGACTCGACGAAGGTGAAGATCGCGGCAGACAAAATCGTCGACGGCAAGCCGGAGTTCATGGGCGACATCCTTTTGAAATACGATGCCGCGAAGCAGACACTGACCGGCGATCTCCAGAGCCCTCGCTATCGCGGAGTATGGGAGTTCACGGTCAAGGGAAACACGCTCGAAGGTGGTTTAGTAATTCTTCCCGACAAAAAGATCGGCAGACGGATCCGAGTTACCAAAAAGGACGCAGCTCAGAAAGATTCGATAATGACAAATCACGCCACCGGAACCTTCGAAGTAAAAATGACACCGCAGGATGACAAGTCTGACGACAAGACGATGGGTCGCATGACGGTCGCTAAGCAATGGCAGGGCGACCTGGAAGGTGCCAGTAAAGGGCAGATGCTGAGTGGTGGTGATGTCAGCACCGGCTCGGCCGGTTATGTCGCAATCGAAAAATTCAGCGGCACGTTGAAGGGACGCAAAGGAACCTTTATCTTGCAGCACAGCGGCACGATGACCAAAGGTGTGGGGCAACTGACGGTAACAGTTGTGCCGGATTCGGGAACGGACGAACTCGCCGGCATCAGCGGCAAGCTCAGCATCAAGATCGAAAGTGGAAAGCACTTCTACGATTTTGAGTACAGTCTTAAATAGCTTGATAACAATGAACCGTACCGCCTCGACATTGCCGTTGGTTCTGATCGCAGTTCTGTTTGCGTCCTGTCAGAAGCAGAATATTGAAACGAAGTCTGCCACTCCTGTTCCCCAACCCTCGTCGCTCGCCGGACCACCCGGATTTCCGATGCCGGTTCTGAACAAGCCTTACCCGGGCACCGGTGTGGTTGGGACGATCAATCGCAAGGAAGGCTGGATCGAAATCAACCACGAAGAAATCAAGGATTTGATGCCGGCCATGCAGATGGAATTCAACGTCAAGGACAAGACGCTGCTGGATAAGGTGAAGACCGGCGACCGCGTCGATTTCACGATCGTGGAAACTGAGAAGGGCGAATACCTCACGGAGATTAAGAAAACCTCTCAGTGATAACTCTTTATTGGGCTCCGCCCCGTGATGCGCGGCAAGTCTTCGACTTGCCGAAAGACGCCTGTTAGAGTTCAGGTCTATGACCCCGGGTCGGAGACCCTAAGAAAAATAAACGACACCTGACGGCAAGTCGGAGACTTGCCGCGCATCAGCGTGGCAGAGCCATAGCCTAAGTGACCTTCGTCTGTTTGGGACTGCACTCAAGTCGTTGACGTGAAATGAGAGGAAACCAGATCGTTAAGCCGAGGCGTTACCAGCCCAGTTTTTTTTCTGCCTGATTCAGATATTTCTGCGCCTGGCGCCAGTGAATGGCGACTGTGTAGGGAATGGTCGCGAGGTAGGTCGTGTCAGCCAGCGAACGATTGGGTTCCGAGGTCAACGCGGAAGCGGGAACAATTCTGGGTTGGTCGATCTGTCGCCACCAGAAAACTCCGTCGCGATAAGAATCAAACGCGTTGGTGATTTCAGTCCTGAACTTACCGGCGGGTATCTCTTGCAGCAACGAACCAAGTTCGTCGTTCACTTTCGCCAAATCAGTCTCGAATGTTTGCAGCGTTACGCGGGCAAGACGGCCATCTGCCTCGAACTGGCCCAACGAACGATAGACCATCACATTGGTTTCCAGCCGCTTCAAAGCAGCGACGGCTCGCACCTCGGTTCGGGTGTTATCGAAGTCTGGGCGTTGGTTTATGCGCGCCAGAGATTGCGCCGGCGCCGTCGTCGCAGCAAACGCTCCGAGGAGGAACAGTTGGACCAGCAAAACGCTCGACATGAGGGTGGTCCGTTGGTTATGAGGGGCTTTCAAAGTCTGTTTTGGCAATACCTTTGAGTTTGGGCTATGAGCTTTGAGTCTTTTTGCCGTGGCGATTGAGGGCGTATTTGGAAAGCAGCCACACGTATACCGCCACCTTCAGCAGTCAGGTGAAAAAGACAGAACCTACGAACACCGTTGCAAGGTTTAGGAAACTCGCAATATGATGCGCCTTCCGAAAGCCTTAACCGAAAAGAGGTCTAAAAGAAATGAACCGCCCAACGGAATCTGAATACGCACCGGACTATCAGGGTTATGTCAACCAGGTGAGCGAGAATGAGATTCTCCCGGTGCTGCGCTCACAGATGGACGATCTGGATGTCCTGCTCGACCGCGTCGCTCCTGAAAAAGAGACGTACCGTTACGCCGAAGGCAAATGGAGTATTCGCGAAATCGTGGGACACCTGATTGACGGCGAGCGGGTGTTCGGCTATCGCGCCTTTTGCATTGGGCGCGGTGAAAAGCAGAACCTGCCCGGATTTGATCAGGATGATTACATGCTGACGGCGCCGTATGATCACATCGATCTGGAAAACCTTCTAAGTGAACTGCGCCTGATCCGTCTGGGGAACATTGCGATGTTTCGCACCTTCGATGAAGAATCCTGGAGTCGCGTAGGCACTGCCAACGGGAACGAGATCACGACGCGGGCGCTGGCATTCATCATGGCCGGGCACCTTCGTCATCACATGAATGTGCTGCGCGAACGATATCTGTCGAGTTGAGATAACAAAGAATTGTCAGCCGCGGATGAACGCTGATAGTCGCGGATAAAGGCAACTTTCAAAATGCTTTTCCATTCAGATCAAAATAAATCCGCGTTAATCCGCGGCTTATTTTCTGCTTCCATTTCATTGTTGTCTGTGGCAGCAACCCTGGTGCTGTCGGTTCAGACGGCGCGTTCGCAGACTTCAGTTCGCGATTATCGTCGCGCACACGAGCGACAAATCCTCGATGAATTTACGCGGCTGCTGGCGATTCCCAACATTGCTTCTGACGCTGCGAACATCCGTCGCAACTCTCAATTCATTTTAGACATGATGCAACGGCGCGGGCTGAATCCGCGGCTGTTGGAAGCGAAATCGAAAGAGACGCCGCCCGCGGTTTATGGAGAATGGAAAGTTGCGGGCGCGACCCGCTCGATCATTCTGTACGCGCATTACGATGGCCAGCCGGTTGATCCGAAGCAATGGACTGCGTCGCCGCCGTTTCAACCGACCTGGCGCAGCGCCGCGATGGAATCAGGCGGGCTAATTGTTTCTCTCCCGGCGACGGGTGAGGTTAATTCTGAGTGGCGGATTTATGCGCGCGGGGCGTCAGATGATAAGGCGGGTGTGATGGGGATTCTCACCGCGTTCGACGCGCTCAGAGCCCAGAAACTCACGCCGACAGTCAATCTCAAATTCTTATTTGAAGGTGAAGAAGAAGCCGGGTCAGTGCATCTGGGAGAAATCATCGATTCAAATAAAGAGCTACTGCAGTCTGATGCGTGGATCATTTGTGATGGACCAGTGCACCAATCAGGGCGTAAGCAGGTGGTGTTTGGCGTCCGCGGCGATCAGAACGTGGACGTGACGGTCTATGGCGCGAAGCGGCCCTTGCACAGTGGGCATTACGGAAACTGGGCACCGAACCCGGCGATGACCCTGGCGCGACTCCTGGCTTCGATGAAGGATGACAGCGGACGCGTGACGATCGCCGGCTGGTACGATGGGGTTACGCCTTTGGGTGATGCCGAGCGCCGTGCGATTGCCGAGGCGCCTGCTTATGACGATGAGTTGCGGGCCCAGCTCGGATTGGCGCGCACTGAGGGCAACGGCAAGCTCCTGATGGAGTTGATTAATCAGCCGTCGCTGAATATCAATGGCATCAGCAGCGGTGACGTCGGCACTCTGGCCCGCAACGTAATTCCAACTACGGCTTCAGTCGTGCTCGACTTGCGACTGGTGAAAGGAAATGATTATCAGCGTCAGGTCGAGCACTTGATCGAGCATATTCGCAAGCAGGGTTTCTTTGTCACGGATCGAGATCCTACTGAAGCAGAGAGAAAACAAAATGCTTTGATCGCAAAAGTTACCAGTCGCAAGGGCGGCTACAACGCCGAACGTACGCGGATGGATCTGCCGATTTCAATTGCCGTTATCAATGCCGTGCAATCAACGTCAAAGGATCCGATCGTGAAGTTGCCGACGGCCGGAGGCAGTCTGCCGCTTTCAATTATCACCGAGCGCCTCACGACCGTGACCATAACGGTGCCGATTGTGAATTACGACAATAACCAGCACGCTGAAAACGAGAACCTGCGACTGCAAAATCTCTGGGACGGGATCGAGACGCTGGCCGCGGTAATGTTGTTGAAGCTGAATTAGTTTTGGAGTGCGGCGGCTTGACGCCGCTTTTCGTTGTGCGGCAAAACGGTGCGCGAGTAACAGAGCGCCGACAAGTCGGCGCACTCCATAAAAGATCAAACGAGGAGAGCGGGTCATGCATCCAGCCAAATCTATTTCGGTTTCTAATCTGCGCCAATCCGCGTTTATCTGCGGTTGCTTTCTGGTTTTATTAACCTGCGCGGCGCCGGTGTGCGCGCAAAACGGCGGCAAAGCCGAGCCGCTCAAGATTGAATTCAAACGAGGCGCCAACAGCACGACGATCAACGGCGTGGTCCACGGTGATGAAGAAGCCGAGTACACACTCACTGCCAGGCAAGGTCAGCAGTTAACGATCAAGCTGACTTCGACGCCGGTGAAGTCTTCTGTCTTTCAGCTGATCGGCCCGGACAACGACACGCTGGGACTGGAATTCGACGCGAACTTCGACTACTCCGGAATCTTGCCGAAGACGGGCGACTACTTCATCAGCGTGAAGCGGCCGACCACGGCGAAGGGCACATCGCGATATAAGATGACGATAACTGTTCGTTAACGAGGTCGGTACCGTCTGCGTAAGCAGATGGGTTAATCAGGCGAGTAAAGTGATTCTTGATCCCAGCCGCTCACGCGGCTGGTACTGACTTCAACACCGAGGTTGAATCATGCGAAAAATCATCGTCTACATTGCCACCAGCGCCGACGGATTCATTGCGCGCAAGGACGGCGCGATCGATTGGTTGGATCGTCCCGAGACCGCCGGCGATTACGGGATGATGAAATTCTTCAAATCGATCGATACGATTCTTTGGGGACGCAAGACGTACGACATGCTTCTGAAGTTTCAGAAAGAAGGTAAAGCCGCGCCGGACATGTACGGCCCCATAAAGAGCTACGCCTTTTCCCGGAAGCCGCCGAAGAAAGTCCTCGCCGGCTTTGAGTTCGTTACCGAGCCTATCAACAAATTTGCCAGACGCCTGCGCACTCAGAAAGGTAAAGATATCTGGATGATGGGCGGCGGCGGCATCATTGCCTCATTTCTGGATGCCGGCGCGATCGACGAGTTCATCATTCACGTCATGCCGACATTCATCGGCGAAGGCATTCCTTTGATCGGGCCAGGTCGGCGCACGGTGCCTTTGAAACTGCTGTCGACGAAGAAGTTTTCGGATGGAGTCTTGAGATTGCATTACCAGGTTGAGCGGCAGGCCGCTAAGAAAAGAACCGGCAAGAAGGGACATGATTGACAGGATTTAAAAGATTCAGTCAGGTCAGCGACCCGCAAGAAGTGATTGCCGTAGGTTCATCTGGAAGATCTGGCCCGGCGTATTCGCCCCGTAGGGACGAAATGTTCATAGAACCGTTCCGCCAATCTACCTTCCGAGCCCGTTTACGGGCGACATGAACATTGCGCTCCTAAAGGAGTCTCGAAGAATAGATCTGCACATGTACCATAAACATTCTGCCGCTATGCGGCTTACCGAACCTACGTTCCGCCGAGTATTCCTCATAACCTTGATCTTAGTATTGATGGCTGCCGCCTCGACTGCCCAGGAACAATCTCGTCCGACCTATGAGGTGTACGCTCTGAGTTACGGAACCTATCCGAACTTTCCAGTGTCGGCGTTGCTGGCCGGCGCTGACAAAGACCGGAAGATCGACTTGCAGATGATGGTCTGGTTGTTGCGAGGTCCCGGCGGAAAAAACATCCTGGTCGACACCGGCTGTTATCACGAGAACGTGGTGAAGGGTAAAGGCATTCAGAATCTCATCAAAGCCTCTGAGGCCATCGCGAAGCTGGGACTCTCAGCAGCTGACATAACGGATGTCGTGATTACGCACATGCATTGGGACCACGCCGACGGCATGGACTTATTTCCCAAAGCGAAGATTTGGATTCAGAAAGAGGAGTACGCGTACTACACCGGCGCCGCCTGGCAGGCCGGAGGCAAGCACGGCGGCATTGAACCGGAAGATGTGCTGACGATCGTGAAACTGAATACGCAGAATCAGGTGAACCTGGTGGATGGTGACGACCGGGAGATTATCGACGGCATCCGGGTCTACACCGGCGGACGACACACGTTTGCGTCGCAGTATGTAGGCGTTCGCACTGCGGGCGGAACCGCGATCATCGCTTCAGACAACATGTATCTGTACGAGAACCTGGAAAAGCATGTACCGATCGCGCAGACGTTCGACGCTGAATCAAATTTGAAAGCTCAGGACCGCATGAAGCAAATTGCCTCAAGACCTGACCTGATCATTCCGGGACACGATCCTTTGGTGTTTGTGAAGTTTCCCAAGCCCGGACACGGCGTCGCGCGGATTCAGTAGTCAGAAGCCCGACCGTCAGGGAGGGCCGCAAGTCAGTACCGGGAGCGGTAGCGACCGGGTAACGATTATGAAGGGAACCCATCGGTGACCCGGTCGCTACAGCTCCCGGTACTGACTTCATAGCTTCACTGACGCTCGGGCTTCTGACATCAAGCCGCAGCGGTTTTCAATTTCTTCGGCGGCTTTTTGTTTGCAGCCTTCTCATCCGGCGGCGGATCTTCTTCCTTTGTCAGGCGATTGATCATCATCTGCTGCAGGAAGCCGACGATGTTTCCGACTAACCAATAGAGCAACAGTCCGGAAGGCGCGCTCCACAAAATGTAAAGCATGAAGAGCGGCATACCGATGGCCATCATCTTGCGCTGAAGCGGATCAGCCGAAGGCTGTGGCGTTAATAGTTGCAGCACCACCATCGATCCGGTGAAGAGGATTGGCAGCAGTCTGAGGAAGTAGAGAAAATAAGGCTCCGGGCTCGATAAATCGGGAATCCAAAGAAACGATGCCTGGCGAAAGTCGATCGAGATCGTGATGGCCGTATAAAGCGCAAAAAGAAACGGCATCTGAATCAGCAAAGGCAGACATCCGCCGAGCGGATTCGCTTCCTTCATCAGGCGGAGTTGCTCCATCTGCAACTCTTTCATCCTCGGATCGCTCTGCTTCATTGACTTCAATTTCTCTTGCAGCTCTTTCATGCGCGGCGCGTACTTTTGCGCCTTCTTCATCTTGCGCGATGACTGCCACTTGAGCGGGAAGAAGAGCGAGTAAATGAAAATCGTGAAGACAATGATCGCGATGCCGTAACTACCGGTGATTCCCTGCAGTTTATCGATGGACCACAGAATCGGCCGGGCCAGAAATCGGCGCATAGTGCCGAGAAATCCGTAGTTAATGACATCGCCCAGATCGACAGCAGCTCCGCCGATTTGCTTCACCTCGTCGCTGGCAGATGCCAGCAACCGGTGATCTTTTGGCCCGACATAGACGAGTGTTTTCGCGCCGTCGGCCGGCACGGGCACCACCGCACTCGTCAGAAACCTCTGTTCCGCCTTGCCATTGCTCTTGTGTTCATACGCTACCGTGCGGTACTCAAGCCCGGTGGTCGGACGCGTCGGCACAGCCACCATTGAGAAATAGGTGTCGTCAACACCGGCCCATTGAACCGGGCCGTCGATCGACTCGCGGTCGGCGGGTTTGGGTACCGGCGCCTTCAATCCCAGCCATTCAAACAGGGACGCGAACACGCCGCTGTTGCGCTTTTCAGCGTGAACCTCCAGCGAATTGATGCGGTGCACTTCCCCGTTCACCATGGTGATGCCTTCGGGAGCGTATGAATAAAACGAGAAGTGCTCGATGCTCTGATCGCCGATGCTGGGCCCAATCGCCACTTTTGCGTCAGTCATCGGCTGATTATTGCGTGTAAGTTTCAACTCGAGTTGGGACACGTACTTGTCGGCAAAGAACGTGAACCGCTTGGTGACGTCGAGGCCCGTAGCGTCATCGTGGACTACGAAATCGATTTGCTTCGACCCGCTGGGCACGCTGACGGTCTCGTCGCCCGTTTCCGCATTCGGACCAAACGTCCGGTAGTTTCGACCGCTCAGGACGCCGTCGAGTGCGGCATCACCGGTTGCCAGCTGAAAAGGATGGAGGAATTGATCGGGTGAAACTCCGGCAGGCAATGTCGGAATCAGCTCGAGCGGATGCGGGTTGTTTTTGGTCGAAGACGCTCCATAAACATCCTTCAGAGTTCCGTCAGGCTTCCTGACCTTTCGCAGAATCCAACTGGTCGCTATGGCGCCACGCGTATCGAAGGTCACTTCATACAAGGGAGTCACAATGCGCAACTTTCGTTGCTGGATGTTATCCGGAGTCGGTGACGGACCAGCGGCAGCCTGGGCCGGCGTGGGCGTGACGGTGGCCGCGGCCTGCGCCGATGGCGAGGCTGAAGCCGACGGCGACGCTACCCGCTGAACGTTAGCGTTGGCATTAGCGTCGGGTTGAGGTGGCTTGGGCGGCGGAAAAAAAATATTCCAAAGGATAAGGACGGCCGCCGAAGCGACCAAAGCAATGAGAAATCGATGCTGCTGTTTCATTAAAGAGAATGTCCGACAAACTTTTTAGTTTGTCGCTACTTACCTTCGACATCAAAACGACAAACTAAAGTTTGTCGGACAAAATCATTTCACCGGGTCGTAACCGCCGGCGCAAAACGGCTGGCAGCGCAAAAGACGCCAGACAGCCATGCCTGTTCCGCGGACAGCTCCATGGCGTTCAATTGCCTCGCGCGCATATTCGGAGCAGGTTGGAACAAAACGGCAGGACGGCGGCAACCACGGCGAGATTACTGCTTTGTAAAACTTCAGAAGCGAAATCAAAATAAAACGCATCGCTTAATGTGGCACAGACTTCAGTCTGTGAGTTGCCCCGCGCTTAAGGTGGCGCAGAGTAAAGTCTGTGCCACTCTTTTCAGCCGCGCTCGTCCCGCGCCACCTGCTCAACAATCCTACGAAACTCACGAAAGCGAAGTTCTTCGTTCGAACTGAGCAAAGATCTTTTGGCGTTGATGACCCAGTCGTATTGCTGCCCGAGCGCGTCCAACTCACTCCGGCTGCGTCGAAAAACTTCCCGCAACAAACGCCGTGCGCGGTTGCGATCGACCGACTTTCCTATCGCTTTCGTCGAGGCCGTCACACCCAGGCGGTGCACCGGTAAATCGTTCTTGCGTAAAAAAGCGGCCATCAAACGGCCGTCATAACGTTGCCCGAGGGCATAAATTTTTTGAAACTCAGCGCGCGCGCTCAGACGACTTTGCTTTGGCAAGGTCTGGCGCGCTACGGGCGGCGTCAGGTTCGAACTCAAAACAAAGTCTCTTAATAATGCGACGGAGTCAGGCGCTTGCGGCCTTTGGCGCGGCGCCGTTTGAGCACGAGGCGGCCATTTTTGGTGGCCATCCGCGCGCGAAATCCGTGCGTCTTGGCGCGACGACGATTGTTGGGTTGAAAGGTTCGCTTCGGCATAGATAACAAATCTCCAGTTCAGGGAAAACACCTAGCCTAACGGCATCAATAAGATGATGTCAAGGAACGCCACGGGCTGCTTGACGCGTTGCAAAATCGCATGTTAGCCTTCAAGGCTTTTCGGTACAACTCTGGGTTACTGTATAACTGAAGACGCCACCCGTCAGTCTCAGTAAAGGCCGAAACTTCAGATTAGCGGTTCGCGGTCTGAAATCAATCCCAGCTAAAGCAACTTTATGCCTTTGGTGCTCGGCTTTGCCGAAAACTCAATTCAACTTGTGCCGGATGGCACACTGATCCTGCACGTCATCATCATTTTGGTGATGGTCTATGTGCTCAACGCCACGCTTTTCAAGCCCATCAATAAGATTCTGGAGTCACGCGAAAAACGAACCCGTGGACGTTTGAGCGAAGCCCAGGAGGTCATGAGAGGCGTAAAGGATAAGCTGGCTGAGTATGAAGGCTCGCTGCGACAGGCACGCAGCCAGGCTTATGCGCTGGCCGAAAATCAACGGGCGGAAGCAATGATGGAGCGGCAGCGCAGAATAAATGAAATGCGTGATGAGTTGGCCCAGTCGATCGCCACCGAGAAGGAGGCTATCCAGGAGCAAGTTACTCAGGCGCGCGCTTCGCTGGAAGTTGAATCACGCCTGATCGCCCGCGAAATCAGCAGCCGCGTGCTAAACCGCTCCGTGAGTGATTCGGGAATTAATTGAAGATCGTGATGACAGTCGTCGCATCTATGTTCAGTCTCCTGGAGCCCGCGGGTGGGGGGTGGTGGCATCGCCTTGCTCCGTACCTTGATTATCCGGGTTTCGAGGTTTGGAAGTTCTTCAATCTCGCCGTTTTTGTGTCGCTCATGCTCTTCATTCTGTTTCGCAAGGCAAACCTTGGCCTGGCGTTCAGCACGCGACGGGAAAGCATCAAGAACGAACTCGAGAAAGCGCGTCAGGAGCGGGATGCGGCGCTGGCAAAGCTGAAAGAAGTGGAAGAGCGCCTGGAGGGGCTGAGCAATCAAATCTCTTCGATCAACGAAAATACCAAACGTGAAGCCGCGGCCGAACGCGAGCGGATCGCGAAATCAACGGAAGAGGAAATTGCGAAGCTGACCACGCAGGGCCAACGAGATATCGAAAACGCCGCCAGAACTGCAAAGAAAGAGCTGCAACGGTTTACCGCTGAGCAAAGCGTGCGATTGGCTGAAGAGATACTCAAACGCGAAATTCGTCCTGAAGACGATGCTCGCCTGATTGCCCGCAACATCGAAGAAATGGGGGCCACGGGATGAGTTCGCAAACGGTGGCGCGCCGCTATGCATCGGCGTTGGCGGATGTCGTGCTTCAGCGTGGAGAAGCGCGTGAGGTCCAGCAGGAATTGGTCGCCTGGGCCGATATGATGCAATCCAATGCAAATCTTCGCGAGGTTTTCGCTAACCCCACGATTGCTCTGGATCAAAAGCGGCGCGTCTTGAATCGGCTGGTCGAAATTGCCAGACCACGACCGACCACTGTCAACTTTCTGAAATTACTCTTGCAGAATCAAAGGCTCCCGGAGCTCGATCAGATTATTAGAAGGTTCGCGGCCGTGCTGGACGAGCGCGCAGGCATGATCGCGGCCCAGGTGACGACGGCGGGGCCGGTTGCGCCTGAGACCCGGCAGACTTTGCAGACGACGCTGCGCAACCTGACCGGAAAGACCGTTCGCATCGAATTTGCTACCGATCCCGGCATGATCGGCGGGCTGGTGACTCGTATCGGTTCGACCATCTATGACGGTTCAGTGCGGAACCATTTGGAGCAGATTAAGGAAAAGATGGCGGGATAAACCGTCAGTAGTTAGTCGTCCGTTGTCAGTTGTTTCTCTGACTCCGAGACAACTGACAACTGACAACTTAACGACGGACAGCTTTTATGGAACCAATCAAAGCAAACGAAATTAACGAAATCATCCGGCAGCAGATTGAGAACTTTGAAACGGGTGTGACCGTCGCCGAAGTCGGTACCGTGATCAAGGTCGGCGACGGCATCGCCGAAGTTCATGGTCTGGAAAAGGTGATGGCCAGCGAACTGCTCGAGTTCCCGCATGATGTGCGCGGGCTCGCGCTCAACCTCGAAGAAGACAAGGTCGGCGTCGTGCTGTTCGGCGATTTCCAAAAGATCAAAGAAGGTGACCTCGTCAAACGCACCGGTCGCATCATGCAGGTCCCGGTGGGCCAGGCGCTGGTCGGTCGTGTGGTCGACGCGCTGGGTAATCCGATCGACGATCGCGGTCCAATCCTTACCGACGAATATAACCCGGTTGAGAAAATGGCTCCCGGTGTGGTTGATCGCCAGCCGGTACGAGAAGCGTTGCAAACGGGACTGAAAGCAATCGATTCGATGGTGCCGATTGGCCGCGGACAACGTGAACTGATCATCGGCGATCGCCAAACCGGCAAGACCGCAGTGGCCGTCGATGCCATCATCAACCAGCGTGGCAAGGACGTGATTTGTATCTATGTCGCGATCGGCCAGAAGGCGTCGACCGTGGCGCAGGTCGTGAAGACGCTCACGGATTTCGGGGCGATGGACTACACGATCGTCGTCAAAGCGACGGCCTCCGATCCGGCCGCGATGCAATACATCGCGCCCTACTCAGGCGCCGCCATGGGCGAATACTTCCGCGATCGCGGACAGCATGCTTTGACGATCTACGATGATCTTTCAAAGCAGGCAGCGGCCTATCGCGAGATTTCCCTGCTGCTGAGAAGACCGCCGGGCCGGGAAGCGTATCCGGGCGACGTTTTCTATCTGCACTCGCGCCTGCTTGAGCGCGCCGCAAAACTTTCTGACGCCACGGGTGGCGGTTCGCTCACGAGTCTGCCGATCATCGAGACGCAGGCGGGCGACATTTCCGCTTACATTCCGACTAACGTAATTTCGATCACCGACGGACAAATATTTCTCCAGGGCGATCTGTTCAACTCCGGCATCCGCCCGGCGATTGACGTTGGCAACTCAGTTTCACGTGTCGGGGGCGCCGCGCAGATCAAGGCGATGAAGCAAGTGGCCGGTGGTCTGCGTCTTTCGCTGGCCCAGTTTCGCTCGCTCGCGGCGTTTGCTCAGTTCGGATCGGATCTGGACAAAGCCACGCTGGCAGAACTGGCGCGCGGCCAGAGACTGACTGAGATTCTGAAACAACCGCAGTATAAGCCGATGGATGTCGAGAAACAGGTGCTGCTCATCTGGGCCGCGACCAACGGGTTCGCCGACGACGTGCCCGTCGATCAGGTCGGAAAGTTTGAAACTGAGTTGCTGCGATTTGTCGAGAATTCACGCCCCGGCCTCCTGCAAAGTCTGCGCGAGAAGAAAGCGGTAACCGACGAGATTAAGAACGATCTGGAACAGACCTTGAAGGACTTTAAGGAAGTTTGGGCTGAAAAGTCCGAAGCTGTAGCAGCCTAAGTGGCACAGACTTTAGTCTGTGTAACTGGCGAACATAATCACAGACTGAAGTCTGTGCCACTCTAATGGCCAATCTCTTAGACATTCGCCGGCGCATTAAGTCGGTCAAAAACACAGAGCAGGTCACTAAGGCCATGAAGATGGTCTCGGCGGCGAAGTTGCGTCGCGCGCAGGAGCGCGTCGTTAATGCGCGTCCATTTGCCGACAAAATGCGTGAGCTGCTGAGTCACCTGGCATCACAAACGGCGGAAGATTTTCATCATCCGCTGCTGGACGCGCGCGGGGACCAGCGTTATCGCGTGTTTCTGATCACCTCGGACAAAGGACTGTGCGGTGGATTCAATGCCAATTTGATCAAGGCCGCGCAGGTTTTTCTCAAGCAGCATGCCGACAAAGAGATCGAGTTGGTCACGATCGGTCGTAAAGGCCGCGATTTCTTTCGCCGTCAGCGCGAGTTGGCAGGCGAGTTCATCGGTTTGACCGGTAAAGGCAGTGTCGAGTTCGCCGAAGCGGTGCACCTGGCGCGCGAACGTTTGATTCAACACTTTACCGAAGATGAAGGGCTGGACAAAGTCTTTGTTATCTTCAGCGAGTTCAAGTCCGTGCTGACCCAACGCGTCGTGGTTGAGCAGTTGCTTCCCATTGCCCAGGAAATCAGACCCGACGACGAAGCTAATACCGCCGCCAGAGATTACATCTTCGAACAACCACCGGCTGAGATCTTCGGACGCTTACTGCCTCGCTTGATTGAAGTGCAGATTTACCGCGCTTTGCTTGAATCAATCGCCTCAGAGCAAGGCGCGCGCATGACCGCTATGGAAGCGGCCACCAAGAACGCCGGCGAATTAATCTCGACGCTAACGCTGAATATGAACCGTGTCCGCCAGGCCGCGATCACGCGTGAGATTATCGAAATCGTTTCCGGCGCGGCAGCCTTGTAGCCTACCTGCGATTTATTGACAGGATTAACAAGATGGCCAGGATTTACAGAGGGAGATTTGTAAATGCCTGGACAATCTTGTTAATCCTGTAATCCTGTCTATTCCACCAATAGTTGGCTAGGGGGCATTACCGCCGCGCGCAGCTCTGCGCCCGCGCATCTCGGTCCGCATCTGCTGAAATTTCTGCCACTGATCCGGCGTCAGCACTTGTTGCAGACGCTGATCGGCTTGCTGGCGAATGTCTTTGACGCGCGGCTCTGACTCTTTGCGCAGGTTTTGCAATTGCTGTCGAGTATCGCCAAAGATTTGCTGGACCTTCGTTTTCTGATCCGCATTCAGTTGTAATGCCGTGGCCATCTGGTCAAAACGATTTGAAGGGCGATTGCGGACCCAGCGATAGGCGTTAAGCGCGAGGATGCCCGCCGCAAAACCAAGGACGAAAATTACGATGGCGAAACCGCGTACCTGCCATTTATTTCTCGTGATGTCGGTCATAAATCACCTGCCCTCGTCGTCGTCCGAGTAGATCGCGCTCAGCACCTGATCGTCCGTTACCTGGTCGTTGTCGCTTTGATCGAGCACTACCGACTCGGCTGAGTAGGGAACCAGCGCCGCAGTCGGTTGATTTATTGTTTCTGATGAAGGCGCGACGAAAGCCAGCACTGCCAGCGCCGCAGTCGTCGCAGCCATCGTGGTTACGAGGGCGCCGGTCGAATTCCATAAGCGGCGCAGCGCCGAAACGTTTGTCTCTCGTCGCTCGCGCCAGGCGGCCATGACTCGCGTTTGAAAGAAAGGATTCGCGTCGAGCGACTTCTGTGCAGCTTCGTCAGCGCGCTCTTTGATCAGCAACGCCGAAATTTGCGCAGCATCGTAAGCCCTGCTACAGGAGGCGCAGCTGGCGACGTGCGCCCGCATCGTTGCCAACTCGGTTTCGCTAAGACTCGCAAACGGCTTACTGTCGAGAATCTCGGTAATGTGATTGTCTCTCATGACTTTTTCCTTGTGGCACAGACTTTAGTCTGTGAACTTTCTTGAAGGCATCACAGACTGAAGTCTGTGCCACTTGCTTCCCGTTTTCTGCCAAGCAGTTTCTCCAACGCTTGGCGAGCTTTCTTACGCGCCCGGAACGCCCGCACTTTTACTTTCGATTCTGACCATCCAGTCATCTCTGCGACATCGCTCACCGAAGCTTGTTCACCATCAATCATGGTCAGCGCTAGACGATCTTCCGGACTCAATCCTGCAAGCAGCCGCGCGGCCAAATCCGCGGCCACGACTCTGTCTTCAACATCGCTGTGGTGACTACCGGCGCCTCCCGAAGCTTTTTTCTCCAACCAGTCAGTTTCATCTTCGCTTAATTCCGCAGTGACCAGTTCCGGCCGCCGGCTCGCGGTACGAATCAGATTCAAACAAGTGTTCGTGGCGATCCGCGTTAACCATCCTTCCATCGAGCCGCGCCCTTCAAAACTTTTCAATTGCGCGAACGCTTTCAGGAAAGTTTCCTGCGCGGCCTCTTCGGCCTGACTACGATCGCGAAAGAACCGGTGCGCGACATGAAAAACTCTGGGGCTGTAGCGTCGCACAATTTCCGCGAAGGCAGACTCGTCTTCCGCGCGTGCCTGCCGCGCCAGTTCGAGATCCGAGGCTTGTTCGTAACCGTTCGACAGAAGCGTTCCTTAGTTGAGTGTCAGAACCGCGAGCGGTAGCGACCGGAGCGATCACGCTCTTAAATTCATCAAGCTTGTTTGCGGAACCGTACTGCATTCGTTATTAAGTTCAGTCCTGATCCGGTCGCTACCGCTCGCGGTTCTGACTCGTTCCGCTTTACTTGTCGTTGCGCGGTCCACCCTGGGCGCGGCGCCCGCCGCGATGGGTCTTGAACTGCGCTTTCATCTGTTCGAGCTGGGCCTTTTGCTCGGCAGTCAGGACAGTCAGCATTTCCTGATGAAGCTTGAATCTCTCGCCCATCAGCTTGGCCCGCAGGCCTGCCGTGTCCGTTAACTTCTGAGTAGCCAGCGCTTCGTTGAACGTACCGCCTTCACTTGCCTGGCGCAACTCCTGCCGCTTGGCTTTCAAATCCGCCATGAGGCCTTTGTTGCGTTCCGCAAAGCTCTCGCGGATCTGTTTCATCTTCGCTTTTTGATCGTCGGTTAGATTCAGACGATTGAAAGCGCCACCTCGGTGGAAACCTTGCTTCATTCCCTGACCCCGCCATTCATGACGACGGCCTTGCTGGTCCGCCTGACCGGTCTTCACCGACTGCGCCACCGCAATTGAAGCGGCCAGAGCAACAGCTGAGAGAGAGGCTATTGCCAGAATTACCCTGAACTTTCCAAGTTTTTTCATTCCCTTAACTCCTTGTTCAAATGTGAGGCCTGTAGCCTCTCAAAAGGCCAGACACCGAAGGCGAGCGAGTGGTTACGCAGCCGGGTCAGTACCACCCGCGTCAGCGGGTCGGTTAAGGAGGAATTCTAAGGGGGCCTCATTAACCATCTGCTGCAGATGGTACTGACTTCATCCGGCTATGCCGGCAGGTATGTACCGATCCAGTGCAATGCGTGCCCTCGCTCCACGGTCGGACTTCCGACACGTAACGACTTTGGTCTAGCCGGTGTCTAGTTGAATGGCGCTCGATTTGCGTAGTTTATCGGGCGTTTTCACAAACTCTTTAACAGGAAAAAGATATGTCGACTGAAATTATTCGTGAACGGCCATTAGTAAATGGATGGAGCAGCGGAAGAGTCGTCGGCTGGATTAAGCTCGCTTCGCAGAAGGCGCTGAGCAGGAAAAAACTCCTGTTTTTCGGCGCTGGCGGCTTGGTGGTTTTGGCCTTGGCGGCCTTCTATTTTTGGGGCCGACAGGACGGCGCCGCGCAATATCTGACGGCAAAGGTCGAGCGCGGCAACTTGCGCAACAGTGTTACGGCCACCGGAACTTTGCAGGCAGTAACGACTGTCCAGGTGGGCAGCCAGGCTTCGGGAACTATCTCGTCCCTAACGGCCGACTATAACTCAGTCGTGAAAAAAGGACAGGTGATTGCCCAGCTCGATCCCGCAGTTTCAAAGGCACAGGTCGATCAGGCGCGCGCAAATCTGCAACAGGCCCAGGCCGGTTTGCAGCAGGCCCGCGCCGCGGTCGCGAATTCGCGCGCCGGTGTTACCGATGCCAAAGCGAGGGCCCAGGCCGCGACTTCAACCGCGCAAAATAATCAGGCGGGAGTTGTCGGAGCGCGCGCGAACCTCGCGGTTTTGAAAGCCCAACAGGACGACGCGCTCAGCCTCCTCAAACAGCAGGAGTCATTGGTTAAGAGCGGCATCATTGCTCAACGCGAGCTCGACGTTGCCCAGACTGCTTATCAGACGGCCAGGGCAAAATACGATCAAGGCATGGCGCAATTGAACCAGGCGATTCTGAGCGAACAGTCGGCCACGAGTTCGGGCATCGCTCAATCACAAGCCCAGGTACAGCAGTCTCAGGCCGGCGTTGAGCAGTCACAGGCGCAGGTGCAGGCCGCCGAAGCTCAGGTGCAGCAGGCCGTAGCAGCGCTGCAACTGGCTGAAGTCAATCTGGCCCACACGACTATCTCTTCACCTATCGACGGCATCGTGGTTTCCCGCGACGTGAACGTTGGCCAGACCGTCGCTGCGAGTTTATCGGCACCGACCTTGTTCACCATCGCCAACGATCTCACGAAGATGCAGGTGATCGCGAATATCGATCAGGCGGATATTGGATTAGTTGAAAACGCCAAGTCAGTGAAGTTCGGTGTGGATGCATTTCCGGGCAAAGACTTTGACGGCAAGATTCAGCAAATGCGTCTGAATCCACAAAACGTTCAGAACGTCGTGACCTACAACGTGGTGATTGATGTCGATAACCCGGAACAGAAGCTGAAGCCCGGCATGACAGCAAACCTGACGATTACGATCGATGAGCGTAACAACGTCCTCAAGGTCCCGAATGCTGCTCTGCGCTTCATGCCACAGGATGGCGGGGGCCCACGAACGGGTGGCGGAAATGGCAACGGGCAGGGACGCCGGCAATCGGGCGGTGGCGATGCTTCGCAACGAGCCGGAAACGCCGGAAACGGAACTGACGTGCAGTTTGCGCCATCGACGGCGCCGGTACTTGCGGGCCAGACGCGAATCGTCTGGGTGATGGGTCAGGATGGAAAGCCACAACGGCGACGAATCAAAGTGGGCCTGACTGACGGCGCGGCAACTGAGGTTGTCGAAGGCAATTTGGTCGAAGGCGAAATGGTAATTACCGGACAGACGCTTTCGAGCGCCAGCAAGGCGAACACCAACCAGGGTTCAGCGCCCGGATTCGGTAGCGCGCCGAGAACCGGTGGCGGCGGACGCGGTCGGTAGCAGAGATAGCGCGTTTGGAGTTCCGCCTTCAGGCGGCCGCCTAAAAGGCGGAACTCCGAAACTTAAGACGGAGTGACCTGGTAAGTCGAAGAAGAAGATCATGCAAGCAATTCAGGAAATCACAAAACCAGACCTGAGCGGTCTGCACCTGGTGCCAGAACCTCGTCCGGTAATCCAGTTGGAGAACATCCACAAGACTTACACGATGGGCGACGTTCAGGTGCATGCGCTGCGCGGCGCTTCGCTGACAATTCGTGAAGGCGAGTTCGTCGCGATCATGGGTGCCTCGGGGTCAGGTAAATCGACCACGATGAATATCCTCGGATGTCTGGATCGGCCGACGAAGGGCAGTTACATCCTCGACGGTCAGGACGTTTCTGAAATGACGAAAGATGAGCGCGCCGATATACGTTCGCACAAGATTGGTTTTGTCTTCCAGGGATTCAATCTGCTTTCGCGCACGTCAGCGGTTGAGAACGTCGAGTTGCCAATGCTTTACGCCGGCGTGTCCGGGAGTCAACGGCACGCGCGCGCGATGGCCAGCCTGGCCGCAGTCGGACTCGCCGGGCGGGAACAAAATCACCCGAACCAGTTATCTGGCGGTCAGCAGCAGCGCGTCGCGGTCGCCCGGGCTTTGGTAAACAATCCAGCTTTGATTCTGGCGGACGAACCGACGGGAAATTTAGATTCGCGCACCGCAGTTGAGGTGATGGAGATCTTTCAGCGCTTGAATCGCGAACGGGGAATCACTTTGATCCTGGTGACGCATGAGCCGGACATCGCGCAATACGCGAAACGCGTGGTCGTGTTCAAGGATGGCAAGATCAAGAAGGATTACCAGGTTGAAGATCAGCGCAACGCGGCGGAAGAGCTGAAGAATCTGCCGGCGATTGAAGAAGAAGATGATGAAGACTAATCCGCAGATTACACAGAGTGTCAGAACCGCGAGCGGTAGCGACCGGATCAAGATGCAATGTGAAAGCAATGGCCCTGCAGGTAGGTGGATGATCGGGTCGCTACCGCTCGCCGTTCTGACACGCTGCGAAATCTGTGGATAAAAGATTATGAACCTCTTAATGATCATTCGAGTTGCTTTTCGCGCGCTGCAGCGCAACAAGATGCGCGCGGCGTTGACGATGCTGGGAATCATTATCGGCGTCTCAGCCGTAGTGGCCATGGTCAGCATTGGCCAGGGCGCGCAGGCCGCGGTCGCAGCACAAATCGACAGCATCGGCACGAACCTTTTGTTTGTCAGCGCGGGCGCGCAAAACGTCGGCGGCGTGCGCAGCGGCACCGGCGACACCGGCACCAACACGCTCACAGTAGAAGATCTCGACGCTATTAAGCGCGAGGTCCCCAGCGTGTCGATGGTCACTCCGACCGTAAACTCTCGGGGACAGCTGGTTGCCGGCAACATGAACTGGAACACTTCTATTCAAGGTGTGAGCGAGCAGTATCCCGAAGTGCGCAAATGGATGGTCCAGAGCGGCGAGTTCTTTACCGAATCAGACGTCCGCACCGCCGGGCGCGTGCTCGTGATCGGGCAAACGATTGCCGACAATTTATTTGCCGGTGGCGACGCCATCGGCCAGACGGTCCGCGTCCAGAATCTGCCGTTTCGCGTGATTGGAGTGATGGTCAGGAAGGGTCAGGATCAGCAGGGCCGCGATCAGGACGACATCGCCTTCTCGCCTTACACGACCGTGCAAAAGAAAATTCTCGGCAGTCCGCGTTTGCAGATTGCTTATGTATCGGCAGTTTCTCCGGACGCGACCTACACGGCCCAGCAACAGATAAGCGAACTGCTGCGCCAACGTCACAAACTGAACGCGAATGACCCGGATGATTTCACCGTGCGCAACATGAGTGACATCGCCCAGGCGGCGAACGAAACCAACAACACCATGACGATGCTGCTCGCCTGTATCGCCGGCGTTTCGTTGCTGGTGGGCGGGATCGGCATCATGAACATCATGCTGGTGTCCGTCACCGAGCGCACCCGCGAGATCGGTATTCGCATGGCCATCGGCGCCCGTTCATCCGCGGTGAAAAGCCAGTTTTTGATTGAGTCGATCGTCCTCAGTTTGATGGGAGGGTCGATAGGAATTCTGCTCGGCGTGGGCGTGTCGCTGGCGATTCCCAGCATGCTCGGTTGGCCAACGCTGATCTCGACCATGGCGATTGTCGGCTCGGTAATCTTCTCGGTGGCAGTAGGAGTGTTCTTTGGTTACTACCCGGCACGTAAAGCCGCGGCCCTCGATCCGATCGACGCGCTGCGTTACGAATGACGAGAGCCAATCCTGATCCCCTTAATGTTCAACCCCTGACGCGCGGGTGGTACTGATTGCCTACCTGAGCTAATCTGCTGTGTAGCGGATGATCGAAGAACAGAACTTGATCCAGCCCGGCATGGGCCCGGGACCGACCTACAGTGATTCCGATCGCAAGCCATCCAGGCGACGCTGGTGGCGCTATGGTCCGCCCATCGTGTGGGCCATTCTGATCTTTATTGGCTCCGGCGATCTCCTCTCCGGGTCCCATACCGGCGGTTTCTTGTTGAAGCCGCTGCGCTGGCTGTTTCCTCATGCCAGCGAAGCCACCCTGGGCGTCATCCATTTCTGGGTTCGCAAAGCCGGACACCTGACTGAGTATGGAATTCTCGCCGGGCTGACGGCGCGGGCCTTTAGAACTTCGTCCGTTGAATTTCTTCGCACAGGTTGGTTTTGGGCAGCGCTAACCGTGGTGGTCGTCTACTCTTTGAGTGATGAATTTCACCAGAGTTTTGTGCCTAGCCGCGGGGCCTCATTGCACGACAGCATGATCGATTCAGTCGGCGGGCTGCTCGGGTTAACGATTGTTTGGTGGTGGCACCGGCGAAGTCAGAGAAAGATCGGGAGATGAGGCCGCCGCCCCTGCGGTTTCGGTTGCCAAAGCAATCGCCTCAGCTTGATTCTAACCACCAGTTCCCTGCCGGCGCGGCTAAGCGTCAGCGAATACTCAGCTCCGTTTTTGCTCAGCAGTTTCGCCATGTCAAACGAAGGAATCTCTTCGAAAGGCCGGCCATCTAGGGCGACAATTTCAGTCGGGGGCCGACAATCTAAGGTTATCGGTGGTGGCCTGATTTGTAGGGGCGTCCCTCCGTGGGCGCCCGGCCTTCTCAACGTCGTAAGCAATAAAGCGGGCGTCCACGGAGGGACGCCCCTACAAATTAGGCCACTACCGGGTTATCCGGTTTCTTGAACATTGGTTTGCTGTTACGCGTATAATGACGTTGCTAAGAGACACCTGTTAGCACGAAGGAGATCGAAAGTACAATGGGAATTCTTGACCGGCTCAGCCCGAGCGCACAGTTTATCGAAGTCATCGAATGGCTCGACGACAGCGGCGATACGATGATGTATCGCTTTCCGGTGCGCGACCAGGAGATTAAGAACGGCGCGCAGTTGATTGTGCGCGAATCACAGGCGGCAGTATTTGTGCATGAAGGACAAATCGCCGACGTGTTCGGCCCCGGCCGATTCACTATCGAAGGCGGTAACACCCCCATCCTTTCCAAAATAGGCGCCTGGAAGCATGGGTTCAATTCACCAATCAAATCCGAGGTGTACTTCGTCAATACGAAGCAATTCACCGATCTGAAGTGGGGCACGTCCAATCCTGTCATGATGCGCGATGCTGATTTCGGCATGGTGCGCCTGCGCGCTTTCGGCATCTATTCGATGCGCGTGGCGGATCCGCGAGAATTGATCAAACAGATCGCCGGCACGAACGCTCACTTTGTCACCGAAGACATCGAAGGCCAGCTTCGCCGCACCCTGGTGAGCGGCTTTTCGGACGCTCTTGGTGAATCAAAGATCGCCGCGTTGGATCTGGCCTCAAACTATGACGAGCTGAGCAAGTTTTCCAAACAGAAGTTACAGGAAGAGTTTAAGACGCTCGGCCTGGAACTGACCAAATTCATCGTCGAGAACATCTCGCTGCCCGAAGAAGTCGAAGCGGCCATGGACAAGCGCACTTCGATGGGTGTGCTCGGAGACATGGGTAAGTACACTCAATTCGAAGCCGCCCAGGCGATGCGCGACGCAGCGCAGAATCCCAGCGGCGGCGCGGGGTTAGGCGCCGGGCTGGGCGCCGGCTTCGCGGTCGGCAACGCCATGGCCGGCGCAATGAGCGATGCGATGAGGCCCAAAGATGCCTCGCCGGAAGTCACCGGGCTTTCATCGCAGAAGTGCATTAAGTGCGGTGCGGCGCTGCAAGCCGGAGCCAAGTTCTGTAGCGACTGCGGAACCTCGCAGCTTCCGGCAAAGTGCTCGAATTGTCATAACGACCTGAAGCCCGGCGCGAAGTTTTGCGACGAATGCGGGACGAAGGTCGGGTAGGGCAACAGAATTCTGATTTGGATTCGCAAGGGCTGGATGCGATTGCATTCGGCCCTTTTTTCTGGACTGACTGGGGCGCGACCGTCACTATCTGGTACGCACGCCTCCGGCGTGCTTCGACTGGAGCGCAAGCGTCCCCGCTTGCTCGTAGTGGTCAATTCGAAAAGAAATGTCCGACACACCTGGCTTGGCGAAGTTTCGACAAGCAAAAGGTTTGTCGGACATCAACCGGCACTTGCGCTCCAGACAGGGGCTTGTAAGCCGGGCTTTTTCTGGAAGTGGTTTAGGTGCTGATGCGCGGCACGCCGGAGGCGTGCGTACCAGCGTGCGCACCTCCTGATCATTCGCGCAAATTGACATCACCGGCCCAACAAAATTTCGATATACTGACCATCCCCCGCTCACCAGCCCCGAACCTCTCAAATTCTCAAGAACCAGGGGTCTTCCGTGGAAATCATTAAACAGTTCACCCGCCGCCGGGGGCGGCTGCCTTTGAGGCTGCCCATTCACGTTGTGTGTCGAGAGACAGCTGAATATCAATGGACCGAATCGTCACGGCTGGTTGACGTAAATCACTTCGGAGCCGGCTTTGTCCTGACTCGTCCGATTGACGTCGGCCGCCTGGTCCAACTGGTAATTCCTTTGCCGTACCAGCTGCGTTGCTTTGATTTTTCCGAGCCGATGTATTCCGTCTGGGGATTGGTGCGACACGCTTCGGCCGTCCCCACCAGCGATCCAGACGAGCAGGCCCGCTTTCGGGTCGGAGTCGGATTTATTGGCAAGCGCCCACCCTTAAGCTTTGAAAGAGATCCCACGATTAGATATGACCCGCTGCTGGTTGACGTCGGGTCGGCGTCATTGTGGAGACTGGCGCGGGCCCAATTTGCCAAACAACGAAGAGAACCGCGTCTGGTCATTCCGCTCGAAGTTCTGGTGGAAACGCTGGATGGAAATGGACAGCCCTGTCAGCAGGAACACACGGTGACGGAAACTATCAGCACGCTGGGGACCTGCATCCCCACCAATCTGGATGTGGGCGTGGGAAGAACTCTCAAGCTGAGCAGCATGAGCGACGGCGTCTCGATCTTTGCGGTGATCCGTTCGCGCGAAGTGGCCGCTGATGGCATTACTCGCGTGGGTCTCGAGTTCATTGGGGACCGTTGGCCTCTGGATCGTGAGATTGCGCCGAAGTAAGACCTCACCTGAGGATAAAGCCTTCCCGAAACGGATCCTCAGGATCAAAATAAAATTCGTTCCGACCCGTGATCGAAGCGGTGCCGATGACTTCAGGAATGACAGCGTCGTAAGGTCCAAACTTTGTGACTTCGACCGCCTGAACAGTCATCAGGCTGCCGACAATGCTCTCAATCGTAATCTTCTCGTTGAGCTGTAACTCGCCTTTCGCGTGGTGAAGCGCAGCCCGCGCGCTGACGCCTGTGCCGGTGGGCGAGCGATCAACTTCGCCCTCAGCAAAGATGCAAACATTTCGACTGTGATGGCCTGATTCAAACGCCGGTCCCGTGAAGATCGTGCCGTAGAGAAAACTCAAATCATCCTCGAAGGGATGTTTGATCGAAAAACTCTGCGCGATCGAATTCTTAATCCGGCGGCCATAATCGATCAGTCTCGAGTAATCGTTAGCGGTCAGAGACAGACGCAGCGGCTCTGCCTCGACGAACGCGTAAAAAGCGCCGCCGTAAGCCACATCGAAACGCACTGTGCCGATTTCCGGGACGTCGACTTGTTGGTCTTGCAGGTAAAGAAACGATGGGACATTTCTGAAGGATGATTCGCGAACCTGGCCATTTGCGATCGTGGCCTGAGCGGAGACTTTACCTGCCGGCACGTTGAAGGTGACCCGGGGATTTTCACCGTCCTTTGGGACCAGACCGGTTTCAAATACGAGCTTGGTCAGCGCAATGATCGCGTGGCCGCACATCGTGCTGTAGCCTTCGTTGTGCAGAAAGAAGACGTCGAGGTCGGCATCGGTCGAAGGTGTAATGATCGCTCCATACATGTCCGCATGGCCGCGCGGCTCCCACAAAGTTCCTTTGCGGATGTGGTCGTAGTGCTCGCGAAAATAGCGCCGCTTCTCGAGCACGGTTTCGCCCTTGATCGGCGGCAGTCCTGAGGTGTAGACGCGCAAGGGCTCACCGCCGGTGTGCATTTCGATCGTGGTGATCTTTTGCCAGTGCGGCGGCGGTTGCCAATCAAGGTTGTCAAAGAGTATTCGCATGCTGGATCGAAATAGTTACTGCTTCCGCAAATCCTTTTCCTCTGTCTACCTCTGCCGAAACCTCTGTGCTCCTCTGCGGTTAAGCAATAATATCCGAAAATCACTTACCGCAGAGACGTGGTCGTGTCCGCCCGCGGATTCTGAGTACACAAGGGAATAGCGCTTAGCTTCCAGCAAGACGGCCAGATGCTTCATTTCGATTGAGCCTCGGCGATCGGACTAATTTGCTCGCAACGCCGTCAACTTGTCTTTCACGTCCCAGTTTCTGGGATTCAACTGCATCGATTTCTCGTAGTTCTTAATCGCGAGTTCCTTGTTTCCCTTGCGCGCGTAGGCTTCTCCGAGATCGCGGTAGACGTTTGATGACTCCGGATTATCTCTGGCGCTTAGCGCAAGGATTTCAATCACCTGCGAATCAGCAGTCCATGCTGCAGACTAATCTCGCCATCAAAATGCTGCTCTTGCGCCCGATTTTTCCCAAGCGTATTCTCAATCGAAATGGGCGAGCCAATCTGTAGACAGTGTGGCGCGGAATTGATTCCCGGTACCAGCTATTGCCGTCAATGTGGTCAGCCCACCGACGAATCGGCTCCGGGTTCCGAACAGGCCACGGCCATCCTCGGAGAGTCGAAAGACGCAGTCACAACCAAGCGTCTGGATTCGCGTCCAACCACTCCCGGTTACGAAGTTAATTCTGATTCATTAACCGCCCCGTCGCCGGCTGAGTCAAAACCCTCGTGGACCAAACTCGCCACCATCGTCGGTGTGCTCTTGCTGCTGGTGGTCGTTTCAATTGGCATCTTCTGGTCGCTCAGAGCGGGAAACCGAACCGCCGAGGCGATTCAAATCAACAGGTCGCTGATCTATCCCGGATCTCGAACTATCGTGGACATGTCGGACAGCGGCGGCGCCGTTCTGCAACTGGAAACACTTGACGCGCTGGACAAGGTGCGCGGGTGGTATGAAGCGAACCTCAAACCGACCAAGACCCTCCGCGTTACCTCTACGTCAGTCATTCAAAAGAAAGAGAATGTTACGGTCACGCTGGTATCAGACGACAAACTTACGTCGATTGTGATCAAGCAAGTTCGTTAGAAGTCTGATTGAAAAATGAAAAAGCTATTTGTGATTGCGCTGATTGCGGCCTGTATGGTCACCCTACTCGGCACTCTTAAAGCTGTAACTAATGCCGTTGACCGAAGAATTCCTGCCATGGAAACACATGGCCCTCACCAGGCCGGCCGTGGTGGAACAATTTCCGGAATCGTCGTAGATACGGAAGGGAAACCGGTCTCTCAAGCGACCGTGTCTGCACGAATACGGAGCTCTTTTACCGGCCCGTTGATTCCAGCTCAGGCAGACAAGCAGGGAAGGTTTACCATGACCAGGTTGGAGGCTGAAACCTATCAAATATACGCAAGCAAAGAGCAAGATGGTTACCCCCAATTGACTAGTACTTTTTATGCAGGAACAAAATCAATTATTCAACAGATAATCCTAAATAAGAACGAAGTTAGCTCGGGCAACGTAATCCGCGTTGGTCCTAAAGCACTAAGGCTATTTGGCCGCGTGGTGGACGCTGTCACCAAAAAGCCGGTTAATGGCATCCAACTCACCATGCGCCGTGTCGACAACCCACGTGCTTTCTTTCAGACGGGGGTGCATGGATCGTTCAGGATTTTGGTTCCTCAAGTTCCGATTACGGTCGAATTGTCAGCACCGGGTTACGAAAAAAAGGATCTGGGCGCCATGACGCTAAAGGCAGGGCAGATCAATAGGCTCGAGGTAGTGCTACGTAAATCGCAGTAGGTTAATGTGCGGCGCTCTTATTGATGCAAGTACTCCAAACCTTTCCCAGGGTTTGGTCAAGAAGTTGATAGTTCCCGCAAAACTGAATCCAGATTCGACACCAGAAAATCCGCATCCTTCATCGAGAAAACGAGTGGTGGTTTGATCTTGATGACGTTATGAAACGGTCCGTCCGTACTCAGAAGGATGCCGCGCTCCTTCATCCGCTCGACGATTTGGGTCGCTTCGCGGCCGGCGGGCTCAAGCGTATCGCGATCGCGAACGAGTTCAATCCCCAGAAAGAGACCAAGACCGCGCACGTCGCCAACCAAACGGTGCCGGGCCTGCAACGAGCCAAGTTCACGTTTCAGGTAGGCGCCAACTTCCAGCGCATTCTGTTGCAGCTCTTCATCGCGAACAACGTCGAGGACGGCGAGGCCAATGGCGCAGGAAACCGGATTGCCGCCGAAGGTATTGAAGTATTCCATGCCATTGGCGAACGACGCCGCAATTTCCGGAGTAGTGATCACCGCGCCCAGCGGATGTCCGTTGCCGATCGGTTTGCCCAACGTCACGATGTCAGGCACGACGTCCTGTGTCTCGAACATCCAGAAGTGCGTACCGGCCCGGCCAAAGCCCGTCTGCACTTCATCAGCCACGCAGACACCACCAGCGGCCCGGACAGCGGCAAAGGCTGCGCGCAGATATCCGGACGGCAGAATGATCTGGCCGCCACAACTCACCGCAGATTCGCAAAAGAAGGCAGCGACACCACCGTTTGTTTCAGCGAGTTTTGCTGCACTAGATACAGCCCGAGCGTACTCCGTTCCGGCATCGTCGCCGCGATATTTGCCGCGATAGACATCGGGCAGCGGAACTTTGTGGACCCATGCGGGACACCCATGACCGCCCGGTCCATCAACCTTGTAAGGACTGAGATCGATCATCGCGGTGGTGTTGCCGTGATAGGCACAATCAATCACGATTGTCTCAGTCCGATTTGTGTGGGCTCGCGCCAGACGCAGTGCCAGTTCGTTCGCTTCGCTGCCGCTATTGACCAGGTACACCACGCGCAAAGGATCAGGCAGCATCGCGTACAACCGCTCGCTGTATTCGATTAGATGTTCATGCAGATAGCGAGTGTTCGTGTTAAGGATCGCCATCTGTTCGGTGCCGGCTCGCACCACCTGCGGGTGACTGTGGCCGACATGAGCCACGTTGTTTACGCAATCCAGATAGCGTTGGCCGCCGGCGTCGAAAAGATTCTGGCGTGAGCCGGAGACTATGTGCAGCGGAGATTCGTACGACACACTGAGTGAAGGGCCCAGATGTTTCTGGCGAGCCGCGAGTAACTCGGCCGGTGTGCGACGCGGTCGTAGAATCTGAGACTGCTTTTTGACCACTGGCATTCCGCACGCGTAGCGGAAGACTCGCGTCGGCCAATCAAACGGAATGCGTTGCAGCCTTTCCAAAAGCGACCAGGCCGGCGCGTTTGAAATGTTCAGGTATTCGTTATCAGGCACGTCGCGCGTCTGCCGCGCCGCGATGCATACGCTGAAACAGAGCCGGGTGACGGCTAACGTGTAAAGAGCGTCGACCTCAGCTTCGGTGAGCGGGTAAGTTTCATGATACGCGGTGACTACCTGGGCCGCTGCGCCGATCGGATCCGTTGGGTACGCGGGCGTCCCGCCCGCTGCGAGCGAGACGCTCGCCGACCCGTCCGGTTTGTCCAGCATCACGTACGCGAGCGCTACAGCCAGGTTACAGATGGTCGCGCTGTGAACCACGTCGCCATAATCGATAATCGCCTTGACTCGATGTTCAGGTTCATTGACCAGGATGTTGTAGTCGTTCGCGTCGTTGTGGATGATGCTGAAACGCAGTTTGCCCCATTCGACCTTTTCCCATTCCGAAAAGAACTGTTCGACCAGACGGCGTCGATCATCCGGCAATAATCCGGCCAGTTCGCGAGCTGCGGTATTGCGCAGGTCCCAAAGGAAAGAGCGATGCGCCGCCTGATGTGAGAAACCGTCGAGTGCGGCATCCATCTGGGCCAGCGCTCGGCCCAGTGAAGCCAGCAGTTTGCGTCCGGGATGCTTAATCTCTGCGAAGCAGACGCCGTCGAGCCAGGTCAGCAGACGCACAAAATGCTTAGCATCAGCCGTGGTGATTGATGCGATGTCATCTCCATTTCTGGCGGGCACTATCCGAGGGAACTCTAAATCGAGCTTCCGCGCGGCCAGAAATCTGATCAGTTCATTCTGAAGGTTAAGGAAATCGAAATTCTCTTCGGCGTTGGCAATCTTGAGAACGAAGTGCTCACCGGCGGCGGTGCGCAGCAAAAAGTTCTGGTCACGTTCACTCGGAAGCGCTGAGGCCGTCACACGCAGGCCATAAAGCTCTGCCGCAAACTCGACCGCCTTATCCAGCGTGACGCGTGGCGCTTTTTGCACGGCGGTGGTCATTACGCCGCCCATGATAAACGAAGCCTGAGGCTGAGTGAATCAGTGCTGATTCTGAGAAGCGCCAGGTTTGGAGCGCGACATGTACCACACGTCGTTGCTGTAAATGAACTTGATCTGACCATTCTCGGTGATCGAGTACTTGCCGCCGGTCATGAAGAGCTTGTCACCCAGAACACAGGTGGCCACGCCTCCCCTCGGTGTCCACGGGGCCGCTTCCTGAGTCCAATTCACGCCGTCACTCGAAACCATAACGGCACTCAGGAATTCGTTGTTGCGGTTCAGACCGACCATCCAAATCTTTTCATCGTAAATCACGACTGATCCGCCGAATACGGATCGTGAAGCCATCTTTTCCGCTTCCAACTTCCAATTGACACCGTTGGCAGTCGACCACACTTCAGTAGAGATGGGTCCGTCTATGATGCCGCCGGCCATGAGCCAGATTCTATTCTTAAGGACAAAAATCGACGGGTTGCTGCGCGCCGTCCACGGAGCTTTTTCGGTAACGCGTTGCCACTTCACGGCATCGCTGGAACTCCACACGTCGTTGAAATAGTTCCTCCCATCAAATCCACCGAGCAACCAGATCTTGCCGGCAAAGACGGTCGCGCCATAAAAAACTCGCGGCGGCAATTCTGAGATCGCGGCGATCTGCTCCCATCTTTTGAAATCGTCGCTCGTCTTCATGATGCGCGAGCCGACCTTTAGATTCTGATAATCGCCTTCCATCGTGCCCAGCGCATAGATCGAATCTTTGAATTGAACGTATTGCTGATAGGCGGTGCGGAGGCCCAGTGCGGGAAGCTCAGCTTTCGTCCACGTGGTGCCATCCGCGGAAAACCAGTTACCTTCCGAACGCAAAACCCAGAGCTGGTTGCGAAGAGTGAACAACGGAAAGTTATAGCCTTCGGGAAAGGCCGCGTGATCGGTGACCCTGGTCCAGGTGTAATCCGTTCTGGCGACATCAGATTTTACGGCAGCGCTTTTCCCGCCGCAGGAAGAAATGGCGAATAGCAGAATCAGACTCAATCCAATAGTTGCAGTACGTTTTTGCATCCAGCTGATTCTTCGTAAAGTTGTTGGCTCGAGTGTTCGATCCACTCTCATTCACACCGGGCTTCAGCCCGTTGATCTGACTCACTAAAATCAAGAGAACCGTTTCAACGGTTTCTCGTTTTAACGACGACTCGACCTCTCTGGATAAGACGCAGGTGCAAAGAGTTTTCTTCCGGGCTCAGGTCAAATTCCGTCAGCACTCGTTCCTGCCATCAGGCCGGTTGTTTCTTTTTCAACGTCAGGCTTTGCGCCTATGGCGCAAATCCAACCCTCGCGACGCTCCTCAATAATTTGCACGTCCGAATAACCGGCTGCCGTAAAGAACTCGCGGTGTTGATTCACAGTGAGGTAGGCAGCCCGGAGTAATTTCATGGCTGCCTGAGTTGGATCGATTGGCCGGCGTTTGTAGGCCTCGGCGATGATCACGAGCTTTCCACGGGGCTTCAGTACGCGCTGAATTTCTCGCAGGTCCGTAACTAAATCCGGCCAATAATAATGTGTCTCTACGGCGGTGACGAGATCGAACATGCAGTCCGGGAAGGGCAATTTCGAGACAGAACCGTGATGAATTTCGACCTGGCCATCCTTAATCGATTGCCGGTTCGTTTTGCAGGCGGAGGCCACACTGGCGGCAGAGTAATCAATGCCATAGGCCTTTCCTTCAGAAACGATTGGTGCAAGTTTGGATACGGTGCGGCCGCTACCACAACCTACATCCAACGTCACGAAATGCTTTTCGATAGTGACGTGGCCCAGGCCCCAGTCGGTTACGCGGCCGTGGCGACCTGCCATTTCCCAAATAAAGAATCTGCCAAGCCAGCCGTGTGGCTTGCGACATTGATTGATCAGGTAGACGACCACCACAAGCGCTACGCCGCTCACGATAATGTGTCTGGCAATTTGCATTCGCGCCTGGTGGCACGCGCATCCTGCGCGTGATTTCACGGGCGGAACGCCCGTGCCACATTACCCGCTAATCCGATTCGCTCACGACTCAGGCGCGAGCACCAGCCTGAATCCAATGCAGCCGTCATGAGCATCAGGAATAATTCCGTAGCGCCACGAAACTGTGCAGTGGAGATTCCAGTTGTGGTGACAACCACCCCTGAGCCGCCGTTCTTCACCCGGACCGTCATGAGGTTTCCCGTTACCCGGAATCGCGTCAACATCGTCCGTAGAAGTGTCCTGACACCACTCCCAGACATTGCCTGACATGTCGTAGATGCCGAGTTGATTTGCCGCTTTGGTCGCCACCTCATGGGTGCACGTCAGCGACTTCCGAAGACGCCCAAGGCGCCCGATGATCCGCCAGCCACGCCGTCCTCCGACAATTCGCGAGAATAATTCATGCGCGCTGGTCCAACGAGGGCCATACCAGGCTACCTGGTCCGGATCATTGCTGCCGCTGTAAATGAAACCGTCTTCCCAACTCGGGCCGCCGCGCGCCGCATATTCCCATTCGGTTTCAGACGGTAAACGAAACTTCAACTGAAGCTGATCACCTGCGATTGCCGGCAGGATCTTGCTGGAGTTAATTCGATCGAGAAAGCCGCCCTGATCGCTAATGTGATGCCAGGAGACATTCTCAACTGGAAACTTGAGTCCGGAGTTAATCGCAGGATTCGTTTCCATGACGTGAAGCCACAAGGCCTGCGTAACCGGCGTAGTCGAGATGTAGAAGTTTGAGATTTCGATGGGCCGCCGATGCGAGCCTCTGCCAAACAGATAGGGATTGCCACTGGTTCCGGGCACGGGCGCCAGGCGCAACTCGTGCCCCGAGTCATCGGTCCGCCACTGGTAGCTCAGCGGTTTCATTGCGCACCGAATCTTAATACCGACGTCATGGAGTGCCAAATGAAATTGTGACTCGGTACGCACGCCTCTTGGCGTGCCGGCGGTCGTCAACTCGAATCCAGCACGCCGGAGGCGTGCGTACCGAGATATTGGCCATTGCTGGCAAGGCGATGCTATCCTTTGCCCACCCAAACAATTATCTAAGTTATATCAGCGCCAAGCCATGCTGAGTCAATTCAAACACCTGCGCCGGGTCGTCATCACCGGCTTCGGGTGTGTCACGCCCATTGGGATCGGGCGACAGGCGTTCTGGACCGGGCTTCAGAACGGACTGAGTGGCGTGCGGCGGATCGAGTCGTTTGACGTTTCAGCTTCGCCGGTAAAGATTGCCGCACAGGTTCAGGGTTTTGATTGGGAAGCGCAGCTCGGGCCCAAGGATCGAAAGCACGTGCCACGCACAGTGCCGCTCGCCCTGGCCGCTGCGCGCGAAGCTTTTCAGGATGCGGGCATCGCGCCAAACGATCTTTCTTTGGAAGAGCGTCAGCAGATCGGTGTGCAGCTTGGAACCGGTGGCGGCGGTCTCCCCTTCGTCGAAGACCACTACGCCATCTGGTACAACGGCGGGTCGCACGCCAAAGCCAGCCTTTACATCATTCCGGCCGCGACTCATGGAACTTTGTCCAGCGAACTTTCAATGGCTTTTGGATTGCGCGGCCTGTCGCATGTGGTTTCGACTGGATGTACCAGTTCGACAGACGCGATCGCTTACGCAGCGCAACACATCGCGCTCGGTCGTCAGGAAGTGATGCTCGCCGGGGGTGTGGACGCGCCTCTAGCCCCGGGCATTCTCGCCGGATTCAATCTACTAACGGTGTTGACGACTGCATGGAATGATGATCCGCAGCGCGCCTCGCGCCCGTTCACACGCAATCGATCCGGAATGGTTTTAGGTGAAGGCGCATGGATCTATGTGCTCGAGGAATTTGATCGTGCAAAGCAGCGCGGTGCGAACATCTACGCCGAAATTGCCGGTTACGGATCAACCTGCGATGCCTATCATCGAGTGCGTTTACAGGAAGGCGGCGACGAACCGGCGCGAGCCATGACTCTGGCGATGAACGATGCCGGCATCAATGCCAGTCAGGTCGATTACGTAAACCTGCATGGCACCTCGACCGTCTTGAACGATCGCATCGAGACCAATGCTTTGAAGCTGGCGCTGAATTCCAATTCGCGTCGGGTGCCGATGTCTGCCACCAAATCACAGGTAGGTCATCCACAGGGAGCGAGTGGCGCCGCCGGCCTGGGGGCGGCGCTTTGCGCCATGCAAACGCGCGTGATTCCGCCGACGATAAACCTCGACGAACCTGATCCGGATTGTGATTTGGATTACGTCCCGCTCGAAGCCCGCGAAGCTGACGTGCGCGTGGCGCTCTGCAATTGTATTGGATTTGGATCCAAGAACAGCGCGTTGGTGGTTCAGCGAATCTAATCCACAGATTACGCAGATAAGAAAAACTTCAGCTACGAAAATGCACAAAAGGCAAAAACAAGATGGTGAAACTTTCAGTGTCAGATTTTTTGTGCTTCTTGTGCCTTTTTGTGGCTGCCGTTTTTCTTTCTCTGCGTAATCTGCGAAATCTGCGGATAACATGTTTGAAAAGTTTCGCCAGCGCAGCCTTGAACCCGAAAACCTCGACAAAGGCTCCTACACACCCGAAGAGTACGAAGGCTGCCTGGTTGAGTTGCGCCGCATCAACGAATGGCTGGGCGATGCGAATGCTCTGCGCGATTCGCTTTTGAAGGAAATCGAGCACCGCGATCTTCAGTCATTTTCAGTAGTCGATGTCGGTGCGGGTTCGGGAGAGTTGCTGCGCGTCGCAGCCACTTGGGCGCGCGACACCAGGAGGACCGCATTCCTGGTTGGCGTTGAGTTGAATGATCGTTCAGCGATGGCGATTCTCGAAGAGTCTGCGGCGTTTGCCGAAATAGCTTCAGTCAGGGCGAACGGTTTGGTGCTCCCTTTCCCTGATCAGACCTTTGATTACGTAATTCAATCTTTGACGCTGCATCATTTTGATGATGCGGGCGCCGTGAACTTCTTGAAAGAGATGGCGCGGGTGGCCCGCCGCGGAATTTTCGTGATCGACTTGCATCGGAACCGGATGGCTTATTTTTTCTACACGACAATTGGCCGTCTGTTCCTGCACAACCGGTTGATTCGCGAAGACGGCGCGCTGTCCATCTTGAAAAGCTTTACCCCGGACGAGCTGGAAGAGATCGGACGGAGAGCCGGCCTGGCCAACGTAAAAGTGGAGAAGTATTTTCCGTCACGATTAATTTTGAGTGCAGCGTCAGAAGCGGGAGAGGTTTAGACATGATTTACAGGATTGATAGAATGCATGACGTTCATCGGTCTCTTATCCTGTAAATCATGTCCAATCTGTTTTGCTCGTGGGCTCAATGAGCACATCTTCAAATTACGACGTGATCATTGCCGGCGGCGGGCCGGCCGGCGCCAGCGCGGCGATTCATCTCGCTACTTGCGGCGCGCGGGTGTTGCTGGCTGAACAAAAAACTTTTCCGCGGCCAAAGCTATGCGGTGAATTTATCTCGCCCGAATGCGCGCAGCACTTCGATCGGCTCGGTGTCAAAGATCAGATGCTTGCGGCCGGACCGGCAACTCTCGCCGAAACAGTCTTCTACTCGCGTAACGGCAGTAAAGTGAGCGTGCCAAGTTCCTGGTTCGGATCGGACGGAGTGGCGCTCGGCTTAAGTCGCGCGGAAATGGATGAGTGTTTGCTGCGCCGGGCTTACGCCGCCGGAGCGACGGTGCTTGAAGACGCGCAGGTAACGGATCTCGTGTTTGAAAACGGAAGAGTACAGGGCGTGGCTATCAGAGCGAGATCACAGCCAGGCAGAGCGAGATCACAGCCAGGCGGAGCGGGATCACAGCCAGGCAGAGCGGGATCACAACCGGAGACTTACCGGGCGGCGATCACCATCGATGCCACTGGTCGAACGCGAGCGCTGGCCCGGCGGTTATCCGCTGGTAAAGAAAATGCCAAACCGAGGCGCCGGCCGATGATTGCTTTCAAAGCGCATCTGGAAAACACTCTGGTCGCGCCGGGTGTGTGTGAGATTTACTTCTACCGCCGTGGATACGGCGGGCTCAGCAGTATCGAAAATGGCCTCAGCAATCTTTGCTTCATTGCGTCGGCGCGCGACGTTCGTTCGTGCGCCTCAGACGCAGATCGCGTAATGCGTGAAGTCGTGTCGCAAAACCGGCGCGCCCGATTGACTCTGGCAGGCGCGCGAGCCCAATCGCAGTGGTTGGCGGTTTCACTGGAGAGCTTTGGGCGTCAGGAAGTGGCCCCGGCCGAAGGTTTGCTGACGGTCGGCGACGCAGCTTCCTTCATCGATCCTTTCACCGGCAGCGGAATGTTGATGGCTCTTGAGAGTGGCGAACTGGCAGCGAGCGCTATTGGCAATTATTTGAATGCAGATGGCGAATCACCCAATCCAAGCGCTTTGCGCGTGAATTACGCGGCAGCCTACCAACGAGTTTTTGCTTCCCGTCTAAAGGTGTGTTCGCTATTGCGCAAAGCTGCATTTGTTCCTGGCCTCGCCGAGTTAGCGATTCGGTTTTTTGGCGCGAGTAACCAAATTCGCAGGCGCCTCGCGCAAGCGACTCGCGGCCGGGCATCTGAAACTTTATTCTCGCCCCGAACGTAGGCTGGTGGGCCCCGATGCCAAGTACGCAGCATGACTAATTAATTCTTGCCTCACGAATGGATTTAGGGTACAAACTGCCTAGTCTCCAGGGATAGGCGCGGGAACCGGGTTTCACCAGGTACTACCGGTATGCAAACCTTTCGAAATCGTCATCGCTGCTCCTGCCTCACGATCGCGCCTGATCGGTTCGCTTGATTGCATTGCTATCTTTTTTTGATCGGTGAGATCTGTCGCTACAGTTCGCATGCTTGCTTAAAAGGAGAAACGAAAATGTCTTGGTACCTCAGCCGTTGGTGTAAGACCTCACTGAGTAGCTTGATGGCTTGTTTGGTGGTTTTGGGTTGCGTTAGCACGGCCATGTCCCAGGCTCAGTCCAATGCCGCAGACCTGCAGGGCACAGTTCGCGATCAGAATGGCGCGGTGGTGGCCAACGCAGCGATTACGGTGCGCAATGCAGGCACAAATGTGTCCCGCGAAGCGACGACAAATGATGACGGCTATTACAAGATCGTGAATTTGCCTCCCGGCGAGTATGTAATCACGGTTAAGGCTACGAGCTATAAAACGGCCGTCGTGTCGGCCGTGAAATTAACCATCGGTCAGACAGTTAACCAGGATGTTCCTTTGGAAATTGGCGATCTAACGGCGACTGTTCAGGTGACGTCGGCGGTGCAGTCGCTGGTCGAGACAACCAGCACCACGATTCAATCAGTCGTCGATCAGCAACGAATCGATAATCTGCCGATCAACGAACGCAACTACTTGTCATTCGCGCTGACCACCTCGACTGTCAGTCGTGACAATGGCCGGCCGATTGGACCAGCTCCAACAACCGGACTGAATTTTGGCGGCCAGCGCGGCCGTTCCAACCTGGTGCAGGTTGACGGCGCAGACAACACCGATAATTCAGTGAATGCTTCACGATCGACCGTGAGTCAGGAAGCGGTGCAGGAGTTTCAGGTTGTCAGCAATTCATTCGCAGCTGAGTTTGGACGTTCCTCGGGCGGCGTCGTAAACGTTGTCACCAAGAGCGGCACTAACGATTTACACGGCAATGTGTTTGGGTTTTTGCGGCACAAGAGTTTTCAAGCACGTAACGCTTTCGCCCCGATCGAGGATCCGCCATTCACGCGCGCGCAATACGGCGGCACGCTGGGCGGCGCCTTCAAAAAGGACTGGACGTACTTCTTTTTCGCCTTCGAACAAAGACAGCGCCATGAATCCGGCTTCTTTACCAGCAACGTTAGCCAGGGCCTGACTTCATCGGTCACGATCCCGGTCATCCCGGGCATTAATCCAGTGGCGCGCACGTTCACTGGTTTAACTCCGGCGCAGACAACTTTTGTAAACACGCTGGTAGGGACCGGCGTGGCCGCGAACATTTGTGGCGCGCGCGCTTATGCCTTCTTCGCTTCGAGCGGCAGCAGCACTGCCCTGACCGGCAGCAATCCACTCACGTCACCGAACGATGGCAGCGTCTGCCCGGCAATCAGCCCGATTCTTCCGGGGGCGATCGGTTCACGTTTCTTTCTCTCAGGCGCGCCGGTACCTTCAGCAACCACCAATGCGCTGGGCCAACCGATAGCCTTTCGACCATTGCAATCTCTGCAGACTGTTTTTCCGGTGACGGACAAGACCACCTTCAACTCAATTAGAATTGATCAGGTGGTTACGAAGAATAACCACTTGACCTTCCGCTTCGGCTACAACCCCAGCACGATCACGGGCATTCAGGTCGAATCGCAGAACCAGTCGCTGGGGCAGAATGATTTTTCGCGCACCGGCATTCAAAGATTAAAAGACTACTCATTTGTCGGCACGCTGGCTTCAACGCTGTCCGGCAGCATGGTGAACGAGCTGCGCTTCAACTTTGGCGAGCGCCGCGCGGTATTTCAATCGCAGAATCTGGATGCCGTGGCCTTCAATATCTCGGGCGCGGCTTTTATCGGTCGCGAACTGTTCTCGCCGGTGGTGCGTACCGAAACGCGTTATGAATGGACCGACACGATTAACGTCGTCAAAGGAAATCACACCTTCAAGTTCGGCGGTGACTACGCTTCGGTAAATATTCCTTCGGCAGTTTTCGAGTTGAACTTTGCCGGTCTCTATAATTTCGGCGGTCTGCCGGCCAGTAACCTCAATGCGGCCTTTGTCGGCGCGCCCGACTTTACGCCGGTCCAGCAATACGGCCTCGGGTTACCAACGAATTACATCCAAGGCTTTGGCAATCCCGTCAGCAAGATCAATAACAAACCAATCGCTTGGTTTGCCCAGGACTCCTGGAAGATTGGCAGACGTCTGACGCTCAACTACGGCGTTCGCTATGATTACGAAATAACGCAGCAGGTGCCGGCGGTTGGTTTAACCGATCCACTTTCGGGCATAACCCTGAGCGCGAGCCAGATGCTGGCCGCGCAGGATGCGATGGGCGTCCAACAGGGATTTCCACGCGACAAGAACAATTTCGCTCCCCGGTTTGGCCTGGCCTGGGACGTCAAAGGCGATCAGAAAACAGTCATTCGTGCCGCCATGGGAATCTTTTACGATCACCCTTTGTTGGCCATCGCCTTCAACTCTGACATTGCCGACGCCGCCCAGCAGCAACAGGGAATCCTGACACCGCAAGGTGGTCCTGGCCCAACAGCGCTGCTCAATGCGACGCAGGTGTTTCAGGGCACAGTCGTGATTTGTAACTTTGCGGGCGCTGTTCCCGGCGTGAATTGCACGCCCGGAGCCGCGTCGACTGCGCAATATCAGCTCGGTCGCCAACGCTTCAACGATCAGACGTTCCCCGGATTCGGTCCGGTATTACCGTTTACTCTGCACGTCAAAAAGGATTTCGAGTACGCCTACGCGAATCAGGCGAACTTTACGATCGAGCGTCAATTGACTAAAGACATGGCAATTTCGGGCAGCTACATTTTCGTCGGCGCGCACCACTTGCCCCATCCGAACGACATCAACGCCCCCCGCACTGATTTGCAGATTTCGAATTTTGCGCGCTGGTCCGGACGCAACCCGTTGAGCACAACCGAAGCAGTTGCGTTCTCAATCCCGACAGCCGGCGCAGCTTGTCCGGGTGGCGTACCGTTGCAATGCTTTACGATGGCCACTCCAGCGGGCGCTCCGGCGTACCCAACTGCGGGCACGACGTTCGCGATCATCGTGCCCGGAATGATTGCGGCGCCTTTGACGAACCTGGGCAGTCGAGTCGTCAACTCGGCGGTCGCCAACTTCTTCCGGCCGAGTGCGCCAAATTATTTTCTGGCTCAGGCACTTTCCGGTGGACTCGTCACTCCGGCCGTGTTGAATTCCCAATTAACCGGAACTCTGCGGAGCGCCGGAACCATCTCGCCGTTCGGTTCGATCAACGCGCAATCGTCTGAAGGCAATTCAAACTACAACGCGATGAACATCGATCTGAAGAAGCGCTTCTCGAACAACTTCCAGTTCCTCGCGTCCTACACCTGGTCGCATTCAATTGACGATTCGTCGGATCTGCAAACGCTCCTGTTGCCGCAGGACAATCGAAACCTGAGGCCAGAGCGCGGCGACTCGCTATTCGATCAGCGCCAGCGATTCGTTTTTAGCGCCATCTTCGCGTCGCCTCCCAGCTGGCGTAGCGGCGACGGTTTGCACAGGTTCCTGGCTGACTTTACCCTGGCGCCGATCTTTGAAATTTCTTCCGGACGTCCGCTCAATGTTTTGACCAATCAGGACACGAACAACGATCAGTCGAACCAAACCGACCGGCCGTCGGTGTCGGTGAATGGCAGACTGTGCGTTCCCGGCAGCCCGGGCTGCACGCCTTTGATTTCCAACGGCCAGTTTTCAACTGGCGATTTGGCGCGCAACATGGGTTTGACACACAGCTTTAGTTCATTCGATATGCGCCTGATGCGCAAGCTGAGATTCGGGGAACGAGTAAATCTCGATATCATCGCGGAAGGCTTCAACCTGTTCAATCGTTTCAACGAAGCAGCCGCGTCGCCCTTCATTGACGATGTGAATGCTTTCGGCCAACGCGCGGGCAATGGCCGGTATTACAGCCGGCCCACAGCATCCTACGACGCGCGGCAGTTTCAGTTTGGACTGAAACTGAATTGGTAAATCAGTTTTAGTGAGGGAAACCAAAAAGGCGCGGCTGTGGCGGCCGCGCCTTTTTGCTTCTGATCCCAGGACGGGAAACTGAAGTTAACTTGTCTGGGCCACCTTAGCGGCTCCCAGCATTCTCTCCAGCGCCGGTTGCATGACTTTCGTCCCGTACTCGCCGGCGGCAAAAGCCTTTAGTTTATGGCTGTCGTCGAACAGATAGTACGCCGGCACATAGCCGTGCTCGTTTTGAAAAGCATCGCGCAGTTGATGTTCGTTATCGACGGCGGACGGTTCGGTGATTCCGTACTGCTCTACAGCTGCGCGCACTTCGTCGACATTGGTGTCTTGCGGATAGCGGGGCATGTGAATCGCGACCAGCCGCAAACCGGCCTCTCGGTATTTCTCGCGCCACTCGGCCACGCGCGGCAGATTGTCTTTACACATGCCGCAGCTTAATGACCAGAAATGAACGAGCACCGGATGACCGTTCGTCTCCAGGGTAGCTTCGTCCGCCGATCCGGCTAACCATTCGGTTGCGCCTTCCAGCGAAGGTATAGGGGTTCCAATTCTCATTGGCATGATGGTCGAATTCTCCTCACTGTGAAATTCCGTGGTTCTCTGTGCCTCAGTGGTGAAATTCTTAACCACAGAGACACAGAGGTGTCACAGAGGATCACTGAGAAATTTACGTCTTGATTGTTTCCTGACCCGGTCGCCATTCCGCCTGGCAAAGACCACCAGTCTGCAATGCCTGGATCACTCGCAGGGTCTCTTCGGCCGACCTTCCAATGTTCAGATCGTGAACGACCTTGTAACGCAGGACGCCTTCGGGATCGATCACGAACAGACCGCGCAGCGCGATCCCGCGATCTTCAATCAGGACGCCGTAATCTTTGGACATCTTTTTGGTGATGTCGGCGCCCAAAGGAAAACGCAGGCCTTCAACGCCACCCTTGTCGCGGGGCGTCTGTAACCAGGCCCGATGCGAAAAGGCTGAGTCGGTCGAGACACCGATTATTTCGGCTCCGATACCTTCAAAATCGTCGTAACGATCGCTGAACGTGGTCAATTCAGTCGGACAAACAAAGGTAAAGTCCAACGGATAAAAAAGTAGTACCACCCATTTGCCGAGATAATCGGAAAGCTTGACCGGCTGATCGAGCTTTTGAATATTCTTGGTAGATGGCACATCAAAATCAGGCGCAGGTTTTCCCACCTGGGCACTTTCGTATGCGGTTGCTATTGCTGCTGACATTCTTCCTCCTCTAAAGGTTAATTGACGGCCGCAAACATCTTCGGTCGCGGCTTTTTCAGAATTAAGACGAGCTTCTATTTATCGTCGCGGCATTTCGGGCAAAGACCGATCAGCGTCAGATGTACTGATTCAGCCCGAAAGCGCGAAGCCCGCGCCGCCGCGCCAATCAAGGCCACCGTGCCCGGCAAATCAAAATCAACAAGTTTGCCGCACGCCGAGCAGAGCGCGTGATCATGACGGTCAGTTTCCCGATCGTAGCGGCTCGCGCCATTGCCGAAGGCTATCTCGCGAACCAGGCCCTGATCTCGCAGATAGCGGAGCGAGTTATAGACGGTGGCGAAACTGATTCCCGGCAAAGACTTGCGCGCCGCTTCGAAAACTTCCGCGGCTGTCGGGTGATGGTCGCCCGAGCGGACCACGTCGAACACAACTCGCCGCTGCCGCGTGAGACCGGCTTCACTGATCGGCTTGGTCGTAGGCTTTGGCTGCTTGGTCATAACAATTTAGAATTATACTAATTCTAAATAGCGAGTCAAGCCGGCTCGATAGCGCAGGTTAGACAACCGGCGCGACATCCTTCTTGAATGGCCTGAGAAAACGAGTTAGGCTGGCATTATCAAAGCTCTGCAAATTGATTTGGTGATCGAAGGAGGAATTCAACCATGCCTGAAGTTGGAGACATGGCCCCGGATTTCGAGTTGAAGAGTCACCTCGAGAAAGACAAGAAGGTGAAACTCTCGGATTTCCGTGGCAAGAATAATGTGGTGATTGCGTTCTACCCGCTCGCCTGGACACCGGTCTGAACAGCGCAAATGCCCGCGTACGAGGCCGACCTCGAACGCTTCGCGGGCTACGATGCTCAGGTACTGGGCATCTCAGTTGACAGCGTGCCGTGCAATACCGCCTGGGCCAAAAGCCTCGGCAATCTCTCCTACGATCTTCTCAGCGACTTTCATCCTAAAGGCGAAGTAGCTAAAGCTTACGGGGCTTATCGTGCAAACGATGGTATCTCCGAGCGTGCGCTTTTCATCGTCGACAAGGAAGGCAAGCTCGCTTACAAAGACATTCACAACATTTCCGATCAGCCGGACAACGAAGACTTGTTCGATGTGTTAAGGAAACTGTGAACTTGATCGTGTTAGTTAATCGGGTGGGGCTGAATTTTGAGCCAAGGGCCGGAAATTCAGCCCCTCGATATCAATATGACTGCTCGAACACTCATTCTATTGGTGGTGTTGGTCATGCTGGCGGGTCCGGCAAATGCTCAGACGCCTCAACGATTTCGTGCGGCGCTATCACCTCCGGACACCAGGATTACACTGGAAGAGTATGGAGGATGTCGTCGGGTTGAAGCGGCGATAAGTTTATGACTACACTTTCACGCAAATGCGTCCCCTTCACCCCGTTCGATCGCGAACTCTCCAGGAGCACGATCGCCATTGTCACCGCCGGCGGCGTGCACCTGAAGGACCAGGAAGGTTTCAATATTGCTGATGAACTCGGCGATCTTACCTATCGCGAGATCCCGCCAGACGTCGATTCATCGCAGTTGATGGTCACGCACCATCACTACGATCACACGGACGCAGACGAGGACGTCAACGTCGTGTTCCCGATCGATGTGCTTCGCGAACTGGAAAGCGAAGGCTTTATCGGCGGCCTCGCCAAAAAGCATATCGGCTACATGGGTTACACCATGCAGTTGAAAGCAATGTACGAAGGTACCGCGCGGGAAATCGCCAACGAGATCGACAGGGGCTCCCGGGCGGATGCAGTCGTACTCACCGGTGGTTGACCGAGCGTCTGCCACCGCACGGTCGTCGCGGTCCAGCGTGAAATCGAAATGAAGGGAATTCCGACGGTTCTAATTACTGTTAGTCCCGAAGTCTCCGCGCAGATGCGCCCGCCGCGCGCGCTTTATCCCAAAGGCTTCAAGATTGGCAACAGCCTCGGCCGCCCCGGTATGCGAGATTTGCAAAAGCAGGTCCTGCGCGACGCGCTCAGCCTGTTAACCCGGAACACCCGGCCCGGGCAGGCCGAAACCATCGAGTATCCCGAATACGGCGAACAGTACGAGCCACCGCGAGTCAAAAAGCTGGGATAACCGGCGGCCGTCATCTGCTATTTTCGTCTCGCCCAAAAAGTTGAACCAACGATTAAGCGAAGCGGTGACAGGAGGCCGCAGCCGCGCAGCGGCGGAAGATCTGTAGCCCATGGCGTAAGCCATGGGATCGGGTCACATCGTGAACGACGCAGCCCCGGAGGGGCGAAACATAATCGTCGTTGTCTCTCATGTGCCGCCGCTCCGCGGCTGATCTGTGAATCACGGCCTCTACCCACGGCTCACGCCATGGGCTACAGATCTTCCGCCGCTGGACTATTGACGGCGTGCAAAGTCAGCTAGCTTCCCTACTCTTTATTTCTTAGTGGCTTCCCATTTTTCGGTAAAGCCTTCGGTGGTGAATTGGCCGACGAGCTTGCCTTCCTTGACTACGCCGGTAATCGCAATCGACTCGTGCTTTTTGAAATCCAGCGTGAACCCGAGCTTCCCGTCCACCCACTTGCCGTCGCGCAGCGTTCCGGCGCCGGTATGATCCGAATAGGCCGTGCCGGTGATCTTCGTTCCTTCCAGTTTCAGCGTGAAGGTCGCCGGCGTTTTCCTGTCATGAACAAAGAACGACACGTCCCACTCTCCAGAGATTGGATCGCTCTGGTCGTTAGCCGGCCTGAACATTTCATCATGATGCTTCGCGAGCGCTGAACATGCCGAAAGAAAGATCGCCGCCAGGGTCAATACGGTCAGAATTGAAATAGTTTTTGATCTCATTAAGCTTCTCCTTAGAATTATTGAAAGTTCTTACTTACATCGAAGTGACGCCAAACGGGTGGCGAGCTTAGCAGCTTGTTTTGCAGAAATCTGCTCACGACGGCGGATAATGGACAAACACCTTTTTGATGTTCAAGAATGAAAGCCGATGAGCGCCAAAAAGAAGACGGACCGCCGGATCCAGCGCACCAGGCACAGTCTCACTCACGCCATGGTCGATCTGGTTACCGAAAAGCGATTCGACGACATCACGGTTCAGAACCTGATTGAGCGCGCGGACATCGGGCGTTCGACCTTCTACATGCACTTCCGCGACAAAGAAGATCTCTTTCAGAAGAACTGGGAGGGATTCCTGGATTTTTGCGTCGAGCAAATCATTTGGGACAAAGTCGGCCAGGGGTCGTTCTTTCCGGTGCTGTTTCTTTTTGATCATCTGAAGGATGTGCAGCCGTTCTATCGCGGTCTGGTGCTTTCGCGCAAGAGCGAGCCCGTCATGAAGACGGGAGCTGAATACCTGAGTCGGAAACTTGGCGAGGGTTTGCAAGCGAACCTGAAATACCATCCCTCGATTCCGATCCCGATTTTGTCGAACTATCTGGCCACTGAGCTGTTCGCCTTACTGAAGTGGTGGCTTGACCAGGGCATGCCTTATTCGCCGGAACGCATGGATCAGATCTTTCACGAGTTGGTAAATCCGGCATTTCAATCCCTGAAGCACTAGTGACAGTCGAAGTACATTCGATCCGGAGCGTCGAAGTTGAAATCATTCAGCCGCGGAGCGGCGGAAGGCCCCGGAGAGTCTATTGGGAAAATTCGTGTCGCTGGTGTGCTCTGCGATCGTGTCAGAACCGCGAGCGGTAGCGACCGGATCATGCGATACACTTGAAAACGTTCGTGGTTCGACTCAATTGCGTCTTGATCCGGTCGCTACCGCTCGCGGTTCTGACACTAGTCGACACAGAGGACCACAGCCTTGCATAGAGAAATGCTTTTTTCTGACAGGCCCCGCAAGGGCGAAATAAAATCGTCATCGTCTCCAGGTGCCACCGCTCCGCGGGCTCACGTGCAAATCACGGCCTTTACTCCACGGCTCACGCCGTGGGCTACAGATCTTCCGCCGCTCCGCGGCTACGTCAGCTATCGGTTATGCGACGCGGTGGCCTGGTCTTTGGTAAGCAAGAGCATCCGAACATAAATCAAATCAAAAACGGTGCACAATAGTCCCGCTACCAAAATCAAAAAGCTGCCGCGGGGAAATCCGCCTTCGCCGACGAGGCCGTACAGGATAGTCGGCGCCAGCGTGCCGATCCATTTGTTGATAGCGATAGACAGGCTTTGCCCTTCGCGATTGCCACGTCCGGCGAGCATGGCGATGAACAGCACCGACATAAGCAGATTTTGCAGGAAAGCGGAGTAGCCTGCGCCTTTCGCGACGCCGAATTCCCTGAGGAAGCCGTATTGCAATGCGAAGGCAGCAACGAGACCGAGAACACTCCAGGCAATGAACCAGGACCTGTTGGAACCAGCCGCGTGCGCGGATAGATCTTTCAAGCCTGTTCGGAAATACTTCTGACCGAACTTGAAATAGGTGTAGAGAATTCCGATATCGAAGATAAGCCAGACGGCGTTGAAGATGTTCTGGACAGTAACGCCATTGGTGCGAAAGCCGAAATACGTGTAGAGCGTTTCCCAGGCGAAGTTCAGTGCCAGCGCGTAGAAAGGAATCGCGTAGGATTTGTCTCGGAATCCAATGCGAATGCCTTCGAGGTAAACGATGGTCCAGCACAGACCGCTGATGACGGTGAGGATGAGTTTGAACGTGGCCAGGTTCATGAAATACGCTTCATGGATACGGTCGAAGTTTATTCACACGAGTCATCGCAATTGAGTAGTTCGCCACAACGCCAGTCGATTTCCGTCCGGATCGTAGACGCGCACGTATTCCGACTCAGGCGAAACGACTTCTACATTTCCGTCCGAATGACCGCCAAGTTCAGCAATTCGCCTCAGGTACGATTCGAATTCGTCAACGACGATGTAGAGCAGGTAAGAATCTCCCTGAGTGAAGCTGTCGCGCCGCTGAAAGCCGCCACCGATTCCGGAGGGGGGTTCAAAACCAAGATAGGTCGGAGAGTATTGGTGAAACTTCCAATCGAACAACTCGCTGTAGAAGCGCTCAGTGCGGACGAAATCCCTTGAGCGGAGCGTTACCTTGAGGATACTGTGACTACTCATCACTCGTTCGTCCTCTCGCATTTCGGAATCGGCAGCGTTAACCGGACGTCACAAAGATTCTGTTTGGCCTCGATCTTAATCAGGTTGCTATAAACCGTTGTGAGGTTCTTGCCACTCCTTTGCCGCTACTTCTGCGCGACCCCCGGCTTGGCCACCACCACAGGGCTCGCTTCCATCTCGCGGCGATAGAAAACCCTTGGGCGCTGCACGCTGCGCTTTTCCGGATCGGCGATCTTCTGTTCGCCTTCGGTGAAGGCGATGTTAAGGCCCAGACCGCGGCTTTCTTTCATCTTTTGTTCCTGGATCTGCGGCACGCGCTCGGTCGCAAAGTCCAGCCATTCGCGCGCGTTGACGATGCCATCCTTTGGTTCGTTGTCCGCTGCGCCTGACTTCAATCCTTCTTCGACCAGAGCGTAAGTCAGCAAGCCATGTCCCAGTTGGGCCGCCTCGAGCGCTGCCTGATAACTTTGCGCCGCGGTGAGGATGTACATGCCCTTTTCGTAAGCGAGCTGCGCCAGCCCTTTCGAATTCATTGGACCGCGCCGTTTTTCTTCTGCTTCCAGCGCCTGCCCTGAATTGCAGGCATCGATGACCATCAGTAGCGATCCGGCGGCCAGTCCCTCGACTGCATCTTCCAGTTCCTGATCCGAAATGCTGTGCGAGAGGATCGTTTTCAATCCGCTTTCATCCAGCGCGCCGCGCTCTCCGGTGTAGCCCAGATCGTGCGGCAGCAGATAGAAGCGTTGGCCCTGCGCCGTGCCGTGGCCGGCAAAATAAATCACTACGGCGTCTTCAGGTTCAGCCCGCTTCAAGCGATCGAGCGGTCCGGTCTTCAATGTCGGCGCCTCGGTCGCTCCCGACAATCGCTGTAGAGCGGCAAGAATATTCGCCTTCGTCGCTTGATCGTTCAAAAGGGGAACGATCTCAACATTGGCGAACCGGGCCAGCTGTTGCTGTTGGCGCTGAAGTTCTTCAGCGAAACTGTTGGCGTCGGCCACCGCATATTTCAAATTGTATTGAGAGTTGGCGTATTCGTTGACGCCCACCGCGATGACCCAGGCGGTGCCGGCACGCTTCAAACTATCGGCGCCGGTCAGCAACAGGTTCGCGTCTTTGCTCTTAACATTGTCGGAGTTAAAGGCGTACGCAGTTAATCTGTTTGGACCGGCGATGACCGAGATCTCTTCCTCGAGCGAGGCTGTGGTTTGACCTTTCAAAGCGTCGCCATGCCAGACTTTCACCAGCGAACCGTTGCGAAACAGGCGCACGTCACGCGCGCCGGTGCCTTTTGGATGATCTGCGTCGGCCGGAGCATCAGCGATATCGATTTTGACTTTGACGGTGCGCGTGGAGATGTTTTCGGTCGCGCCCGGGACTGACAACTTCACAATCGGCTGCCGTCGATCTTTCCGGGAAATGTCCTCGGCCACGCGCGGTCGCTTGCCGGCGAACACTTCGGACAAGAGACCGGGGTAGTAATATTCATTAAAGAACCATTCGACGGGTGCGACATTGAAGGTGTCCTGGTTATAGCGCCAAAGGATCTGGTTCCAGGATTGCGGCGTGCCGTCAAACAATCCTTCGGGAGTTACCACCATCCATTCGCCGCCATCGTCCAGAGAGATCAATGTCAAAAGATGTTCGCCGGTCGTTGTGTCCCATAAAAAGGTGCTGCCATCGTCACTGGCTGAGGCCAGTAGTTTTCCGTCAGGACTAAAGTCTATCGATTCAATGCTGGCGATGTGTCCGGTCAAAGTCTTCAACTCGCGTTGAGTGGCGACGTCCCAAATCTTGATCGTATTGTCGGTGCCGGCTGACGCGATTAACTTCGCGTCGCGACTGAAGACAACAGCGTTGATGCCTTTACCGTGTCCTTTGATCGCACCGATTTGTTGACCCGTGGCCGGATTCCAAAGCACGATCTGTCCGTTCGTCTCAACCTTCAGGTCTTTCAAAATGTTGTTTGGATCGGGTGTCGGTTGATTCTTCGGACGCTTCTGATTCCCCGTCGCCTGTCCCATCATCGTGGCCAGGTCGAAATTCGTCTTTGATTCGATTCCGCCACTGGCCAGAATCTTTCCATCCTGACTAAATGACACCGAAGTCACTGTCCGGCCGTTGGTGCCGGCCGCCAACGAGCCCATCACGTTCGACATCATCGCCGAGATATCGGCCATGTTGGACATGTTCGTCATGTTAGGAATCTGGCCACGCTTAATGTTTCCCGGGTTCGGGATCATGCTGCCGAGATTACCAAGCGGATTGGTCTGGCCCGGTGCGGAGGTCAACGCCTGCAAACGTTTTCCGGAGGCCACCTCCCATAAGGAAATCTCGCCCTGGCTGACCACCGTTGCCAATACCCGTCCATCGGAACTGAAGCCGGCGGTTGCCGGCGAGGCGTTCAGCGTGAGAGTCTGGATTTCACGTCCCGCACTGACGTCCCAAATTATCAACTGGCTCGAAGGCAGCCGTCCGATCATCTGCGTGCCTTTTGACTGCATGTAGCTCACTGCCAATAGACGACCATCGGGACTGAAGTAAGCTTTCTCCACCCCCTCGGTAGAGTTGGGCCGTGTCAACGTCTGTAAACTCTTACCATTGGCCGTATCGTAAATTGTGATCGTCGGGATGTTCGGAGCAAACATCGCGATCAGTTTTCCATCAGAGCTGGGCATGGCGAAGAGTTTGTCCGACGGTTGCGAGCTAAGCCGGCGCCCTTGTCCCGTCCGCAAGTCCCAACGCGTACGTCCACCGGAAGTCAGTTGCGTGCCGTCAGCGCTGAATGCGACCGCATAGGCCATGTTGGTGCGGCCCTTCATTTGTTGAAGTTGCTTGCCCGTTTCGGCTTCCCACAGAAACGTTTGCGTGCCGAAACCGCTGGTCGCCAGCTTCTTGCCGTCCGGGCTGAAATTCGCGAACACGCCGCCATACTCGACAAACACACCGGTGTTGGGAACGTTGAGCGTTGGCAAAGCCCGTCCGGTTGCCACCTCCCAAATCTTGACCGTGTAGTTTTCGCAAAGCGCGATGAACCGGCCGTCCGCACTGAACTTAATGATGCTGAATTCTTTTTGCGTCGGGGCCTGGACCGGCTCGGCTTTGCTGGTCATGTCCCAGACTTTCATCTTCTTGTCGTTGATTCCGGCCACAAGCAGATGACCGTCGGGCGCGAAAGCAAGTTCGGCGCTGTCCATTCGGTTGTCCGGAAGATCGATTGAGCGGGTTTCGCGTCCACTGACGAGGTCGATGAATTGGATCTTATCGCCATTAACACGCGCCAGTTGATTGCCGTCCGCACTTAAGGCGCCGCCGACTCCGCCGGTCATTCCCGACGGATTGATGTCCGCCATTTGCAGCGAGACTGTTTCCTTCCAACTGCTGGTGTCCCAGACTCGCACCGCGTCGCTAATCGCCACCAGCTTTTTGCCGTCAGCGCTGAAAGCGACGTAGGTAAAGCCGAACGCATTCATAAACGACGCCTGTCCACCGGTGAGTGTCTGCGCTTCGCGTCCGTTAGCTACTTCCCAAACCTTGACTGTGTTGTTGCCGCCGGCGGCCGCCAGCAGCCGGCTGTCCGGGCTAAAAGCGAATACCGGCGACATGCTGCTGGTGTTTTGTCCACCGGCCGACAGATTGCGCAGCTCGCGACCCGTTGCAGTTTCCCAAAGTTTGACCGTATTGGTGTGGAAAGTCGCGGTCGCCAGCAAGCGGCCATCCGGACTGAACGCCAACCGCGTCGCCCCGAAAAAATTGTTGTAGCCGGTTTGCAGCACCAGCTCTGGTTTGGCCTCCTTCGCCTTTGTCTGAGTAGTCTGCGAGGTTGGTTGCTGATTTGGCTGCAAACCGAGGTCGCGTTTGTCCGTGGGAGTCGGTGCCGGATTCTGTGCCCGAAGCATGGTGGTTGCCAGCACGAGGATCAGCAAGACCGTTAAGAGTCGTTCAATCGAATTATTGATTCGATGCGGAAATATCTTTCGCATGGCTTGTAAAACGAAAGCGTAGGGCGTCGGGTTGGCTCTGTCAAAGGTTTGACGAGGGAGTCAGAAGTATTTGCGGGCGCGGCCAGGTGGGATCCGAGCCGCGGAGCGGCGGCAGATCTGTAGCCCACGGCGTAAGCCGTGGGAAATCTCAAGATTAATCAAAAAGCCCCGGAGGGGCGTAACAGAAAGGGCATCGGACGTTCCACGCGGTCATCAGTCCAAAGTCGACGATCATCAGGTCGCAGCTGATTTGTGTCGCCGCTCCGCGGCTCAGTTGCGGATTGTCTTCGATCCCATGGCTCACGCCATGGGCTACAGATCTGACGCCGCTCCGCGGCTCGATCGTGTCGCCGCCTTACCCCATCTCACTTGTGAGATCTCTGATACGAAACCTTGAGCAACTCAACCAGATCGTTGCTGAGCTGAGACTTGTCGGTCAGCACCAGCATATGCGAGATGCGAGGCATCGGGCCCGACAGTTTCGATTTGCTTACGGCCTGGTCGAACTCGCGATCACCCAGATCGAATCCTATGCGCAGTTCTTTTGGCTTGATATTGATGGCGGCAAATTCGCGTTTCTCCAGGATTGAAACGTACGTCTTTTTCGGCAGCGCAGTTGAGTCCGGGAAGTGCTTCTGCGCGAAAGCCATGAAAGCTTCGTACAACGGTTTCATGTCAACAGCTTTAGCGAACTGATTATTCAGAAGATCGTCTATGCTGCCGTAAACAGGTTTTCCATTATTCAAATGAATTCCCGTCAACAGAGACGCGTTCATATGACCAAAGCCGTGTTTCGCTTTCAGCCACTTGATGATGTCGTTGCGCTTGCTGATGCCGGAACTGCCGACCTGCTTCATCCATTCGGCCAGGGTTCTGCCGGTTGAGCCCTTCAGGTTGTCGATAAATTCCTTCTCGATTTCGCCGGATGTCTTCGTCGCCACTCGTTCACCTCCAGATTCCCAAAACAAATCCAATCAAAGCAAAGTAGACAATGATGTAGCCACAGTTGATCAGCAGATACTTGAGCGAACGCTGCTCAAACAGCGAAACGATCACGAACATCGTCGACGTCCACCCCACGCCAGCCAGAAGTCCCGCGGTCAGGCCCCATTGCCAATTTGTTTTGTTGTCGCCGAGAAAGAACGCGAGGTTGTAGGAGATGATCCACGCCAGCACTAAGGTGAGTGAATAGGTCTTGAGCGGATTGGCTTTGGCCAGCTGTTCGTCGCTCAGACCTGTGGCGCGTTGCCAGGCTTTGAAGAACAGCAGAGGCGAATACCACAACCCGCCAATCACCAGGCTCAACAAGGCGCAGACAAAAACTGCCAGATGGTTGATGTAAGGTTTTTCCATAACGGCGGAGAATTTATGCGAGATTGGCCGCCGCGTATTGGAAAAATTTTACCTTCCGGTACATGCCTCCGGCGTGCTTCGACCGGAGCGCGAGCGTGCTCGGTTGCAGAGGTGTTCACGCACTTGTCTGACTAGTCCAATGGCTCTGCCACTCTGATGCGCGGCAAGTCTCCGACTTGCCGGCATAGAACCCCTTCTTCTCTGCGGGTCTTCGACCCGAGTTGCGGTCATAGACTGCCAGAAATAGTGAAACGCCTGCCGGCAAGTCGGAGACTTGCCGCGCATCAGAGTGGCAGAGCCATGCAGCGATCGCAGTAAGCTTATGCGAAAGCCTGCTCAACCAGTCAAGTATATTAATGCCCTGCGGAGGTATCGCGACCGATACGGACGCCTGGATCTAACCAACCGGCACGTAATTCAACATGTCATTTTTTCGGCGGACGTACTCTTCGGGGGTGAAGCCTGAAAAGAACTTGAAATCGTGAATGAAGTGGGCCTGATCATAAAAGCCACAGTCCAGCGAGATGTCGGTCCAGTTAACGTCCCGCCGTTCCTCGATTTCCGCGACCGCTTTTTGGAAGCGAATGATTTTCAGATAGGCCTTTGGCGTCGTCCCGACCTGTTGTTTGAACATCGAGATGAAATGCTTCTGCGAGTATCCAATCCGCTCGCTGACTCGTCCCAGATTGAGCTGATCGGGCGACTGCATAATTTCCGCAACCGCGAACTCGACCGCCGGATTGAGACTGAACCGGTTCTGAAAGTGTTTCAAAAGAAAGTTCTCAGCCGCGACGAACTTCAAAGCAACTTCGTTGATCTCCAGCATATGTTCGCGGAGGTGGGCAAAGTTTCTGCCCCAGAGAAGATCTGCATCGACCACGCGATCGGACATCTCGTTCATGGGCACCGGGAAAAAAGGATAGGCCATCCCTTTCTTGAACGAAATCACAAACATGGCTGCCTGCTTGCCGGACGGGATCGAGATAAAGCCGGTCCGCACGCCTGAAGCCCAGACGTGATGGCACGCTTGAATTTCTTTCAGGGTTTCGTTGTCGTAGATGTATTGCGGCCCGTCGTGAAAATCGAAAATGATTTCGGTGTTGCCATCCGGCAGGAAGCGATCGATCGTGTGGGCCGGGTTGTAGCCCTCGTAATAAATAAAGTGATCGACAAACTGGTCAAGTGGATACCTGGGAATGTGAGTCTCAAGAATCATCTGAGGGTGTTCAGTGACGAGTTAGAGCGGGATATTATCACCGAGCCGCCAAAAACCATCAGCCCAGCAGCCAGATAATCATGATGGAACATTCAAGGCTGAGCCCTCCTGGAGATCTCCCAACCTCCCGCCCGATTCAAAACACGAAGCTCAGAGACGCCTCCACTCTGTTCCCGGACAAATACTATGCGCGCTTCGGGAACCAGTTCCAGGGTGAATTCATCTTTAATGGTTGGCGCCAACTTCATTTTTGATCCGCCCTCACGCTGCAGGTATAGTGACTTTCCGTCGAAGGAAATCTCACGCTCGCCGTACTTGCCGACATAGTCCTTTCCCTCGAAAGCTACTGCCGTCTTCGCCAAATTCATAACGGACGTTGGTCGCGCTAACTTCATTCGCTTGTTTTTCTGATCAAAAGTGAGCGTGAATTCCCGCAGGGTTTGAAGTCCGATGTTTGTTTCATCCAGCGCGGGGTAGGTAATCGTCGGTTTGGGAAATTCAAAGCTGCCCAGCGTAATTGTCTCGCCGAGCTCCGCTTGCTTGATTTCAATCTCGTTAGCAATCGTGCGGGCGCGACCAACCGTAACGGCCGCGGAAACAAGGTTAAGTTTATCCAACAAAGCTGTCGGCAGGATAAACGCTCCCACCAGGTTGCCCGAGTCGATGTGCGCTCTAACTTTGAGACTGCCAATCATCAGATCAACGACGGGAATTCGGCGCGGCATTTCAAACGACAAGATGTTCGCTCCATTCGCCGGCGGTAACTCGCCCCGTGCCAGCTGCACCTGCTTGCCGGGATAATCGAGCGTCAGCAGGAAATCTGCGAACAAAGGAAATCCCAGAATTCCGCTGACCTGTGGAGCGTTTGAACTCGTCCGCTGCTCGCGCGCGAGGGCGGTGACATTGCGAAACTCAACGTTGCCTAGCTTGATAGACTCGACCGTCACAGTTTCGAATTCACGCGCGTTTTGACCTGACGGATCACCGGCGCGCACCTTTCCGTTGGTGGGCAACTTGAGTTTTGCCACCAGCGCGGTATCGAAGTCGGCGGCCATCCCGCCACCGGTGTCGATCATGAAGAGAAAAGGACCCTGGCCATTGATCATTACCTCGACTACTGGGATCTGACCACGAAACTGCATCGGCACCGTGGCAGAATTGGATGGCTGGGCCGAGGTCGAAATCGCGCTCACACCTAGCACCAGGAGCAGCAACAGTATTCTCATTGTGTTTTCGCCTTTCTTGCTTTGCGAGGACTAAATCAACGACGGCAAAGCCCGGCCACGAGCAGATCGACAATGCGCGCAGTCTGTTGCTCGAGGGCATCGCGTTCACCCAATTCACGTGGGCTCAAACTGTAGGGCAGCAGAGAGTTGGTCGCCGTCAGTAACGCGCGGGCGGTTGCCATGGTGTCCTTGAAGAAGAAGTGACCTGCACGCCTGCCTTCTTTGAGCACTTCCGCAAAGATGCGGGCCTCAGCTTCAAAATAGCTCTTTCGTCTTTCCAGCAACGATGGTCTGATCGCGGCCATCACCTGGTTCAAGCTCTCGGAGTAATGCTGAACGCTGTCAAAGCGATAAATCACCCGAAGCATCAACATCGATCGAAGACGCGCCAGCGGATCCTGGTCGTTGTGCCCGAGCACTTGCAGTTCGTGCTTGAGTTGATCGATGACGCGGTCAATGCGGGAGAGGGCGACTTCTTCCTTGCTGCTGAAATGCAGATAGATCGTTCCTTTGCCGACGCCGACCTCGCGCGCAAGATCATCGATCGTCATCTTTTTATAGCCGTATCGCGCTAATAGCCGGTCGGCGGCATCGAGAATCAAATCGCGAATATCTTCGCGCACAGCGACAGCTCTCATGTCACGCTCCATTTGTAAGGAACAGTACTAATGACCAAAATCGAATTCTGGTCATAACACGCCGGCTAATCGCCGCGGTTCCAAAAGATTTCAAAATAGGTTGAAAGCGGCAAGCGCGTCTTCGGCGAGATTCACGGGCGGGACGCCCGTGCCACTATTCAGCGGCGAGCATTGATCCAGTGACTTCGGCCAACCTCAGCGCCGGTGTCATTTCGTCGACGGCGAAGCCATCCTCAATCAACCAGATCGCGGACAGGACAGCTTGTGCGAACCCCCAGCGGAGAGTTCGTTCGTAGCTGAGATTCAACTTATTCGTGAATTGTTCGAGCCGTCTTTCGATCGTCGACCGTGAGATGAATAGCTCAGGATTCTCGTACGGATTGCGCAGGGCTGCGCCAACTTCGTATTCGAGTTCACCGATGACCCCCTTCGGGTCAATTGCCAACCAACCCCGATGCGAATCAAACAGCACGTTGTAGTGTTGCAGGTCGCCGTGCAGCAAACGCGGCTCGCCTTGTGATCCGCACAAGTCGAGATACGCCCGCTGTCCGGCAACAACGACGCTTCGCGCAATCTTTTCGTCGCCGCTCGTGAGATAGCGCTCGAACCCTTTGGCCCAGTCGTGCAGGGTGGGCCAGAATTCGAACTGTGACGTTCCGGAGCATGCGGACATTCGCTGCATGACGCCGGCGAGAATATCCGTAGCTTCCTCGTCCCGACCACTGAGCGCCAATTCGGCAAGTGAATTGCCCGGTCTCAGGCGCTCAACGAGCACGGCCCCCGGCATCTGCTCATAAACGCGAACCACGCCGTTCTCAGCGAATGCCGCAAGGAACTCGCCTGCTTGCCACTCATCGTCGGTTTGCTTGATTACCTTGAGAACTACCGGTTGATCTTTCCGGAGGCCGAACGCGATGACGGAGGTTTCGGTCTCGAATGGTTCGGCGACGGATACGCTCCATGCGCGAGCGTTTTGTTGAAATCGCTTAAGTAGTTCAGCTTCGATCAAAGTCACAGGTCATCAATAATCGAAGATGTAAAGCAGACTGTCCAGTCTGCTTCGCTTAGCGAGGTGCGCCATTGGCAGTTTCCCTGATTGCGGATTCTGGTAGAGTCAAAACACGACTAACCTGAGCATTCGCAGACCGGGTAGTCTGTGATACATCGACTTCAGCCTGCCGCGGTGGTCGCATTGGCTGCAGCCCGCTCAAACTTCATTCGTTTGTTTTTTTGATCGAAGGTGATCGCGAATTCGCGCAGAATCTTAAAGCCCACATTGGTGTCCGACGGCGCCGGAAAGGCGATCGTCGCTTCCGGGTACTGAAAGCTGCCAATGCGAATCGTTTCCTTAAGCTGGGCCTGCTTGATTTCAATCTTGTTAGTGACGGAGCGAGCGTGACCGACGGTTACGGGTTCCGACAGCAGGGTCAGCTGCTCAACGACTTCCTCAGGCAGGATGAAGCCGGCTACAAAGTTGCCCGAATCAACGTGTGCCTTCATCCGCAATTTTCCCACGGCGACCTCAATCACCGGAATACGGTTTTCGATCTCAAAGGGCAAAATGTCGGCTCCGTTTGCTGCCGGCAAAGCACCGCGCGCCAGCCTGACTTGCATGGCCGGATAATCCAGAGTCAGCAGGTACTCAGTGAACAGAGCGAAGCCCAGGAATCCATCCACCTCGGGATAGTCTTTGGTAATTCGTTGCGTCCGAATTAAGGCCGTCACGTTTCGAAATTCTGCGCCGCCAAAAGTAAGTGAAGCGATGCTGGTGAGTTCCATCTCGCGATCATTCTGGCGTGAAGGATCTCCGATGAGTACCTTGCCGGTCGGTTGCAGGTTGAGTTGCGTGGCGACTGCAGGGTCGATATCCGCTTGCATCCCGCCGCCGGTGTCAATTGCAAAGAAGAATGGTCCCTGCCCGTTGAGTTTTGCTTCAATCACTGGCATCAGCCCGCGAAACTGCATCGGCGCAACCGCCACAGTCCGGTTTTGGGCCGGGGCGGAAACGACGCCGACAAAGAAAAGCGCGATGGAAGCGGTTAGCACCCTCAGGTTACGCATTTTCGGATTTCTCCCGATGATCGTTTGCCAGTGGTGAGGCTACTCTAATAAGAGATTGATAATGCCTTTGATTTTCTGCGGGGCGACGGACTTTCTCCGCCGGAAATACATTAACATCAGAGGATCCGGCGCGAAAAGGTCAGCAAGTGCCTAATTGATTCTACCGGTGACTCACTCAGCTGAGACCAGGACACTGGTTTCGCTAATCTCATCGCCGGGCGAGGCCGCGGTCATTTGCAACGCAATAATGATCTTTCGTCCTTCTTCCCTCAGTCTGGGCAGGCGCAGAGCGAATACCACCTGGGCGTAAGCCCCGGAATCACGAACCCCGGCTTTGCCTCAAAAGTTCTGTCTCATTCACAACGGGCTTTAGCCCGGTGGTCGACGCTTGCTGAAGTCCGATAGAAACCGTTCTATGAAAGGGGTTGTCAAACCGATACCTCACCCTACGCGGCCGCTGCTGTGATAAGCAGCCCGCTTCGTGGGGTCACGGCAGCAACGTTCGCTCCAAAGCAGTGATTAGCAAAAGG